>OKSU01000293.1_pt1 | contig 11288 bp, 5 predicted proteins | sample 1606441 | NCBI WGS metagenome assembly OKSU01 (sample SAMEA3879600, study PRJEB24766) | human gut metagenome | biome: human-associated habitat; feature: feces | place: USA | collected 1985/1987 | reverse complement strand
TAGATAAATCATCAACTGCATTTATAGATGTATATGATTCGGACATGGCGGTGGTTGAGGCCGATAATGACAGGTATTCATTTGTCAAGGGAAAGACCTATTATGTCAGACTTTCAGGAACAACGGATGATGACAATGAAACATTGAATGAGGTCAGGCTCAAGGCGAAGAAGTATGCGGCACCTTCAGGGGTGACATTGAAGCTGGCAAAGAGCGAATGGGCAGCCGGAACGCCGATAAGCTTCATGAATGGTGCGAGCAGTACAATAAAGTATAATGATAAGTCCACGGAAAGCATAGATCTGACCGGTGGAAGTGGATACAGTAATGGAAACAGATATACAGTATATTATTCGTCATCTGATGATAACTGGAAAGAGTACGAATATGAAAATGGTGTAACTCTTTCAGAGGGCGAGTACAAAGTAGCTGTGGGATATGATGCGGCTGAGGAAGATCAGGAGCTGCTCGGCACGGCAGTGCTTAAGGTAGTGTCCATAGACAAGCTGAGCGCAGGACAGCTCTCCGAAGGTGACAACAATGTGAGTGTCGGAACGGATGAGTATGACAAGGCCTATTACAGTTTTGTCATGCCATTTGACGGAAGTGTGGTAATAGTCCTTATTGTGTATATGAGTCCGGTGATGAGGGCCCGGTAGAGGTTACAGGAAAACTTACTGGAGGCAGCACTTATTACGTAGGCCTGTATAATGAGTTATCTACTTCCAAGACAAATGTGAGACTGAGCTTTATTCCGAAAGTGACAGATATGATTGCTGTTCCCGAGAACACGGATTTCATCAGAATGGGCAGCTACGATAAGGATATCAGCAGTTATGTAGATGGAACCAGAGTAAAGATCTCGTATGCTGACGGAAAAACAGAGGAGCTGGTGTTTGACGATTCGGACAGTGTGGAAACCTCCAGAGGAGACGAGGTACGTGCTGAGATAGTTACAGATATGGAAAATGAGTGCCCTGTCGGAGCGGCACAGATTAGGATATACACACTGTATAGTGAGGACTCTTATGCATATGACATAGAGATAAAGGATATAGAGGATGTTGCTGCCGGAAGTCTTGCGGAGGGCTCTAATCAGGTAAGCATGTCGGAGAATGGCAGTGCATACTATACGTTTAAGCCTTCGATATCTGCCAGGTATACATTTGCCCCAGTGGGCGGTATGGAGATCTACAGCAAGATCGACGCTGACGATGAGACAATGTATGATCTGAAGAAACTTAGTGTATCGGATGGCGAGGCTGCACTTGAGAGCGGCAATACATACTATATCTGTCTCGATGGCGGAGTAGAGGACAAGTGGGGAGATACGCAGACCAGTTGGAGCATGAATGTGACAAGGGGAGAAACTTTGTCAAATTCAAAGATCAGTTCATGGAAGCTGAGAGATAACAGAACCTATGAATTCCTTCCAGATATGAAATTATCAGGTATCAAAAACCTTCTGGATAGAGAGACTCTCCAGTTTGTATATGATGATGGCAGTGTAAAAGAGGCCAGTGTCGGTGACAGCGAGGATAATGAGCTGATCACGAGTACATGGTACAGATATAACGAGAAAACTGGAAAGTATGTCGAGATCGCAGGCTTTGGCAGCAGGGTTGATACTGGCAGATACATGGTTGAACTTGCAATCGCTGGTGCGGATGGCATGGATACGGTTGAGATACCATTTGCAGTGAAGACTGCACAGAGCATGAGCCTTGGAACATGGAACAGCTCAAAGACGCTTGATATTTCAGGCGACAGATATGTGTATGTATATAAGGTAAGTGCCCAGGCGGGTTCGTATGTGGTATCCGCTGATGAGAAGATCGATGGCATCAGGATTTTAGATGCAAATGGAACAGAGATAACGACTAACAACGTGGCTTATTCATCTGATGGATTTGGCAGTGCGGGATTTGACACAGCAGGCGGGGATCTGTATGTATGTGTGTATCCGGGAAAAAATGTAAATAAATGCGGCGTGACAATGAAGGAGATCGTCAAGGCTGTAAGTGTAAGCACAACCGTTTCTAAGACTGAATATCTGAGGAAATTTGATGAGATCAAGGGCAGCATAAAAACCGTTGTCACATATTCTGATGGAAGTACCAGAACATTTGGCGCGGATGACGATGATATAAGCTTTACGATCAAGAAAAACGGCAGGGTGAGCAGCTATTTAAGCATCGACACGATAACAGAACAGACCGGATTATATGAGATAATACCTTCCATATGGGGAATGGCTGACGATTGTGAAGTTCAGGGAGCATCATTTGACGTCGTAGATCTGAATGTGGATGAGCTGGAGTACCTGATATCAGGTGAGCCTGCGGTGCTTTCAGGTGTTGAGAACACTGGGGATGTAAAGCTGTACAGATTTGATATTGCGTCAGATGGAGTGGTATCCCTTCAGAGACAGGGCTTTGAGCTTAAGGGTATATATACCATTGAGGATGATGGCAGCTTTTCAGATACATATAGCAGTGGAGATGCTTTCTCTCTGAAAAAGGGAAGCTATATTATAGCACTCTATGCGAGAGAGAAAGATGATCAGATAACATTTACATATCACGATTCGTATGTGACAGGTAATGGAAAAATAACACCGGGTCAGAAGACAACAGCGGATATAAGCTATGACGGAGAGGGCATCGAGTATGAATTTATCCCAACGGAGACCGGACAGATTTACGGTGGACTGCGGAGATAATACAGTATACACCAGAATCTATGCTGATGGGGTTCTGGAAAAGACATACTCACGGAACGGCGGACAACTCATTATAGACAGGACATTTGAGGCGAACCGCAGTTATACATTCAGGATCAGCCTTGCGTCGCAGCAGACAGGAAGCGTGACGATCACTCCTGAGAAGGTGGAGGCAGAGGTAGAGAACGAGTACGATATCTCCGCTGTGAGCATATCAGGATGCAAGGTGAAGAAGACGGAGGACGGATACAGTGTAACCGGAGATATAAAGATAACATATGCAAATAATGAGAGCCAGAAGACACCATTTGTCAGCGGAAGATGGACTGATGCATATGGAAATATCATTCAGGGAATCATGTCTGTTGTGGAAAATGACACATACACAGATGTGACTCTGGATCTCAGATATAAGAATACGGGTTCATCAGAATGGGTGTATGCCGAGTCAAAGACCCAGAAGTTTGGGGATGGAGATGACGAGGGATGGATCATAACCAAGATTCCGACATGTACTGAGAACGGAGAGAAGACAAGGTATATTGAGGATGAGGATATATATGAGACCGAGGTGATCCCTGCTACAGGACACAGTTTCACAAAGTATGAGTCAGATGGAAATGCCACATGTTCGCAGAAGGGAACCAAGACGGCAAAATGTGACAATAACTGCGGAGAAAAGGATACTATCATAGACGATGAGACCACAGTTCCTCACGATTATCAGACGGTGTGGACGGTTAAGAAAAAGGCATCACAGACCAGTGACGGATATAAGGCGCATGTGTGCAAAAACTGCAAGTCAGCCAGCAAGGAAACTCAGAGTATATACAGGATAAAGAGTATCAGGCTTGCATACAGCGCTGTTGAGTATGATGGTACAGCTAAGAAGCCTGCGGTAGAGGTAAAAGACTCAAAGGGCAGAAAGGTTGCCGCAGGAAATTACAGCGTTTCATATTCAAATAACAAGAATATCGGCAAGGCCAAAGTTGTCATCAAATTCAAGGGTGACTATGAAGGGGAGAAGACACTCACATTTGACATCAAGATGGGTGTGAGAAAAGTTGAGTCCATTGACAACACAGCAAATGGAATAAAGTTGAGCTGGAAGAAGTATAAAGCGGCATCGGGATATGTTGTTTACAGAGGAGTAAATGGAAAAGCATATACGATAGCAGGTGTTGTTCAGAATCCGGATACAACATCGTTCGTGGACGTCACAGCTAAAAATGTGGGTGTAAAGTATACATATAAGATAAGAACTTATAAGACATTTGGCGATGTGACATACAATTCGGCATTTGGCGGCGAGAAGACAGGAAGTTATGTACCTGCCGTGAAGCTGAAGAAATTCACAAGTGCATCGGCCGGAACAGCCAAGGTTACATATAATAAGGTAGCCAAGGCCACCGGATATCAGATACAGTATGCAGACAATGCATCGTTTAAATCTGCAAAGACGGCCAATGTAAACGGAGGTTCAGTTACAAGTAAGACCATCAAACGACTTACTAAGGGCAAGAGATATTATGTCAGAGTACGAAGCTTTAAGAAGATTGATGGTAAGGTTTACTATTCCGCATGGAGTGGAAAGAAATCGGTTGTAATAAAGAAGAGATAATATCAAAAGAAATAGAAGAATCCGCCATGGATACAATTTGTATCCGTGGCGGATTGTTTTTTTATTCTGTGTGTTCATCATCATAACGCCTTTTATTACATAATAGCGAAAGAAAACAGGTAATAAAGTGTAAAATTTGAGGTAATGTGATGTTTTTAGTTGGACATGGCAGATATAAAATGCTACCATGATTCTATGGGAACATTATTGTTCCAGAGCAGCAAAAGGGATGAGCAGAATAAGGAGAGAAAGATGGACGAGAATAACGTAAATGGATTTAATGATATGGACGACGATGAGGACGAGGGAACTACTGTCCTCACGACTCCGGGAGTGAGCGCATTTTCTCCGGTGCAGAACAGTGCACAAGGGCAGCCGAACCCGGGTCAGCCACAGCAGAATCAGCAGCCGGGTGGATTTGGACAGCCGATGGGCGGACAGTATGGAGGATTTGGACAGCCACAGTATGGTCAGCCGCAGTACGGTCAGGGTCAGCAGTTTGGTGGAAATGTCCAGCCGACAGGTGGACAGTATGGAGGATTTGGGCAGCCACAGTACAGCCAGCAGCCGGGCATGACTCCGGGTGTTATGGAGCCGGGTAAAAAGGTGAACAAGAAGCTTATAGCAATAATAGGAGGAATCGCAGCGGCAGTCCTGATCGCGATAATAGTCGTTGTTCTGATCCTGGCGGGTGGTTCCGGTGAGAGAAGTGCCAAGAAGGTCGGAGACAAGCTGGTGACAGCCTATGAAAAAGGCGATGCCGATGCCATGGTTGATCTGATGGACAAGGAATATTACAAGCTGTATAACAGAATAAGAAGCTATACAGGCAGTGATGACTATGTCAAGGATACATTCAACGAGCAGGTCAGCGACATGGTAGATGAGGTAGGCAAGGTCAAGAGTATCAAGGTCGAGGACCGATCAGAGAAGGAATATGACGAGGATAAGCTTAAGGATGTAAATGATACATTTGACATGCTGGATGTCGACATGACGGTTGACAAGTGCTACACAGTTATAAAGACTGGCGGTAAGTGGTATCTTGTAGACTATGATCTCTACGTATATTAGAAAATAAATCTCATGGATTGAGGATTGATTTCTCAGTTCATGAGATTTTTGTAAATATTAGATAAATACGAACGTGTTTTGTAGTAAATATGCATAAAAAACAAATTGTATTTGTATATGCATGGTGATAATATAAAAAACGTAAGAAATTTTTATATGTATCTTAATAATGGAGCTGGTGGATATATCGTATACAGAAAGGCTGGAAAGGGAAAGTACAGCAAGCTGGCCTATATAGACAAAAACACAATACTTAGCTATACAGATAAGTCAGCTAAAAATGGAACGGTATACACATATAAGATTGTTGCGTGCAAGACGGCAGGCAAGACAAGTTACAATGCGGCTGACAGCAATCAGAAAACCATTATGAGAATCACTTCGTCAAAGGTTACCAAGACCACGAACAAGGCAGGAAAGAAGATGACTGTTAAGTGGTCGGTAAATTCCAAGGTAGGAGGATATCAGATACAGTATTCTGTAAAGAGCAATTTTGCCAAGGCAAAGACTGTAAAAGTGACCGGAGCTAAAAAGTCAAATGTCACAATAGCAAAATTGGCTAAGAAGAAATATTATGTGAGAGTCAGAAGCTTCAAGAAGGTAGGAAAAACAACTTACTATTCTGCATGGAGCACAACAAAGAATGTGGTTATAAAGAAGTAGAATAGTAAATTATTTGCGCATATTGCGATTGACAAACCACAAATACTTGCTATACTAATGAATGGATAGGTTCAGAAATGGCTTATACAGGCGGTTTTCTGGATCATATAAGTTAAAAACGATGACAGAGACAGTACGGAGTCTGCGAGATCAGCAGCGAGCCGGGGGCGGTGCGAGCCCGGTGACAGTAGAGACTTTCGGAATATCACTCTGGAGTTGCAGACCAAAAGAGATTTGCTCAAGTAGGCTCTGACGTATTTCCTGCGTTAAGGGGAGCGCATATGTTAGTATGTAAGTAATAGGTGGTATAACGAACTCAAAGCCCTTCGTCCTGATTACGACGAAGGGCTTTTTTATATTTATCACAGAAAGGAAAGACGACATGTACGACAAGGTTTCGACTAAACTGGAATTCGTAAACAGAGAGCAGAAGGTATTGGACTTCTGGAAAGAAAATCAGGTATTTGAGAAGAGTGTGGAAGAAACAAAGGATCTTCCGACTTACACATTTTATGATGGACCTCCAACAGCAAACGGTAAGCCACATATCGGACACGTTCTCACACGTGTAATCAAGGATATGATCCCTAGATATCAGACAATGAAGGGACATAACGTAGTCAGAAAGGCCGGATGGGATACACACGGTCTGCCTGTTGAGCTCGAGGTTGAAAAGCTCTTGGGAATCGACGGTAAGGAGCAGATAGAGGAGTACGGACTGGAGCCATTTATCCAGAAATGTAAGGAGTCCGTATGGAAATATAAAGGCATGTGGGAAGAGTTCTCAGGCAAGGTAGGTTTCTGGGCTGATATGGACAACCCATATGTAACATACCATGATGACTTCATCGAGTCAGAGTGGTGGGCGCTGAAGAAGATCTGGGATCAGGGACTTCTGTACAAGGGCTTCAAGATCGTGCCTTACTGCCCAAGATGTGGTACACCTCTTTCAAGCCATGAGGTTGCACAGGGATATAAGACAGTCAAGGAGCGTTCAGCAGTAGTAAGATTCAAGGTTATTGGAGAGGACGCATATTTCCTCGCATGGACAACAACACCTTGGACACTTCCTTCAAACGTAGCACTCTGTGTAAATCCAGATGAGACATACGTGAAGGTTAAGGCAGCAGACGGCTACACATATTATCTTGCACAGGCGCTTGCAGACAAGGTTCTCGGCGGTCTTGCAAAGGAAGCAGCAGACGATCTTGAGTACAAGGAGTATGAGCCACTCTATGAGTGCGTAAAGCCTGTATGTGAGAAGCAGCACAAGAAGGGCCACTTCATCACATGTGACACTTATGTAACTATGACAGATGGTACAGGTATCGTTCATATCGCTCCTGCATTCGGTGAGGATGACTCTAAGGTAGGCAAGAAGTATGACCTTCCATTTGTACAGTTTGTAGACGGTAAGGGCGAGCTTACGGCAGAGACTCCATATGCAGGTGTATTTGTTAAGAAGGCAGACCCAATGGTACTTGCAGACCTTGATAAGGAAGGCAAGCTCTTTGATGCACCTAAGTTTGAGCATGATTACCCATTCTGCTGGAGATGTGATACTCCGCTGATCTACTACGCTCGTGAGTCCTGGTTCATCAAGATGACAGCAGTCAGAGACAAGCTGGTTAAGAATAATGACACTGTAAACTGGATCCCGGAGAGCATCGGTAAGGGTCGTTTCGGCGACTGGCTGAAGAACGTTCAGGACTGGGGACTTTCAAGAAACCGTTACTGGGGTACTCCGCTGAACATCTGGGAGTGTGAGTGCGGCTGCAGACATGCCATCGGATCAAAGGAAGAGCTCCGTTCGATGAGTGACAACTGCCCTGAGGACATCGAGCTTCACCGTCCGTTTATCGACGCTGTAACCATCAAGTGTCCTGAGTGTGGCAAGCAGATGCACAGAGTTACAGAGGTTATCGACTGCTGGTTCGATTCAGGTTCAATGCCATTTGCACAGCACCACTATCCATTTGAGAATAAAGAATTATTCGAGCAGCAGTTCCCAGCTAAGTTCATATCTGAAGCTGTTGACCAGACAAGAGGATGGTTCTACTCACTTATGGCGATCTCAACACTGCTGTTCGACAAGGCGCCGTTTAAGAACGTAATCGTTCTCGGACATGTCCAGGATAAGGACGGACAGAAGATGAGTAAGTCCGAGGGAAATGCGGTAGATCCTATGGATGCTCTGAACAAATATGGTGCAGATGCCATCAGATGGTACTTCTACAGCAATTCAGCACCATGGCTTCCTAACAGATTCCATGAGGATGCGGTTGTTGAGTGTCAGAGAAAGTTCATGGGTACACTGTGGAACACATATGCGTTCTATGTACTCTATGCAAATATAGACAACTTCAATCCACTTGAGCATGAGCTAGAGTACGACAAGCTGTCACTTATGGATAAGTGGCTTCTGTCCAAGCTGAACTCAACAGTCAAGGCAGTTGACGCAAACCTTGGCGCATACAAGATCCCTGAGACAACAAGAGTTCTCGAGGAGTTTGTGGATGACATGAGTAACTGGTATGTCCGTCGTGGCCGTGAGAGATACTGGGCAAAGGGCATGGAGCAGGACAAGGTAAATGCTTACATGACACTTTACACAGCGCTCGTTACTATAGCACAGACAGTAGCTCCTATGCTCCCATTCATGGCAGAGGATATTTACCAGAATCTGGTTAGAAATATAGACAAGGATGCACCTCTCTCAGTTCATCTGTGCTCATTCCCTGAGGTGGATGAGAAGATGATCGATCCAGAGCTCGAGGTAGCTATGGACGAGATCCTGAAGATCGTAGTTCTGGGACGTGCAGCAAGAAATACAGCAAATATCAAGAACAGACAGCCAATCGGCAAGATGTATGTCAAGGCTGACAAGAAGCTTTTCGGTGAGGAGAAGGCTATCATCGAGGATGAGCTGAACGTGAAGAACGTTGAGTTCGATGATGATGTAAGCGCTTACACAACATACAGCTTCAAGCCACAGCTTCGTACAGTCGGACCTAAGTACGGTAAGCACCTTGGTAAGATCAAGGAGCATCTGTCAGCACTGGATGGCAACGCAGCCATGGCAGAGCTCAAGGCAGAGGGCGCTCTGAAGTTTGAGGCAGACGGAGAGGAGATCGTACTCACTGAGGCTGATCTTCTGATCGACATGGCTCAGATGGACGGTTTCGTATCTGAGGCAGACGGCGGTGTGACAGTAGTTATCGACACAAATCTGTCAGAGGAGCTTCTTGAGGAAGGATTTGTCCGTGAGATAGTATCCAAGGTTCAGACTATGAGAAAAGAGGCTGGATTCGAGGTTATGGACAAGATCACTGTATACGCTGACGGAAGCCAGAAGGCAAATGACATCATCGCAGCAAATGCGGATGCCATCATCGGCGACGTTATGGCAACAGAGATCATAACCGGCTCGGTTGACGGATACACCAAAGAGTGGAACATCAACGGTGAGAAGGTAACTCTTGGAGTGAAGAAGAACGACTAAGGGATATAATATTAGGGTTTAAAACAGGCATTTTGGAAAAAATATCCCTGATCAAGAGAATACGGCTCGAAAGGTACAAATCTTAAAGATTTTGTATCTTTCGGGCTATTTTTATGTGATTTAGGAAAATTTTGTACTTTCTTTAAATATATTTGGATATTAGGGGATGACGGTGGAATTACGATTTATTAAGTTTGTGTATGTGTGGTGTTGGGAGTATATTATTGTATGAATAAATCGTACAAAGGACTGCCGTCAATATGTATATTGGCCAGTCAGAAAAACAAAGGAGAAAAAAGATGATAGCAATTTTCATTGCACCTTTTTACATAGCGTTAAATATATATTTGTTCTGGAGAATAAAGGGCTGGGTACAGGCATATTTCCCGAAACTCAAAGGCAAGAAGGGCTGGATAGTCCCGATAGTGCTATATGCATTTCTGGCGTCGGCGCTGGTGATCGCATTCTTCCTGCCACAGGGAAGGTTCAAACGTGGCATGAAGCTGGTGGGAAATTACTGGCTGGGTGTTCTGCTTTATATGATATTCTTCATAGTGATAGCCGAGCTTGGAAGATTCCTACTGCTTCATGTATTCAGAGTGAGCAAAGATAAGATATGTGTGCCGCGGATTCGCAGGATAGTAGGCTGTGTGTGCGCAACACTCATCATGTGTATATCATTCTGGGGAGTGGTAAATGCGAGACTTGTGCGGGTGACGCCTTATGATGTGACCATCAATAAGGAAGCACGGGATGAGAATGGTCAGAAGATGGATTCCATGAAGATAGTGCTGGTCGCAGATCTTCATCTTGGATACAACATAGGCGTCAGGCAGGTTCAAAGAATAGTGAATTCCATAAATAAGCAGGACGCAGATCTGGTGCTGATAGCGGGTGATATATTTGACAACGAATGGGAAGCCGTTGACCAGCCGGAGGAGCTTGAGAAAATACTCCGGGGGATCAAATCAAAGTATGGAGTGTATGCATGCTATGGTAACCACGACATACAGGAGCAGGTGCTTGCCGGATTTACATTTGGCGGACAGAAGGAGAAGACCAGTAGCCCTGAGATGGACGAGTTTATGGAGAAGGCGGGAATCACACTTCTTCGCGACGAGGGAGTGCTGATAAACGATTCCATATACATCTATGGCCGCCGCGATGCCCACAGACCGGGAAATGGAGTCACAGACAGAGCATCCGCAGACGAGATCACGAAAAATGTGGACAAATCAAAACCTATCTTAGTTCTCGATCACGAACCAAAGGAGCTGGAGGAGCTGTCGTCGGCAGGTGTGGATATGGATCTGTGTGGACACACCCATGACGGACAAATGTTTCCAGGCAACATACTTGTGGCGATGATGTGGGAAAATTCCTGCGGCTACCTGAACGTTGACGGCATGCACAACATAGTGACATCCGGAGTCGGTGTATTTGGCCCCGATATGAGAGTTGGAACCAAGGCGGAGATATGCCCGATAACGGTGAATTTTAAATGACCACCACACCGCATAATATTTTGCCAACCGCCCACATAACTTAATTAATAAAGGAAAATAACCATAATACCACAATGCTCTGGACTTTGTGGCAAAAATAAAGTAAATTTACGGGTATATAAACTGATTCGGACCAAAAAATGAGGGGAGTGCCGGGTCGGATAATATGGATAACCTGGAAAGAGGAGGCGGTTGTATGGA
>OKSU01000290.1_pt1 | contig 11429 bp, 1 predicted proteins | sample 1606441 | NCBI WGS metagenome assembly OKSU01 (sample SAMEA3879600, study PRJEB24766) | human gut metagenome | biome: human-associated habitat; feature: feces | place: USA | collected 1985/1987 | reverse complement strand
GCAGGGCGTCCCTTTGCGCCGTCCCCAGCGCGTTGACCGTGCTCCCAGCCACTGCTGCCAAAGCCCTGGATGCCCCCGCCAAGTCGGGATTATCTCCCGTAATCATGGTGCTGATGGAATGCATCGCCTGCCCAAGCTGGGAAGTGGCATCCAGATTATTTTTTGCCTCCCACAGAAGTTCGGAACCTGCTCCGGAATTATGGGAATTCACCGCAGGTGTAAAAATATTGTCCTGCTGCACCGTGGCATTCAGCACAATATGATTGCCCTTCCGGCTCATGGTCGCATCCTTGTAATAAACGGCAAACAGGCCGGAAGTCCCCACGGATATGGATTCCCCCTCCGTCAGTCCGTCAATCGTGTCTGCTGTCATCAGCACCACGCCGTCCAGGTTGTCATACGTTCCCAGCCCCGTGTTGCCTTCCATGTTGGCAAGAGAGAATCCCGCTCCATTTCCAATGGTGATGGAATCCGCCGTCAGCATAGCGGAGCCGAAAGGATCAGACGCACTTAAATTATAAACGAATTCCGTCGTAGAGCCGCTTTGAAAATCAATGCTGCCGACGTTTAAGGAGGTATTGGAGTCTCCGGCTTCATGTCCAATGGCTTCAATACGCAGGGTGCCGGCAGAACCTACTGCAACATTACGGTAATCAAGCGCGGGGGCGTCAGAAGTGCCTTTTAATACCAGCGTCCCCCCTCCATGAACGCCCAGGTCATACGTAGAGCTTCCTGTCTGCATTACCAGGGTTACGCTGCCGGATACGTCAATACGTCCCTCTCCATCCAGCGTACCGGAGAAAGAACCGTTTCTGGCGGAAGCGGAAGTGACAGACAGAGTGCCGCCGTTCAACGCCAGCGTTCCGGAACCGGAGAGGGACTGGATGGATTTTTCCCCAGTCCCGGACAGACCCAGCGTTCCGTTCAGCGTCACGGAAGTTCCGGACAGGCCGGCTTCCCCCGTCAGGGAGAGGGCGGAACCTTCCTGAATATTCAAACTCCCTGCTCCGGAAATGGAGGTCGCCTGGTCCAGGACGGAATCTCCGGCGGTCTTGAGTGTTCCCCCCGCAGCAATCTCCAGGGAACCGCCTTCATCTTCATCCGACAGAGTGGCTGTGACAGTCCCACCAATCACGGTACGCGCAATTGCATCTGCAGAAGCGGAGGCCAAAGCCAGCGTGCCGATGTTGTTGACGCTCCCGTTCAGAACCAGTGTGCCTTCTTTGGCAATCACTGCATTGGATGTACTGACACTCCCATTCAACACCAGCGTCTTTTCTCCTGTTTTGACCAGGTCCGCACCGTTTCCGTTTACGATAAGATTTCCGTTAAAAACGGAATCGTCCAAATCGTTGGCCAGTTCAATATTCAAGGAACCTTCTCCGGCGACATTCACTGCCAGATTGCCAGTAGCGCTGGTTCCGGAGGAAAGATGACGAACGATGGTCTTGTCCGTATTAGATGTGGGAACATCAAAATTCAGAGAAAGATCCTTATCAACAATCACCTGAGCATAGGAATTCAAAGCCGGAATTTCCGTCACTGAGGAACCGTCTACGGAAGCAATGTAAATCTGGTCCGTTCTTCCGGAAATGATAATGTTTCCTCCATCCACTCCCTGGATGCCGAACCCCAGGCTTTCCAGTGTGGCATTAAACGTAAGATGCTGGTTGAGCCACGCCACCAGACCGCTGTCCGGCAATCCGGTAATCGTCCCGTCTGTCAGCAGGATACCGACAGAATCCAGTTCGCGCATGGCAATCAGGATATCCGTATCAATATCCATGTGCAGCGTGAGATCGGAAGAATCTCCGCCTAAAGAAACAGTCCCCGTAGCCGCATCATTGAACTGAATCAGACTTTTCTGGTCTCCGTCAGAGGCATACGTGGTATTTTCCACCCCCACATGCAGGGCATTATTCCCCGTCAGCGTCAAATTTCCCGTCAGGCCGGTAATGGCCGTTCCCGCCGTGGTGGTATTGATGCCTCCCACTTTGTCGCCGGACAGGCCTCCCAGGTCAATGTCCCCGGAATCAGCCTCCGCATTTACGGTTACGCCGCCCGACGTGGCGTAGGCCCCGGCATGTTGCAGCCCTCCTTTGGTAATAGCGACATTATTGGCAATCGCCTGTCCGTTCATATCCAGGATGGAACCGCCGTTGACGAAAACATCGCCAGTTCCCAGGGAACCGGCGCCCAACGCCTTCACTGTGCCGCCGTTCAGCGTAGTTCCACCCTGATAATCGTTGGCGGAGTTCAGTTCCAGAGCAGAGGAACCTGCAGACCTGTCCACCACCAGAGCCCCTGCTCCGGTAATCTGCCCTGCCCAGGAGCCGGAAGCCTCTCCATTGCCCAGCTGAACCGTGCCGCTGGTAATGGTGAGCGTTCCCGTCGCGCTATTGTCCTGTGTTAGCACCAGCGTTCCGGTTCCGGCCTGTTCCACCCTGGCGTTCAAGGCCCCTTCTGCGCCTACGGTGCCGTTCATCAGTATAATATCGTTGGTGTAGGAGAATTTAAACTGGCTTGTCCCTCCGTCAGCCTTCAAAACCACTCCATCCCCGAAAAGCTTTCCATCATTCAGAACTGCCTCCGTATTGTTGCCGAATGCCCAGGTAAACAGGGAATCGCCCGTGTGGGAGAATGCTCCCTGGAACCCGGTCATATCTCCCGTCAAATAAGCGAACGCATTGCCCAGAGCCGTGGTCATGGTGCCGGAACCGGTAAACGCCCCGCCAAAGTAATAGGAATTTCCGCTTCCCCCGTTCAGATAGGAACCTTTCTCCAGAACATTGATTGCTGCCATGACGGCGGTATCCGCCGAATTGGCGGTTCCCAGCCAGAACCCGCGTCCATTCAGGGTTACCGTTCCTCTTCCCATACTGGCAGCAGTGGCAAACTGAAGATCGCGGGCATCATTCGTATTTCCCGGATTATTGTTCAGTCCGGTCGCCACCAATTCCCCGGTAAAGGAAGAATTATCTCCGGAAATATAAAAACGGGATTTGGCAGCCTGGTTGTCCAGCTCAATCCGCCCCGCTCCGCTCATGCCGTTGATGACGATATTGGCGTTGTCTCCGGTCGATATTCCGTTAATGGTGCTGGAAATGGCAAGCGTTCCTCCTGCATTTACCGTGACTCCCGCAGAAAACTTCGTTTGAACACTGCCGGAAGTAATGGACACGCCTCCTTCATCTACTGTCAGGCCCCCCGTATACACGGCGCCGCCGAGAGTCAACACACCGTTCCCGGACTTTTCCAAGTTCAGAGCCTTGTAATGATCTGCGGAAGCCCAGCTTACGTTATTACCGTTGGTATCCACTTTCACGGAACTTTTGCTCGTTGTGGAAATCTGCCCGGAAATATCCGCCGTTACCCCTGTTCCATACCGGAGGGTACCGCCGTCAAATGCCAGATCACCTGTGCCTAAAGCGGCATCATTCCCCATTTCAAGCGTTCCACCCCCCAAAATGACCTTTCCGGCATAATCAGCATTATCCATATTAATGGTCAGCTTGGCACTGCCGGTCTTCTCCAGATTACCGCTGCCTTCCAGAGCACCTCCTTCATCTGCGGCATTCCACACATAATCCGTCGTATCCGCCTGGACCATCATGATTGAGGGAGAGACAACTCCATCAATGGTTACTGTTTGCAGAGAACTTCCGTCAATATCTCCCATGACCACTCCGGAAGCATTATTGTACACACCTTCATTTTTCCACGGTGAAGAAGCCGGAGCAGTTACAGACCATATCCCGTCGCCGCCTTTCCATTCAAGCAAAGCCACCTGCTCCACAACCAGGGTAAGATTATTGTTTTCCGTGCTCCATGAACCCAGAAGATTGTCGCCCAGAACGAAAGAGCTGGCAGGGACTCCCTCTACGGAACCCGCATGAACCAGACTGTAGGAACCCTCCGTCCAGGCTACGCCTTCCATCGTTCCCTGCCCCAGAAGCAATTCACTGCCCACGGTCAGCGTTCCTGTTACATTAAGCAAATATGCTCCAGAAGCCGGAAGAGCGGAAAAATTCAGAAGAGACGCGTTTCCCAGCGTCAAATTCCCCGTAATGGTACCTGAAGAACCCAGTGTCAAAACGCCGGCATTCGCAATGCCAAGCGTCCCTCCGTTCATGTTCAGGACAGCGGCATTGGAAAGACTGACACTGGCAAACCGCGTGGCAGCATTCACGTTCATGCCGGAAGAACCGCTCACGGCCAGGGCATTGTTATAAACAGCATCGTGCTGGGCCGTTATATTGCCGCCGTTTAAGCTGACCGATCCGGACCCCAAAGCCGCGGCATTGTTCAGTTGAACGGTCGCCCCATGGGAAATGACCCAATCAGCCGTCATGGAAGACTGGGCAGCCGTATTCAGGATAAGGGTTCCCGCAAAACCGTCCGTCCCCACCGTCATCGTCCTGGCTCCCGTTCCAGCCGTTCCCAGACCACCGTAAATATTCATGGTCTTGCCGGAGGCAATGTTAAACAGGGCGCTGGAGTTGAAAACAACTCCGTTCCATACCTGGCTGGCAACTCCCAGAGAAAAATCCCCGCCTATGTCAAACAGCGTATACCCTTCTCCTCCATCACGTAAATTAACAGTGCGGTTGGAGCCGTTGCTTTTGGAAACGCTGAATCCATCGGAATTATCCGTAACGGTTATTCCCCCAAGTGAAAGCGTATTGAAAGAAGCCTGGAGAGCCTTGACCTGCCCCGTCATGCTACCCGCATCAAAACGCATGCTGTTTGTCGCCGTTCCGGCCCATGTTGCCGACCAGTTGCTGCTGCCGTAATCCGGAGTCCAGTTAGTATTCAAATGAACATCCACCGTCCCCCCCAGCCATGTATAGGTTTCCGCAACGGCATGCGGTGAGGAAACAGCAGCCATGCAGGCAAGCAGGGAGGACAAAAGACTTAAAGGGAGGTGCAACTTCATAGTTTTTAAAAGGGCGTATGTGAAATTCCTCCCGAAACTGACAGGAGGCTTTTTACAATCATTAGCGGATTAAAAATTCGCCGTGTAATGGGAACCGGGCCAATATACCAGAGTTGCCCCGCCTGTTTGCTTATACTGATAAGGATAGAACGATGAATGCCCTTGATTCCAGACCAGATAAAGCATGGAAATACTCTTCTGGATGATGCGCAACACCTACGGAATCAATGTTTAAGCTTGTAGGAGGATTTTTAATCCGCTTTACGAATTCAAGCGACTGCGGTGAAAAAACAATTTTAATAAAAATCATTCCAATATATTGTAAAAACTACCTCCCCGCACCGTATCGGCTTTAGCGGGATTCCCCTAAGCAACAGAGCCGCTCCGGAATAATTCCGGAGCGGCTCTGGAGGGTCAGGAGGAAGGCCTTTCGGGGGTGGCCCCCCCTCCTTGTGTTTTCTTTCTTGTTAGAAGTCGTAGCGGTAGCCGACGCTTCCGTTGACCGAGCTGGACCCGTCACGGATGTCCGCGTTCCCGTTCACGTAGATGGTTCCCTTCGTTCCCACCGGCACGCTCAGTCCGGCTCCCAGCTGCAGCGCCGTCGTTCCCACTTTCGCTCCCCTCACGCTTTGCGCGAAGCCGGGGTTGCCCAGCAGAGAGACGTTCGTTTCCCCTCTCCGGTCTCCCAGGTCCTGCGCCGCGTTTACGCGGATTTCCGCCAGCGCTTCTCGTCCGAAGATGTTGCTGCCTACCAGGCCCATCCACCGGCCGCCCAGCGCCAGCGTCCCCGTCGTCCAGTCCTGTCTGCCGACGTTCAGGCCCGCGTTGCCCGCACCCGTTTCCTCATAGCCGTCCATCCGCGTCGTCACCACCGAGGCGTTGAACAGCGGCTGCAGCACGCTGCTGCGGTTTTCGTTGAGGTAGATGTCGCAGGTGAGTTCGTACATCGCTCCAAAGCCCCACCCGCTGGTGCTTCCCTGCGTCCCGTAGCTTCCTTCCCCATAGTTGACCGTACGGTTGAGTTTCGCGTCGTTCCACCCTCCCGTCAGGATGAGCGTGTGCGCCCAGCGTTTGTTCTGGTAGCGCCCGAAGAGGCTGGCGTAGTAGCTGTCCAGGCGCCCGTCGGCGCTGTCCGCCGCGCCGGCCGTCAGGTCGCCGTAGCCGGCCGTGAAGGCCGCTCCCACCGTGAGGCGGTCGCTGAGGTCCGCGTCCACGCCTACCGTGCCTCCCCAGGTGGTGAGCTGGTAGCCGCTTTCATCCCCGCGGGTGTCGAGTTTGGCGTAGGAGCCCGTGCCTTCCATCCACATGTGGAAGCGGGGGAGGTCGTCGTTGACGTAGGCCGGGTTGACGCCCATGAGGGTGGTCCGGTTCCTGATCCAGCCCATCTGGTCGCGCAGGGCGTCCCTTTGCGCCGTCCCCAGCGCGTTGACCGTGCTCCCAGCCGCCGCCGCCATGGCGCGGGAGGCTCCGGAGAGGTTGCCGTCATTGATCATGGTGCTGACGCCGTTCATGAATTGGGCCAGCTGGGAGTCGGGGTCCAGGTTTTTGCGGGCTTCCCAGAGCAGGCCGGCTCCGGCGGCGGAGTTCCACGTGTCGGCCGCGGAGGCGAAGAGGTTTTCCTGCCGGAGTGTGGCATTGAGCAGGATGTCGTTTCCGTCGCGGCTCAGTGTGGCGTCCTGGTAGTAGACGGCGAAGAGGCCGGATATCCGGGCGGCGAGGCTCTGCCCGTCTTCCAGGCCGCTGATGCTGCCGGTAGCGCTCATCAGGACGACGTCATGGAGGTCGCTCCCCGCGTTCATGGCGGCGTTTCCTTTCATGTTGGAGAGGAGGAAGCCGGCTCCGTCCTGCACGGTGATGGTGCCCGCCGTCAGCATGGGGGCGCCAAAGGGGGCGTCCTGGTTGAAGTTGTAGATCAGTTCCGTCGTGGAGCCGTTCTGGAAGGTGATGTTTTCCACGTTGAGCGTGGTGTTGGCGCTGCCCTGGGCGTCCCCGGTGGCTTCAATACGCAGGGTGCCGTTGTTTCCGGCGGTGATGCTGTTGTAGTTCAGCGTGGGGGCGTCCGCGGTGCCTTTCAGGACCAGGACGCCTCCGTCACGGACGGCGAGGTCGTAGTCCTTATTGCCGGTTTGCAGGTATTGGGTGGCTTGCCCGGAGATGTCCAGGGTGCCGCTGCCTGCCAGCGTGCCGGAGAAGGTTCCGGAGGAGGTTGTCGCCGAGGAGATGGAGAGGCTGCCTCCGTTCATGGACAGGGCGCCGCTTCCGGAGAGGCCGCTGATGGCGCCGGATTCCGTTCCGGTGAGGGTCAGCGTGCCGTCGGCGGTGACTGAGGTTCCGTCCAGCCGGGCTTCTCCGCCCAGGGCCAGTTCCGCTCCTTCCCGGATGCGGAGGGAGCCGGTTCCGGTGATGGCTCCGTTGTTGATGCTGCTTGTTCCGGTCAGGTCAAGAGTTCCCTGAATGGCCAGGGTTCCTCCGGCTTCCGTGCCGGTGATGGTTTCGATTTCGGCGTTGCCGCTGATGGTCAGGCCTCCTCCTTCCAGCGTGAGGGTGTCCAGGGAGTTTTCCGTGCCGTTGAGGATGATGTTTCCTTCTCGCAGGGCGAGGGTTTCCACGTCCATCGTTCCTCCGACCGTCAGCGTCCCGGTTCCTTCCTTGATGAAGGTGACGTTGCTGCCGCCCGTGATGCTGCCGCCCATGACGGTGTCCTGGCCGGCCGGGTCGATGTCGTCTTCTCCCGTCGTCATTTGTTTGTTGTTGAGGATGACGACGGCCGTGCCGTCTCCGGTGTTGTTGACGGCCAGGCTGCTGCCCGTGGCTCCCATCAGGTTGTTGATTTTAGCTCCCTGTCCGTCGGCTTCGCCCGGGGCTCCGGCCAGGTTGACCGTCAGGGTCTGGCCGCCGCCGATGACGACGCCGGCGTAGCCGGAGAGCGTTTGATAGGAGTTGACTTCATGGGCGTTTCCTCCTTCCTCCTGCACGCGGTAGAGGCCGGTGGCCGCTCCGCTGAGCACCAGGCTGCCTCCGTTCGTTCCGGTGACCCGGATGCCGTAGTTGGACAGAAGGTCGGTCGTGAAGGCGATGTCGCCCAGGTTGCCGACGGTCAGCGTTCCGCTGGTCAGGGTCAGGTAGCTGGAGGAGTCGTCGGTTTTGTGGTCCAGCAGGAGGTTGACGACGGCGTCGTTGCTCAGGTCCAGCGTCAGCCCTTCCCCCTCGATGGACAGGTTCGGGTCGCTTCCCGTTCCGCTGCCGTTGCTGATGACGGCGCCAGACGCCTGCGTGTCCTGGCCGATGTTTTCCGTTCCCAGGGCAATGGACAGACTGTCCAGACCGTTTTCCCCACCCACGGTGACGGTTCCGCTGACTCCGGTGAGACGGGAGCCGGAGGCGATGTTCCACGTTCCTTTCATATGGCTGCCGCCGGCTCCGGAGAGGTTCAGGCTGCCTTCCGTGATGGTGATTCCTTCCGTGGTTCCGTCAAGGATGGTTTCCGCTCCTGCCGCGTCTGCCCCCAGCGTCAGGGTTCCCGCTCCCGTTTTGGTCAGGGACGGGCTGTCGGTCAGCGCCCAGATGGTGGCCGAGGATCCTTCCTGCGCGATATTGATTTCATCAAACCGGGTGAAGGTGACGTTTTGGAAGTCCCCGTTTCCAAAGGTTCCCTTGAGCTCCAGCGTCCTGTTTCCTTCGACCGCCGCTCCGGCGCTTCCGCCGACGGTGATGCCTCCGTCTTGTCCTTCCGCCCCGAAGACGCTTCCTCCCGTCAGGGAGACGAGGACGTCGCCTCCTGCCGTGCCTTTATTTCCTGCTCCATAAATGTTTCCCCGGTAGGTGCCTGTTCCGAGTTCTACCGTGATATTGCCTGCAGTGGTCATGGTGCTGCCTGTGTTTCCTGGCACTTTGGAGTAGGAGCCACCGTAGATGTTGCCGGTGAAGGTGGAGCCTCCGCTAATGGAGATGGAGGAATTTCCTCCAATCGTGTATTGGGCCTGGCCTGAATTTTCAAAGGAACCCCCAATGATGTCCCCCGTGAAGGTGATTCCTTCCCTGCCGATGATGGAAACGGAGGTGTCTCCGTTGATGTTGTTGACCGTTCCGGCGTTGTTTACATTGCCATAACTGCCGCCAATGATTGTTTTGACGAAGCTGTTGTGTTCCTCTGTTCCGGAAAGCGTGATTCCGTTCAGGTTGATTGTAGCCGACGTGCTGCCTTGAATCGTTGTTCCGGAAGTGGTATTGCTTGACCAGGAGCTTCCTCCGATGATGTATGAGTTGGAGAGTCCCCCATCCAGGTTCTGGGCCGTGTTGGAATATTGGACATTGGTTACCAGCACGCTCGTGTTGCCCGTGATGGTGGTGACGGCGTTGTGGGCGGAGGTGCTCCCGCCGATGATGGCTCCCGCCACGATGGCGTTATCCTTGACGGTAACGTTGGTGTTTCCCGTTAATGTTGTAGACGCTCCCTTGTTGTTCCCGCCGATGACGTGTTCCGCCGTGGCGTTTCCGGAAAGCTGCACATGGGTGTCCCCAGTCAGCGTGCTGGTCTGGAGTTTGGTGCTCCATTCATTGGTGACACCTCCGGAGATGATGCCGAATGCTCCTCCGCTGATGTCCATCCAGATGTCCCCCCGGTAGTTGAGGTTGCCGGACGGCAGCGTCTCCCCTCTGTTGTATACCCCGTTCAGGTTGATTTTGGTTCCGCCGGTGTTGGTGATTTGATAGACTTTGTCCCCGCTGGTCGTCAGGGTCCCGTTCAGATATCCCAGGCTGACGTTGGCCGCTCTCCCCTCCCCAAGAGCCAGCGTAAAGGCATTCTTGACCGTTTCTTCCAATGCCCCTCCCGCTCCCGCAGATACCCACGTCACGCTGGATATCGCCCCGTCTTCTATCGTCAGCACGCTGCCTTCTATTCTGTATTGCCCTGTATCTAAGCCCAGTACGCTAAAGCCCTCGCCAAGCTCCGCTCCCAAATCAACGGTATTGGAACCTTCGGCACTAAATCCCTGCAACAAACGCCCAATATCTATTTTCCCGGACGTCCACGTGGTATTTGAAGCAGTAATCCCATCATTTCCCGATGAAGACGTATAAGATAAAATTGCTCCATCAACTGTCACATTCTGCAATGTCCCGGTCCCGCTCATGTTCAACGTAATGGTTGATCCGATCGTTTGCGAGTTAAAATCAAGCGTCCCCCCATCCAGCGTAACAAGGCCGCTTCCCAAAGCGGAATTATTCATGCACCTTACAGTAGAGCCGGAGGTGATGACCCATTCAGCAGTCATGGATGCATTGGCCGCATTGTTTAAAACCAACGTACCGCTGAATCCTTCCCCGCCCACCGTAATGGTCCGTCCGGAAGAATTCAGTGCCCCGTAAACATTCAGCGTCTTGCCATTTGCCACAAGGACATTCCAGTCTGCATTCACATTAACCGGGCCCCATGCATTGGAGGAAGAACCCAGGGAAAAATCTTCACGAACCGTAAATAATACCGGCTCTTCCGTACCCGCTCTCCCCAGTATAAGAGTCCTCTGGGCATTATTGTTCGGGACAAGGGAGAACCCTGATGCCCCTTCCTCCACAATCAATCCCCCCATGGTAAATGGCGTAAAGGAGCAGGATGGATTTTTATTGGTCGCCGATACGGTGACATCGCCCACTTCCGTGCCTGATGCGACAAAGCGCAATGTGTTATATTCCGACAGTCCCGTTTCATTGGCAAAAAGGTTCCAAATACTTCCCTCCTCTGAAACGGAACCCCAATTCGTATTGACAGGACCGTATGTTCCATCCGGATTGGTCAGGACAATGCCGCCGTTATGAAAATCATTGGACGAACTCCCTACCCACGTATAGATATTACCGGAATATCTGCTGCCGTCCCACTCCGTAGCAGCGAACACATGAAAACCGGATATGGCATAAAACGACAATAAGGCGGACAACAACTTGAGCGGTAGACGTAACTTCATAACTTGCAAATATGGGTAAATAATAAAGCTATCCAGCCGTCCTGATTGGCTGTTTGCAATATATAGCTATTACCGAATTAGCAATCCGCCGTCAATATTTAACATTGATCCAATGCATGTTGCATACCCGGAAATCATCTTCTTCTTAATATCCAATTCAGAATTTTTTCAAAAAAAACATTCCATATCTCTTTCATTATAAACATCAAAAATATCTGATTCTGGTCTATTTTCTGGATAATGCTTCTGCGGATTGCTAATCCGCAATGCAACATTTCACATGAAAATAAAAATGGACGCAAAAATTATTTTTCATCCCTTCCCCATTCCTGAACAAACGATGCAGCAAAATAACACCTTTCGTGAATTTCACCTTTCATACATAGAAAAAGAGGGTGTATTGTTTGCCCGCAACAAGTTCGGAGCAAAGACCAGAAATCGTAGCAGTAGCTGATATGTCCCGTTTACTGAGCAGCCCCGTCCCGGATGTCCGCGTTCCCGTTCACGTAGATGGTTCCCTTCGTTCC
>OKSU01000280.1_pt1 | contig 11667 bp, 10 predicted proteins | sample 1606441 | NCBI WGS metagenome assembly OKSU01 (sample SAMEA3879600, study PRJEB24766) | human gut metagenome | biome: human-associated habitat; feature: feces | place: USA | collected 1985/1987 | reverse complement strand
TCCTTCGCATCGCGGATGGCATCGGCATTCAGCTCCACGCCGATGAGCTGCTTGCAGCCGCCCGACGCGCACAAGCCAATCGTACCCGTACCGCAGTAGGCGTCCAGCAGGGTTTCTGCGCCTGTCAGCTGCGCCGCGTCAATCGCCGTTCGGTAGAGGAGTTCGCATTGCTTCGCATTCACCTGATAAAAGCTCTGCGGACTGATGCGGAAGCGCTTGCCGCACAGCTCGTCCTCCATGTACCCCTCGCCATAGAGGGTGATTTCCTTCGTGCCCAGCACCATGCTGGTTTCGCGCTGGTTGCAGTTCAGCACCACGGTCGTGATTTCCGGGTGGCGCTGAATCAGCTCCTGCACAAATGCCTTTTTGCCCGGAAATTCAAGGCTCGTCGCGACCAGCACGACCATAATCTGCCCCGTCACATGCCCCGTGCGGATGAGGATATGGCGCAGGAAGCCGCGGTGCGTGTACTCGTTGTAGATGCGCAGCTTGTAGGCAGGCAGCATCGCGACGATGGTCTGGATGATGCGGTCAGCGCGGCGATCCTCAATCAGGCAGTGCCGCACGGGCACGACGCGGTGCGTCCCCATGGCGTAGACGCCGCTGATGGGTCTGCCCGCCTTGTCCACAGCCAGCACGGCATGAACCTTGTTGCGGTAGTGGAACGGGTCGTCCATGCCCAGAATCGGGCGGACTTCGCAAATTCCGTCCAGCAGTTCCGTCACGCGCTGCTGCTTCCATTGCAGCTGCTCCGCGTAGGACAGGCGGGTCAGCTGGCATCCGCCGCATTTCGCCGCGACGGGACAGTTCCAGCGGATTTCGCGCGCCGGACGCTGCGCTTTCGCCTGCTCCTTCGGCGGATTCGGACGCGTTTCCTGCATTCTGCGGGTGGTCAGGTGCTTTGGGCGGCGGAAATTGCTCATCGTGTATGTACTCCTTCATTCTCTGTGGGTTCGCTCCATTATAACACGTCTCTCCCTGCCGCTTCAAGTCTTGTTTTTCCATCTTTTCATTTTCGCGCGACTATGCTACAATAGAAGAAACAATTTTCCGTGAGGCGATTTCGATGCTGTTTTCTTCCTCCCCCATCCGTCGTCGGACGTTCTCCTGTATGCGCGGTGATTTGACCATCCGCGGCACAGAGTACCGTCCGAATAGCGAAAAACTCCCGATTGCCATTGTCTGCCACGGTTTTATGGCAAATCAGCAGACCGTCCGGCAGTACACGAGGTTGCTGGCGAAAATTGGTTACTGTGCGTACTGTTTCGACTTCTGCGGCGGCAGCGTTCCGCCCTTGGGGCGGAGTGACGGCGCGACGACGGACATGTCGGTGCTGACCGAGGTGCAGGATTTGGAAGCTGTCATTCGCTATGCGCAGTCGCTTCCCTATACCAGCGATACGCTGCTGCTGATGGGCTGTTCGCAGGGCGGGATGGTGTCCGCGCTGACCGCTGCGAAGCATCCGGATGCAGTGGACAGGCTCGTGCTGTTCTACCCGGCCTTCTGCATCCCCGACGACGCGCGCGCGGGGCACATGATGATGGCGCACTTCGACCCTCAAAATCTGCCGGAGAAGATTCACTGCGGGCCGATGCCGCTGGGGCGCTGCTATCCCGAAGCCGTCATGCACATGGACGTTTTCCGCGAAATCACGCCGTACACCGGACGGGTGATGATTGTCCACGGCACGGCGGACGGCATCGTCAAGCCGGACTATGCGAAAAAAGCGGCGGAAGCGTATGCGAACGCGGAGCTGCACTTGATTGACGGCGGGGCACATGGTTTTAACCGCCGCCATGATACGGAGGCGATTCGCTATTTGACCGCATTTGCCGCTTTGTAAGGGGGATTTTATGACCACCGTCGAAATCTGGGGCGCACGCGCCGGGCAGACGCAGTCCCGCCTGTTTGAAGAAATCCGCCAATGCCGTGAAGCTGGTCAGCGCGTCCTGCTGCTCGTGCCGGAGCAGTACACGCTGCAAGCCGAGCGGGAACTGGTGGAGCAGCTGAATTTGCCGGGGCTGCTGGATTTGGATGTACTGTCGCCGCGCAGGCTGGGGCGGCGTATCCGGGAGAGCGCTGGCCATTCGCCCAAGGCCGCGCTGGACGAAAGCGGGCGGCGGATGGCGCTGGCGCAGGCGCTTTCCCTGAAACAGGAGGAACTGCACTATTATCGCCGCGTCGCGCTGTCACCCGGGCTGCCGGAGAAGCTGTCCACGCTGCTGATGGACTTCCAGCGCACGGGGCTGTCAAGCGAAGAATTTGCCGCCTATGCGGAGGAGCTGCCATCCGGCGCACTGAAGGCAAAGGCGCATGATTTGCTGCTGCTTTGGCAGACGTATGACGTGCTGATTGCCGAGCGCTTTCAGGATGAGCCGACGCAGCAGTTTGAGCTGGTGGAACGGCTGCCGGAAAGCGGGCTGATGCGCGATGCCGCCGTGTTTGTCTACCAGTTTGACATGCTGCCAACGCCGCTGTGCGTCCTGTTGGCGACCGCTGCGCCGGAATGCACCCGCATGGTCGTTGCGTTCACGATGGACAAGGACACTGCAGGCGACGGGCACGTTTTCACCTCCCAGCGCAGGAGTGCGGCGGAGCTGACCGGATGGCTGCGTCAGCGCGGCATTCCCGTGCAGTGGAAGTGGCTGCCAAGCGAACCCGACGGGCGTGACGAAGCCCTCCGCCACCTCGAAGCGCACCTGTTCGCCCGCGACGGCGCGGTGTACCCCGGCGACGCGTCCGCCCTGACGCTCCATGCCGCCGCAAACCCGTATGCCGAAGCCGCTTTCGCCGCGCAGACGCTGCAAAGCTGGCACGAGCGCGGCATTCCGTGGCAGTATATGGCGGTCGCGCTGGCGGATGCGCAGAGTATGGCCGGCATCCTGCAAAGCGCGGGGATTCCCTGCTATCAGGCGCGGAAGGACAGTGCGGCGCGGCACGGCTTGAGTCGGATGCTCGTCGGCGCACTGCGTTGCATCTCCGGCGGATTTCTCCGCGCGGATGTGCTGCAAGTGGCAAAAAGCGGCTTTTCTTCCCTGACCCGCGACGAAGCCGATTCGCTGGAGAACTACGCCATCACGCACGGCATCAACCGCGGCAAGTGGCTGCGTCCGTTCCCTTATGGCGACGACGCGGCGGATATGGACGAACTGCGCGTCCGGCTGATTTCGCCTGTGGAAGCCCTTCGGGATGCGCTCCGCCGCGCAAAAACAGCGGGGGATTCCGTCGAGGCAATTTTCCGCTTTTTGGAGGATACCAATGCGTATGACCGCCTGATGACGCGCGAGGAAGCGCTGCTTTCGCGCGGGATGGCGGCGGAAGCAACGCAGAATCGGCAGGTATGGACAATCCTGATGACGCTGCTTGATCAGCTGTACGCGCTGCTGAGCACACAAAAGGCAAATCAGCGGGATTTGGCACGGTTCGTGGAATCCGGCCTGACAGGCGCGTCGATTTCGTCCCTGCCGCCGCAGCCGGACACGGTGATGATTGGCGAAGCGGGCCATTTGATGACTGGGCGTATCGACGCGCTGCTCGTCATGGGGATGCAGGACGGTGCGCTGGGCAGTACGGTGGATTCGCTTCTATCCGAGACAGAGCGGCGAACGCTGTGTGACTTGGCACAGCGCGCGATTGGCTTGACGCAGCAAGAGACGTGCGCCCTTCGGCAGTCGGACTTCTACCGTACGCTTTCCCTCCCCCGGCGCTTTCTGACCGTCACCTGTTCTCAGGGCGGGCAGGACGGCACGGCGTTTCGTCCAGCGGGGCTGCTGGAGGACATGACGCAGCTGTTCCCGCATATGGCGGTGTCCGGCGGCGTGCTGGCAAACGATGTCGCGCCGCTCTCCCCCGCCATGGCGCTGGATGCACTGCCGCACCACCTGCGGCAAGCTGTCGACACGAACACGCCGCTTCCGGAGCAATGGGCAAACGTCCTGCGCTGGCTGTATTTCGACCCGGAGTGGCACAGCCGCTGTCAGGCCGTGCTGGATGCGCTGAACCGCCACGGCACGGCGATTTTCCTCTCCCGCGACCACACGCGGCGGCTCTTCACGCAGGACAAGGTGTCCATCAGCCGCTTGGAGGGCTTCGCGCAGTGCCCGTATCGGCACTTTGTGAACTACGGCTTGAAGCCCGTCATCCGCCGCGAGTACGAGTTCGACCCGGCGGATGTGGGCGATTTCTACCATGCCGCGATGGAGGGGTACGCTGCCCTTGCGCTGAAAGAGCCGGATTTTCCGGATTTGCCGGACGAAAAAATCCACGCGCTGATGGATACGGTGCTGCTGCCGCTGACGACCGCGTGGGCAGATGGCCCGCTGAATGAAACGCCGTCCCTGCGCCTGCAGGGCGAGAAGTACCGCCGAACGGTGCACCGCGCCGCATGGATGTTCACGCATCACGCGCAGCACAGCCGCTTCCGTACCGTCGGCGAGGAAGTTGTGTTTGGCGAGGAGGACGGGCTGCCCCCGGTGGTGCTGACGCTGCATGATGGACGGAAAATCGCCCTGCGCGGCAAAATCGACCGCATCGACCGCTGGGAGGGCGACGAGGGCGTGTACCTGCTCGTATCCGACTACAAGAGCAGCCACCGCGACATTGACCCGACGCGCCTATGGTACGGGCTTCAATTGCAGCTGCTGCTGTATCTGCAAGCCGCGTGCGAGGGGCTGGACGGCAATCCGGCGGGCGCATTCTACTTCACGATTCAAGACCCGATGGTAGATACGGCGGATGTAAAGGAATCCGCGGAAAAGGCGATTGCGAAAAAGCTGCACCTGAAAGGCATTGTGCTGGCGGATGTGGACGTGGTGGAAGCGCTGGATTCCAATCCGGGATATTCGTTCACGAAAATCTTTAATGCGGATAGCAGCGTCGCTTCCTCGTCTGATGGCTACACGCCGGAGGAAATGGCAGCACTGCTTGCCCACGCCAAGAAGATGGCGGCGGAGCTGGCCGACCGCATCCGCAACGGCGAAATCACCCCGTCCCCCGCCGTCATCAGAGACTGGAACGCCTGCCAGTGGTGCGACTGCGCCGGAATCTGCAAGCTTGACACGTCCATCCCCGGTCATGAAAAACGTGAACTTCCGCCGCTGAAGAAGCAGGATTTATTGACCCTCATGGCGAATGATACAGATGCACCCGGCAATGAGGAGGACACGTCACCGTAAAAGCGGTGAATTTTTCTCCCGAACACAAAGGAAATTCATCAGAGGCATTGCATCCGGGCGCAAAATGGTTTATAATAGAGATATGAAACTCTCACTCACAAGGAGGCGTTTACCCATGATTCAGATTATCGCAGGCAAGAAGGGCTCCGGCAAGACCAAGCGGCTGATTGACATGACCAACAACGCGGTCAAGACCAGCTCCGGCAACGTCGTTTTCCTCGACAAGAACGACAGCTATATGTACGAAGTGGACCGTGCGGTTCGTTTCGTCAACGTCGAAGAGTACAGCGTTTCCAGCGCGGAAATGTTCCTCGGCTTCCTCGGCGGCATGCTCGCCAGCAACTACGACGTCAAGACCGTCTTCATCGACGCGTTCCTCAAGCTGATCAAGATTGACCTCGCCGACGCGAAGTGGTTCTTCGACAGCCTCGAAAAGTACGCGCAGAAGCATGATGTGACGTTCGTGCTGTCCGTCAGCGCCGATCCCGAAGCGCTGCCCGACTTCTGCAAGGGCTACATCATCTAATTGGAACAGCCCACGAGGGCGGCGGAGCATGTAAGCCGCCGCCCTTTTGGTATTTCGCAGCTGCTACATAATCGCTGCTAAATTATTAGGTAAGAAAAGCAGTCCAGAAACTCGGCAAGAACCCCTTCTTGCCCTCAACCCAGCAGGCATCGCCCTGCGGATAGGAGCGTGATTTCTATGTCATTCATTTCCACCCGCGGCGGCGCCTGCGTCACGGCGTCCCAAGCCATCCTGCGCGGTCTTGCGCCCGATGGCGGTCTGTATGTCCCGGCGGTGTTCCCGCAGATGACGCTGGCAGACATTGCCGCGCTGACCAAGCTCGACTACCGCGCCCGCGCGCTGACCATCCTCCGTGGCTATCTTGATGATTTCAATGCGCAGGAACTGGCAGACGCAATTGCCAGCGCCTACGAAGCCGCCAAGTTCGATGACGCCGCGATTGCGCCCACGAAGAAGCTCGACAGCAACACCCATGTGCTGGAACTTTTCCACGGACCGACGCTTGCGTTTAAGGATATGGCGCTGCAGCTGCTGCCGCACCTGACGACGCTCTCCGCCAAGAAGAACGGCGAAAACCGCGAAGTAGCGATTCTCGTCGCGACCAGCGGCGACACGGGCAAGGCGGCATTGGAGGGCTTCAAGGACGTGCCGGGAACATCCTGCACCGTCTTTTACCCGACCGACGGCGTCAGCGACGTGCAGAAGCTGCAAATGACCACCACGGGCGGCGAAAACACGCACGTCATCGCCCTGAACGGCAATTTCGACGATGCGCAGTCCGGTGTGAAGGCGCTGTTCTCCTCCGCGGATTTCCACCAGCAGGTGAACGCGCGCGGCAAGGTGCTTTCCTCCGCCAACTCGATTAACTTCGGCCGCCTCGTGCCGCAGATTGTCTATTATTTCTCCGCCTATGCCGATTTGCTGAACGCGGGCGCGATTGCGCTGGGCGACGAGGTGAATTTCGTCGTGCCGACGGGCAATTTCGGCAATATTCTCGCGGGCTACTACGCACGGAGCATGGGGCTGCCGGTCAAGAAGCTCATCTGCGCCTCCAACCGCAACAACGTGCTGACGGATTTCTTCCTTGGCGGCGTTTACGATACGCGCCGGCAGTTCTTCAAGACGACCTCCCCTTCGATGGATATCCTGATTTCCTCGAATTTGGAGCGTCTGCTGTTTGAATGCGCCGACCGCGACGGCGCGCTGATTGCCCGCTGGATGCAGCAGCTGCGCACGAGCCAGTCCTACGCCGTTGGTCAGCAGCGGCAGGAGTGGCTGCTGAGCGTCTTTGCCGCCGGGTACGCTGATGACCGCGACTGCGCGGAGGAAATCGCCCGCGTGTTCGAGCAGCATCACTACCTGATGGACACGCACACTGCCGTTGCGAGCCGCGTTCTGCGCCAGTACCGCGAGACGTCGGGCGATTTGACCCCGACGGTCATCGTGTCCACCGCCAGCCCCTACAAGTTCGCCGCCGATGTGCTGACTGCCGTCGCCGGAAAGAACGCCGTCGCCGGACTGGATGCATTCGCCTGCTCGGATGAATTGGAAGCGCGTTCAGGGATGCCCGTGCCGCAGCAGGTGAAGGCACTGCGTTCCCTGCCGATTCGCCACACGGCGCACTGCGAGAAGGGCGGCATGGCGCAGGCGGTGCTGGACGCTTTTGGCGGAAAGTAAATCCCCAGTGGAAAATTGGAAGGGACTAATATGAACAACACGGACATGCTTTTTGTCCAGAAGAAGCTCAATGATTTGGTCGGCTGCACCCTCATCAACCTCTCCCGCACGGCGGATTTGCTTTGCCTGTCGTTTGCGCCGCGCGCGCTGACGACCGAGGTGCAGGAGGAACAATCCCTGCACTTGCAATGCTACTATCGTCTGGTGCAGGATGGGCGGGTTTCCTTGGCGCGAAGTGACTATTTTCAGCCGTCGGAAGCCATGTGGGATTTGTGGCGCAAGCAGGGGTTGGAGGAGGATGTCATTCCGGATGACTACCGCTGTGACGAGTTGGGCGCGAACCGGCTTGATGACCGCATTGTGGAGCTGAACGACGTGCTGACAGGCATTGAAAACCGCTTCATCGTCCGCACGGTGATGGTGGATTCTATCGGGGATGTGACGCTGTGCTTTGACAACGGCGCGGTGTGGAGCATTCTGGTAGACACCTCCGGGGGCGAGGAATGCTGGCGGTATCTGCCCGCGAACGAAGAGCAGCCGCAGCTGGTGCTGTACTCGGATGGCATTGAGTGCGAATAAGCGCTTCGGTTGCAAAGCGCAGGGGAATGCGTTTTTAGTGCATCCGGCAAATCGCTTTTTCATGCTTGTTTTTTATGGAGCAGGGGGAATCGCGCCTGCGGGCGCGACCAAAGGGCTTTCCGATCGCCCTTTGGAAACCTTCGGTGTGCGCACCTTCGGAGTTGACTTTTTCCGCAAAAATTGACCCGCTTGTCGTGCTGGACAGGCGGGTTTCTTCATTATATTGCTTACTCACGCCGCGTCGGTTTTTTGCTTTTGCACCGCAGTGATGGTGCCGACGACCTGCTCACCGTATGGCAGGCGCCAGATACTCGCCAGCGCAAAATACAGCGTCCCCATCGCGGGCAGCAGCAGCTGCGCCATCCATTTCAGCACGTTATACGTCTTGTCACACATGCGCATTCCTCCCCCATCGCAGTCTATGCGGAAATTCGCCGCTTGTGCAGATTTTTTTCGCAGAAGGCTTGACAGAACGGGATTGTCCTGCTATAATAAACAAGGTTTTGAAGAAACCTGTGCCGTAGACAGCCGGTATCCGCAAGGATGTAAAGGAGTTCGCTCCGCCTGCCGAGGTGTGAAGGATATAGCATGAAATTTGCTCATCCCTTGCACCTGTTGCAAGGGTTTTCTTTTACTCCCAAACCGTTAAGGAGGTGCAAGAAATGAGCAAGGTGCATGAGGTGAAGCCGGAGAAGGTGGCAGCTGTTGCTGACATCGTCGAAAAGCTGAAGAATGCCCAGTCTGTGGTGATTTGCAGCTACAGCGGACTGACTGTGGAGCAGGTGACTGAAATCCGCAAGCAGTGCCGTGAGAATGACGCCGCGTACTGCGTCCTGAAGAACCGTCTGGTTCTGCGCGCGCTGAATGAGGTGGGCATTACCGGTCTTGACGATCTGCTCAACGGCCCGAACGCTTTCGTGTTCTCTATGAAGGACGCTGTGTCCGGCCCGAAGATCATCAACGACTACATCGAAAAGAACAAGCTGGAAAGCCTGAAGATCACTGGCGGCGTGCTGGGTACGGAAACCCTCGACGTGGCTGCTGTGAAGCATCTGGCGACCCTGCCCAGCCGCGAAGTGCTGCTGGCAAAGCTGCTTGGCTGCATGACCAACACCGTGGCGTCCTTCGTCCGCGTGGTGGATGCAATCCGCAAGCAGAAAAATGGCGAGGAATAATCCGCGCCGATGCCGCATGAGGCTTTACGCCCCTGCGGTCTGAACAACGACAAGTTTTCATTACGATATCAACCGATATAGGAGGCTGAATCAACATGACTCATGAGGAGATCATTGCTGCCGTCGAGTCCATGACGGTGCTGGAACTGGCCGATCTGGTCAAGGCTATGGAAGAAAAGTTCGGCGTGTCCGCTGCTGCGACCGCTGTTGTTGCTGGCCCCGCTGCTGGTGCCGCTGCTCCCGCTGCGGAAGAAAAGACCGAGTTCGACGTGGTGCTGAAGTCCTTCGACGCCGCTGCGAAGCTGAAGGTTCTGAAGCTCGTCCGCGAAGTGTGCGGTCTGGGCCTGAAGGAAGCCAAGGACTTCGTCGAAGCCGTTGCGGCTGGCCCGAAGACCGTCAAGGAAGGCTTGTCCAAGGAAGACGCCGACAAGATGGCTGCCCAGTTCAAGGAAGTCGGCGGCGAATGCGAAATCAAGTAATTCTTCGGAATTACGTTTCGCCTTCTTGCAATCGTCAAGAAAAGCAAAGAGGTTGGATGCTTGCATCCAGCCTCTTTTTTATGCTATCGACACGCTTCGTCTCTGTTCCCCTTGACTTTTTTGCATTCTTGCGGGATAATAAGGCAGGAAATTCGTCAATTCATCCGTTTTATTTCAAGGAGGTGCATGGCGATGCTGACTTTTCGGGACGCAACCGCTGATCAGGCGGGGCTTATCAGCCACATTTATGCTACCAGCTGGCGTAAAACCTATCGGGGACATATCGCCCAGCATTATCTGGATCGTCTGCCCGATGAATACTGGGTGCCATCCATCCGCTCATGGCTGTCCAGCGGGCAGCTGTATGGGCTGATGGTCTATGACGACGATAAGCCCGTCGGCTGCTGCATCTACGGCCGCGGGCGCGACGAGGATTACGGCGACTGGTGCGAGATTGTGTCGCTCTATCTGCTGCCGGACACGATGCGTCAAGGCATCGGCGGCAAGCTGCTGGAAGAAGTCATCCGGCTGATGCAGCTGGACGGCTATGAGAAATTCTACCTATGGGCGATTGACGGCAACGAAATCGCCGACGGCTTCTACCGCAAGCATGGCTTTCTGCGCACGGATGACGCGGTCGATTACAAAATCGGCGGTGAACCCGTGCGGGACGTGCGGTATACGCGCGTATTACCCAGCGCGTAATTCAGCCGGTTTCGGCTTTTGCAGATACATGCCCGTGGCAATCAGCGCCGTCAGCGGTGCCGCCGCTGCCAAGCCGAACGACCCGACAAGCGTGTTGAGCAGCTGCGAAGCGACATATTTCAGGTTGATGATGTCCGTCAGCGGCGTTCCCTGCCCGGCAAAGTACATCAGCATCGACAGGTAGTTGCCGGAATATGCCAGCATCAGGGTCGTCGTCATTGTGCCTAACACGCTCCGCCCGACCAGCAGCCCCGACTTCATCAGCGCCCGGCGGCTGATGTCCGGCTTGTGGCGGTGCACTTCCTCCATCGACACGCTGATGTCCATCGACAAATCCATCAGCGCACCCGAATTCGCGAGGAACATCATGCCGATATACAGGCTGCGCGTATCAACCTGCATGGCGGATTGGCTCAGCAGCGGCACAACATAGGGCAAATCGCCGCCGTCGAGCTTGAGCAGAATCGTCAGTCCCCATGCGCTCAGGCAGGTGACGACCGTCCCGGCAACCGAGCCGAGAATCGCCGTCAGGCAGCGGCGGCTGAACCCCGCAACCAGCACGTCAATCAGCACCGTCAGCACGATGACGGTCACGAACGATGCCATCATGGGATTCACGCCGTCCAGCAGCAGCGGGATCAGCAGTTTCCAGACGATAACCGCACTGGCGACCAGCGACACCATCGCGCCGCAGCCAATCACGCCGCCGAACCCAATCAGCAGCAGCGCCAGAAGCGCCACGATGCCCGCTTCCGCCGTGATGCGGTAGTGGTCAATCAGCGTTACGACCGGCGCACCCTGCCCACTGCCGGGCTGAATCATTGCCCACGCTATGTCGCCAGCCTCAAACAGTTTGTCCTTGTCGAGCGCAGAATTGAGGTAGTTGTAGGACTGATATTCTTCCCCGGCATAATCGCCTGTGAGGATTTTCACCCGGCACGGCTGCACGCCGTTATACACAATGCCGATGGCGTCCAGCATGGAATTGTCCACCTGCTCGATCCGTACCTTCTCGCGTGGAAAGCGGCTGGTGATGTTCAGGTGCTCGTCCGGCAGCAGGCAGAGCAAGCCGCAGAAAATCAGCATGACGAGGCACATCAGCCAATTCTGCTTGTTTTTCCATTGTCGCTTCGTCTTTTCCATTTTCATTTTCCCCCATATGGGCAGAGCAGGAGATGGCATTGTGTCATCCCCTGCCCTTTTTGATTTTGCTGTGATTATTCCGCGTCCGGGGTCAAGCCCATCGCATCCATCGTGCGGGTGAAGATGCCCGTGTTGTCATACAGGCCAGAGAACTTCTCCGCGCCCACCCCATAGGCGTACACCGGAATCTGCAGGCCGGTATGCGCATA
>OKSU01000279.1_pt1 | contig 11701 bp, 20 predicted proteins | sample 1606441 | NCBI WGS metagenome assembly OKSU01 (sample SAMEA3879600, study PRJEB24766) | human gut metagenome | biome: human-associated habitat; feature: feces | place: USA | collected 1985/1987 | reverse complement strand
GCTCTGGAGCCGGAGGAATGGCATAACGAACAGGAAAAGATTCGGCAGCTCATGCCCTATAAGTTGCCCGCCAAGCTGGTGAAATACTTGAAAACTGGCCCGCTGCGTCTGGAGTTCCCGGATCAGGAATGGGTGAAGTGGGCGGAGCTCTACTCCTTCATGGATGTGCAGGAGATGACCTGGAAACGAAAAAAGCTGCTCTCCCTCATGGCGGCCATGGACAATTACAGTGACTACCTGCTGCTGTGGAGCCCCAGGGACAAAAAGCTGTGGTATCTGGATATCGAACACGAGGAGTTCCACCCTCTGGCCAAATGGGACGACTTCATCGCCGATCCCGGCCGGTATTTGAACGGAATGATCGAGGGTGAGTTTGAGGAATAAGGAGCAAACCGATGACATCAATAGATTTTTTGAACAAAGTACATAAAATCCTGGACTCGCAGGAATATAACCTCTCTTACTCTCCGGCCAAGTCCAAAAACTATATGCTGTACTGCAATGGTAACTTTATCGGTGGCCTGTTCGACGAGGAGTTGTGCTTCGTCTATGCCGACAGTGTGAGCGAATTGTTGGGATGCCCGGAACCCGTCTACCGCGGATACTCCAGTACCGCGCAGCACAGAATGCTGGTGATCCCGGAGGAGCACTGGGAGCAGGCGCTGAAACTTCTCTATGCCGAGAAATTTGACTGGAGCCGTTTGGTGTACGACATCACATACACCAGCATTGGCGCGGCTGTGGTGGAGGACTTCTACGACGAGAATGTGGTGTTTCTGCGCTTCTGCTTTGAAAAGGAACTGCTGAAAAAGAACCCTCTGGACCGGCAGGGCCGTATCCTGCGGATGGTCTATCTCAATCAGGATCTGACAAAAGCGGGCAAATATCTATTCCCCAGACTGATGCAGAAGTTTCTTGTTTTTACAGATCGCAACGGAAAGACCAGTCTGGAAACCATGCTGAAACGGTGGTACATCGCACTGGAGAAGGAATACCAGAGTGTAATAAAGGGATAAGGAGAAAGGCATGATGAAAGAAGAAAACAAAGCATATATTACCGGTTTAGATGTCCGTGATGTTCCGTGGCACCGGCTTACCACCGCCTATGGCAGGGGAACAGATTTTCCTGTATATTTTGAAACCCTTTCCAAGATGGACGATTTAAAAGCGGTTAAAAACGCTCTTTATGAGCTTACCACGAATATGGAGCATCAAAGCACCTTATGGCATGCAACACCTTTTGGAATGATATTCATGAGCCGTATTTTAGTAGAGGCTTTGAATAAAAGCAAAGAGAACCCTATTGCCAATTTCCTTGCAGTCGAGCTTTTAGACTTTTTCCTCTGTATTCTCCAGTGCTATCACGATGGAGATGAGATGGAACACGCTGCTCCTCTCCTCTGCTTTTCCGATATGCTGAAGGAAGAATACCTTTGGTCGGAAGAATACGACGAGGAAGAAGATGAAATGCGGTACGAGGAAGACGAAGTATTCCCCGATGACTTGTTCTACAGTTTCTATTACTATTCTTGGCAGGCGGTGCTGGCTTACCGAGGTGTACTGGAGCAGGAAGTCTCCACGGAGTTTGGCCCCAAGATCGCAGCAGTTCTGGAAATGCTGTAAAGGAGGATGCGCAATGTTTGAAGAATTCTATGAGATGTACGAGCCCGAGGAGCAGGAAGTGGTCGCTCTGATCAATCGCTGCATTGGGGGCGGATATAACTGGAAAGGCAACTTTTGGGAAATGACCGTTGTGACGCTGGGCATGGTGTTCTGTAACACCGGCAAGGTCAGCACCAAAGAGGAGCGGCTGGATTGGCCGGTCACCGAGGAGGAACGCAATAGCGAAAAGGGCTGGGGACGCTTTGGCAAGGAGCAGATCTGCCGCCTGAAGATCCGCCGGATGAAAGAAGAATTGGCAAAGGATCTGGTGGTGCGCCCTTGGTGTATCTCCGAGATAGTCAATACCCATGAGGACTGCCCGGAACTTCAGGCTGTTCTGGAGGAATACCACAAGCCGGTGGTGATCCAGGACCAGGTGCTGGGGGAACTGACACTGGACAAGGACTATGATACCTTCGAGGGCGAAATCCAGTGGTGCGGAAAGGATGTGCTTCTTTCCCTTGAGGTCAATGCCGAGAGCAAGCCCTCCTGGACCCGCGCCCGCAGTGCCGCCAAGAAGCTGCTGGCCGACTGTGACACCTGGGACAAAGCCATGCGGGAGCTTGCAGCAAAGAACCTGACCGAGCTGGCCAACAACTGGCTCTCCCAAGATGAAGAAAATCCCCGTGACCCGGAAACAGACCCCATCACAGAGGAAGAACTGGCCCGACGGATCAGCATGGCGAGCCTGTCCGTCACCTCCGGCGGCAGCTTCACCGCCTGGTTTGACTGCGACGAGATGTTCACCGACCATGCTGTGACGGTCTACGGCTCCTTGAAAAAGGGCCTCAAAACTGCCAACATTGAGGGGTAAGGAGACGCCTATGAAACTGCATGAGTACTGGCTTGGGCTGCATCCCCTTGATTGGGAATTTTGCTTTATGCCAGTGCAAACCTATAAAAACTTCATCACAGAGCAGTATCATAAAACCCCCGCTTTTTACAATATATCAGCGGGTTCTATTGAGAAGGTATTGGCACACATTGACGCCATTTTATCAGCGGCCATGGAGGATTGGAATAAGACCACAAACCATGCTGCCCTGCGTTGCCCCCCAATGATCTTTCCTCTCCCAAAGGGACAGGAGAGCAATGTAGCGGATTTTGCTGTCATTCTCAAAATGGATAATGACGGAGACACCGTAGTCTATTCGCCAATTCCATTACCCCATTTGGAAAACCAATAAGGAGGCGCAGAGATGAAACTGAACTGTAAACGCATTGATTTTACATATACCCCCGGCGAGGAAATCTTCAACTTTCCCGAGGAATCGGGACTGCCCTTTATCTTCGATGTAGAGGAAGAACTGACTGCTGATCCTGCTGCCATGGATGTGGTGGGAGGAATGTTGGATGAGGCGGAAAAATTGGCGGAGAAGGCCAAAGCCGCCATCAAAGCGGCGCTGGCGGACGAGGACAGCCGCTACCATAGCGTTGTGACATTTTTCATGGAGTTCCATCGGGACGATGTAGGCCCGGATATTGCGGCGGAACTTTTTCCGGGAACCGACCCATCCAAGCTGTCCTTTGCCGAGATGGTGGACTTTTTGAAGCTCAAGCGGTTCGGCAGTCTGGTGGATAGCGAGATGAACCAGCAAGTTTTCATTCTGGATCTGTCCTTTAACCCGGAGATTACCGACGAACTGATGGTAATCTACTTTGATTTGAACAAGGAGATTTTCTGTATCACCCATGAGAGCTGAGGAAAGAGAGTTATCTATGGACAAAGCAACTGCTGTCAACACTTGTTTAGGTGTTTTGAAAGGACGAGACTGTATCTATCTGGATAAAGTGGAACGGGATGGTCTGAACAATCTGACTTTTACGGGGGACATCAATGGCCATCTGATCTCCCAGCACAGGGACGAAAAAGACTGGTTTCGCTACACGCTCACCTTCCGGCAAGTATTGGCCTATTTTGCCTGTGAATTGGACACCTATGAAAATCTGGCTGAAACGGGACATCTGAACCGCAGCTCCTTTAATTTGATCGAGGACAGCACCTGGCTGAAGTCTTTGCCGGTGCGGGAGGATTTTAACAAAGACATCTATCGGCACTACCGGCTGTTTACATACGATGATGTTTACAACATCATTGCAGTTTCCTATGAGTTTGCAGCAGAGTTGTAAATTTCTGAAACATGGAAGATCATTGGAAGGATCTATCAAGGAAGGAGGTATGGTGATGAAACAGAATAAGCATCAGTTGGAGCATCTGCCCACACTTCTGGTTCAGCAGATCCGCCTGCAATGGTATAAAGACTGCCGGGGTGGAAAAGCCGCCGCACAGCGGAACCAGTATCCCAGAGTCATGCGGCTGCCTAAAGACTTCTTCTCCTATTATCCTTTTGGTCTACCTACTCACTTTGCATCTATCGTACAGAGGCCCGATGGATTTCGGATTGATCGGGACTGTCGCAGGCTGATGGAATGGAAGCCTAATGGCACAATGCGGCTTCACCCTTTTGAACTGATTCAGCAGGAGTCTGGAATCCAGGTGCATTACCGCTATGATTGGCATATTGGTGCGATGCCGGAGCGATATACCTACGATAAGACAGGGCAAAAACAGCCCCTCAATGAGTTAGCACTGGATTTGATTCCTGGTGATTATGGTCGAGCTGTCTGCAATGGGCGGTTCCGGGACTGGGATACCGGAATCTGGTATTATGTGCTGGACATTTTGAATGTGATGCTGCTTGCGGAACCTACCGACTCATTGACCAGTTTTACGGACAGAGAACCTAATAAGATATATACCCAGATCGACCAGCTGTGGTGACGAAAGACAGGAGGATAATATTATGATTTCAACAAAAGATTTATCTGGCCTACCCAATGTGGAGTGCCTGAAGAACTTCTGCAAAGGGCTGGCAGCTCTGGACATCATCATGGTGGAGGAGGAATGGAGCTTCATCCGCCACTATACATACAGCCCCGCATGGCGAAAAGGCAAAGAGGCATTCTTTGCTACCGATGGTAGTGACCAGAGCATGATTGTCATGTTTGTGCCGGAAGGCTGTGTCATTAACGGTGTAGATTCCGAACTCTACGACTGGGAGAAAAAACTTCCCCGAATAGAAGACCTGACGGATGGGATGCCCCCTGCGTTGCAAAAGCTCATGGGCAGCCGTGAAGTCAAAAAGATGAAAAGCACCTTCTGTGTTTGGACGGAAGATGGCACCACTTGGCACTGCAATCCCATGGACGGCGAGGACGCATCTAAGGATCTGCTCTCCACGATTGATGGCAATCCACAGACCTATGTGGAGTATGGAAAGTGGTTTTACCCAGCAGACCTGCCTTTGGAGACTGTGCGCCAGCTTGCTGATGGGGTGCCAGTGACAAAAGAACTGGTCGCTTCGTTAAACCCGAAGCGCAATGAATGGGAAGAAATCAAGGCGGGCCTGGATAAGATCGGGTATCCGAATGAACTTTGACAGAAGGATGGGAGAACACAATCATGGACACGAATTTTAACGCGGCCCTTTACCAGGAAGAAATGCTGTCCCTTGTGAATACCGCCATCAAAAAGCTGAAAGCGGAGCATCCGGATTACACGGTGTTCACTATAAGCCTGACAACGGACTTTGCCTCTGGGGTAAGCGCCGTCCACTTTGACAGCCGGGCCTCCTCGGAACGGTATCTCAAGAACGAAGCAGAGCAATACCAGAAATATCTTCAGGCCGGCAATCTGAGTATGGCCGAGATGTATGCTCCCACTGGAGAGATCCGGATTACCAATCCTGCGGACTTTGAACTTCCATTCTACGCAGAGATTCAAAATGAATCCTTTTCTTTGAATTTTGAGGAGGAACAGGAAGACGAAGATTCTGAGTTGGAAGATGAAGCATCATGCGTCTACTGGGAGGAGGCTACCCCCATTCTGAAACAGGTCGCCGCTGTAGCTTATCGAACAGCCAAATCAGAACTGAATGTTGATACAGAAGCATTTGAGGTCAGTTACAATGGCCCGGAGGATTGGTATTATCCACTTGAGAAATAATGGAGGTGACCACCGTGACGAAAGAACGCATCCCCATTTCCGGCGATCTCAAAAGCAAGGTCAAGCAGCTGATGGAGTACGCCGGATGGCAGGAAGGGCGAAAAGTGGACATCTCCATTGCGGAGAAGTATTACGCCGATCATGGCGTCCCGATGATGAAGACCACCCAGCGGTTTTACCGCAAGTATTTCGGCCTGTGCTGTGAGTGGTACCTGGAGCAGAAAAAATTGAACTGGGCGGCTGACTTTGAGTTTGCTTTGTTCCCTTACCTGGTCAACGGGATCAAAAACCATTTGGAAGAAGCCTATTTCCGGGATATGTCCGGCTGTGAGCTGGCGGAGATTGAACAGGCTGCCGGTCAGAAGTGCCAGCCCATCGGTCACATCGGCTACTACTACCCGGCGGAGGTTTGGATCTCCGAGTACGGGAAACTGTATGCGAAATATGAGTATCAGGATGAGATTGAGTGCTTTCCAGATGTGTTTGCCCTGATTGAACGGGAGTTGCGGCAGTGCAAATTTGATTCCGCTGCCATGAAAACTGTGGAGGCACTGGATGGAAAGATATGACGAAGCAACAAGGAGGAACTGATTATGAACATGAAAGAAAAACTGGAGTCGTTGGGCAGAAACAGCATTCAGCTGAAAATTGCCAGAAAAGAAACATACAAGCTGGGCGCCACTCGCTTTGGCGGGAAGCCGGATGTACCGCCAGACTTCGTTTGGCCCACCTATGAGGGTGAAAGTTACGACCATGTGGTGAAGAACCGTCCCCTCACTTTCCTGGCACAGTTCAACTGTGAGGAGCTGGCTCAGTTTGACAAGGAGCATCTTCTCCCCGATCACGGTCTGCTCTCCTTCTTTTATGAAACGGATACCCAGTGCTGGGGCTATGACCCAAAGGACAAGGGCTGCGCCCGCGTCTATTGGTTTGAGGATCTTTCGGCGCTGTCCGCTGCAAACTTTCCTGCGGATATGGAGGAAGATTTCAAATTTCCTATGGTCAAGATCAAAGTAGACTCAAAATACTCCTATCCTTCCTGGGAGGACTTCAGCGAGGTGTTTCCAGATGAGAAGGATGACGACGCTTTCAACGACGCTTGGGAGGAACTGACCGGTGAGGACCCAGAGGATCCGGATGACCGCTCCCAGCTGCTGGGCTGGCCTGATGTGATCCAGAACAGTATGTTCGACGAATGTGATTTGGTGACCCAGGGCTACTATCTGGGTGATGGTTGGGTTAAAATTCCGAAGGAGGTACGCCAGCGGGCAGAAGAAACAGCCCGTGACCGCTGGATGTTGCTGTTCCAGCTGGATATCGTGGAGCTTGGCGACTTTGAGCTGATGTTCGGAGACTGCGGGCACATCTATTTCTACATTACCAAAGAGGACCTGGCCGCCCGCCGCTTTGACCGGATCTGGCTGATCCTCCAGTGCTATTAAAAATATGAAACAGGACTTTACTATTTGGCGCAATCAAATATTGCAGAATCCGCGGGACATTTCACCGCTGAAATTCGGAATATCGCAGGATGAGGTCATAGAAATCTTCGGGAATCCCGATGCCGTTTCCACCATGAGAAGCGACGGGAAACCTTTGATCCTCAAATACCATGACATTGAACTGCATTTCGATAGAAAGGCTCCTCATGGGCTCTGCTTGATTTACAGCGACGATGATATCGAGTTGAGCATCACAGCCGAGCAGGAAGAAACGCTGCAACCAATCACCAACACAGAGCCGGTGGACAACGAATTTTTCCTTCGGGATGGAGCCGTCTATTTCTCCGGCCTATATGAAAACGATCTGCTCAAAGGTGTTGCTCCCAAAGACTTCTGCTGTTGGCATTACTGGGGAAAATCCTTTACGGCCTGCTTTCTCGGCGGGATTCGCCTGCGTGGAGCAGACCCGGCATCGTTTCGGGTGTTAAACTATGCCTACGCGATGGACAAAACAGCCGTCTACACCACCAGCGGGAGAATCCCAGATGTAGAGCTGGCAACCTTCCAGGTGTTGGACAATGGCCAGAACGATTCGGGCGCGCCACAGGGATATGCAAAGGACAGCCGGCAGGTCTACTTCCACAACGGAGACGGCAAGGTGAAGATCATCAAAGGCGCGGAAGTTTCCTCTTTCCTCTCGTTGGGCGACACCTATTTTGCCAGGGATGAGAAACGAATCTATGCTTACGGTAAGCAGCTTCCCAAGGCGGATCTGCCCTCATGGGAATTGCTCAGTCACTGGTATTCCCGCGATGCCAAGCGGGTGTACTACCTCAACCGGGAGATCAAGGGGGCGGATCGAGACAGTTTCACCGTATGCACCCCGCTGGACGCACCTCCGCTCGCTGACCATTTGGCCCGCGACAAAGATCACTTTTACCAAAATGATGAGATGATTGAAGAACCGCTGTGGCGGGAACAGCTACGCAAAATGACCCAAGAACCGTAAACGGAGGAAAACGACTATGGACTATTTGAAGATACTGCATGAAAACCCTGATTTGGCAGAGGAATTTGATTCGCTGTTTGACTTCTTCCTGCTGTATGAGTTGTCCCCGCGGGATGACGCAGAAGGCCGGTGCACTTTTTCAATGCCCGGCATGGCCTTTGCCAGGGATGGCTCCGGCGGAGAATACCACCTGTTGGAGGATGGCTCCATCGGCTATTACAGCAGCGAAGGGGAGGCAGGCCGCCTGGCCGAGAGCATGGACGACCTCTTTTCCCTGCTTGTGAGCTGTATCTGCTGGCACGACTGCTGTGACACAAAGCAGTATGTAGATTCCAAAACATTGGAGGAGTATGGGCAGAGACAGCGCAACTGTAACTTGGAAGATATGGATATTGACAGCTTGCAACGGGTGTCTGATGCCCTCGGCATCCCTAACGGTGAGCCGCTGGCTCCGGTTCTGGAGCGGTTCCGCAAAGCAACCCAGCGTGAGCCTCTGTATCAGTGTATATTTCACGAGGACGACGGAAGCCTGACCGAATCATACGGTTTGATGTTTGAATGAGAAAGGAGCAATCCCGATGAAAGCATTTGACCCCAATTACAAACTGCTGGACGAGATGTATCAGGACAATTACTATCCTGCTTTTTTGGTAGACAAGGTAAAGGACGAGCTTCAGAAGGTCATCGACCTGCTGGAGAGCGGCGAAACCGACATTGAAGTAGTGCAGGAGACGCTGGACGAGGCGGTCTGCGGCATCAATGATCTCCAAGAGGAGTTTGACGAGAACGACAGCGAGATCGAAACGGTGGCCCGGGATTGTATTGGTGTCACTGTGGCCTACATTCTGGAGTGGTTCGGCATTCCGATTGATATTGAGGAGGCCATCCGAGAAAGGGACTGGTAAAAACAATGTCCATTGAAAATATGTTTGGCGACCTGGATAAGATCGACATTCTGGCAGAAACCAAAGCCGGAGAAGTGGTGATGGTTTTGGTCTGCAACGGCTTTATTGACGGCTCCCCGGAAACGCAGAAGGCCCTGCTGGACAAGATGGAGGGCTATCTGAACCACACCCAGAGTGAGGAGTTTCAAAAGGAATATGGTGGCTGGCCCGTGATTTTGCGTGTGACCCTTGGCCGGGAGCCGGATGAGCACATTCTGGCCCTGCTCAGCAAGTGTCCTGCTTGGGCGGCGGACTATGGCGTAAAGCTGGAAATTGAAATTGGAGGAAAACAGGTTCGCATTGTAGAGAGCTGACCTGTGCTCAAACTGAATCAACAGGAGGAAACTATCATGCCGACTACCGAATGGCTAAATAAATACGAATCAATCAAGGATAAACTGGTCTGCAAAACAGACCTGGACACATATTTCACAGAAAAAGTGATTGGAAACATGAGCGTGGATGTGCTGGACATTGGTGCTGTTCATTTTCCTACCGGAACGATCATTGCCTGTGATCCGCTGGTGGAGCTGGAAGACACACTGCCATTCATGCAGACGCTCCCTGCCGGAAATTATGCTGTGAAAATTTGCGTAGTACCCAGTGAAAAATATGGTGACCGCTACGCCTGCGTTAAGGTTGAGGTCAGTCAGGAGAAGCCGGTTCGCTATGAGCTGGGTATGACGGGCAACGAAAATTTTGATGAAGAACTGGGCGAGGACGACTACTTTGGGTTTGGAGTGGATGCCGGAATGGGGTGCATTGCAGACATCCAGACTCAGGCGGCTTTTAAGACATACTGGGCCAAGCGGCTGGAAGAAGATCCGGACATTGACCCATACAACGACCTGTTCTGCGATCTTTTGGAGGAAAACGCCAATACCCACCCAAAATATCAGGGTGACTGCGGCGACTGGCTCAACTGGACGGTGCCGGACTCGGACTGCAATCTGCCCATATGCCACTCCGGCTGGGGTGACGGTTATTATCCCGTCTACTTCGGGTATGACGCAAAGGGTGAAGTCTGCGCTGTGTATGTGCAGTTCCTCGACATTGAAGCCAGCTACAAGGAGCAGGCGTAAGGAGGGAAGCAGCGATGGATTGGCCAAAACGGGCGCGGACAGCGGACTGGGCAAGTGGTGTCCTGACCTTAGACGGAGAAAAGCAATTTGAAGTCCCGGAGCTGACCGCAGAGATCATGGAGCAGCTGGCCGGTTACACCTGGTGGGCTTTCATGTGAAAGGCTATCCGGTGACGGATGAACTGCTTGCCACCTTTGCCGGACATAAAAGCATGGTCAACTTAGGCGTGGAGGACGGCGCGCTCACTGATGCCTGTTTCCCCGTTTTTTTCGCTATGCCCAAGCTGCGCTATCTGCTGCTGGACGGCAACGCCGCCATCCACGGCAGCGGCCTGTCCGCCTTGCAAGGCTGCAAGCTGGACCTTCTGACGCTCAACCGTACCGGGCTGGATGATGCCGGTCTGCTCCAGGCGGCCTCCATCCCCAAGCTCTCCCACATCCAGATCGACCATACCGCCGTTACCTATGAGGGCCTGCTGGCCATCGCTGGCAACAACCGCATCGAGCCGGTGGCCCATGTGCAATTCACCAAGGAGCAAAAGATTTGAAACCATTTCGATTTCGGCTGTGAAAGTAATTACCTGAAAGGAGTGTGTGGGCGCATGAGCCGAATCGTTGATGAACCCTATTTCACCCACAGTGCCTACAGCGCCTTCACCACCGGCATCCAGGTAAAATGCCCCAAGTGCCATGAGGCGGGTGTGGTGACAGCGGACGATGATAACGCCTATTTCCGGTGCCTGAGCTGCGGCCATCAGGAGACCCGCGACCGGGAAATCTACCGCTATGATGTCCATAACCAGTGCAAAAACTGCGGCAGGTACTATCGGGTGGATATTGAAGATAAAACAAAGCAGCACTTTTCCGTTCTCCATGTGGCCTGTCCCTATTGTGGAACAACCATGTCGGGAGAAGTTCATAAAACAGCGGAGGCGTTTTCATATATTGGCGAAATCAGAGATGGACGAGAACCTTATTTCGGGTTGGAACTATGGTTTTTGACTTCATTTCAGGGAAAACCTGTATGGGCACTCAACCGAGAACATCTTGCCTATCTGATCGGCTATCTCAGCGCCGGACTGCGGGAAAAGCCGCCGGGAAGAGCGAAAATGACCCAGGCCGACCATCTCCCCACCTTTATGAAAACCGCAAAGAACCGGGAGCGGATCGTGAAGCTGCTGAGGCAAATGCAGGAGAAATGAGGATGGAACAGAAAGTAATTTACAACGGCCAAATTCTTACTCTGACTCGGTTTTGGGCAACAGGAGAACCTTGCCTGTGGATCACCGACCCACAGCAGATCGAGATGCCCAAAATGGAGTTTGTGGGAGGCCACCCGGACGAATACTGCATTTTCCTGAAAAATCTGACGGAAACAGAACTGGCACAGATCACATCTCTGGACGGCGCTCCACTGGATGTGAAAGAAGAACTAAGCGACATCGAATGAGGAGAACACTATGAAAGACCTTTGCCAATACGGAAACCGGCCGGAGGACGAATGGGAAATCTTGCCCTGGATACCTGATCCGCGCCCGCCCTTCAAAATCTGGGTAA
>OKSU01000275.1_pt1 | contig 11915 bp, 11 predicted proteins | sample 1606441 | NCBI WGS metagenome assembly OKSU01 (sample SAMEA3879600, study PRJEB24766) | human gut metagenome | biome: human-associated habitat; feature: feces | place: USA | collected 1985/1987 | reverse complement strand
TTCTCGAGTACTTGAGGGGCAAATGCTTCACCGTGCAAGGCGTTGAATTTGCAGAAAAATACTTTGGTATCGCAAGCCTTGACGGTATTTGAAAAATTATCGAAAAATATCGGGAAAGCTGTTGACTTTCAGGGATTTATTATGTATATTGTTCACGATGCAAAGGGCACTCCGGACGCAGGTCCGCAGTGCCCTTTCTCGTATTTTTTATGAAATGGGGGAGGATAAATGTCCAAAGAACTCATTCGCCTTGTGAATTGTCAAATGGCGTTTGACGACGAGATCGTTTTAGACGATATTAACCTGTATTTTAATGATAAGGAATTCCTTACGCTGTTAGGCCCCTCCGGCTGCGGAAAAACCACCACGCTCAGAATAATCGGCGGTTTTATAAAGCCCACAGGCGGCGACGTGCTTTTTGACGGCGTGAGGATCAATGATGTCCCGCCTCACAAACGTAAGGTCAACACGGTGTTTCAGAAGTATGCGCTGTTTCCGCATCTTGATGTTTATGAAAACGTCGCGTTCGGCCTTCGCCTTGCGAAGCTGCCCGAGGAAGAGATCGACGAGCGCGTTACCGAAATGCTCGAGATCGTAAGCCTCAAGGGCTTTGAAAACCGCAAGGTATCGCAGCTTTCCGGCGGTCAGCAGCAGCGTGTTGCCATTGCGCGGGCGCTGGTGAACCGGCCGCAGGTGCTCCTTCTGGACGAACCGCTTGGCGCGCTGGACCTTAAGCTGCGCAAGGGCATGCAGATTGAACTCAAACGCATGCAGCAGCATCTTGGCATCACGTTCGTGTTTGTGACGCACGATCAGGAAGAGGCGCTCTCGATGTCCGACACCGTTGTCGTCATGTCCGAAGGCCGCATCCAGCAGATCGGCACGCCTCAGGAGGTCTTCAACCATCCTTACAACCTGTTCGTCGCTACCTTCATCGGTACGCCTCAGATGAACATGTTCGAGAACGCCAAGCTGGTCAAGGCTGACGGCAAGTACGCCGTGCAGCTGGACAACCAGACCGTGGTTCTGTCCGACGAGAAGCAGGCCAAGCTCGCCGCCAACAACGTTGCGGAGCAGGATGTCGTTCTGGGCGTCCGTCCCGAGCACATTGAGCTGACCGCCGGCGGCATCGAGGGCAAGGTTGACGTGTCCGAAATGATGGGCTCCACTGTCCACCTGCATGTCACCTCCATGGGTCGCGACGTGGTTCTGGTGGTCTCCACCATGAACATGACCGGTGCGGAAGTCGCTGCTCTGTCCAGCGGTTCCACCGTTCACTTCTCCTTCCCCGGCCAAGTATGCCACATCTTCTCCAAGGAGACCGGCATCAATCTGGAAGCCTGATTCTGAACCAAAGTACAAACGGGTCTGCCTTAACCGGCAGACCCGTTTTCAACTGTTCCCTGTGCCGCACTTATACTATTTCCTGATTAAAATTAAGGCAGCACCGCACAATTCGGCAAGAAGTCTCAGGCAGGATTTTTGTTCCAATTCAAAGTTCCGAAAATGGAGGAATACTGTATGTATTTCCCATTTTCGGAACTGCGGAAGTGGAGCAAAAAGACGGCTGAGACTCGCAGACGCAATTGCGCGGTGTTGCCCTTGATTTGATCGCTTCATTTGTATTTTCCGTTGGCTGCGGCTACGTATTCTACCTGTCCGGGTGCATTGTTTTTTCGGTGACTGCGCATGTGGCCGAGCGATTGATTATGACAAGGCTGAAACGGTGATCAGAGGGAGCGGGAAAGCAGCATTCCCAGCAGCTTGTCGTCGGTGAAGGCCGGATGGGCGTAGGCGGCGTCCAGAATGGCTTCTACATTGTCTGTGTCGTTTTCGACCTCCTTGGAATAAAGCTGCGCTGTGGAGAAAATGTCGCCGCCCACTAGCCTGACCAGCAGGCAGGAGATCAGGATGAACTTCACGCGGCAGTAGAGGTCGTAGTCGGAGACTGCCTGAAGCCAGTACCGCTGGGTCAGGTATCTTGCCAGCGCCCGGTGATGCTGCGTCCAGTTTCCGGGATCGGGATGGCGGAGCATGGTCTCCCACTGGGGCGTCAGCAGCTCAAGGCCCAGAAAGAAATCCAGAACATCTGCTGGATTTCCCGGCTTTGCCAGAGCCGCGGCGGTTTCCAGCGCCGCCCCGGCGTCGAAGGGGCTTTCCTCCCCGCCGTCCAGCTCTGACTGTGCCTGACAGCCGTAGAGCAGCCCCAGCGCCAGAGATTCCCCGACGCTATGGGATTCGTCCGACAGAATGGACAGCATGACCTCCCGGGAGGCTTTCAGCGAAGCCATGGCTTCGACGTCATACCCCGGTGTACCGCCATCAGGGCGGGTGTCTACCATCAACGGGGCAAGCGGCGCATTCAGAATCAGCTTCGCGGCTTCCGGGCAGCTCAGCTCCAGCCCCAGCTCGGCAAAATCCCCGTAATCATGGGTCAGGCGGGGGAACATCCGGCAGGTTTCGCACAGGGCGCTTTCTCCCAATTCCGCCTGAATCCGGCAAAGCCCATCACTGCGCCACATGGGGCAGCGTCCGTCGATGATGGACATGGACGTTTTGCCGTCGGCAGTGCGCATCACCTCCCGGAGACGGTCGCCCAGCGTTCCGGGCAGGGTGCGGTAGAACCGGGCGGAAGCGTCGTCTATCTCCACCTCCCACTCCTTGCAGCAGCTGTCCGGGCATTCCCCGGCGGCGCAGCGGAAGCAGTCATAGTAGTCCGGTTTGAAAAGCAGCATGGGAAACTCCTCCTTGCGCAAAAAGAAGCGCACACCCCGCGGTATGCGCTTCCGGAAAATCAATAATTCGGACGGATAGTGTTCATCAGGGAAGCGGCATCCTGTAACGCCTGCTTGCTGGTGCTGACCGCCATTTGCAGCTGGGTCAGCTGGGACATGGCCTCGTCGGTTTTGGCGGTGATCTCAGCAGTGGCGGTGTCCACCTTGGCAATGGCTTCGTTCAGCACGCCGTTTGCCTGATGGTAAACCAGCTCTGCCCGCTCCCGGGCGCTGCGCTCCACCTGCTGGGCGCGGCGGTAGGAATCCAGTTCCTCCCCGGCGACCTGACTGCCGCCGTCCGTCTCCGGCTGGGGTTCCTGCGCGGCCTCAGCGGCCTGCATCTGCTCGATCTGGGCGCGCAGAGCGTCCCGTTCCTCGGTCATGGCTGCAAGCCGGGCTTCCAGTTCCGCGATTTGCGCAGCCTGCGCCTGAAGCTCTTCCAGCTGCCGGTGCAGATCCTCCGTCTCGGCGGTCAGCGAATTGATCTGATCCTGATGCTTTGTGTTGATGTATTCCAGATAATGAACCACGTCCTGCCGGTTGAAGCCATTGAACGCGGAACGGAAATTCTGAGGTGCAGCCATAATAAAATCCTCCCTTTTCTGCCGCGGGGGTCAACATTTTTCAGAATTATACCACATATATTCCGAAAAAACAACCGTTTTCGCCGAACAAGGTCGGAAAACCAAAAAATATTTTTCCGCGCACCCCTTTACAAAAATGAAAAAGGTTGGTATAATACACAGGCTATCGATGAAATGCGCCAGTGGCTCAATGGATAGAGCATCGGATTCCGGTTCCGAGGGTTGGGGGTTCGAGTCCCTTCTGGCGTACCAAAGGGGAGTTCTTATAGGACTCCCCTTTGAACTTTTTGTGAACATTTTTCAGAATCTGCACATTGGTGTGCAACTTTTCTCTGTTTTGAAACTATGGATAGAAGGACTTTTTCCTTACTACAACATTCGGAGGTTTCTATGACAGAGGAAAACTACAATTACCGTACAAGTCAAACTCTCTTGCGTAACCAGTTCCCAGGGAAAGGGAAATGGAAAATTCCGGTAATACCAAAATTCCAACCGAAAGATGGTGATTTTAACGACCTTCTGCTGATCGGCTTTGACAAAACAAATCTGGAAGATCAGAATCATCTTGACCGGATGGTGCATTTTTTCCTGTATGATTACCGCTTTGAGCGGGTATGGAAAAATCCCGAGGCTGACATTGAAAAGCTGTCCCGATACCGGGCTGTGCTTTCTCCCGATTTCAGCATGTATTTGGAAATGGCACCTGTGATGCAGATGTATAATGTGTTTCGTAACCGCTGGTGCGGTGCTTACTGGGCATCCAAGGGTATACGGGTGATCCCAACCGTCAATTGGGGTGATGAATCCACCTTTGATTTCTGCTTTGACGGCATTGAAAAGGGCAGCGTTGTGGCAGTTTCAACCTACATGGCTTCCGAGCATGATCATCGAAAGGATCAGAAGGAATGGTTCATGGCTGGTTACAATGAGATGCTGCAGCGTATAGAGCCAGAGAGAATCATTTGCTACAACACCCCGTTTCCGGAGATGCAGGGAGACATCGTGTATGTGGATTATGAACGCAGCTCCTGGCGGTACATGGACTATGACCAGAAGGCAATGCCCCATGAAGATTTGGACTGCTATAAAATTGGTGGCGCAAATCACACGTTTTGTGATACAATGGACGCATACATGATCGGTAAAGGCGGCGGAAGCGCTTATGGTGGAAAATGGAGACCAAATCCCAATAAGCCGCAAGACCAGCGCTATCTGGGAAATCCCGGAGAAATCAAAAGAACGATAATGAATAACGGTGATGTTTTCAAGACAAAAATGGGGCCTGATGGGCGGGCGGAAATGGAACGGCATGAGACAAATCACAACCGTGGAGATAAGCATACGAACCCACATGACCACAGAATTAGCTGGGATAATCCAGATGAACATCCGGTTCCAGGTCCGCCGATCAATTATCCGAATGGTGCACCAGAATTTAAGAACTTCAGCGAGGTGTTTTGCATGAAGGAAATAATTGTTCCATATGGCAGTATGAATTTTGAAACCATCAGTGAATTTAAGCGCAGCATCAACTGGGGTGCTGAGATTGAATTTGAGTGGAATGGGGCTGTGTTTAATATCATCAGATATGGTACCGATGGGAAAATAACAATCTACGCAGCAAATAAACCAGAAACTGAGAAAGTATGTGAGACGGCGGATGAGGCGCTGGAATACATGGTTGGCGATGATAGATTGCGGGACATCATTACCAAGGTTCATGTTGTATCCCGGTCGATTTGAAAAAGATGCCTATGTGAAGTGAAAAAATAGGAAATTTGATGCTCTGAAATCCAAAAAAACGTTGGTATGACAGGGTTTTTCAAAAAGTCCTATAAGAACACCCGTACCAGAGAAGAATGATCCGAACCTGTTCTTGGTGAGAGACGGGTTCGGATTATATCTGTTTTAGGACTCGAAAGGGCGGCGGCAGCAACGCTGCCGCAACAAACAGTCCGGCGGACTGTTTTAAGATAAGTGGGAGAGTCCCTCCAATTTCAGGCACATCCCGTAGGGATGTGCCTGAAATTGGAATATGTCAACGGTCAGTCTTCTGCAAAGTCTCACGAGCGCGCCAATATGGACTCTACTGGCAGATTTGCCGTTGACTGCAAAGCAGGAAAAGATTCGCCCCGCGGTAGCCCGAAAAGGGCAGCCGCGGGGTTCTTTTGCAATCCAAACTCCTTTTCGTGCGTCGTCAAACAAGCTCGTCCATGCTGCACCCCAATACCTGCGCTATTTTCTTGACGGTCAGCACACCGGGTTCTACGTGACCGTTTTCCCAGCGGCTGATATCCTTGACCCGGCCGGCAAGCTGTCCCTGGGTCATGCCTGCAGCCTGACGGGCAGCCTTTCATTTATCTCCCATTTCTATCCTTCCTTTTTGCAGTTCGACTCTTTGTTCCTTGCTGCGTAGGGTGTTGCTCCCACATTCTCCTGACATTCCTGACAATATGTCATACACCGCATATCTTCAAGAACTTTTTTATGGTACAACCTCCTCCTTCGGCATCAGCGGCGGCATATTACACGCCTGAGTTCTGGCCCCAATGAAGAAATTGCTGTTTTACAGTTCAGATGATTCTTTTTTCTTGAAATGCGTAGCTTTGTGGCATATAATGGAGACAACGCTTTGAAAGGACTGTGGTTCCATGAAAGTAACGCTGCAAAATCTGACGAAAAAGTTCCCCAGCCGCAACAAAAAGCAGCCCGCCGACGTGATCGCCGTGAACGACTTCACCTTTGAGATCCCCGACGGCGTGCTGCTGGGTCTGCTCGGCCCTTCGGGCTGCGGCAAGTCCACCACGCTGAACCTGCTCTCCGGACTGCAGAAGCCTACCTCCGGCCGTATCTTCTTCGGCGACGACGACGTCACCGACCTGCCTGCGGAGAACCGGGGCGTGGGGCTGGTGTTCCAGAATTACGCCCTGTATCCCCACCTGACGGTGCGGCAGAATATCACCTTCCCTCTGGAAAACCGGACGGGAAAGGACAAGCTCACCCGTCAGCAGATGGCCGACATGGCGCTGGAGGCGGCGAAGCTGGTGCAGATCGAGGAGCTGATGGATCGCAAGCCCAAGGAGCTGTCCGGTGGCCAGCAGCAGCGCGTGGCCATTGCCCGGGCGCTGGTGAAAATGCCGAAGATTTTGCTGCTGGACGAGCCCCTTTCCAATCTGGACGCCCGTCTGCGGCTCCAGACCCGGGAGGAGATCCGCCGCATCCAGAAGGCCACCGGCATCACCACCGTATTCGTCACCCACGATCAGGAGGAAGCCATGTCCATCTCCGACCTGATCGTGGTCATGAAGGACGGCGTGGTACAGCAAATCGGCAAGCCTCAGGCGGTTTACGATTCTCCCGTGAATCTTTTTGTGGCAAAATTTCTGGGCACGCCGCCCATCAACGTCTTTGACGGTGAGGTGAAGGACGGGCAGCTGTACATCGGCGAGGAAGCCGTGCTGGCCGTCCCCGGTGTGGCCAACCAGAGCGTCACCGCCGCCATCCGTCCCGAGGGCTTTACCCTGTCGGAGACCGGCGCGTTGAGCTGCGATCTGTCCCGGGTGGAGGTCATGGGGCGGGATATCAGTGTCGTCTCCACCCATCCCAAGTCCCAGAACGTGACCATCCGCTCCATCATCAGTGCGGAAAACGCCGTCAACACGGCGTCCCAAAAGGTGCGCTTTGACCTGAAGCCCAATAAGGTGTTCCTGTTCCAGAAAGAATCCGGCGCGCGGATCGATTTCGGCTAAAGCGGAGGAAAGCCTATGGAAAAGAACAACTGGAAAGGCTGGCTGTATCTGCTTCCCGCCTCCGTGTTTCTGGGGCTGTTTCTGGTGTATCCCCTTATTGACGTGCTGACCTATTCCTTTGAGGAAGGATATAATTTTGCGTCCCAGACCTACTTCGGCACCGGACTTTACAACTACCACTACGTCCTGCGCGACCCTTATTTTTTACAGGCGCTGAAAAATACGCTCCTGCTGGTGCTGATCACCGTTCCCCTTTCCACTTCTCTGGCCATGCTGATCTCCGTGGGACTCAGCTCCATTCAGAAGCTGCGGGAGCTTTATCAGACCGTTTACTTCCTGCCCTACGTGACCAACACGCTGGCAGTGGGGCTGGTGTTCATGATCTTTTTCAAGTGGACGCCCTACTCCGACGGTCTTGTCAATCTGGTCTTAAGCTGGTTCGGCGCGGGGCCGGTGGACTTCATCGACGGGCCTTACTGGGCGAAGATGTTCGTGCTGTGCTTCTACACCATCTGGGTCGTTCTGCCCTTCAAAATCCTGATCCTCACCGGGGCGCTGGCCTCCGTTGACCAGACCTATTACAACGCCGCCAAAGTGGACGGCACTCCCCGGTGGCGCATTTTCACCAAGATCACCCTGCCCATGATCTCCCCTACCGTGTTCTATCTGGTCATCACAGGCTTCATCGGCGCGTTCAAAGCCTACTCCGACGCCGTCGCCCTGTTCGGCACCAATCTGAACGCCGCCGGGATGAACACCATCGTGGGCTACATCTACGATATGCTCTACGGCGACTCCGGCGGCTACCCCTCCTACGCCTCCGCCGCGGCCATTGTGCTCTTCGCCATCGTGCTGACCATCACCTGCATCAACCTGCTGGTGAGCAAGAAGCACGTCCACTACTAAAAGGAGGCGGCGAACGTGGATTACGAAAAGATCGAAAAAAGCGCCCGTCTCCGCGACCGGGTCAGGAAAACCATCACCTATTTCTTTCTGACCGTCTGGGGCACTCTGGTGCTGTTCCCCTTTTACTGGATGGTGCTTACCTCCGTCAAAAGCTACGGCGCTTACAATTCCGAGTGGATTCCCAAGCTGTACACCCTGTCTCCCACCCTGCAAAATTACGTGGATGCCTTCACGCAGGTGCCGCTGGGGGGATACTTCCTCAACACCATTGTCTTCACCGTCATCACCACCGGCCTGATGCTCATTGTCACGGTGCTGGCGGCATACGGCTTCGCCCGGCTGAATTTCAAGGGCAAAGACCTGGTATTCGCCCTGTTTCTGTCCCTGATGATGATTCCCACGGAGCTGGTGGTCATCACCAACTTCGTCACCATCACCGACCTGAATCTGCGCAACACCTTCACCGGCCTGATTCTCCCCTCCGTAACGTCGGTATTTTACATCTATTTATTGAAGGAAACCTTCTCTCAGGTTCCCGATGAGCTTTACTACGCTGCCAAGGTGGACGGCACCTCCGATCTCAAATACCTGTTCAAGGTGATGATCCCCATCTGCCGCCCCACCGTCGTCACCATCACCATTCTGAAAGTCATCGAGTGCTGGAACTCCTACGTCTGGCCGCGGCTGATTACCGACGATCAGTCCTATTTTCTGGTGTCCAACGGCATTCAGGAAATCCGGGAAAACGGCTTCGGCCGGGAAAACATCCCTGCCATGATGGCGGCGGTGGTGGCCATTTCCCTGCCGCTGATCGTGCTGTTCCTGATTTTCCGGAAGAAGATCATGGAGGGCGTTTCGAGAGGAGGCGTGAAGGGGTGAAAAGACTGCTTGCTTTGCTGCTTGCCCTTGCGCTGACCCTTTCCTTCACCGGCTGCCACGGTACGCTGGCCTCCGGGGAGAATCCCGCCGCTTCCAGTTCCTATCCGGTTCCCAATGAGTTTGACACCTCCCGGCGCTATGAGATCACCTTCTGGGCAAAAAACGACACCAACATGGCTCAGGTGAACATCTACAAGCAGGCCATTGCGGACTTTGAAGCGCTGTATCCCAACATCACCGTGAATCTCCGGCTGTATACGGACTACGGCAAAATCTACAACGACGTCATTACCAACATCGCCACGGACACCACCCCCAACGTCTGCATCACCTACCCCGACCACATCGCGACCTATCTCACCGGCGAAGACACGGTGGTTCCTCTGGACGACCTGTTCGCCGATGAAAAATACGGCCTTGGGGGCAGCGAGGTGCGCTTCGATTCCCCCACCCAGGCGGAAATTATCCCTCAGTTTCTGTCGGAATGCGCTATCAACGGCCACTATTACGCCATCCCCTACATGCGCTCCACGGAAGCCTGCTACGTCAACAAGACCTACGTGGAAAAGCTGGGCTACACCCTCCCCGACGTCCTGACATGGGACTTTGTGTGGGAGGTATCCGAGGCCGCCATGGCGAAGGACAGCGCCGGAAATTTCCTGCTGAACGGCCAGAAGGTGCTGATTCCCTTTATTTACAAGTCCACGGATAACATGATGATTCAAATGCTCAAGCAGCGGGGCGCGGGCTACTCTACCGACAGCGGCGAGGTGCAGCTGTTCAACGACACCACGGGCGAAATCCTCACAACAATTGCCGAGCACGCCGCCTCCGGGGCGTTCAACACCTTCAAACTGGCAGGCTACCCCGCAAACTTCCTCAACGCCGGGCAGTGCATTTTCGCCATCGACTCCACTGCCGGCGCGACCTGGATGGGCGCCGACGCCCCTCTCATTGACATTGCCGAGGAAAAGCTGATTCCCTTCGAGCTGGCAGTGCTGCCGGTTCCCCAGTTTGACCCGGAGCAGCCTCAGATGATCTCCCAGGGGCCGTCGGTGTGCGTGTTCAACAAGTCCGATCCGCAGGAAGTACTGGCGAGCTGGCTGTTCGCCCAGTATCTGCTGACCAATAACGTGCAGATCGCCTATTCCCAGACGGAGGGGTACATCCCCGTCACGTCCAAGGCGCAGGAAAGCCCCGCCTATCAGGACTATTTAAGCCGCTGCGGCGAGGATAACACCACCCACTACCGCGCCAAGATCGAGGCCGCCCAGCTGCTGATGCGCTACACGGACTGCACCTTCGTTACCCCCGTGTTCAACGGCTCCGCGTCTCTGCGCAACGCCGCAGGGCAGCTGATCGAGGACGTGAACAAGTCCGTGCGCCGCCGCCAGACGGTCAACGCCGAATATCTTTCGTCTCTTTACAGCGACGTTTCCTCCCTGTACCGCTTGGACCAGATTCAGGTGTCTGCCAGCGGCTTAGGGCCGCTGCCCGGCGTTTCCAAGGCGCTGCTGATCGGTCTTGCGGTCTGCTGGGTCGGGATGGGCATCTATATTCTCCGGGAAAAGCTGAATAAACGCCGTAAAAAAGATTGATTTCCGAAAATCCTGTAGTATAATGGGGCTGTACCCCGTGGTACGATATATGAAAAAGGAGTTTTGAAACATGAAAAAGCTGATTGCCATGCTTCTGGTTCTGACGATGGTTCTGTCCTTCGCCGCCTGTGCCAAGCAGGACACTGTCACTCCCACTGTCGCTGACGTCGCCATCACCACTGCGGCTGCTGACCCCACCCCTGCGGCTGAAACCGAGGCAAGCGACCCCGCTCCCGTTGTCACCGCAATGAGCCACGCCGACTATGTGGCCGCCGACAATGAAACCGAGGTTGTGGTCGAGACCTACGTCCAGGCCCATCAGTCCTGGTGGGACAACAAGGTCACCGTTTACTGCCAGAGCCCCGACGGCGCTTACTTCCTGTACGAGCTGGCCTGCTCCGAAGAGGACGCCGCCAAGCTGGTTCCCGGCACCAAGATCCGCGTTACCGGCTTCAAGGGCGAGTGGTCCGGCGAAGTGGAGATCATGGATGGCACCTTTGAGTTTGTCGAGGACGGCGATACCTACATTGCCGAGGCGCTGGACGTCACCGACCTGCTGGGCACCGACGAGCTGATCGACCATCAGAACGAATTTGTTTCCTTCACCGGCCTGACCGTTGCTCCCAGCACCGACGCCAACGGCAACGAGGCTGCTTTCCTGTACAACTGGGACGGCTCCGGCGAGAAGGGCAACGACCTGTACTTCAACGTCACCGTGAACGGCCAGACCTACAACTTCTGCGTGGAGTCCTACCTGTGCGGTCAGGACACCGAGGTGTATCAGGCTGTTGAAGCATTGCAGATCGGCGACGTGATCAACGCCGAAGGGTTCCTCTACTGGTACGAGGGCGTCAACCCCCACATCACTTCCGTTTCCGCTGCGAACTGAGTTTTTAACCGAGCGGGGAAAGGCGAATGCCTTTCCCCGCATTTTCTTTGGAAAAGGAACGTTTCCCAGATTCTGTCCGGCAGCACAGCCTGATGGTATGTGGGACTATGCGGCAGCTTTATGTCCCTTTCCGCAGGAATCCGCTGTTGACCAGCAGAATGGTCACGACCCAGGAGCGGGGGAACGCATGGTACAGCATGGGTAAGCTTGGGCTTGCCATGAAAAACCGGGCGCATCTGACCCCGGCGGTTCAGAAGTTTATGGAATACCTGCCCTTCCGGGAGATGGCGGGGCGAAGGATGCCGGTGAATGAACACGGCAGGGCGGTCTTGTTTTTTGGTTTGTGATATGATAAGATCAGGATCAGAAATCAGAATTTGTGGAGGTAAGCAAAATGAGTGATAGCAGGTTAAAGGGTATAGCAGTTATTCTATTTGGAATACTCTTAAGTGCAAGTAGCGCAGAAATGAATCGAACCGTGTTGGCAAGTTTTAGCGATTTCCCATTTGCTCTTGTCGGGATAATTGTTGGAATTG
>OKSU01000265.1_pt1 | contig 12312 bp, 8 predicted proteins | sample 1606441 | NCBI WGS metagenome assembly OKSU01 (sample SAMEA3879600, study PRJEB24766) | human gut metagenome | biome: human-associated habitat; feature: feces | place: USA | collected 1985/1987 | reverse complement strand
GCTTTTCCCCGTTTTCTTTATTTTTGTTCGGAAAATTCAACAAAAATATTGCATTTATTTCGTCAATGTGCTATACTCTATAGTCGATATTTTGTGTAATTCGGTTTCAAAAGGAGACTTTTTCATGGTACCTCAGGATAAAATTCGCAACATTGCCATCATCGCCCACGTTGACCACGGCAAGACCACGCTGGTGGACGAAATGCTCAAGCAGGGCGGCATTTACCGGGAAAATCAGGCCACTGTGGAGCGGGTCATGGACTCCGGCGATCTGGAGCGGGAGCGGGGCATCACCATTCTGGCCAAGAACACCTCCGTGCATTATAAGGACTACAAGATCAACATCGTGGACACCCCGGGTCACGCCGACTTCGGCGGCGAGGTGGAGCGCATTCTGAAAATGGTCAACGGCGTCATTCTGCTGGTGGACGCCGCCGAAGGCCCCATGCCCCAGACCCGCTTCGTCTTGCAGAAGGCGCTGGAGCTGGGTCACAAGGTCATCGTGGCCGTGAACAAGATCGACAAGCCCGACGCCCGGGTGCATGAGGTCATGGACGAGGTGCTGGAGCTGCTGCTGGATCTGAACGCCACCGACGAGCAGTTCAACAGCCCCACCGTGTTCTGCTCCGGCCGTCAGGGTACGGCTTCCTACAGTCCCGATGAGGCAGGCACCGACCTGACCCCCCTGTTCGAGACCATCGTCAACTATATTCCTGCCCCTGACGGCGACGACACCGCGCCGCTGCAGCTGCTGGTCTCTTCCATCGACTATAACGACTACGTCGGCCGTATCGCCGTCGGCCGGGTGGAGCGGGGCACCATCAAGGTCAATCAGGAGGTCACCATCTGCGACTTCCATGACGCGAACGTGAAAACCAAGGGCAAGGTCGTGGCGCTGTACGAGTTCGACGGCCTGAGCAAGAACCCCGTCCAGGAGGCTCACGCCGGTGAGATCGTGGCGCTGTCCGGTATGGCGGACATCACCATCGGCCGCACCCTGTGCGCCCCGGAGTGCGTGGAGCCGCTGCCCTTCGTGAAAATTTCCGACCCCACCATCGAAATGACCTTCGCCGTCAACGATTCCCCCTTCGCGGGCAAGGAGGGCAAGTTCGTCACCTCCCGGAACCTCCGCGACCGGCTGGAAAAGGAACTTCTCAAGGACGTTTCCCTCCACGTCACCGAGCAGGGAACGGATTCCTTCAACGTGGCCGGACGGGGCGAAATGCACCTGTCCATCCTCATGGAGACCATGCGCCGGGAGGGCTACGAGTTCTCCGTGTCCACCCCCCGCGTGCTGACCAAGGTCATCGACGGCAAGGTCTGCGAGCCTATCGAGCGGATGGTCGCCGACGTGCCGGAGGAATGCATGGGTTCCGTCATTGAGAAAATGGGCAAGCGGAAGGGCGATTTGCTGGGCATGACCCCCATGGGCAGCCGCTACCGTCTGGAATTTCTGGTTCCCTCCCGCGGCCTGTTCGGCTACCGCAACGAATTCCTCACCGATACCCGTGGCGAGGGCGTCATGTCCTCCGTGCTGGATTCCTACGCCCCCATGAAGGGCGAGATCGAGCGGCGGCAGGTGGGTTCCCTTGTCGCCTTTGAGACCGGCGAAGCCGTGGCCTATGGTCTCGCGGCGGCGCAGGAGCGGGGCGCACTGTTCATCGGCCCCGGCACGTCGGTTTACGCCGGTATGGTCGTGGGCGTTTGCAGCCGCAACGAGGATATGACCGTGAACGTCTGCAAGAAGAAGCAGCTGACCAATATGCGCGCCGCCGGTTCTGACGAAGCCCTCCGGCTGACGCCTCCCCGCATCCTCTCTCTGGAGCAGTGTCTGGAATTTCTGGCGGACGACGAGCTGCTGGAATGCACGCCCAAGAGTCTGCGCATCCGTAAGCGGGAGCTGGATCACGCGGCCCGTATGCGCAATCTGATGAAGAAGCGCGCTCAGGACAACGCCTGAATCCGGTGAAGATCCGATTTTTACCGGTCTGCGTTCTGCTGGCGCTGCTGCTGACGGGCTGCGGCCATGCCGCGCCCGAGACTACCGCGCCCACATTGCCGGAAACGCAGGCCGCTGCGACGCAACCGACCCAAACGTCTCAGCCAGAGACCCTTCCCACGGAAACGCAGCCCACGGAGGAACACTTTCTTCTGACCTTCGCGGGGGACTGCACCTTCGGCAGCAACCCGACCAACTATTACGCGGAATCCGGCTTTATCAAGACCGTGGGCGATGACTACGCCTATCCATTCGCCAACGTGATCGACTATTTCGCGGGCGACGAGTTCTCCATGGTGAATCTGGAAGGCCCCCTGTGCGACGAGGGTAACCCCATGCAGAAGAAGCATGTGTTCCATGGCCCCACGGCTTACGTAAACTGCCTGACGGAGAATTCCATCGAGGCCGTGACTGTGGCCAACAACCATTCCATGGACTATGGCGCAAACGGCTACGCGTCCACGCTGGCGGCGCTGGAGCAGGCGGGCGTCCCCTACGTGGAGCGGGACAGCACCGCTGTGGTCACCACGGGCAGCGGCCTGACCATCGGGCTGTATGCCGCCGTGTACTACAAGCTGGATGTGGCGGACATGACCGCAAAGATTGCTGCCCTGCGGGAGCAGGGGGTGGACTTAATCATCTTCGTCCCCCATTGGGGCGTGGAGGGTACATACCACCCCACCGAAGAACAGAAGCAGGTGGGTCACGCCGCCATTGACGCCGGTGCGGACATCGTGTTCGGTTCCCATCCCCATGTTTTGCAGCCCATTGAGGAATACGGCGGCGGTATCATTTTCTACTCTCTGGGGAATTTCAGCTTCGGCGGAAACGGCGCTCCCAAAGACTATGACACGGCGCTGGTGCAGCAGGAGGTCATCCGGGACGCGGAGGGAACGGTCAGATTGGGACAACTGACCATCGTACCCGCCAGCGTCAGCTCCGTCGCCGGACGGAATAATTTCCAGCCCACCCCCTACGAGCCGGGGACGGAAGAATACAATCGCGTCCTTTCCAAGCTGGATGAAACCTTTTCCGGCCCGAACCTAAGAATCTCTGATTAAATCGTCTTCGGCTGAGCAGCGGATCTTTTTCCCCAGCTGTGCGGTTTCAAAAGCGGGAAATACATCAAGTATTCCTCCGCTTTTGAAACCTTCATCTGGTGAAAAATCTCTCGCTGTCAGCTCTCGCCGATTTAATCAGAGCTTCTTTTGAAAATTGACTGACGGAAGAACGAAAAAAAGATTGACCAAACCGCGTTCTTCGGTTATAATAAACGGGTATGACCGTAGTATCGGTCTGAATTTGTGTTGCTGCGGCCGAAAGGCTGTTGAGCATATTGTATTTTGACAGGAGGTGTATCTTAGATGAAGCGTACCTACCAGCCCAGCAAGCGTCACCGTTCCATGGTTCACGGTTTCCGCCAGAGAATGGCTACTTCCAACGGCCGCAAGGTTCTGGCCCGCCGTCGTGCGAAGGGCCGCAAGGTTCTGTCCGCCTGATGCGTATGTCCGTGGGTTACTAGGGTGCATCTGAAAACTGTCAAAATGCCCGATCAGCGGGTCTTTTTGCCAGTTTTCAGATACACCCTAGAGCGGAAAAAGCGCTTAAGAGCGAAACGGGAGCTACAGCGGGGTGAATGGAACGTTCGCCCCGCTCCCTTTTTAGCGAGGAAACAGTATGAAGTATTCAACCAGCCTGAAGCTCAACCATATTTTCAGGCGCCTGTATCGCACCTCCGGCGTTGCCGACGGACTTCTGGTGCTTTACGCCAGAAAGAACCGCACGGACGGGAACCGGGTGGGCGTCACCGTCAGCAAAAAGCTGGGCAAAGCCCACGTGCGCAACCGCACCCGCCGCCGCATCCGGGAGGTCTACCGCCTGAACGAGGAAAAGTTCCAGCCCGGCTGGGACATCGTGGTGGTGGCAAGGACGAAGGCCGTGGAGGCTCCCTTTGAGAAGCTGACGGCAAGCTATCTCACCCTTGCGAAAAAAGCAGGGCTTCTGAAGAAAGTAGAGACTTAAGCTGCGGTTATGAAGAAGATGTTTCTTGCTCTCATTCGGTTTTATCAGCGCTGGATCTCCCCGGCGTTTCCGGCACGGTGCCGGTTTCGCCCCACCTGTTCCGCTTATGCCTACGAAGCCATCAGTAAGTACGGTATCCTCAAGGGCGGCTGGCTTGCCCTGAAGCGGTTTTTGCGGTGCAATCCCTTCTACCGCGGGGATATCTATGACCCGGTACCATGACCATGAATCTCTAAGGAGGAAAGGCAATGTTTCTCGCATTCCAATTATCGGACATCATAACCGTGCCGTTTGGGTGGCTGCTGTCAGTCCTGTATGAAACGACCCACAACTACGGCGTCGCCATGATCCTGTTCGCCGTCATCGTGCAGCTGATCCTGCTGCCCCTGAACGCGAAGTCCAAGAAGAGCATGATGAAGATGTCCCGTCTGACGCCCAAGATGCAGGCCATCCAGCAGAAATACGCGGACGACCCCCAGCGTCAGAATCAGGCCATTCAGGAACTTCAGAAATCCGAGGGCGTTTCCATGGGCGGCGGCTGCCTGTGGAGCTTCATTCCGATTCTGATTCTGTTTCCCCTGTTCGCCGTTATCCGCCAGCCCATCACCTACATCCTGATGCAGTCCGCCGACACGGCGAAGCAGATCGTGGAGGTCATTAAGACGGCTGCGCCGGATATGTTCACTTCCAATGCTGCCTACGAGCAGGTCGTCGCCGCGCAGCTGATTCCTCAGTATGCATCTGAGCTGCGCGCCGCCATCCCCGGCATCAGCGAGGTCGTTCTCGCCGGCATCAATTTCGATTTTCTGGGCATTAACCTGGGCGCTGTGCCCCAGTTCAATGTCTTCTCCGCCAGCTGGGTGTGGGACTGGGCGCACATCGGTGCGTTCCTCATCGCCCTGACCTCTGCCGCCTGTCAGCTGCTGCAGATGGTCATCAGCCAGAAGACCAACGACTCCGTCATCACCGACGAGAAGGGCGTTCAGGACAAAGAGACCGCCAAGAATTCCCAGCAGAACCAGTCCATGAAGGTCATGATGTGGATGATGCCCCTGATGTCTCTGTGGATCGGCTTCACCGTTTCCGCCGGACTGTCCCTGTACTGGTTCATCGGCGGCGTGGTGAGAATGATCTCCGACCCCATTATGACCAGCCACTACCGCAAGATCTATGACGCGGAGGACGCCGAGCGCCTGCAAAAGGCGCTGGAGCAGGAGCGCATCGAAGCCGAGAAGGAGCGCGTCCGCGCCGAGCGCCGTGCCTCCAATCCCGACGGCATCACCGCCAACACCAGCAAGAAGAAGCTGGAAAAGCAGCAGCGGGATCAGGAGCAGGCCGCCAAGGCCGCGGCTGCCAAGGAGTACGCCGCCCGGAAGGGCATTGTGGAGGAAGCCGCAAGGGAAGAAAATGCGCCTCTGTCCGGCGTCTCCGACCGCCCCTTCTGCAAGGGCCGCAACTATGACCCCGACCGCTACGCGCCCAAATCTATGGAGGAATAAACCATGGAAAAGTCGATTATCACTTCCGGCAAGACCATTGATCTTGCCATTGAATCCGCGCTGAGCCAGCTGGGGCTGGATCGTGACAGCGTGTCCGTCACGGTGCTGCAGCAGGCCAAGTCCGGTTTTCTGGGCTTCGGTGCCCAGAGCGCCAAGGTGCAGGTGACTTATGAAGTCCCCGACCCCGTGCCGGAGAAGGAAGAAAAGCCCAAGAGCGCTCTGGGCAGCGCCTCCCGCTCCAAGCCCAAGGCCCCTGCCGCCCCGGTGAAGAAGCCGGAAGCCCCTCAGCCGCCCAAGGCCGAGCCGCCGAAACCCGCCCCCCAGCCCGCTCCCACACCCGCACCTGCAAAGCGCCCTGAGCCGCCCAAGCAGGACAAGCCCCGCGCCCCCAAGGCTCCCCGTCCGGAGAAGCTCAAGGCGCCTGCCGCTCCCAAGACCTACGCTCCCGCCGAACCCGGTTCCGTAGAGGAGAAGATCGAAGTCTTCATCAAGGGCCTGCTGGAACACATGGATTCCAACGCCGTTCCCCACTGCTGGAAGGACGAGGGCAATACGTACAAGGTTGATCTGGTGGGCGACGATCTGGGTTACCTGATCGGCCGCCGGGGCGACACGCTGGACGCCATTCAGCATCTGACCAACTACACCGTCAACCGGGATGTGGAAGGTCACATCCGCGTCAACGTGGATGCGGAGTGCTACCGGGAGAAGCGGGAGGAGAGTCTGCGCCGCTACGCCCGGAAGAAGGCGCAGCAGGTGCTGAAAGCCCGCCGCCGCACCACTCTGGAGCCCATGAACGCCTACGAGCGCCACGTGATCCACGCCGCGCTTCAGGACATGGAGAACATCACCACCCACTCCACCGGCGTAGAACCCAACCGCCGCGTGGTGATCGAGTACGTGAGATAAGAGATAAACGAAAATCGGCACCCGGAAACGGGCGCCGATTTTTTACTGCAAAAAACATTTGAAATTTTCCGCCCCATCCGTTATAATAAGCCCACAGCGTGTGGCGTTTCTGCGTAAATCCGGTTGCAGAAACGCCGCACGCATTTTTTGCGGAAATGGGTGAGAGACGGAGAGTGACGGAGAATTTTATAGGGAAATCGTGCGGCAGAAATGCGTAAGTCCGGATTTTAACGGACTTATACTGAACTCCAATTAAAATCTTTAAAAAAGATTTTAATCAGGAAATAGTATAAAACCTGAAAAGGCGCTGTCTCACGGTTTTGTGAGACAGCGCCTTTTTTAGAGGAAGGGGAGTTATCTGAAGTATTTGACCGCCGCTTCAAACATGCGGATGTTGTACTCGCCGGGGACGTTTTTGTACAGGCCGGAGCCGATGCGCTCGCTGTGGCCCATTTTGCCGAAGACCCGGCCGTCGGGGGACGTGATGCCCTCGATGGCGTACAGAGAGCCGTTGGGGTTGAAGTGGACGTCGGCGGTGGCATTGCCGTCCAGATCAACGTACTGGGTGGCGATCTGGCCATTGGCCGCCAACTGGCGAATCAGTTCCTCGGAGGCAAGGAACTTGCCCTCGCCGTGGGAAATGGGGACGTTGTACACGTCGCCCACGTTGGTCAGCGCCAGCCACGGGGATTTGTTGGAGGCGACCCGGGTGTGGACGATGCGGCTCTGGTGGCGGGAAATGTTGTTGAAGGTCAGGGTGGGGCAGGTCTCGTCGGTGTCTATGATCTTGCCGTAGGGCACCAGGCCCAGCTTGATCAGCGCCTGAAAACCGTTGCAGATGCCGCACACCAAACCGTCCCGCTGCTCCAGAAGGGCGGTGACGCCCTCCTTGACGGCGGCGTTGCGGAAGAACGCAGTGATGAACTTGCCGGAGCCGTCCGGCTCGTCGCCGCCGGAGAAGCCACCGGGGATGAACACCATCTGGGCGGTTTTCAGTTCGTTCGCAAAGCGCTCCACGCTGCGGGCAATGCCGTCGGCGCTCAGGTTGTTGATGACGATGATCTCCGGCTCCGCCCCCGCGTCACGGACGGCCTTGGCGGAGTCGTATTCGCAGTTGGTGCCGGGGAAGGCGGGGATCAGCACCTTGGGCTTGGCAACCTTGACGGCGGGGGCTTTCCGCTGGGTGGCCTCATAGGAGAAGGTCTCCATGCTCTGCGCCGGGGTGGGGATGTTGCAGGCGTAGACGGATTCCAGCTTGTCTTCGTAGGCGCCGAGAACCTGAGTCTGGGACAGGGCTTCTCCGTGATAGGAGAAGCTGCCGTCGGCGGTGGTGACGCCAAGAACTTTGCCCACGGTGCCGTCCGCCATTTCCAGCACGAAGCTGCCGTAGGCGTAGCCGAACAGCTCATCAAGGGTCAGCGCGTCGTCGAAGGCGAAGCCGAAGCCGTTGCCGAAGCCCATCTTCATCACGGCCTCCGCAATGCCGCCCATGCCGGGGGTGTAGGCGGCCACGGCCTTGCCGCTGCGAAGGAGTTCGGTGACGGTATCGAAGGTTTCCAGCAGGGAAGCGGTTTCGGGCAGGCCGTTTTCGTCGTAGGCGGGGGTCAGCAGGCAGACCTTGTGACCCGCGGCCTTGAATTCGGGGGAGACGACTTCGCCGGTCTTGCCGGTGGTGACGGCGAAGGAGACCAGCGTGGGCGGAACATCCAGCTTCTCGAAGGAACCGGACATGGAGTCCTTGCCGCCGATGGCGCCGATGCCCAGCTCCATCTGCGCCCGGAACGCGCCCAGCAGTGCAGCAAGGGGCTTGCCCCAGCGCTTGGGGTCCTTGCCGAGGCGCTCAAAATACTCTTGGAAAGTCAGGTAGGTGTCCTCGAAGGACGCGCCGGAGGCGATCAGCTTACACACGGACTCCACCACAGCCAGATACGCGCCGTGATAGGGAGAAGCGGAGGTGATGAAGGGGTTGTAACCAAAGGCCATGAAGGAGCAGTCGTCGGTGTGCTTCTTCTCCACGGAGATTTTCTGCACCATGGCCTGAATGGGGGTGAGCTGGTATTTTCCGCCGAAGGGCATCAGCACGGTGCCCGCGCCGATGGTGGAGTCGAACCGCTCAGAAAGACCCCGCTTGGAGCAGGTGTTCAGGTTGGAAGCCACGGCGAGGAAGTTCTTGGCAAAGCTGCCGGTCACGGTCTTGCCGTAGCTCTGCGCCTTTTCGGCAGCGGCGTCCATGTGCTTGGCCGCGCCGTTGGAGTTCAGGAACTCACGGCTGATGTCGCAGATTTTTTTCCCGTTCCAGTTCATCACCAGACGGGGGCTTTCCGTGACCACGGCCACGGGGACGGCGTTCAGGTTCTCCGTGGCGGCCAGCTCCAGGAACCGCGCCGCGTCCTTCGCTTCCACGACCACGGCCATCCGCTCCTGAGATTCGGAGATGGCCAGCTCGGTGCCGTCCAGACCGTCATATTTCTTGGGAACGGCGTTCAGGTCAATTTCCAGACCGTCGGCCAGCTCGCCGATGGCCACGGACACGCCGCCCGCGCCAAAGTCGTTGCAGCGCTTGATGAGACGGGAGGCTTCGCCATTGCGAAACAGGCGCTGGAGCTTCCGCTCCTCGGGGGCGTTGCCCTTCTGCACCTCGGAGCCGCAGGTTTCTACCGACTGCTGGGTGTGAGCTTTGGAGGAACCCGTCGCGCCGCCGATGCCGTCCCGGCCGGTGTTGCCGCCCAGCAGGATGACCACGTCGCCGGGGTCGGGGCGCTCCCGGCGGACATTTTCCGCGGGGGCGGCGGCGATGACCGCGCCGATCTCCATGCGCTTGGCGGCGTAGCCGGGATGGTAAATCTCATCCACAATGCCGGTGGCAAGGCCGATCTGGTTGCCGTAGGAGGAATAGCCTGCGGCAGCAGTGGTCACCAGCTTGCGCTGGGGCAGCTTGCCGGGCAGGGTCTCACTGACGGGCTTGAGGGGGTCGCCTGCGCCGGTGACGCGCATGGCCTGATAGACGTAGCTGCGGCCGGACAGCGGGTCGCGGATGGCACCGCCGATGCAGGTTGCAGCGCCGCCGAAGGGCTCTATTTCGGTGGGGTGGTTGTGAGTTTCGTTTTTGAACATGATGAGCCACTGCTCGTCCTTGCCGTCCACGTCCACGTCCACAACAACCGAACACGCGTTGATTTCGTCGCTCTCGTCAAGATTGTCAAGCAAGCCTCTCGACTTCAACTCCTTTGCTGCGATTGTGGCAATGCTCATAAGACATGGAACCTTGTCCCCGTTGACATTGTGCTTTTCAAACAGCTTTTTGTACTGCTCCCAAGCGTTGTGTATTTCCGGATTGTCGGAAAGAATTTTAACCTCCCCGAGCCTTGTGGAAAAGGTAGTGTGACGGCAATGGTCGCTCCAATAGGTGTCCACGACTTTAAGCTCGGTCAGAGTGGGCTGCCTGCCTTTTTTGATGAAATAGTCCCTGACAAACCTCAAATCGTCCACCGTCATGGCAAGCCCCGTTTCCGCATGGAAGCGTTTCAAGCCGTCCTCGTCCATTTCGTTGAAGCCGTCAAGCTCCACCCGCATTTTCCCCACGGGCTTGGCTGCGTCCTTCAAGGTTTGCGGCATTTCCGTCGTCCCTTCGCGGCTGTCCACCGGATTGACGAGAAAACGCTTGATTTTTTCAAACTGCGCATCCGTCACGCCCTTGAAAACGTAAACCTCCGCGCATTTCACGACAGGTCTGACACCCCCCGTCAAAAACTGCACGCACTGCATGGCCTGCATCTGTCACTGCCCGACGGGCGCGATAGAGTATGGCCGCAAGAGCCTTGGAAAGCCGCGGTATCACTGCGATTTTTAATAACGGGGGGCGCTTAGCCGCCGCTGGCGAAAGTGTATATGTATTAGAAAAGCTAATGACGAAACTGAAGAATCCGATGGTTTTGTGTACAGTGCAACAGAAACACTTGTACGCCAGCCGTGGACTTTGTGCTATCTGAAATGTGGATGTCATTGACAAATTGTAATATTTCAGATATAATAACATATCACAATATGTAAACCAACTTTAGCAATTTGCACTGGCGCAGACCGCTGCGCCGGAGGAAGCTGACGGGGAAAAGCTCGCATGGCAAAGAAAAAATACGTACGGGATTACGAAATTTCCGAAACTATCGACGAAAAGGGCAGGGTCAGATCCGTGCCGATATATGTCGGTTCGTATTTCTGCTTCTGCGATGCCGCCGCCGCGAAGAAGAGCGGCAGACTCCTTGCTCCCGCCGCCGCGCTTGGCTGGCTTGCGTATATCGTGGCGCTGTGGCTCCCGTCCGGAGCCGGAAAGCTCATGTATGTGATCCTTCCCTTCGTGTTTGCGGCCGTGCCGCTGTGGTACGTCAGTTCCGCGGTCGCCGAGCTGCTGCGCGCGGGCGATAAGCTCAAGCGCTCGGAGGCGGAGAAGGTCGCAGGGAATCTCCCCTCGGCTTCGGTATTCGGCATCATCCTCACGGCGGTCGCCTTGATCGCCGAAGGCATCACCGCGATAGCCGCGCCGGAAAAGCTCAATGCGGCGGACATCTCCTTTGCCGCCGGCGCCGTGATACTCTGCGCGGCGTTCGCGCTCTCGTTCTCCCGCCGTCAGGCGGTGGCGACGAAGCTTATCTGATCCAGTTATTAACCGCAGGGCTTAATTAATTATAGAAGCCCGCGTTTAATAAATAAAAATCCTATCAAGGAGGAAAAATGAAAATGAGCAACATCAAGAAGATCCTCGCTCTTGTTCTGGCTCTTGTTATGGTTCTTGCTCTTTGCGCATGCGGCAACTCCAGCACCCCCGCACCGTCCGAAGAGACTCAGGCACCTGCCGAAGAGACTCAGGCTCCTGCCGAGGAGAACACATCCACCCTGGTCTATGCAACCTCCACCTTCGGCCAGAAGTTCAGCCCCTTCTTCTATACCACCGCGTATGACGAAGAAGTCGTCTCCAACTTCACCGGCGGTCTGCTTGCTGCTGACCGCGGCGGCGCTATCATCCACCACGGCATAGAGGGCGAGACCGTTGAGTACAACGGCACCGATTACACCTACTATGGCATGGGCGATGTTGACATCGTTCAGAACGATGACGGTTCCGTTGACTACAACCTCACCATGCGTGACGATATCGTCTTCTCCGAAGGCACCCCCGCCACCATCGATGACGTTATCTTCGGTATCTACGTTATGGCTGACCCGTCCTACGACGGCAACTCCACTGTTTACGCACTGCCTATCGAGGGCATGGCTGACTACTACAATTCTCAGCAGTACCTCTACAAGCTCCTTGCCGAGGCAGGCCGTGACAACACTGACTTCTCCCTCTGGGACGAAGCCACTCAGACCGCATTCTGGGCAAGCATTGACGCCGCAGGCGCAAAGCTGGCACAGGAAATCGTTGACACCGTTGTCGGCAGCTACAACACCGACGAGTACACCGGCGTCATCGAAGCAACTCCCGATGAGATAGCCGCTGATCCTGCTCTGCAGGTCAAGTTCGGTATGAACATGTGGGGCTACGGCGACGCTTGGACTGAAGGCGCAACCGTTGCTGACTTCTGGGCTGCAATCGAGGCAAACTTCGACAGCGTTGTCGAGGCTGCTGAGACCGAGAGCGCCGGCTCCTCCATCTGGGATCTCATGGATGACTTTGCAGATTACGATAAGCTCGTTGCTACCGGCGACGACGTTCCCAGCATCAAGGGCATCATCCGTACCGGCGACTACTCCCTCACCGTACATATGACTGAGTACGATGCAACCGCCATCTACAACATGAGCTTCATCATTGCTCCTCTGCACCACTATGGTGACGTCAGCAAGTACGATTACGACAACAACAAGTTCGGCTTTGACAAGGGC
>OKSU01000258.1_pt1 | contig 12563 bp, 7 predicted proteins | sample 1606441 | NCBI WGS metagenome assembly OKSU01 (sample SAMEA3879600, study PRJEB24766) | human gut metagenome | biome: human-associated habitat; feature: feces | place: USA | collected 1985/1987 | reverse complement strand
TTTAACAGTATATCTTTCTAAAAAAGAACTGTTAAATGTCCGTTCTTGTTATTTTACAGTCCTAACAACTGCTTTTTCTTTGCGTCAAATTCTTCCTGGGTGAGAATGCCCGCGTCCAGCAACTCCTTGAGCTTCATCAGGTCGTCCGCAGCCTCGCTTACGCTGGTCGGTGCGGCGGGCGCAGGAGTGGGAGCGGCGGGGGCAGCGGGAGCGGCATACGCAGCAGGCGTGGCAGTCGGCGCGACGATGGCGTTCAGCTTATCCTGCATCAGAATCGGCGGGATGATGGGAACAAAGATGGCCAGAATCAGGCAGAGGGTGGAAAGATCGGAAGGGATATTCTTCGCCGCCGCCATCTTGTCAAGACGCTGGGCAGTCTTGTACATCCAATAAATCACGTAGAAGGGGACGAACAGGCACAGCAGCAGCTTGTTGGTGGGGTTGCGGTTTTCTTCACCCTGCACATTGTTGGTGTAGCCGGTAACGCGGTAAATCCAGATATACAGCCAGATGCCGCAGGTGAACAGCAGCAGCAGAATGTGCTTGACCAGACCGCAGTAAACTTCAGGAGCGGGAGCGGCCGTAGTGCTTCCGGTTTCAGTGGGTGCGCTCACCGTCTGCTGAGGGAGTCCTTCGGGGTAAGCGATCCAGATGGCTGCCAGGAACATACCGGCGCATGTAGCAAGCAATCTCAGAAAGGCTACAAACCAAACGCCGCCAATCGACAGCACTGTGGCAAGCGCAACGACCGCAGGGGGAATGAACCAGAACTTTTTCACCTGCTCCCGGAGCTGGGGCAGATAGTCGGTCACAAAGACCACGGCCAAGAACGCCATGCCCCAGTTACCCAGCAGCAGGAGAACATTTCTGAAATTCAGGAAGAACAGGCAGGCAATACCGGCAAGAGCGAAGCCCACGGGCAGGAAGATGTCTCTGCGCTTCGTCAGGAGGGCAAAGGCCAGAACTGCACAGCTTGCTACCCAGATCAGCATCTGAACATAGTCACTGAACGACATAAAGCGGAGGATACGCAGCCACTGGAATAGCTCCATAACGCCTCCAAAGGCAAAAAGCGCCCCCGCCACGGTGCTGTACCAGGAACTGTTTTTTGTTTCTTGCATGGTGATACCTCTCTTCTTATTTAGTAAGGGCACTGCGTTCAGTATACACCATCCGATTGTGAAAAGCAACCCATAAAAGGCTATTGTGCGGCTTCCTACTTGTCAGAATTCACATTCTCGTGTATAATGGGAAAAACGATTTCCGCAGCACTGGAGGAAACAATATGACGTTGGAGCAATTTTTTGCCGAGAATCGGGAGGTTGCCATTGCCTTCTCCGGCGGCGTGGATTCGGCGTACCTGCTGTACGCGGCGACGCGGTACGCCGCACGGGTGAAAGCCTATTACGTGAGCACCGCCTTCCAGCCGGCGTTTGAGCTGGCGGACGCACGGCGGCTGGCAGATGAGCTGGGCGCGGATATGCTGGTGCTGCATGTGGATGTTCTTTCCAACAGTGCGGTCACGGCGAACCCGCCCGACCGCTGCTATCACTGCAAAAATACGCTGTTCCGACAGATTCTCCGGGCGGCGGAAAACGACGGCTTCCCGGTGCTGCTGGACGGCACCAACGCCTCCGACGACGCGGGCGACCGGCCGGGAATGCGGGCGCTGCGGGAGCTGTCGGTTCGCTCCCCCCTCCGGGAGTGCGGCCTGACCAAGGCGGAGATCCGCCGTCTTTCCAGAGAAGCCGGGCTGTTCACCTGGGACAAGCCCGCCTATGCCTGCCTCGCCACCCGGATACGCACCGGGGAGAAAATCACGCTTCAAAAGCTGAAGCAGACGGAAAAAGCGGAAGGATTTCTCTTTGGACTCGGGTTCCGGGATTTCCGTGTCCGCATGGTGGGCAATACCGCGAAACTGGAGCTGCGGGAGGCCGATCTGCCCCTGCTTCTGGAAAACCGGGAGAAAATCGTGACCGAACTCCGCAAAGATTATGACAGCGTTCTGCTGAATCTGGAGGTGCGCAAATGAACTCTGAAATCCGAAAGCTGCTGGAATCCGTCCGATCCGGGGAAACCAGCGTGGACGACGCCATGCTGGAACTGAAAAAGGCCCCCTTCGAGGACATCGGCTACGCGAAGGTCGATCTGCACCGGAAGGTGCGGCAGGGCGCGGCAGAGGTGATCTACGGCGCGGGGAAGACCCCGGAGCAGATCGGCGGCATCATCGACGCCATGCGCGCCAACGGCCAGACCCGCGTCCTCATCACCAGAATGTCCCCCGAAGCGGCGGCCTACGTTGGGCAATCCCGGGAGCTGGACTACCATAAGGACGCACGGGTGGGCATTGTGGGGGGACTGCCCCAGCCCGACGGCATCGGAAAAGTCGTCATCGCCACCGGCGGCACCAGCGACATCCCCGTGGCCGAGGAGGCGGCGCTGACGGCACAGGTGCTGGGCAGCGAGGTGGTGCGGCTGTACGACGTGGGCGTGTCCGGCGTCCACCGGCTGCTTGCCCATATGGATTCTATTATGGAAGCCAGCGTGGTCATCGCCATCGCGGGCATGGAGGGGGCGCTTGCCAGCGTGGTGGGCGGTCTCGCGGAATGCCCGGTGATCGCCGTCCCCACCAGTGTGGGCTACGGCGCGTCCTTCGGCGGCGTGGCGGCGCTGCTGAGTATGCTCAATTCCTGCGCCAGCGGCGTGTCGGTGGTGAACATCGACAACGGCTTCGGCGCGGGGTATCTGGCGAACATGATCAACCACATGGAGGTCAAGGGATGAAAACGCTGTACATCGAATGCGCCATGGGCGCTGCCGGGGATATGCTCGCCGCGGCGCTGCTGGAGCTGCTTCCCGATCGGGCGGCGTTCCTTGCAAAAATGAACGGTCTCGGCATCCCCGGTGTCACCGTCAGCGCGGAAAAAGGCGTGAAATGCGGTGTGTCTGGAACCCATTTTTCCGTCCGGGTGGCGGGAGTCGAGGAAGACGAGAACCTCCATAGTCATCATCACGACCATGTTCACGGCAGCATGGAGGGCATTGAGGAAATCGTGAACAGACTGCCCATCCCCTCCATGGTCAAGCTGGACGTTCTGGCCGTGTACAATCTCATCGCCGAGGCGGAAAGCCGCGTCCACGGCGTTCCGGTTCAGCAGATCCACTTCCACGAGGTCGGCACCATGGACGCCGTTGCGGACATCACCGCCGTATGCCTGCTGATGCGAGAAATTCGCCCCGATCAGGTGATCGTGTCCCCCGTCTCCGTGGGAAGCGGCACCGTCCGGTGCGCCCATGGGATTCTCCCCGTTCCCGCGCCGGCTACCGCCCTGCTTCTTGAGGGAATGCCCATTCAGGCCGGGAATGTTCAGGGTGAGCTGTGTACCCCCACCGGCGCGGCGCTGCTGAAGTACTTTGCCGACGATTTTGGCAGCCTGCCCGTCATGCGGGTGCAGAAAACCGGCTACGGCATGGGCAAAAAGGACTTCTCGCAAGCGAACTGCCTGCGGGTCATGCTGGGGGAGACCTCTGAGCAGACCGATGCCATTGCGGAGCTTAAGTGCAACATCGACGACATGACCGGTGAGGAGATCGGGTTCGCCATGGAGCAGCTGCTGAGCGGCGGCGCGCTGGACGTGTTTACCACCCCCATCGGCATGAAAAAGAACCGCCCCGGCGTGCTTCTGAGCGTCCTGTGCCGGGCGGGCGACCGGGAGAAAATGGCGCGGCTGATCTTCCGCCACACCACCACTCTGGGCATCCGGGAAAGCCTTCAAAACCGCTACACGCTGGAGCGGTGCACGCAGACCGTTTCCACCCCCTACGGCGCGGTTCGGCAGAAGATATCCTCCGGCTACGGCGTCCAGCGGCAGAAGGCCGAGTATGAGGACATCGCGACCATCGCCCGGGAGCAGGGGCTGAGCATCGCTCAGGTTCGGGAGATGCTGAAATAACACAGAACCCACGGGATGAGCTGCACCCCTTGCCTCTCTCTATGGGAAAGGTGGCTGGGCGAAGCGAAGCCGGAGAGGGAAAACCGGGGTGCAGCGCCCTCTCAGTCACCTTCGGTGACAGCTCTCCCAGAGGGAGAGCCAAGGGGGGTGTTCCCCGTTACATAGCGCATGTTGACATGAGAAGTGGAGCGTATCGATACCGATACGCTCCACTCACTGTATTGCGAACACCCAATCAATGACCCGTGGGTTTTCACTTCCTTCTCCGCCGCAGGCGGACCGGTATCCACCGGTCGATCTGCATCTGACGGAGCTTTTCGTCCATCCGGTCGGCCGTGTCCAGCAGGATGCCTGCCCATTCCTCCGCCGTCTGGACGTTCCGGGCGCGGGTAACCAGATACGGGCACCGCTCCAGCTTCCGGTGGCCGAAGGCTCTGGCAAAGGGATTGATGACCCCCAGCGCCAGCGTAAAGGGCGCGAGATTGAAGAAATAATCCGGGTCGTTGGCCATCAGGCGGCTGACATCCTCCGTGGGAAGTTTCTTTGCGTAGCGCCGGAATCCCAGCACCTGCGCCGCCGCGTAGCTGCCCAGATCGCTGCGTTTTCCGCCGTAAGCGGCGAAATAACCCAGCAGGAATTCGCCGATCGCGCTGAGCAGCGGTATCCAAACCTGCCCGCACAGCAGCCCCAGCACTACCCATAGGGCAATACACACTGCCCCGATCAGCATGGGCAGCTTGCCCCGCAGATGGGTGCGGTAGGCCATATCCTGAATCAGCCACCCGGATACCGCGCCAAAGGCCCCCAGAATGATGGAAAGCAGGATCTGGATCGCCCGGACGGAGGTCATATTCATGGCAACGCACACGCCGCAGAAAATCTGGGCACCGCAGCAAAGTCCCCGAAAAATCTTCATGTTTCCGCTGACGCCCTTGTACATATTCCGCTCATTGGGAACGATGGCCGACACCTTGCGGCTGAGCTTGGCGTAGGGATAGCCGGTGGCGTCCACCGTCTGGCGGCTGCCGAAGAGAAGTGCAAAAATCTTGTTTTCAAAGAGGCTGCGCTCGTTGCCCATGTCCATGCGCTTGTGCAGCAGCACCTTCCCGCCGCTGTCCGTCTGGATGAGCAGGTAGCCCAGCTGCGCCCACGTAAACACCATCATGGTCAGATCGCCGCCGGATAATGTCAGGCGGCACCCCAGCTCGCCCGCGGTAATGCCCTCAGGCGGGGTCGTGCTGCGGATGTGGGCGATGGGCTTCGTGCGCAGGAAAATCAGCCAGTACACCAGCGCGAGACCCACGCAGATCAGCATGTATTTGATCTCCGGGTTGCCCTCCCGGATGTAGGTGCTGACAGTGGGGAACATTTTCTGATCCACCAGCATGGTCATGGTGATGCCTTCGTGGTCGTTCAGAATGGTCTTGCTGGCGCCGATGATCTGGTTGCTGCTCACCGTGACGGTCAGGTCGGAGGCAATGCTCTCCTGACGGTAGATGCTGGTGAACTTCGGCGCGTTGGGCATATTTCCCGGGGGCATGGTGATGACAAAGCTCAGCTGCTCCACCGGGAACTCAAAGCCGCTGAGCAGCTCGACGCTCAGCTGTAACTTCCGCTCCTTGTCAACGGTCACAACGCCCACGGACTTGGGGAGTGTAAAGCTGAAATTCAGGGGAATCTCCCCGGTAATGCCGCTGACCACCCGGCTGATATCCACCATGGTCGCGGAGGATGTCTTGCTGGTGGAGACGGAAGCGCCGTTCAGGGTAATGCCCGTGGCGTTGGCGGGCAGGGGGAAACTCATGGAAGTAGTGACATACTCCATGCGCAAAGTGACGGTCATATTCACCTGACAGTCGCCCTCGGCGCTGACGGTGCAGTAGGTATCCACCCGGGAGGCTGCGCTCTCGGCGGACGCGGGCAGCACAAAAAAGCCCATCAGCAATATGCACAGAAAAAGCCCGATCCCGATACGCTTCAAGCAAACTCCCCCTTTTATCAGTTTCGTCAGAACATTTTACCATGCGGCGAGGGAAAAAGCAAGGGAATTTGCCCATATCTTAAGAAATCCGCTCCCTTGCCTCTCCCCTTGGAAGAGGCGGCTGAGCGCAGCGAGGACGGAGAGGGTATACTAGGGAACCTCTGAATAAATCGTCTGCGGCCGTGAGCGAATCTTTTCCGTCCGCTCTTCGGTATCGAAAGCGGGAAATACACAAAGTATTCCGCCGTTTTCGATACCTCGATTGGCCGAAAAATCTCTCGCTCACAGCTCTTGCCGATTTAATCAGAGCTTCCCTAGGTTGCAAATGCCCTCTCAGTCACCTTCGGTGACAGCTCCCCCAAAGGGGGAGCCAAGGGGGTGCCCCGGTTGGTACGAGAAATGGAGCGTATCTGTACTGATGCGCTCCATTCGCTGTTTTACGGTCACCCAGCAAAAGCCGGGGGGTGAAAGTTTTTATGCGCTTACAGATCCAGCAGCTTCAGATCCTCTTCCCGGACGCTGCGCAGTTCCTTTTTGTTCAGCATGTCGTAGATGCAGGGAACCACGAACAGCGTCATCAGCGTTGCGTACACGAGGCCGCCGATGCACACCACCGCGACGGGCTTCATCAGCGACGTGCCTGCGGTCTTGTGTACCGCCATGTCCACCAGACCCAGCACCGTGGTGATGGTGGTCATCAGAATGGGGCGCATTCTGGTAACGCCCGCTTCCTCAATGGCCGCGCGGCGCTCCATGCCGTCCTGCCGGAGCTGGTTGATGTAGTCCACCAGCACGATGCCGTTGTTGACAATGATACCGGTGAGCATCACGAAGCCGATGAGGGAAATGACGCTGATCTCCATGCCGCACAGCAGCAGCGCCATGAATCCGCCGGTGAAGGCCAGCGGGATGGTGAACATGACGATGAAGGGAGATTTCAGGCTCTGGAACTGGGCGACCATCACGAGATACACAAGCAGGATGCCCAGAACCAGCATCAACAGCAGCTGCTGCACAGCTTCCATGATCGTCTCATTTTCGCCGGTAAACGTATAGCTGACGCCGTCACCCAAGTCCAAAGCACCCACAACGTCCTGCGCCTTGGCGGTGATCAGGGTGACGTTGTAGCCTTCTTCCAGCGTCGCGGTGACGGAGAGGTAGCGCCTCTGGTTGAGGCGGTGGATGGAGCCAAGGCTGGACGTCTCCCGCACTTCGGCAAAGTCGCTCAGAGGAACCTCCTCCACCGTACCGTCCTGTTTGGTGACTTCAAAGACGTAACCCCGCAGGGAATCCACGTCCAGCACCGCCCCTTCGGGCTTTTCGATAATTACGTCCGTGGAAACGCCGTCCAGCTCCAGCGTGGCGGCGGTGGCGTTGTCCGTCAGGGCGGAAGCCAGCTCCATATAGATCTGCGCCACGGTCAGGCCGTGCTTCATGGCGGCGTTGCGGTCGATGGCCACGTGGAGGGCAGGGGAAGCGTCCTCCAATCCGTCGGAAACCTCCGCCACACCGGGGATGTCTGCCAGCGCCTTGCCAACCTGTGCGGCGGCGGACTGGAGGGTATCCATGTCGTCGCTGTAGACGTTCACGGAAACGCCGCTGCCGGTGAGCATACTCATATCCATCATGGCGGAAGAGGTCGTCACCTCGCAGGGCAGATCCGCGCAGGCTTCCTCGATCTGCTTGCCCACCGCCGCGCCGCTGGCCGTGTCGTCGGCGAGAGTGATATAAACCGTTACGTCGTGGGATTCTCCGCTTCCCATGCTCAGCATGGAGGTGCTGCTGCCCATCATCGCGCCCACGGTCTCGATGCCGTCAATTTCCGATATTCTGTCCAGCACCTGATCGGCAAGCGCGGTGGCCTCGGCCATGTCCGCATCCTCGGGCATGGTGAGGGTAACGTTCACGCTGGGCATATCCATGTCTGGCATGAAGATGAAGCCCTTGGCAAGACTTCCCAGCGCCGTGACCACCAGCAGCGCTGCCGAAACAATCAGAACCACGGCCTTATGCCCCAGCGACCACTTAACCGCCTTGCGGTAGGCGGGAAGCAGATGCTTTTCCAGAAGCCCCGGCTTGATCTCGTGCTCCCTGCGCAGCATCCCCGACGCCATGGCGGGCACCAGTGTCAGGGAAACGATCAGGCTTGCCAGCAGGGAATAGGTCATGGTGAGCGCCAGATCGGTAAACAGCTGCTTGGTGATACCCGTGACGAACACGATGGGCAGGAACACGCAGACGGTGGTCAGCGTAGAGGCCGTCACCGCCCCCGCCACCTGTCTTGCGCCGGAGACGGCGGCCTGAATGACGTTGGCCCCCTTGGCCCGCAGGCGGTAAATATTCTCGATGACCACCACGGAGTTATCCACCAGCATACCCACCGCCACGGCAAGGCCGGACAGAGAGATCATATTGATGGTCACGCCGGTGAAGTACATCAGCACGATGGCAAAGATCACGCTGATGGGGATGGAGCAAAGGGTGATAAAGGTTGGGCGCAGATCCCGCAGGAACAGGAACAGGATCAGGATCGCGAACACCGCACCCAGCAGGAGGCTATTCAGAATGGTATCAACGATCAGATAGATATAGTCGCCCTGACTCATCAGGGACACGAAGCTTAAGCCCGGGTATTCCTTTTCCAACGCCCGGAAGCGCGCTTCAATGTTGTCGGTGGTCTCGGCGGTGGCGTAGGTACTCTGCTTTTCAAAGCTCAGCACGATGCCGTCCTTGCCGTTGAGCTTGGCGTAGGTCGTGTCCCGGTTGTCGGTGAGCATGACCACCGCCACATCCTTCAGCCGCACGGGGTCGATGCCGTCAATGCCCGGGTCGAACAGGATAAGATTTTCCAGCGTCTCCTGATCCGTGATCTCGTCGCCCACGGAGACCATGTATTTGACCCCGTCCTGCTCCGCGTATCCCGCCGGCATGGCAAAATTCTGGGCGGCGAGGATCTTCGATACCATTTCCATGGTGACGATGTTGTTCAGGTCAGCCTTGTCCAGCGCGTCCTCCCGGCTGCTTTCCACGGTGTCCAGACCGCTTTCGATCTGGCTTAAGCCCTGGGAAATGGCAGCGCTGCTCACCGCCAGCTTGGCCGCGCCGGTGCTGAGCTGGAGCATACCGGCGGTTTTCTGCTCATTCAGCAGCTGCTGGGCTTCCTCGATGGAGAGCATACCGTTATCCAGTTCTTCCAACGCGCTTTCCAGCTGGGCAATGCCCTCGTCCAGCGCGTCCAGCTGCGCCTTCGTCTCCGTCACGGAGGCGGCCAGACCCGCCCGGTCGGTTCCCTGAGCTGCCAGCAGCGCGTCGATGCCGTCCACCGCGGCATCCGCTGCTGCGGCGGCTTCTGCAGCGGCGGTGAGACGTTCGGGCAGGGTCTCCGCCGTCACACCGGCAGCTGCCATGTCCGCCTCCAGAGTGCTTTTTTCTACAGCGATCTCCGCCTCTGTCTGGGCGATGGTCAGCAGATTGTCATTGTAAGCGGCTTCTTTTTCCGCAAGCGCCGCGCTCAAAGCGGGCAGATTTTCGTCGGCGGGGTCCATGCCCGCGATCTGCTCCCGGAGCGCCTGAATCTCGGCATCCAGAGTTTCATTGTCCTGTTTCAGCTGGGCGAGGCTGCTTTCCTTATTCGCAAGGGCGCTCTGCCTGTCGGACAGAGATTGGAGGGTATTCAAATAACCATGGGCTTCCTGCTGGGCAGAAAGGACGTTGTTCACCTGATCGTCCAGCTCTTTCAGGGCATTGTAGGTGAGCACCAACTGCTGCCGCCCGGTCTGCGCCTGTTCCAGCTGCTCTTGGAGCTGCTCCCGCATGGCCGTCAGCTCCGTCTTTTTCTCATTCAGCTGCTTTTCACCCTCGATCAGGGCGTTGACCCCGGCGCTGAGCTGGGACTGTGCGCCGTCTACTTTTTTCTGGGCGTCTTCCAGTTCTTCCTTTTTCTCGTTCAGCTCGGCGGCGGCATCGTCCAGTTCACCGTTGATTGCAGCGGCGATCCGGTCGTTCAGCTTGTCGATCAGCTTCTGATCCAGCACCACGTGCAGCTCCTGCTCAATTTCGCCGCTGGTGGTGATCCGGGCGACGCCGGGAACGCCCTCCAGTTTGTTCATCAGCGTTTCATCCAGGAATTCCGTCAGCTCCACGGTGTCCATGCCCTCCATGGATACCGCCGCCACCTCCACGGGAAGCATGGAGGGGTTGATCTTCAGCACGTAGGGCGTGCCCACCGTGTCCGACCAGTCGGCGGACAGTTGGGAAATTTCCTGCTGGATATCCACGCCCACGGTGTCCATGTTGACGCCCTCGGTGAATTCCAGAATGACCATACCCACGTTTTCGCTGGAAACGGAGGTCACCTCCTGAATGTGATCCAGCGTGGACATGGCCTGCTCCATGGGCTTTGTGATCTCCTGCTCCACCTTTTCCGGGCTTGCACCGGGGTAGGTGGTCATGATCAGCACGTAAGGGAAATCCATATTGGGAAGCAGGTCGGGGGTCATGCGGAAATAGGCCACCACGCCCAGCACCAATATGGCGATCACCGCGACGAAAACCGTCAGCGGCTTTTTGACGGAGAATTTGGACATACTGCGCTCCTCACTGCTCTCAAAAGAGGCATTAACATTTGTAACAGCATAGCACCGTTTGACCCTGAATATCAACTGAAAATGTGTAAATCTTTTATGAACACCGTTTTTTGCGGCGGGATATGTTCCCTCTTTACAGTCTTTCGGGGGTGTGGTACTATAAGAAAAATCCCTATGGAGGGGACCGGTATGAAAAAATTTCTTGCGGTGCTTACCTTTGCGTGTCTGCTCACCGGCTGCGCCGCCGGAGCGGCGGGGGGAAACGTTTACGAGACCACGTTTCTGACCCTGTTCGACACGGTCACCACGATTCGCGGCCGGGCGGAAAGTCAGGCAGCGTTTACGGAGGCCGCCCAAGGCGTCCACGATACGCTGCTGCACTATCACCAGCTGTTCGATATCTACAATGACTATGCTGGCTGTAACAACCTGAAAACCGTCAACGATCAGGCGGGCGTTGCCCCTGTGGAGGTGGACGGGGACATCATCCGTCTGCTGCTGGAATGCCGGGAATTTTACGACGCCACCGGCGGCAAGGTCAACGTCGCCATGGGCGGCGTTCTGGCGCTGTGGCACGACGCCCGGACGGCGGGGCTTGACGACCCGGCAAATGCCCGTCTTCCCGACCGTGCCGCACTGGAAAACGCGGCGGCGCATATGGATTTTGACGCCGTTATCATCGACGAGGACGCTTCCACCGTCTTTATCTCCGACCCGGAGACCCGGCTGGACGTAGGCGCGGTGGCCAAGGGCTGGTCTGCCCAGCGGGCGGCGGAAAACGCGCCCGAGGGGCTGCTCATCAGCGTGGGCGGCAACGTCTGCGCCACCGGCCCCAAAACCGAGGCGGGCGACCCGTGGGTGATAGGCATTCAGGACCCGGACGGCGGTGATTACCTGCACACCGTCTGCGTCACCGGCGGCAGCGTGGTCACCAGCGGCGATTACCAGCGTACCTATCTGGTGGACGGAGAATCCTACCACCACATCATTGACCCCGAAACCCTGATGCCGTCACGGTACTGGCGTTCCGTCACAGTGGTGTGCGCCGATTCCGGCATTGCCGACGCTCTGTCCACGGCGCTTTTCCTGATGCCGCAGGACGAGGGGCAGACGCTTCTGACACGCTACAATGCCGAAGCCATGTGGGTAGACGCCGACGGCGGGGAGTTTTTCAGCCCCGGCTTACGGGCGCTGCTGCGGACGTAAGGGCAATATTCCTCTGCATATGCAAAAACTTAACAGGCACCCCTTGCCTCTCCCCTTGGGAGAGGTGGCTGAGCGAAGCGAAGACGGAGAGGGGAAATTAGGGTGCAATACCCTCTCAGTCACCTTCGGTGACAGCTCTCCCAGAGGGAGAGCCAAGGGGATGTACCCCACTACATACGAAAAATGGAGCGTATCGTTTCCGATACGCTCCATTCACTATTTTACGACCACCCAGCAGACCGTTGGGTGATTTTTCCATCTGTCAAAAGGTTCCCACTTTCATCGGGCGAAAGCAGGCGTCCTTCGGCAGACAGAAGCGGCGCAGCTTTCGCTGCGCCGCTTATCGGTTACTGGTAAATCGTGCCGCTGATTACAGCTTGGGGCCAGCCTCGACCAGAGCCTTGCCTGCGTCGTTGCCCTCGTACTTGACGAAGTTCTTGACAAACCGGCCAGCCAGATCCTTGGCCTTGGTCTCCCACTCTTCCACGTTGGTGTAGGTGTCCCGGGGGTCCAGAATGGCGGGGTTCACGCCGGGCAGAGCGGTGGGAACCTCCAGATCGAACATGGGGATCTTCTTGGTCTCGGCCTTCAGGATGTCGCCGCTCAGGATGGCGTCGATGATGCCGCGGGTATCCTTGATGGTGATACGCTTGCCGGTGCCGTTCCAGCCGGTGTTGACCAGATAAGCCTTCGCGCCGGAAACCTGCATCTTCTTGACCAGCTCAGCAGCATACTTGGTGGGATGCAGCTCCAGGAATGCCTGACCGAAGCAGGCGGAGAAGGTGGGGGTGGGCTCGGTGATGCCCCGCTCGGTGCCGGCCAGCTTCGCGGTGAAGC
>OKSU01000256.1_pt1 | contig 12863 bp, 9 predicted proteins | sample 1606441 | NCBI WGS metagenome assembly OKSU01 (sample SAMEA3879600, study PRJEB24766) | human gut metagenome | biome: human-associated habitat; feature: feces | place: USA | collected 1985/1987 | reverse complement strand
TGTTCACCGCGTCTACAACCGCCTGAGACGTAATCGTCGCGCTTGCCACCGCGTCAATGCCTTCACCCAGCGTCAGCGGCGCGCTCTTGCCGATGAACTGCGCCGTGAACGCTTCCTCCGCGCACTTCTGACCCAGACCCGCCGTCTGCGTGGACGCATCCACCGTCAGGGAGGTAATCACGCCGTTTTCGTCCGTCACGTTCACCGTGATTTCGTTGCCATCGTAGCCCGCAGCCGTTGCCGTCTTGACTTCCGCAGTCTGCGCAGCGGGTGCTTCCGTCGCGGCAGGGGCTTCCGTCGGTTCTTCCACGGGTTCAGCCGCTGCATACAGGCTGTTCACCGCGTCTACAACCGCCTGAGACGTAATCGTCGCGCTTGCCACCGCGTCGATGCCTTCGCCCAGCGTCAACGGCGCGCTCTTGCCGATGAACTGGCTCGTGAACGCTTCATCCGCGCACTTCTGACCCAGACCCGCCGTCTGGCTGGACGCATCCACCACCAGTGCCGTAATCACGCCGTTCTCGTCTGTCACCTGCACCGTGATGTCCGCGCCGCCGAAGCCCGCAATCGTCGCGGTCTTCGCGTTTTCCAGCACCATGGGCGCTTCCGTCGCAGCAGGTGCTTCCGTCGCCACAGGTTCGAGATCCTCCGCCGCCATCGCGGGCGAAGTCAGCGCCGCGTTGATGGCCTCCACCGCTGCCGTCGAGGTGATGGTCGCGCCGGTCAGCCCATCCACATTTTCATTCAGGGTAAACGGGCCGCTCTTGCCGATGAACTGCGCCGTGAACTCTTCGTCCGCGCAGCGCGTGCCGAAGCCGGGCGTCTGCGTGGAAGCGTCGATAACCAGCGCCGCAATCGTGCCATCATCATTCAGCGTCAAACGCGCGGTCACTTCGCCGTTGCCAAAGCCAACAGCCTTGCCCTGATGCACGTCGCCTGTCAGCTCAACCGTCTGCGCAGGCTTTTCTTCCTTCACGCCAAACGCCAGCACGTCGCCTTCGACGTCCTTGCCCAGCACATGGCTGATGCACTTCAGCACATCATTGGACGCCGCCAGCACCGCCTTGGAGGTGACGGTCGCGCCGGTAATCGCTTCGATGGTGTCGCCGCCGAACGCGCTCAGACCAATGAACGCCTCCGCACGAGCCGGTTCTTTCCAACGTGCGCCGAAGCCGTCCGTCTCGGCAAAGTTCGTGTCGCCAATCTGGCAGCCGACGATTTTGCCATCCATATCAACGCCCAGCGTCACAGCGACATTGCCGCCGTAGCCCTTGGCGGAGGACACCGCGCAGTAGCCGATGGTCTTGCCGTCCTTCTTCGCTTCCACCAGCGATGTAACATTGCAGCCATCCGGAATGCTCATGGTGCTGAAGGAATCCGCCTCCATGACGCTCTGGAACGCCGCGTTCTGCGCCGCTTCCTCATGCGCCTTGATGGGACCCGCCGTAATCGCATTCGTTACCGCCAGCAGCAGCGCCGCCGCCAGCGCAATCAGCGCCAGAATCAGGTACGCCGGAAGCTGTTTCCGAGTTGTCTTGGTTTCACTCATGGTTTATTGCCTCCTCCTGAGAACTATGAAAAAGTGAAATTGAAAGCTGATACTATTTTCAAAGGAAAATAGCGTATCATCGCAGGGACGTGTAGCCCCATTGCTTCATCAGGTCGTTCATCATCACCGTGCCGTCGCGCAGAATCATCAGCGCGGGATAGCCGTTCTCCTGCGTGAGCTGGAGCGCCTTCTCGCTGCCGAGGACGATGCACGCTGTCGCCAGTGCGTCCGCGTCCATGGAGCTTTCCGCAATGATGGTTGCCGATGCCAAATCAGAATCAGACGGCAGTCCCGTCCACGGCGAGAGGATGTGATGATACCGCACGCCGTCGATGGTAAAGCCGCGCTCGTAGATGCCGCTGGTCACGACGCTGCGGTCGATGACAGAAACGACGCCGATAGGGCCGCTGGTCACGGCGCTGGGGTCGATGACAGAAAAGGCGCCGATAGGGCTGCTGTTGTTGGGATCGTCCGGATCCTGCACGCCGACGCGGTATGCCGATCCATCCGGCTTCGTCCCAACGGCGTAGACATTGCCGCCGAAATTCAGCATTGCGCCGCTGCACCGCCCACGCACCAGTGCCGCCACTTGGTCTGCAATGTAGCCCTTGGCGATGCCGCCGAGGTCAATTTGCATTCCAGCGGGCAGCGTAACCGTGTTGTTCTCGCCCAGCGTGAGCTGCTCGTCGTCCACCAGCGGCAGGGCGGCGATTCGCTCCTCATCGGTCGGCATACGGTTCGTGCCGCCGGTGAAGTCCCACTGCGCGGTCAGGGGCGCAATCGTGATGGCGAACGCGCCGCCGGTCAAGCGGTTGAGCTTCTTCGCTTCGCTGAGGACGTTCCACGTTTCCGCATCAACGGTCACGGTCTGCCCGTGAGCGTTGTTGATGCGGCTGACGTCGCTGCCCTCCACCGTTTTGGAGAGCATGTTCTCGTAACGCTTGCAAGCCGCCCAGATGTCCTCCATCAGGGTGTCGTCCGCGCCGTAGAGCGTGATGGTCACAACTGTGTCGAAGTAGAAACCCACGCCCGTTGTTTTTTCTGCCGGGTCAACCGTGGCGGCCGCGGCGGGGGGTGTCGTCGGGGTTTCGCCGCCTGCCTGCTGCGCACTGCATCCGCCCAGCAGCAGCGTCAACGCCATCAGCCCCGAAAGCACCGCTGTTTTTTTCATTCCTTCACCACCAATTCCACACTTACCCGATTGGGCAGACAGATAATGAATTGCTGATTGGGGCGCGTCTCCCAGTTGTCCAGCGTCACTTCGCCCATTTGGACGCACAGCTGATTATGGCATGTTGAAGATGCCATCACCGCGCCGCGCTCGCTGATCTCAACCACGTTGACACTGCCGTCCTCCTGCGTGACGGTCAATGTCTGCTTCTGCCCCAGCGGCACACGGGCGTACTCCGCGCCATCCACCGTCACGACGATTTCGCCATTTTGCCCCCCGCTCGGACGCAGCAGCGTTACCGCCGCCAGCAATCCGACGGCAAGTGCAACCATCAGCGCAATGACCCAATAGTTCTTCTTATCCATACTGCTCCTTTATCTTGGCATATGAATACATTGTGAATTATACCACGAACTCCATGCCGCGTCAATGTCAAGTTTTCGCGATTCAGTTGACTTTGCTTTCATACTTATATGCTATATGCGCGTGCAGCGCAGGGATTTCGCCTTTGCGGAGGCAAAAATCCTGTTTCAAATTCCTCAATTTTGTGGTATAATGATTCCAGCAGACTTCTGCAAAATGCACGTTAAACCAACGATTAGGAGGATTTTTACCATGGCTAAGGAACTTAAGGGCACGAAAACCGAACAAAACCTGCTGGAAGCCTTCGCGGGAGAATCTATGGCGCGCAATAAGTACACCTACTTCGCATCGAAGGCACGCAAGGACGGCTATGTGCAGATTGCCGAACTCTTCGAGGCAACCGCGGCGAACGAGAAGGAACACGCCAAAATGTGGTTCAAGCTGCTGGAGGGCGGCGAAATCAAGGATACCGCGGCGAACCTGCTGCACGCAGCCGAGGGCGAGAACGCCGAGTGGACAGACATGTACGTCCGCATGGCAGAGGAAGCGGACGCCGAGGGTTTCCCGGCGATTGCGCATAAATTCCGCATGGTCGCCGCCATCGAGAAGGCGCATGAGGAACGCTATCGCCGCCTGCTGGCGAACGTGGAAAATGACCTTGTGTTCTCCAAGGACGGCGACGTGATTTGGGAATGCGCGAACTGCGGCCATATCGTTGTGGGCAAGAAAGCGCCGGAAATCTGCCCGGTGTGCGCGCATCCGCAGAGCTACTTCATGGTCAAGGCGGAAAACTACTGATATTCCTGATTCTGATAGCAAGCACCCCTCCTTCGGCAAATCACCGAAAGAGGGGTGCATTTTCGTTCGTAGATCTTTGGGAGCAACACGCGCATACAGTATGCAGATGCGCTCATCTCAATCGCGAAAAGGGTGTCGAGAGGGTCGAAGACCCTTCGCAGGTGCAGGGCAGCGCCCTGCTGGGGTCAAGGGGCAAAGCCCCTTGGGTCTCCCCCGTCCTTTATTTCTGGTCGGGAATCAGAACCGCCTTGATGCGGCGGACGCCAGCGGAAGAGGATTCTTCCTTCTGAATCTTGAACGTGCCCAAATCGCCGGTGTTCTGCGCGTGGGGGCCGCCGCAGATTTCAAAGGAGTAATCGCCCATCTTGTAGGTGCGAACCTTCTCGCCGTACTTGGACTCAAACAGGCCAATTGCGCCCTTCTCCTTCGCTTCCGGCACAGTCATCTCTTCACACACAACCGGCACTTTCGCCTGAATCGCTTCATTGACCATCTTTTCGACCTGCGCCAGCTCGTCCTTGGTCACCTTGCGGCCGAAGGAGAAGTCGAAGCGCAGACGTTCCGCCGTGATGTTCGAGCCCTTCTGCGCCACTTCGTCGCCGAGCACCTTGCGCAGCGCCGCGTGCAGCAGGTGAGTCGCGGTGTGCAGGCGTGCGGTTTCCTCGCTCGTGTCCGCCAGACCGCCCTTGAACTTCTGCTCCGCACCCTGATGGCTCAGCTCCTGATGCTTGCGGAACGCTTCCTCGAATCCGGCGGTGTCCACCGTCAGATTGCGCTCCTTCGCCAGTTCCACGGTCATCTCAATCGGGAAACCGTAGGTGTCGTAGAGGTGGAACGCCGTCTCGCCGTCAATCTTGCCATCCGCCGCGCGGGACGCCACCTTGTCGAACTCCTTGTTGCCCTGCTTCAGCGTGCGGGCAAAGCGGCCTTCTTCCAGCGTCAGCTGATCGATGACGAACGCCGCGTTGCGCTCCAGCTCCGGATACGCATTCTTGTACTGGTTGATGATAACCTTCGCGATTTCGCAGGTGAAGCCGTCGGGCATACCGAGCTGCATCCCGTAGCGCACCGCGCGGCGAATCAGGCGGCGGAGAATATAGCCCTGATCCGTGTTGGACGGGGACACGCCGCGGTCGTCGCCCAGAATAAAGGTGGACGTGCGCATGTGGTCGGCAATGATGCGGAACGCCTTGGTCGTTTCCTCATCCGCGCCGTACTCCTTGCCAGACAGTTCGGCAATCTTCGCCAGAATGTCGGTGAAGGCGTCCGTCTCGTAGACGGTCTTTTTGCCCGTCAGCACACAAATCGTGCGTTCCAGGCCCATGCCGGTATCGACGTTCTTCTGCTTCAGCGGAATGAACGTACCGTCCTTCTGCTTGTTGTACTGCATGAACACGTCGTTCCAGATTTCCAGATACGCGCCGCAGTGGCAGGCGGGCGAGCAGTTCGGGCCGCAGGGCTTTTTGGTGATGATGAACATCTCGGTATCCGGGCCGCACGGGCCGGTGATGCCCGCCGGACCCCACCAGTTGTGCTCCTTCGGCAGATAGAACAGGTGGTCGTCCTTCACGCCGCAGCTGCGCCAGAGATTGGCGGCTTCCTCGTCGCGGGGGCAGTCTGCGTCGCCCTCAAAGACAGTGAACGCCAGCTTGTCGGGATCCAGACCGAGGTACTTCTCGCTCGTCAGGAACTCCCAGCTCCACGGAATCATTTCCTTCTTGAAATAGTCGCCCAGCGACCAGTTGCCCAGCATTTCAAAGAAGGTCAGGTGGCTGGGGTCGCCCACGTCGTCAATATCACCCGTGCGGATGCACTTCTGCACGTCGGTCAGGCGCGTGCCGGCGGGGTGGGGCGTACCCATCAGGTACGGCACAAGCGGGTGCATACCGGCGGTGGTGAACAGGACGGTCGGGTCATTTTCCGGAATAACGGAGGCGGAAGGAATCCGATGATGTCCCTTGGACTCCATGAACTGCTGGAACATTTCCCGCAGCTGGGCGGATGTAATCTGCTTCATAAAGGCTGCTCCCTTCAAATTCGCACAAAATAGGGTCAATCGCAAGGGCTATTATACCATTCTGTCATGCGATTTGCAAGGGCTTCACGCGGTTTCCTGCGCCATTTGCGCCTTCTGCGTACGAATGACCTTCGTCATCATCCAGACGGCGAGGGCAAGCGTCAGCACATCCGCCAGCGGCTGGCAGACTTCCAGCCCGCGCAGCCCCCACACGTTCGGCAGCACCAGCAGCGTCGGAATCAGGAACAAGCCCTGCCGCGCCGCCGCCAGAATCGTCGAGCGGATGCCGTAGCCAATCGCCTGCGTGTACATGTTGCTCAGCGTAATAAAGCCCCACGTCCACACGGTCAGAATCTGAACGCGGAAGGTTTCCGTGCCGATGCGGATGACCTCCGGGTCGGAGCGGCGGAACAGCGTGACGACCGGCTCGGCAAAGGCGAAGCCCGCCACGCCCAGCACCAGCAGCACAATCGTCGTTACCTTGACGCTGAAGGAAAACGCGCGGTGCATCCGGTCATATTTCCTCGCGCCGTAATTGAAGCCGCAGACCGGCTGGAAGCCCTGCCCGAAGCCGACGACGGTGGAGTTGACGAAATTCAGGCAGCGGCTGACAATCGCGAACGCCGCAATCGCCGGGTCGCCATAGACCGCCGCGGCATTGTTGAGCAGCGACGTCGACACGCTCATGATGCCCTGCCGCCCCAGCGACGGCAGACCGTTGTTCAGGATTTTGCCGTACATCTGCTTCGTTGGGCGGTAGTTGCGCGGATGAATCGTGATGGCGTCGGCGTGCGTGCTGCACATCACCAGCAGGATGACAAAGCTCGTCAGCTGCGAAATTGCCGTCGCAATCGATGCGCCCGCAATGCCCATGTCGAACACAAAAATCAGCAGCGGGTCAAGAAGCATATTCAGCAAGCCGCCGGAAATGATGCCGACCATGCCATACGTCGCCAAGCCTTGAAAGCGCAGGAGGTTGTTCATTGACAACGACCCCATCATGAACGGCGCGGCGAGGAAAATATACCGTGCGTAATCCAGCGCATACGGCATAGCGGTCTCCGTCGCGCCAAGCAGGCGCATCAGCGGCTCATTGAACACATTGCCCAGCAGATGGCTGACGTTCGTACCGCTGCCCATGCCGAACATGAACGCCAGCGCCTGAATCATCGCCATCACGGAAAAGACAATGCCGACGGCGGCGGAGGCGGATGTGCCGCTTGCGGTGGCTTCCGCCGTGCCAATTTGGCTGACGAAATAGGTGTCCGCCATATTATAAATGGAGGTAATCAGCATTGAGCAGATGGTGGGAAGCGCCATTTTCGGGATAATCTTCTCCACCGGCTGCGTCAGGAGCATTTGCTGTCTTTCTTCGGCGCTCATCGCCATAGGATTTGCCCTGCCTTTCTCATTCTCTCTACGCATGGAAGCCCTTTCAGAGCATACCGAATGAAATATTCTGCAAAAATCCCGAAAATCCTTGTTTTTTTTGCCGCACTTGACAAAGAAAGTCAGATGCAGTACCCTTGTATTGGGGAGAGCATCCCCCGAAAGGCAGAAAATCGACATGAAATCGACCGAAGAAATGCTGCAAGCCGCTGTACAGCAGCTGCAAACCGCGGAGCAGGCGCGCCTGACCAGCGAAACCGACCCTGCGCGCCGGCAGCTGCTGCATCTGCTCTATGCGCGGGAAGCCGCCGCGCTGCAATCCATGACACTGGTACGCGCTGAAATCCCCGCCACCCAAAAGCGGGACTGGAAGCCGCTGATTTTCCCGCTCGCCGCCGCGGTGCTGAATCTGGGTGCGCTGGCGCTCTGGCTGACGCTGCCCAACTGCGTGACGCCGGAAAACAGCGGCTGGATGGGGCGATTCGCGCTGTGCATCGTTGCGCAGTCGGTATCGCTCTGCGCCGCCATCGGGAGCATTGTGAGCGCCATGCGCCGCAAGCCTCCCAAGCCTGTTGTGGTGGCGGATGAGACTGAGTTCCGCCGCCGTTTGGTGGAAGCAGAAGGGCGAATCGCTTTGGACGCGCAGACCATCGAAGCGCTTTTTGCGCAGGAATCCGTTACCATCATCAGCACAGGCGCGGAAACGGCAGCAGAGCTATATGCCTCACTGTACGAAATGGCACAGGACGCCCGGCTGGACGGCGACGCAAATCAGGAAAAAGCGCTCTCGTGGCCGCTGTCGAATGCAAAGCGCCTGCTGAACGCAGTCGGCTGCGAAGCGGTGGACTACACGCCGGAAACGGCGATGTTTTACGACGTGATGGACGCGGACATCACCCAGCAGCGCCGCCCCGCGATTGTGCAGAAGGCGGACGGGATTGTGCAGCAGAGGGGACTGTATTTAAGGAAGGGGTAACGCCGTCGCTGCCCCCTTGTCGCGCCCACAGGCGCGAATCCCCCTGCAACAATAAAAATCAAGTAACATTGGAGTGTGCTGCGAAGCAGTCCAGAGGGCGACCGCAAAGCCCTCTGGTCGCCTCCGCAGAGGCGAAACCCCTGCTAAACATGCGGAAAAAAGTATGAAGACGCGCGCAACTCAATCGCGCGGAAGGGTCAAGGGGCAATGCCCCTTAGAAAGAAGGAATGACGATGGGACTGTTCGCAAAACTGCGTGAAGGATTAACCAAGACGCGTGATTCGCTGATGGGGCGCGTCGATACGCTGGTGAAGGAAACGAGGAAGATTGACGAGGACTTCTATGAGGAACTCGAAGATATCCTGCTCATGTCCGACTGCGGCATGAAGGCGACAACCGCCATGATGGATGAACTGCGCCGCCGCGTGAGCGAAAACAAGGTCAAGGATGCCGATACCGCCAAGCAGATGCTCAAAGATATCATGATTGAGCAGATGGACATCCCGCGTCCGCCGCTGCGCTGGCCGATGGTCATGCTCGTTGTAGGCGTGAACGGCGCGGGCAAAACGACTACCATCGGCAAGCTCGCCCTGCGCTTTCAGAACATTGGCTGCCGGATTATCCTCTGCGCGGCGGATACTTTCCGTGCAGCGGCGGCTGACCAGCTGACTGTCTGGGCGGAACGCGCGCGTGTGCCGATTGTCAAGCACGCCGAGGGTGCTGACCCCGCGGCGGTCGTCTATGACGGCATCCAGTCCGCCAAGGCACAGGGCGCAGATCTGCTGATTGTCGATACCGCCGGCCGCCTGCACAACAAGAAGAACCTGATGGATGAGCTGAACAAGATGCGCCGCGTGATTGACCGCGAGTTCCCGGAAGCGGATGTGCGCTGTATGCTCGTGCTGGATGCAACGACGGGCCAGAACGGTCTGGCGCAGGCGCGCGCGTTCAAGGAAGTCTGCGAAATCGGCGGCATCATCCTGACCAAACTCGACGGGACGGCGAAGGGCGGCATTGCGCTTGCCATCCGGCAGGAGCTGGAAGTGCCGGTGTGGTACATCGGCGTAGGCGAGGGCATCGACGACTTGCAGCCCTTCAATGCTAAGGACTTTGTGGAAGCGCTATTCTAATTAGGAGGGCAATTATGCCGTCTTTATCAACCTATTCGGCGGAGCTGGATTATGCCTACGCACCGGGGATGTTCCCGGCGATGGAATGCCTGCTGCACCGCCCGGAAAGCTGCCGCCGCGTGCTGCTGCATAGCCGAAGCGCCGGAACCGAGGGCGCACAGCGGCTTCGCGAGGAAGCGGAAAAGCACCATATCCGCGTGGAAGAGGCGGACAAGGCGCTTTCCCGCATTTCGGGGAAGGATAACTGCTTCGCGGCGGCGGTGTTCAGCAAGTTCGAGGATGACTTGCGCCCTGACAAGCCGCATATCGTCCTGCATCACCCGTCGGACAGCGGCAATGTCGGCACGATTTTCCGCACAGCGCTCGGCTTTGACGTGCAGGATATCGCCGTCATCCGCCCGTGCGTGGATGTGTTTGATCCCAAGACTGTCCGCGCCAGCATGGGCAGCATCTTCCAGCTGCGGCTGCATGTCTATGATGATTTTTCGCAGTATCAGGCGCAGTTCCCGGAACACGCGCTCTATCCGTTCATGCTCGACGGGTCGAAGTCCCTGCCGGATGTGTTGGGCGACATTCCTGACCGATGGACGCTGATTTTCGGCAACGAGGGCAGCGGTCTGCCGCCGGAATTCAGCCGTCTGGGGCAGCCTGTGCGCATTCCAAGCAGCAATAAGGTGGATTCGCTGAATCTGTCCATTGCCGCGGCGATTGGGATTTACGCCTTTGCAAGGCGGTGACTTGTAAATTCTTCACCCACAGGCGAAATTTGCTTGACGCAGGGCTGCGCTCTGCGCTACAATGAAGAATGCGGAATCCCTTTTTCGGAAATTGGTAGGAGGAAAGAACCATGAAGCAAAGCATGAAAAAGGCGGCGCTGGTGCTGATGCTGGCGCTGGCGGTGCTGCTTGTGCCGCAATGGAGCAATACAGCGCTGGCGGTCACAACGCCGTCGGACATCACCACGGGCAGTGACCTGCCGCCCGCACCGCCGCTGCCTACGCCGCCCGCGAAAGGCGAAGTCGTTATTTCCGGCGCAAAGACGGTTCGCGGCGGCGAGAAGCTGACGTTCTCCGTCACCATCGACGGAAAAACCGTCCCGAACAGCGATTTGGAATGGACGCTGTACCCGGCGGATGCTTCGCTGGCGACCATCAAAAGCGGCGTTATTACCACCAAACGTGTGGCATACACGCACTATGTGCAGGTGTCGGCGGCGCTGAAAAGTGACCCGTCGCGCTATGCGAACTTCCGCCTGTGCATCGCGCCGGGCGTGAAAAAAATCACCGTCAGCGCGCCCACGACGTATGTTGATTTGAGCGGCAGCAAAACTTTGCAGCTGAAAGCGACGTGCGACCCGGAGGACGCGATTGCCGATGTCACATGGTCGAGCAGCAGCAGCAAAATCGCGACGGTGGATGCAAGCGGTCTGGTGACGGCGCGCAAGACCGGCAAAGTGACCATCACCGCCACAGCGAAGGACGGCAGCAAGGTCAAGGGCAGCATCACCCTGCGCGTCGTCAGCGGCGTGACGGGGCTGACCATCGAGGGCGCAGGCAGTGTCGCGGCGGGCAAGTCCATCACGCTCAAGGCGGTGATGACGCCGGCGGATGCGACGGAAAAGGGCGTCGTCTGGTCAGTGGACTGCGACAAGAGCATCGCCAGCATCAGCCAGAGCGGCAAGCTGACGACCAAGAAAGTCAGCGCGATTACGACCATTACCGTGACGGCGGTGTCCAAGCAGAACAGCGCGATTCGCGCCACCCACACGGTCACGATTCGCCCGGTGACGACGGGACTTGCGATTTCCGCGCCGCGCCTGACGATTGACCTCGCTTCCCCGACGCTTCAGCTGACGGCAAAATGCATCCCGGAGGACGCCTCCCAGCAGGTGGCTTGGTCGACCAGCAACAAGCGCATTGCGACGGTGGATGCAAACGGTCTGGTGACGGCGAAGAAGGTCGGCAAGGTGACGATTACCGCCAAGGCGACGGACGGTTCGGGCCGTTCGGCGAAAATCACCCTGACGGTCGGAAGCGCGGTTGGCACGCTGGAAATCCGCGGCGCAAGTGCCGTTGCGCAGGGCAAGACCATCACGCTGAACGCCGTCATCACCCCCGCTACGGCGACGAACCAGAAGGTTATCTGGTCGGTGGATTGCGGCAAAGACATTGCGACCATTGACCGGCATGGGCGCTTGAAGGCTGGCAAGGGGTTCACCGCGCCTGTGACCATCACGGTAACGGCGGTCAGCGCGGAGAACAGCGCGATTTCCGCGACGCGCACCGTCCAGATTCTGCCCCCGGTAACGACGGTTGCCATTTCCGCGCCGAGAAACTACATCGACGTGGACGGCGAAGACAAGACGCTTCAGCTGACGGCGCGCGTTTTGCCGGAAGATGCCGCGCAGAGCGTCACTTGGTCGACCAGCAACAAGCGCATTGCGACGGTGGATGCAAATGGCGTTGTGACCGCGCTCAAGGCGGGTACGGTGACGATTACCGCGACGGCGACGGACGGCACGGGTGTCCGCGCGAAGTTCACCGTCAAGGTACAGAAAACGGTCAAGTCGCTGACCATCAGCGGCGCGGAAAAACTCGGCGGCGGGCAGTCCACGACCATCAAGGCGACGATTCTGCCCAAGGATGCCGCGAATCAGAAGGTTATCTACTCGCTCAACTGCCCCGCGAGCGTCGCGACCATTTCGACCAGCGGCGTGCTGACCACGAAGAACGTGGCAGAAATCACGACGGTAACGGTGAACGCTGTCAGCGCGGAAAACAGCACAATTTCCGCAACGTGGACGCTTGTCATTTACCCCAAGACGACGAAACTCACCTTGACGGCAGCCAGCAGCTGGATTAACGTTGGCGCGTCGGTGCAGCTGCATGTGTCGGCAACACCCGAAACGGCGCAGATGCCCATCCGCTGGCGCAGCAGCAACACCCGCGTTGCGACGGTGGATGCAAACGGCGTTGTGCGCGGCCTCAAGGCGGGCACAGCGACGATTACCGTTCGCACGACCGACGGCTCGAACAAGCGCGCGTCCGTGCGCGTGACGGTCGGCATTCCGGCGACGGGCGTGGTGATTACGGGTAATCGCATCGTCCGCGCGGGTGCGACGCTCCGGCTGATGGCGACGGTGCAGCCCGCGAACGCCACGGTGAAGCGTGTGACGTGGGCGGTCAACTGCCCCGCGAGCGTTGCGACGATTTCTGGCGACGGGAAGCTGCGCGTGTCCGCAAACGCGGAAACACAAATTGTCCTCGTCACCGCGACGGTGAATGACGGTCAGCGGGTGAGCGCGGCATACCCGGTGTACATTCAGGGCAAAGCCCCGGTGCCGCCCACGCCGACCACCCCGGATGCGCCGGAAAAGTAAGCAGAATAAAGAACAGACCAGCATGGTGTGATGCCGTGCTGGTCTGTTTTGATTGTGGTTTGGTTACTGGCAGGGACGCTTCGCTGTCTGC
>OKSU01000252.1_pt1 | contig 13116 bp, 7 predicted proteins | sample 1606441 | NCBI WGS metagenome assembly OKSU01 (sample SAMEA3879600, study PRJEB24766) | human gut metagenome | biome: human-associated habitat; feature: feces | place: USA | collected 1985/1987 | reverse complement strand
CAGAAAAGCAATTCGTTCACTTGATTTTATGCCGTTAAGAAATCCTGCCGTTGATTGGGAGCCTTGGAAGAGCAAAGGAATGCGCAAAGTTACAGTTGACAAATTCATTGCCTTTTATACGGTAGACACCCGCAGTTTGACCGTTACGGTTATCCGTATTTTTTACGGAGGGCAGGACATCGCAAATATTGCAGCTGATTTTGAAAACTTATAAATTGCGATTATCAGCTGTTGATAAAATCTCAACACCTTTTTACCTCAAAATCGGCATTGATATTTCTTTACACGCTGTCGGGTGTTGCATTTTAGGGCAAAAATAATCTCCACAGGATTTATTTTCCTGTGGAGAATTTTATTTGCCTAAAAATCAAAATTTCTGAAAAATTTTTGCTTTTTTAGAAAAAAGCCCTTGACAACCTCCCTTTGGTAGCGTAAAATAGTACAATGTACCATAATGGGGTTATGTACCGACACAGTCGGACAAATCGTCAAAAAAATTTATCTTACAGGGGGATATTATCACAAAATCTCCAAAGTGTCAAGAGGTTTTTTTGACAGGGGCATTGCCCTCAAATTTATTAAGGAGTGATACGCCTATGGTTAATGTCAAACCCGTTAAGCTCGGCAATCGTGAACGAATGAGCTTTGGCAAAATCAATGAAGTTATTGATATGCCTAACCTTATTGATGTCCAGAAGCAGTCTTATCAGTGGTTCCTTGACGAAGGTCTTAAAGAAGTATTTAAGGATGTGTCGGGAATTACCGATTATCAAAATAATCTTGTGCTTGATTTTATTGATTACTCTATTGATGTTGATCACCCAAATTACAGCATTGTAGAATGTAAGTCAAGAGATGCTACATTCTCTGCCGCTTTGCGTGTTACAGCAAGACTTTTAAACAGAGCTACAGGTGAGATTAAAGAGAGCAATGTGTTTATGGGCGATTTCCCGCTTATGACACCGAGCGGCACATTCATCATCAACGGTGCAGAGCGTGTTATTGTATCTCAGCTTGTAAGAAGCCCGGGCGTTTATTATAAGATGGACCACGATAAAACAGGTAAAGAGCTTTACAGCGCTACCGTTATTCCTAACCGTGGTGCATGGCTTGAGTACGAAACAGACATCAACGATGTTTTCTATGTTCGTATCGATAAAAACCGTAAGCTTCCTGTTACAGCGTTCATCAGATCTTTAGGTCTTGGCACAGACGCTGAAATTCTCGACTTCTTCGGCGACGACGAGAGAATGAAAGCTACTATTGAAAAAGACCAGACAAGCAGTGTTGAAGAAGGTCTTATCGAAGTTTACAGAAAGCTCCGTCCGTCAGAGCCTCCTACAGTAGACAGCTCTCAACAGCATATCAATAATCTTTTCTTTGACCCCGGCAGATATGATATGTCAAGAGTAGGCAGATACAAGTACAACAAAAAACTCGGCATTGCCGACAGACTTGAAGGCCAGGTTATTGCAGAGCCTATCTCTAACCCACGCACAGGCGAGGTTATGGCTTTCAGAGATGAGAAAATTACTAAAGAAAAGGCTTTAGAAATCGAAAATGCCGGCGTTCAGATTGCTTATGTAAAAGCACAGGACGAAAAAATCGTTAAAGTTATTTCTAACGGTATGGTTGACATCAAGGCTTATGTTGACTTTGATGCAGAGGCTGAATGCGGAATCCGTGAGAATGTTCGTTTTGATGTTCTTTGCGAAATTCTTGACGCAGCACAGAACGAGGAAGAGCTTAAGGAAATGCTCACAGACAGAGCAGACGAGCTTACTCCTAACCATATCACAAAAGATGATATTTTTGCTACAATCAACTACCTTAACTGCGTGGCTCACGGTGTCGGCAGAACAGACGATATCGACCACCTCGGCAACAGAAGAATCCGTTGCGTAGGCGAGCTTTTACAGAACCAGGTAAGAATCGGTTTTTCAAGACTTGACAGAGTTGTAAGAGAAAGAATGGCTACACAGTCACAGGATATGGACTCGCTTTCTCCTAACTCACTTATCAATATTCGTCCGGTAACTGCCGCAATCAGAGAGTTCTTCGGTTCTTCTCCGCTGTCCCAGTTCATGGACCAGAACAACCCCTTGGCTGAGCTGACCCACAAGCGCCGTCTGTCTGCTCTGGGCCCCGGCGGTCTGAGCCGTGACCGCGCAGGCTTCGAAGTCCGCGACGTCCACTACAGCCACTATGGCCGTATGTGCCCCATCGAGACCCCTGAAGGCCCCAACATCGGCCTGATCAACTATCTGGCGACCTTCGCCCGGATCAACGAGTACGGCTTCGTGGAAGCGCCTTACCGCAAGGTGGACAAGGCCACCGGCTTCGTCACCAAGGACGTGGAGTATATGACCGCCGACGTGGAGGACGACTTCTACATCGGCCAGGCAAACGAGCCTCTGGACGAAAACGGCTGCCTGAAGAATGCCCGTATCACCTGCCGTCACCGCAACGAGATCATCGAAGTGGACCGGGGCGTCATCGATTATATCGACGTGTCCCCCAGAATGATGATCTCCATCGCGACCTCCTTCATTCCCTTCCTGCAGAACGACGACGCCAACCGTGCTCTGATGGGCGCAAACATGCAGCGTCAGGCCGTGCCTCTGCTGACCACCGAGCCGCCCATCGTTGCCACCGGCATCGAGCATAAGGCCGCCGTAGACTCCGAGGTCTGCATCAAGGCGGAGAAGCCGGGCACTGTTACCGCCGTTTCCGCTACCGACATCACCGTCAAGTATGACGACGGCGACGTACAGACCTACCATCTGACCAAGTTCGCCCGGAGCAATGCCGGCACCTGCATCAACCAGCGTCCCATCGTGGTGGTTGGCGAGCGGGTGGACACCCAGCAGATCATTGCCGACGGCCCCAGCTGCTCCGGCGGCGAGGTGGCTCTGGGCAAGAACGTGCTCATCGGCTTCGTTACCTGGGAAGGCTACAATTACGAGGACGCCATTCTGCTGAACGAACGTCTGGTGCGGGAGGACGTCTTCACCTCCATCCACATCGAGGAGCATGAGACCGAAGCCCGTGACACCAAGCTTGGCCCCGAGGAGATCACCCGGGACATCCCCAACGTGGGCGAGGATACCCTGAAGGATCTGGACGAAAACGGCATCATCCGCGTGGGCGCGGAGGTTCACGCCGGTGATTATCTGGTTGGTAAGGTCACCCCCAAGGGCGAGACCGAGCTGACCCCCGAGGAGCGGCTGCTGAGAGCCATCTTCGGCGAGAAGGCAAGAGAAGTCCGGGATACCTCTTTGAAGGTTCCCCATGGCGAAAGCGGTATCGTGGTGGACGTCAAGGTCTTCACCAAGGAAAATTCCGACGAGCTTGCCCCCGGCGTCACCAAGTCCGTCCGGGTATATATCGCCCAGAAGAGAAAGATCTCCGTGGGCGATAAGATGGCCGGCCGTCACGGCAACAAGGGCGTCGTTTCCCGCGTCCTGCCGGAAGAGGATATGCCCTTCCTGCCCGACGGCACCCCGCTGGACATCGTGCTGAATCCTCTGGGTGTGCCTTCCCGTATGAACATCGGACAGGTTCTGGAAGTCCATCTGGGCTACGCCGCCAAGGCGCTGGGCTGGAAGGTCGCCACCCCCGTGTTCGACGGCGCCAACGAGAAGGACATCCGGGACACCCTGAAGCTGGCGGGCCTGCGGGAGGACGGCAAGACCGTTCTGTACGACGGCCGTACCGGCGAACCCTTCGACAATCTGGTCACCGTCGGCTATCCCTACTACCTCAAGCTCCATCATCTGGTTGACGATAAGATCCACGCCCGTTCCACCGGCCCCTACGCACTGGTCACCCAGCAGCCTCTGGGCGGCAAGGCGCAGTTCGGCGGCCAGCGTTTCGGCGAAATGGAAGTCTGGGCGCTGGAAGCTTACGGCGCCGCCTATACCCTGCAGGAGATCCTGACCGTCAAGTCCGACGACGTCACCGGCCGTGTCAAGACCTACGAGGCCATCGTCAAGGGCGCGAACATTCCCAAGCCCGGCGTGCCGGAATCCTTCAAGGTTCTGGTCAAGGAGCTGCAGGCGCTGTGTCTGGACATCCGCGTGCTGGACGAGAACGGCAACGAGATCGAGCTGAAGGACGACGATGACGACGATGATGTGGTCTACAGCTCCGACACCGACAATGAGGTGGTGGTCGGCTCCACCGACGAGGTGCTGGACGCGGGCTTCGTGATCGACGAGGACAGCCCGGAGAGTATTTTGGATGTGTTCGGTGATGCGGAGGAGTCCGACACCGATAGCTACGAAGATTAAGGAGGCTGAAACATGGCAGATGCCACCTTTGATGCCATTAAAATCGGCATTGCTTCGCCGGAGATGATCCGGCAGTGGTCCTATGGCGAAGTGAAGAAGCCTGAGACCATCAACTATCGTACCCTGAAGCCCGAGCGGGACGGCCTGTACTGCGAGCGGATCTTCGGACCGACCAAGGACTGGGAGTGCCACTGCGGTAAATATAAGAAAATCAAGTACAAGGGCAAGATCTGCGACCGCTGCGGCGTGGAAGTCACCAAGGCCAAGGTGCGCCGGGAGCGCATGGGCCACATTGAGCTGGCCGCCCCCTGCAGCCACATCTGGTATTTCAAGGGCATTCCCTCCCGGATGGGCCTGATCCTGGACATCTCCCCCAAGGTGCTGGAGAAAGTCCTGTACTTCGCCGCCTATATCGTCACCGACCCCGGCGATGCACCTCTGGCGCTGAATCAGGTGCTCACCGAGAAGGAATACCGGGACATGCGGGAAAAGTACGAGGACGACTTCAAGGCCGGTATGGGCGCGGAAGCCGTCAAGGCGCTGCTGGAGCAGATCGATCTGGATCAGCTGAGCCATCAGCTTCGTGAGGAGCTGAAAACCGCTTCCTCCCAGAAGAAGCTGCGGATCGTCAAGCGGCTGGAGGTTGTGGAAGCCTTCCGGGAATCCGGCAACAAGCCCAGCTGGATGATCATGGATGTGCTGCCCGTCATTCCCCCCGACATCCGTCCCATGATCCAGCTGGACGGCGGCCGGTTCGCCACCTCTGATCTGAACGATCTGTACCGCCGTGTCATCAACCGGAACAACCGTCTGAAGCGGCTGGTGCAGCTCCACGCCCCCGACATCATCATCCGCAACGAGAAGCGGATGCTCCAGGAGGCCGTGGACGCCCTGATCGACAACGGTCGCCGCGGCCGCGCCGTCACCGGCGCCAATAACCGGGCGCTGAAGTCCCTGTCCGACATGCTCAAGGGCAAGCAGGGACGCTTCCGTCAGAATTTGCTTGGCAAGCGTGTTGACTATTCCGGACGCAGCGTTATCGTCGTCGGCCCTGAGCTGAAGCTGTATCAGTGCGGCGTGCCCAAGGAAATGGCCATCGAGCTGTTCCGCCCCTTCGTTATGAAGAAGCTGGTCTCCGACGGTCTGGCCAACAACATCAAGTCCGCCAAGAAGATGATCGACAAGGGCAAGACCGAGGTCTGGGACGCTCTGGACGAGATCATCAAGGACCGCCCGGTCATGCTGAACCGTGCGCCTACCCTGCACCGTCTGGGCATTCAGGCTTTCGAGCCGATTCTGGTGGAAGGCCGTGCCCTGAAGCTGCATCCTCTGTGCTGCACCGCCTTCAACGCCGACTTCGACGGCGACCAGATGGCCATTCACGTACCCCTGTCTCCCGAGGCGCAGGCTGAGGCCAGAATGCTGATGCTGTCCGCCAACAACCTGCTGCGTCCTCAGGACGGCAAGCCCGTCACCGTGCCGACGCAGGATATGATCCTTGGCGCCTACTATCTGACCTACACCCGTCTGGGCAAGGCCGAGAAGGGCGCGGAGACCGTGTTCGTCACCGACCCCGGCGATACCGACTTCCCCGTCAATGAGATCGTGGACGCGGACGAGTTCGTCGCCGCCAACAAGGCCGCCAAGGCCGCGGGCAAGGCCATTGCCAAGTTCCGCCCCATCCACAATTATTCCTCCGTCAACGAGGCCATTGCCGCCTACGCTGCCGGCACCGTGGGTCTGCACGCCCCCATCCGGGTGCGCTACGGCAAGAAGATCGACGGCGAGATGCGCTACCGCATCATCGACGCCACCGTCGGCCGCCTGATCTACAACGAGCCGATCCCGCAGGATTTGGGCTTTGTTGACCGCACCGTCCCCGGCCATGAGTTCGATCTGGAGGTCAGCTTCCTTGTCGGCAAGAAGCAGCTGGGCAAGATCATCGACAAGTGCATCCGCCGCCACGGCTTCACCATCGCCACCGAGATGCTGGACCGCATCAAGGCTCTGGGCTACAAGTATTCCACCAAGGGCGCTATCTCCGTGTCCATCGCGGACATGGTGGTTCCCAGCGTCAAGTACGAGATGGTGCATTCCGCGGAGAAGAAGGTCGTGGAGATCGAGCACTTCTACCGTCAGGGCTATATCACCAACGACGAGCGCTACCGTCTGGTGGTTCAGCAGTGGGAAAAGACCACCGCGGACGTTACCAACGCCCTGCAGGGCAGCATGGACGAGTTCAACCCCATCTACATGATGGCCGACTCCGGCGCCCGTGGTTCCATGGCACAGATCCGTCAGCTGGCCGGTATGCGCGGCCTGATGGCCGATACCGCAGGCCGTACCATTGAGATTCCCGTTAAGGCGAACTTCCGTGAAGGTCTGTCCGTTCTGGAATACTTCATCTCCTCCAGAGGCGCCCGTAAGGGCATGACCGATACCGCTCTGCGTACCGCTGACTCCGGTTACCTGACCCGTCGAATGGTGGACGTTTCTCAGGACGTCATCATCCGGGAGCACAACTGCGGCACCACCAACGGCATCTGGGTCGGCGCGGTGTACGACAAGAACGGCGATGTGATCGACACCTTCGGCAACCGCATCCGCGGCCGTTATCCCGTCCACGATGTGGTCGATCCCCAGACCGGTGAGCTGCTGCACTCCAAGGACGTCATGATGATGCCCGAGGACGCGGAGAAATTCGAGCAGCACGGCATCAACAAGATCTATATCCGCACCATTCTGGGCTGCCGCGCCCGTGTGGGCGTGTGCGCCAAGTGCTACGGCATGAACCTTGCCACCTCCAAGGAGGTCGATCTGGGTGAGGCCGTCGGCATCATTGCCGCTCAGTCCATCGGCGAACCCGGTACCCAGCTGACCATGCGTACCTTCCACTCCGGCGGCGTCGCGGGTGACGATATCACTCAGGGTCTGCCTCGAGTCGAAGAACTGTTTGAGGCCCGCCGTCCCAAGAAGATGGCGCAGATCTCCGAGATCACCGGCGTAGTGAGCGTGGACGAGACCCACCGCACCGCCCTGCGTAACATCACCGTGACCGCCGACGACGGTGAGGTGAAGGTGTATCAGGTGCCTTACTCTGTGGGACTGAAGGTCGCCCACGGCAAGGTCGTGGAAAAGGGTCAGCCCATCACCGACGGCGCGCTGTATCCCCAGGATGTTCTGCGTATCTCCGGCGTGGAGGCTGTGCAGGATTATCTGGTGCAGTCCGTCCAGGCGGTGTACCGTCAGCAGGGCGTTGAGATCAACGACAAGCACATCGAGGTCATCATCCGTCAGATGATGCGCAAGGTGCGTGTGGAAGATCCCGGCGATACCGCGCTGCTCACCGGCAGCGCCATCGACAACTTCGAGTTCGAGGATGCCAACGCCGAAATTCAGCGCCGCATTGACGCCGGCGAGACCGAGCTGCGTCCCGCCACTGCCAGCGCCATGCTGCTGGGCATCACCAAAGCGGCTCTCGCCACCGACTCCTTCCTGTCCGCCGCTTCCTTCCAGGAGACGACCAAGGTGCTTACCGATGCCGCCATCAAGGGCAAGGTAGACCATCTGGTAGGTCTGAAGGAGAACGTGCTGATCGGCAAGCTGATCCCCGCCGGTTCGGGCCTGATGGCCTACCGGGACTACCAGCCCGGCGCGACCCCCGAAGCCAGAATCCCCGAGGAAATGATCGAGAACGCACTGAACTAACGAATAATCCGGCCGCTGCCCGAAAGGGCGGCGGCCGGATTTGCAATATCGGGAGCAATAAATGACCCTCGCATCAGTCGGATGCGAGGGTGGTTTCGTCTATGATACCATGTTCGGCCTCAAATTCCGCAATGCGCTTCTTTATCAGCTGCTCAATTTCCTTATTTTTGGTTCGACCCTCGTATTCGGCAATATATCCAATCTTGTCCAGCAGAATCTGAGAAATGCGCAGCGTATACCGGGGGAAATCATCTTTCATATTGGCTCACCTCTGACGCAATTTTGATGCAATTGTAATAAGACGGTGGGGGAATTGCAAGCGGTAAACCGCAAATTGCGATAAAATGAGCGGATTCACCAATTTGCAGAAAAGGGACAACGAAAAAAATCTGGAAAATTTGTTGACAATCCTGAAAAAATGCGTATAATATCATCTTGTATGGATACAAAAAAGGAAAGTAGAATACCCGAGTGCGGCAATGTGCCAGACCTTACCGGCGTTAAGACGGTGGTCGGCGCGAAGCAGCTGAAAAAAGCTGTGGAGGCAGGCCGTGCCAGGTATGTTTTTCTGGCTGAAAATGCCGATCCTGCCGTCATAGAGCCCATCGTGCTGCTGTGCCGGACGCAGGAGATCCAGACCGTCTGGGTACCCAGTATGGCCGAGCTTGGCCGTGCCTGTGGTATCGAGGTGGGCGCGGCGGCTGCCGCCGTCGTGGATTGATTCTGGTTCTATCGGACGACCGTCCGTAGAATATAAGACCCGCCAAAATGGCGAGAACAAAAGAAAGGAGAAAATAGATGCCTACTTTTAATCAGCTCGTAAGAAATGGCCGTCAGCAGGCTACCTACAAGTCCACCGCTCCTGCTCTGCAGAGAGGTCTGAACACTCTGGAGAACAAGGCGACGAATCTGCCTTCCCCCCAGAAGCGCGGCGTGTGCACTGCTGTTCGTACCACCACCCCCAAGAAGCCGAACTCCGCTCTGCGTAAGATCGCCCGTGTGCGTCTGACCAACGGTATGGAAGTTTCCGCTTACATTCCCGGTGTCGGCCATAACCTGCAGGAGCACTCCGTGGTGCTGATCCGCGGCGGCCGTGTCAAGGACCTGCCCGGCGTTCGTTACCACATCATCCGCGGCACTCTGGATACCCAGGGCGTGCAGAACCGGATGCAGTCCCGCTCCAAGTACGGCGCGAAGCGCCCCAAGGCCGGTAAGAAGAAGTAATTTTCTTTCCGCCGATCCAATTTGACTTTTCCAAGCCCGTTCGCAAGGCTTCGCCTTGCCAAGATGGTTTTATATAGATGAAACCTCTGGCCAGGCACAACGAAAGTCACACTTTCGAGTACCGATGAAATCATTATATTATGAAGGAGGGAAGCAAAGTGCCCAGAAGAGGTAATGTTCCCAAGAGAGAGGTCCTTCCGGATCCCAATTACAATTCCGTTCTGGTTACCAAGCTCATCAACAGCATCATGCTGGACGGCAAGAAGGGTGTTGCCCAGAAGGTCGTGTATGGTGCATTTGAAATTGTCGAGAACAAGACCGGCAAGAATGGCCTGGAAGTGTTCCAGCAGGCAATGGAAAACATTATGCCCGCCGTGGAGCTGAAGGCTCGCCGTGTCGGCGGCGCTACCTATCAGGTGCCTATCGAAGTTCGCCCTGACCGCCGTCAGACCCTGGGGCTGCGCTGGATCACCAACTACAGCCGCGCCCGCAGCGAGAACACCATGAAGGAGCGTCTGGCTGCCGAGATCATGGATGCTGCCAACAATACCGGCGCCTCCGTTAAGAAGCGTGAGGACGTCCACAAGATGGCTGAAGCCAACAAGGCCTTCGCCCATTTCCGCTGGTAATAAAGGAGAAAACCAATGCCTAGACAGTATTCTCTGGAGAATACAAGAAACTTCGGCATCATGGCACACATCGATGCCGGCAAAACCACTACCACCGAGCGTATCCTGTTCTACACCGGTAAGAACTACAAGATCGGTGAGACCCACGACGGCTCCGCCACCATGGACTGGATGGCACAGGAGCAGGAGCGCGGCATCACCATTACTTCCGCTGCAACTACCTGCTTCTGGAAGGGCTGCCGGCTGAACATCATCGACACCCCGGGTCACGTGGACTTCACCGTTGAGGTGGAGCGTTCCCTGCGTGTTCTGGACGGCGCCGTGACCGTTCTGTGCGCCAAGGGCGGTGTGGAACCCCAGACTGAGACCGTTTGGCGTCAGGCTGACGAGTACAAGGTTCCCCGCATGATCTACGTCAACAAGATGGATATCATGGGCGCCGACTTCTTCCGCGTTCTGGACATGATTCACGAGCGCCTGAAGTGCAACGCCGTGCCCATCCAGCTGCCCATCGGCAGCGAGACCTTCTTCAAGGGCAACGTAGATCTGCTCACCATGAAGGCCAACGTCTTCTACGATGAGCTGGGCAAGGACGTCCGCGTCGAGGATATCCCTGAAGACATGGTGGATATCTGCGAGGAGTACCACGAGAAGCTGATGGATGCGGTCACCGCGCTGGACGACGACCTGGCCATGATGTACCTGGAAGGCGAGGAAATCCCCGTCGAGAAGATCAAGGCCGTCATCCGCAAAGCCACCATCGACAACGAGATGGTGCCTATCGTCTGCGGTACGTCCTACAAGAACAAGGGCGTTCAGGAGCTGCTGGACGCAGTCGTGGACTATATGCCCAGCCCCCTGGACAAGAAGGGCATCCGGGGCGTCAACCCCGAGACCGAGGAAGAGGATTTCCGTCCCGCTTCCGACGATGCACCCTTCTCCGCTCTGGCCTTCAAGATCGCTACCGACCCCTACGTGGGCAAGCTGTGCTACTTCCGCGTGTACTCCGGTACGCTGGAGAAGGGCACCACTGTGCTGAACTGTACCAAGGGCGTTAACGAGCGTATGGGTCGTATCCTGCAGATGCACGCCAACCACCGTGAGGACATTGAGAAGGTCTACGCCGGCGACATCGCCGCCGTGGTCGGCGTCAAGAACACCACCACCGGTGACACGCTCTGCGACGAGGATCACCCCATCATTCTGGAGTCCATGGTCTTCCCCGAGCCCGTTATCGAGGTCGCTATCGAGCCCAAGACCAAGGCCGGTCAGGAAAAGATGGGCATCGCCCTGAGTAAGCTGGCTGAAGAAGACCCCACCTTCCGCACCTACACCAACAAGGAGACCGGGCAGACCATCATCGCCGGCATGGGCGAGCTGCACCTGGAGATCATTGTTGACCGTCTGCTGCGGGAGTTCAAGGTTGAGGCCAACGTGGGCGCTCCTCAGGTTTCCTACAAGGAGACCATCCGCAAGGCTGTGGATCAGGAGACCAAGTACGCCCGTCAGTCCGGCGGTAAAGGCCAGTACGGTCACGTCAAGATCCATGTGGAGCCCAACGAGCCCGGCAAGGGTTACGAGTTCATCAACGCTGTTGTTGGCGGCGCCATCCCCAAGGAGTATATCCCCGCCGTCGATGCCGGTATTCAGGGCGCGATGGAGGCTGGCGTTCTGGCCGGCTACCCCGTTGTGGACGTGAAGGTCACCCTGTACGATGGCTCTTACCACGAGGTCGACTCCTCCGAAATGGCCTTTAAGATCGCCGGTTCCATGGCGTTCAAGGAAGCCTGCAAGAAGGCAGACCCCGTCATTCTGGAGCCCATCATGAAGGTTTCCGTCAACGTGCCCGACGAATATATGGGTACCGTTATCGGCGATATCACCGCCCGCCGCGGCAACATTCTGGGTCAGATCACCCGTACCGGTTCTGTCCAGATCGACGCCAACGTGCCTCTGGCGGAGATGTTCGGCTACGCTACCGACCTGCGCAGCAAGACGCAGGGACGCGGCAACTACTCCATGGAGCCCAGCCACAACGCCGAGCTGCCCAAGTCCAAGACCGAGGAGATCGTTAAATCCCGGGGCAAGGACTGATTTCCAAAGGAAATTGACGTAAATTTTCAAAAATTTTTCTTGTGTTTCCCCGCAAAGTGTTGTATGATGTATACGATGTGCGGAAGCACCCAGACTAAAGTTGTTTATTAAATTCAATCAACAATTATAACAGGAGGAATATTTCAAATGGCAAAGCAGAAGTTTGAAAGAAATAAGCCCCATGTTAACATCGGCACTATCGGCCATGTTGACCACGGCAAGACCACTCTGACCGCCGCTATCACCAAGTATCTGGCTATGAAGGGTCAGGCTCAGTTCGAGGACTACGCTTCCATCGACAAGGCTCCCGAAGAGAAGGCTCGTGGTATCACGATCAACACCGCTCACGTTGAGTACGAGACCGACAAGCGTCACTACGCTCACGTTGACTGCCCGGGTCACGCTGACTATATCAAGAACATGATCACCGGTGCTGCTCAGATGGACGGCGCTATTCTGGTTATCGCTGCTACCGACGGCCCCATGGCTCAGACCCGTGAGCACCTGCTGCTGGCCCGTCAGGTCGGCGTTCGCTATATCGTTGTGTTCCTGAACAAGTGCGATCAGGTTGACGACGAGGAGCTGCTGGAGCTGGTCGAGATGGAAGTCCGCGAGACCCTGAACGAGTATGGCTTCCCCGGCGACGACACCCCGATCATCAAGGGTTCCGCTCTGAACGCTCTCGTTTCCGAGTCCACCGATCCCAACGCTCCCGAGTATGCCTGCATCAAGGAGCTGATGGACGCCGTTGACGAGTATATCCCCACTCCCGAGCGTAACGACAACCTGCCCTTCCTGATGCCCGTTGAGGACGTCTTCACCATCTCCGGCCGTGGCACCGTTGCTACCGGTCGTGTGGAGCGTGGCGTTGTCAAGAAGAACGAGCCTGTCGAGATCGTCGGCCTGCGCGAGGACAAGCTGGCTACCGTCGTTACCGACATCGAGATGTTCCACAAGCTGCTGGACTACGCTGAAGCCGGCGACAACATCGGCGCTCTGCTGCGTGGTATCGACAAGAAGAACATCGAAAGAGGCCAGGTTCTGTGCAAGCCCGGCTCCATCCATCCCCACACCAAGTTCAAGGGTCAGGTTTACGTCCTGTCCAAGGAAGAGGGCGGCCGTCATACTCCCTTCTTCAACAACTATCGTCCTCAGTTCTACTTCCGTAC
>OKSU01000250.1_pt1 | contig 13204 bp, 9 predicted proteins | sample 1606441 | NCBI WGS metagenome assembly OKSU01 (sample SAMEA3879600, study PRJEB24766) | human gut metagenome | biome: human-associated habitat; feature: feces | place: USA | collected 1985/1987 | reverse complement strand
GCTTCCAGAACTTTCGGCTGAGCCAAAATCTTCTGCCGCCAGCTCTCGCCGATTTCATCAGAGGTCCCTTTTTTTGAGTATATCAGCGGAAAAGGAGAATGTCAACGGAGAAAACCTGACAGGCAGGAAAAAAGAATGACATTTTTTGCGCCGAAAAATGGCATATTTCCCGTATTTATGACAGAAACGGTATACAATACGGGGAGAAAAGGGAATGGAAAGGTTTCCCGTAAAACAAACTGTAACAAAAATGTAATTTTTTTAAAAAAAGGGGTTGCAATTTGTAAACACCTCTGTTATAATATGGCTACTTACATAAGAGCAAAGGAGTAAGTAGCTATGAAAAAGAGAATTGTGTGTGTATTATTAACTCTGATCATGCTGGTCAGTCTGGTGCCCGTCACCGCTCTGACCGCGTCTGCCGCTTCGCTGAAGACCAGTGAGGCTGCAATCACGATCATGAAGAAGCTGGCTATTTTTAAGGATAAGTGCTATCAGGTACCCGGCACCAATGAATTCCGCATTGGTTACGGTACGATCTGCTCTGAGAAGCATAAGACGACGTATAAGGACGGAAAGGTTCAGGACAGCACTGATGCAGGCAAGCACTCCATCACCCAGGCGCAGGCTGACCAGGCTCTGCGCAAGCTGATTCTGGATCTGGACGCGAAGGTCAACGCCTTTGCTTCCTCCAACAGCCTGACGCTGTCCCAGTGCCAGCATGACGCTCTGGTTCTGTTCACCTTCGACGTGGGCGATTCCTGGATGAGCGGCAGCGGCGTTGTCAAGAGCGCCATCGTCAGCAAGGCCAGCACCAATGACCTGCTGAAGGCCATGAGCGACTGGGCGGGCAATCAGGATGATTTCCGCCGCAGAAAGATCGAAGTCAATATGTACAAGAACGGGATTTATTCCGATGTAACGCCCAGCAGCTTCGGCACCGTTACATACAATCCCGATGGCGGTGTCATAGCTCCGAACTATGCGACCTCCTACACCTTGCTCTTTGACACGTCCAAGACTTCCAAGCATATCCCGGCTCCCACCAGAAACGGCTACAAGTTCATGGGCTGGTACTCCGCACAGTATGACGGCACGCTGGTTCCCTCTCTGACGGGCAGCTATAACGGTAAGACGCTGTGGGCCGGCTGGCAGGCAACCTCTGTGACGGCCAACAATGCCAATGACCTTTCTTACGTGCATGGCATCAATGAGACATTGAAGGTGTCCCAGCTGGTTTCTCTGGATGTCTACCCCGTTCCCACCAAGAAGAACGTGAAGCCTTTCCGCACCATCAAGAAAGACACTGCCACCGTTACCGCGATCAAGGACTTTATCGATGACGATGGCAACAGATGGTGCAAGCTGTCCGCCGCGGGAGACGGATGGGTTCTGCTCAAGACCTCCGGACAGAGCGACAGCGGCAATAGCGATTACAACGGCGGCAAGATCAATGTGACCGTTACGGTTACCAACTCCTATGTTAACAGACGCGCCAGTGACAGCGCTTCCAGCGCCAAGAACGGTGTCTACACCGCCGGTACGAAGCTGAAGATCATCGCTACCAACGAAGCCAAGACCTGGGGTCAGGTGGAGGAGAACGGCGTGGCCGTGGGCTGGGTCGCCCTGATGTACACCGACTGGAGTACCGTCTATGACGGTTCTAATCCCAGCGACGCCAACAACACCACTCCCATTGCCACCGCTACCGTTACCTACAACGGCTATCTGAACGCCCGCAGCGATCCCGGTGTGGACAACAAGATCGTCGGCGGCTTTGCGAAGGATACCACGGTCGACATCTATGAGATCCGTACTGTCAACGGTCACCGTTGGGGTCGCACCTCCTCCGGCTGGATCTGCCTGACCTACACCAGTGTTAAGATGCTCACCGACAAGAACGTTTCCGACACGGGTGTTCTGGACTACGCTTTCGAGGTCACTCTCGTGAACGCCGGCGCCGATCTCTCCACCTATGTGCAGCCCACTACCAGTTCCAACAACAGCGATACCATCAAGGCGGGTACCACGGGTCTTAAGATCACCAACGCGGCAGTTGCTGACGGCGTGATCTGGGTGAAGGCACACTGGACGGTCAAGGAGACTGACAAGAACGGTAAGACCAACGTGATTGCCAAGTCCGGCTGGGTGACCTACAATAACTTTAACCTTGTCCCGACCAAGTTCACGGTTGTCAGCGATACGCTGAACATCCGAGATGCGGCCGGCAGTCAGAATCAGTTCGTATTCAAGCTCACCAAGGGCGTGGAAGTGGAGGTTCATGAAATCAGTCTGGCCAACGAGGAAATCTGGGGCAGGATTGAGGGCTACACCTCCGGCGGCGTTAACTATGACGGCTGGATCAATCTGGCATCCAACTATGTCAAGCGTTCCAGCAAGATCACCATTGACGGCGGCACCAAGGGCGCTATCGGCACCGGCACCGTTGTGAACGCGGATTCCGTCCGTGTCCGTATGACCGGCGCTCTGTACGGTCAGGTTCTGGGCAGCATCAACCGCGGCACCAAGGTGGCCGTTCTGGAAGAGAAGGATGGCTGGTACAAGATCGACTTCGACGTTGACAACAACAAGGAGACCGACAGCTGGATTTACAGCCAGTATCTGGAGGTCAAGATGGGCGTCGTGGAGTCCGGCACCGGCAGCACCGGCAGCACCGGCGGCACCGGTACGACCCAGAAGACGGACGGCACCGGCAAGGGCATCATTGCCAACACCTACGCCGGCGTAAATGTCCGCAGCGGCGCAGGCATCGCCAACGCCATCGTGGGCAAGATTCTCAACGGCACGGAAGTGACCATCCTGGAGGTCAAGCTCGTCGGCGCCGCCAAGTGGGGCCGTGTGAAGCAGGGCTGGATCTGCATGGACTATGTCACCATGATCTCCTACGACGATATCCCTGGCAACAACAGCAATAATGGCAGCAACAGCGGCAACAAGGGCACCGGCGTGGACTCCTTCGACGAGGCTGAGAGAACCACCACCACCGCCGTCTACACCGGCTCTGTCAAGGCCGATACCACCGTTTACAAGACGCCTAACCCGAACCTGAAGGATAATACGGTTCGTACCATCAGCGCGAATGAAAATATCACCATCCATGAGCTGACGGCTGTTACCCTGGAAATTTACGAGGGCGACAAGGTTGACGACAAGAACAAGAACAACGACGTCGAGACCGTTGTGAAGCAGACCTCCTACTGGGCGCGCATCAACGACGGCTGGATCAAGGATCCCGATGTGAACATCCAGCTGAATGCTCTGGACGAGAAGGTTCACACCGTGACCGGCGCCTCCAACCTGAATGTGCGCGGGGATGCCGGAACCACTTACGGTATCCTTGCCGAGCTGAAGAAGGGCGATCAGGTTCCCGTGACCAAGCTGAAGATCGTCAAGGATTCCGGCACCAGAACCCTCACCGTCTGGGGTCGTGTGGAAACCAGCGACGGCATCGTGGGCTACTGCGACCTGAGCTACATGTCCGAGGGTGCCCTGTACGAGAAGAAGGAAGAGCCTACGACTCCGACAACTCCCTCCGCGCCCACCATCGGCAGCACCGGCAACACCGGCGACGGCGGCTTCGTGAACAACAAGGGCGGCTACAAGTACACCGGCAAGGTCATCAACACCGAGTCCCTGAACGTCCGTGTCACCGCCTCTACCGGCGCCAAGAAGGCCACCACTCTGAAGAAGGGCGCCAACCTGGTGATCTACGAGACCAAGATCTCCGAGGATATGGCCTGGGGTCGCTGCGACGCAGGCTGGGTCTACCTGTACTACGTTGACCTGACTCCCGCCAGCGGCAGCGCCATCGACGCCCGCGTGGTGTACAATGACAACACCATCATCTACACGGATAACGCCGCGTCCTCCGTCGCAGGCACCTATTCCAGAATGTCCGTTATCGACATTTACGAATATGTTGGCGACATGGCCCGCACCGATCTGGGTTGGGTCAGCACCGGCAATCTGCTGTAAGACAGTATCCAGAATCTCCCCGCGGGAAACCGCGGGGAGATTTTTCTTGCCAGCGTGGCGGGAGTGTGGTATGATACTCCCAACAGAAATCGGGAGGAATCCAACATGAGCTATGCTGACGAGCTGTATAAGAAAACGTGCCGGGACATTCTGGAAAACGGCTTCTCCGACGAAAATCTGGAAGTCCGTCCCCACTGGGCGGACGGGACACCGGCGCATACCATCAAGAAATTCGGCGTGGTGAACCGCTACAACTTAGCCGAGGAATTCCCCATTATGACACTGCGGCGCACCTATTGGAAAAGCGCCGTGGACGAGCTTCTCTGGATATGGCAGAAAAAGTCCAACCGCGTCGCGGATCTGGGCAGCCACGTCTGGGACGAATGGGTGGGGGAGGACGGCACCATCGGCAAGGCTTACGGCTACCAGCTGGGCATCAAGCACCAGTACAAGGAGGGCATGTTCGATCAGGTTGACCGGGTGATCTACGACCTGAAGCACAACCCCGCCTCCCGCCGTATTCTGACGAACATCTACAATTTTGAAGACCTGCACGAGATGAACCTCTATCCCTGTGCCTACTCCATGACCTTCAACGTCACCGGCGACACCCTGAACGCCATTCTCAACCAGCGCTCTCAGGATATGCTTACGGCCAACAACTGGAATGTGGTGCAGTACGCCGTGCTGACCCACATGATGGCGCAGGTGGCGGGGTTAAAGGTGGGCGAGCTGGTTCACGTCATCGCCGACTGCCACATTTACGACCGGCACATTCCCGCCGTCAAGGCCATGCTGGAACTGGACGGATACCCCACGCCCACCTTTCAGATGGATGAGAGCATCACCGATTTCTACGCCTTTACCAAGGACAGCTTCTCCATGGAAAACTATCAGTTCCACCCCTTTAACTTTGAGATCCCCATGGCGATCTGAGGTGGGACGATGGAACTGATCGTTGCGGTTTACGACGACTGGGGAATCGGCCGGGACGGGACGCAGCCCGTCGCCCTGTCAGCCGACCGGAAATTCTTCCGGACAACCACCCGTGGGGCAATGGTGATCGCGGGGAGGCGCACCATCGAGGATTTCCCGGGAAAACAGCCCCTTCCGGGGCGGGTCAATGTGGCGCTGAGCAGAAGCGTGACGGCACTTCCCGGCTTTACCGTCTGCGGCAGCGCCGAAGATGCGGCGGCACTTTCCCGCACCGCTGAGCGCTGCTTCGTCATCGGCGGCGGGAGCGTTTACCGGCAGATGCTGCCCTTCTGCGACGCGGCTTATGTCACAAAAGTGCATGTGACGCCGGAATCCGACACCTTTTTCCCAAATCTGGACGAGGATAAGGACTGGTATCTGGCGGAAACGCTGCAATCCGGCGAGGAAAACGGGATTGCTTACGAAATGTGCCTGTATAGAAGAAAGTAAAAACACGCTGCCACTTGAGACAAACCAAAGTGGCAGCGTGTTTCTTTACTTGGACGGCTTGCGTTTTCCGTTTGACAGTCCCGGCTTTTTTCGCACGGGACGGGGCGGCGCGGAACGGATGAGACATTTTGCTCCGGAGCCGATCAAATCTTCCCGGTGCGCCTTCATCAGCGCTTCCCGCACGAGGGCGTAGTTTTTCGGGTCGCGGTACTGAATCAGCGCCCGCTGCATGGCCTTCTCGTGGGGGTCGGTGGGGACGTAGACCCGCTCCATGGTGCGGGGATCGAGGCCGGTGTAGTACATGACGGTGGACAGCGTGGAGGGGGTGGGGTAAAAGTCCTGCACCTGCTCCGGATTGTAGCCCATGTCCCGGATGTACTCGGCCAGCTCCACGGCCTCCTTGAGGGTAGAGCCGGGATGGCTGGACATGAGATAGGGGACAAGATACTGATTCATGCCGTACTGCCGGTTCAGGGCAAAATATTTTTCCACAAACTGGTTGTACACCGCGTTCCGGGGCTTGCCCATCCGGGCGAGAACCGCGTCGGACACATGCTCCGGGGCGACCTTCAGCTGACCGGAAATGTGGTACTGCACCAGCTCCCGGAAAAAGGTGTCCTTCTTGTCCGCCAGCAGATAGTCGAAGCGGATGCCGCTGCGGACGAACACCTTTTTGACGCCGGGGAGTTTCCGTAGCTTACGCAGCAGGGCAACATAGTCCGAATGGTCGGCGTTCATATTCTTGCAGGGGGTGGGGTAAAGGCACTGCCGCCCGCCGCAGGCACCCTTGGATAGCTGCTTTTCGCAGGCCGGGTGGCGGAAATTTGCGGTGGGGCCGCCGACGTCGTGGATATAGCCCTTGAAGTCCTTGTCCTTCACCATGATTTCCGCTTCCCGGAGGATGGATTCGTGGCTTCGGGTCTGGACGATCCGCCCCTGATGGAAGGTCAGGGCGCAGAAGGAGCAGGCGCCGAAGCAGCCCCGGTTGGATACCAGACTGAATTTAACTTCCTCAATGGCGGGGACGCCCCCCGCCTTTTCGTAGCTGGGGTGGTAGGCGCGCATATAGGGAAGGTCGTACACCGCGTCCATTTCCGCTGTGGTCAGGGGCTTCTGGGGCGGGTTCTGCACCACGAAGAAATTGTCATAAGGCTCTGCCAGCCGCTTGGCGGTGAAGGGGTCGCAGTTGGCGTACTGAATTTTGAAGCTCTCGGCGTATCTGCGCCGGTCGGCCTTGATCTCGGCAAAGGAGGGCAGGGTGATAGTGGGCAGACTGTCGTCCGGCGCTTTGGTTTTGAACACCGTGCCGTCGATGTAGGTGATGTCCTTCACGTCCAGCCCGGAATTCAGGGCGTCGGCCACCTCCACGATGGTCTTTTCCCCCATGCCGTACATGAGCAGGTCGGCCTGACTGTCCAGTAAAATGGAGCGCTTCATGGTGTCCGACCAGTAATCGTAATGCCCCAGCCGGCGCAGACTCGCCTCAATGCCGCCGATGAGGATGGGAACGTCCTTGTAGGTCTGGCGGATAAGGTTGCAGTAGACCGTGGTGGCGTAGTCGGGGCGCTTGCCCATGACGCCGCCGGGGGTGAAGGCGTCGGTTTTCCGATGGTGCTTGGTGACGGAATAGTGGTTGACCATGGAGTCCATATTGCCGCCGGAGACCAGAAACCCCAGCCGGGGACGGCCGAAAACGTCGATGGATTTGGGATTTTTCCAATCCGGCTGAGAGATGATGCCAACATTGTAGCCGTGGCTTTCCAGAACCCGGCTGATAATGGCATGGCCGAAGGACGGATGATCGACGTAAGCGTCGCCGATGATATACACAAAGTCGCAGGCGTCCCACCCGCGGTCAAGCATTTCCCGTCTGGTAATGGGCAGAAATTCCATATACTGCCTCCTAGTAGTCCTTTTTCTACAGTATAGCAGACTTTTGGGAGAAAGGGAAGTGGAAAAACCGTCCCGGAATAACGCAGCCGCGGGGCAGCCTGCCGGAATTGCAGACCGCCCCGCTTTTATGTTGGGTTATTGCTCAGGAGCGGGCAGCTTTGTGCCGTCGGGGAGGAGAACATAGTCTACCTGCGTAAGATCGATGGCGCTGTCATTTTCCTGATCCCACAGTTCAATTCTTGTGCCGTCTTTCATGACGACACAAATGAAGTGACCATTCCACCCATAAAAATCCGTATAGGACTCGGCGCGCTGTTCCTCGGTCTCGGCGGCGGTATCCCGCACGATCTTGCTGCTGAATTTGCGAAGTTTGAAGGAGGAAACCGGGAATTCCATGACAACATCCGTTCCGTCCGGCAGCCAGCCCGTGCCGGCTTTCATGAGGATGGGACTGGTGAGCAGCTCAAGCTCCCGATCATCGCAGTTATCCGCCCCGAAGGAAATGGGGAATTGCCATTCTCCCTCGGTCAGGGTTTCATCTGTGCTGCTGTAAACCAGGTCAACCAGATAAAGAGTCCAGGTGCTTCCGGCGGCAAAGGGGGCATCCGTATTCTTTGCGGTGACGGATTGCGTCAGAAGAACGTCTATGGTGTTGGCCTTTCCGTCACCATCGTCGAGAGTATTAACCGGGCCGAAGGCTGCCTCAGAGCCGTCGGCAGGAACAAGCATACCCCGCCAATTTGCAAAATGCAAAGGCTTCTCTGTGGAAAGAACGATATCCTCCGGGGCGGTGATGCCAATAAGAATCTGAGCCACATAGCCGTCGGTTTCCACGGATTTCACTTCCAGCGTATAGCCGTTCTGGGTCGCTTTCTGAGGCGGCGCAGGCTGCGCGTCCACATCGGCCTGGGTGGGGATGTTCGGCTGGATGGCAAAGTCCAGAGCGTCGGCAACCATGTTCAGCTGCTTTTCCGTCATGTGCAGATATTCAGCGGATACCACCCCGGAATCCTCGCTGAGAATTTCGGGGTTTGCGTCCAGCCATACGGTCATCAGGGCGTCTCCCCGATTGCAGAGAATGTAGCCCCGCTCCTGGCTGGGAGAGGTCAAAATCAGTACGGTATTTCCGGCGGAGGTGGTGTAGTTCCGCTCCACCCAGTCGCCCCGGTCTTCCAGCGTGACATAATCCCGACTGAAGGTGTCCTGCCGGTTCCAGTAGAGCGCACCGCTGGTTCGGGTCACTTCATAGCCTTGATTTTCCGGGAAGGCAAAGTTCATCCACAGATAGAAGTTCCCGGTATCGTAGCAGCTGCCCTCATCGATGTCAATGCTGACATCCTGACTGTCCCGCGCGAACCGCTCCACGCCCAGGGCGTCGCACATGTTCCGGGTGGTGCGGAATTTCAAACGCTGTCCCTCCGGTTTCAGGCCATATTGTTCCGCCAGTTCCTTTGCCTTGGCATCCATGACATCTCTGTAGGTGTCCCAGTAGCCTTCCGGCAGGGTGCCCGCTTTGCCCATTTCCTCGCCGTCGGCTGTGTATTTGGTTTTGAAGGCGTAAAAATCTGCGCACGCCTTATAGGCGTTGGAGCCTTTCAGTCCGGCCATGCTCAGGGTGGTGGTGTCAACGGTGTGGGGGTCTTCCACGTATACCCCGTCTACCAGAGAATAGTCCCGCTGTTCCGTTCCCGTTCCGATTTTTACGTTTTCCAGTTTCAGCACGTAGACAACGGCGCACCCCACCAGCAGAAGCAGCAGCGCGATCAGCGCCGCAATTAGCAGCGGACGGCGGATGGGACGGCGCGTCTTTCCACTTTCCTGATTCTGGGCGGGGAACTGTCCGGTTTCCGCGTTTTCAATGAGATCGTCGCCGATATACTGTAGACCCCGAAAAATATCCTTTCCGTTCATACGCGAATGCCCTCCTTTGCAAGATATGCCGAAAGCTTTTGCTTCGTCCGGTTCAGCCGCATTTGTACGGCGCTTTCGCTGATGCCGTACCGGGCGGCGATCTCCGCAATGGTATCCACGTACCAGTACCGGCGGAGAAAGACCATCTGATTGTCCGGGGTCAGGGTTCGGAGAAATGCATCCAGAATCCGCCCCAGTTCCCGGGCGTCCGACGCGCTGTCCCGGTAAGTATCCGGAATGCAGTTTTCCATTTCCTGGGTCAGGGCCACGACCTCCGCCTTCCGCTTCTGGGCGTTCTTCCAGACCACCTTTTTCAGGGCGAAATTCCGGCAGATCTTGGCGATGTACGCGAAGAAATGCTCCGGACGCTTTGGCGGGATCGTGTTCCACGCTTTCAGGTAGGTGTCACTGACGCTTTCCTCCGCGTCCTGACCGTTTTCCACGATCCGGTCTGCCAGATGATACAGCCGTCGCCCGTAGGCGGCATCGGTATGCCGGATGGCGTCCTCATTCCTGGCGAAGAACATATCTATGATTTTGCCGTCATCCATGTTTGGTCACCTCACTTGTAGTTTGTCCTTCACCCTAGTAGATCGATTTTGAAGTCAAAACCTCACGCATTTCTCAAATATTTTTTGAAAAATGGCGTGGCCGAAGCCACGCCGCTCAGGATTTTTTCTCAACCTTCCGCTTGACACCGTCGGTGCCGATGATGTAGGTGTTTTCCAGCTGACCTACCAGATTGGCCTTAACGGAATCGATGTAGATTCGCCGCAGCTTGTCCCGCTCTGCCAGTTCCTCGGGGGTCAGACCCTCGGCCTTTGCCTTTTTTGCCAGAACGTTGATTCTGGCGATCACTTCGTCCATTTTCATACACTGTAAAACCTCACACATACCGGTGGATGACCACCGAAATTCTGTCCTTTTTTGTCCGGCCGTTGATGGCCGCAAGCTTGATTTTTCCCAGCCCCCGGACGGAGATTTTCGCGCCCTCCGGGACGGACTTGTCCGGTTTTTCACAGGGAAGACCGTCAATGGCGGCTTTTCCGGCGCTCACATATTGGGCGGCGAGACTACGCCCGATGCGAAAGCCGGAGGATACGACGCTGTCCAGCCGCAACGACGCCAGCGTGTCCCGGATCTCCTTGATTTCCGGCTCCGGGATGTGGACGCCCGAAAGGGGAATTTGGCGCAAATGCAGCTTCGTCCGTCCGGCGGAGGTGAAGTTCTGCAATAAATAGGGGGCAATCTCCGCCGTGACGAAAAAGTCGCAGCTGCCCTTGTCCACGCAGATGTCGCCCACCGTCTCCCGGCCAACGCCCGCGCCCATCAGCGCCCCCAGAAAGTCCCGGTGGCTTGGGCTGTCCCCCTGAAAGAACGCGGCGCGCAGACACACGCAGGGGCTGTCTTCGCCGTAGAGACTGGCTTCGTCCAGATAGTCCGGCAGAAAAATCAGCATTTTTCGTTCCGCGTCCTCGTAGCCGCCGAAGGCGTGCAGACTTTCCTGCTCGCCGAAGAGATATTTTGCCATTTCCAGCTCCCGGGGGGAGAGAAAGCAGGTGGTGGCGGGGATATTCTTCCGCATTCCCGCGTTCATTTTGTCCCAGAGCTTCGCCAGAAGCAGCCGATCCTCGGCGGACTGGGCGATTTTTTCAATGTTGCTTCGTTCCATGCGATCACCAATGGTACTATACCACAACTTTTGCCGGGTGGGAAGAATTTTTTCTTGTATGATGGCGGCGGGTAGAGTATAATAGGGAAAAAGGAGCGCTTTTCGGCGGAAAGGAATCAGACATGGTGACAGGAATCATCGGCGCGGGGGCGTCGGGAATGGCGGCGGCGCTGGCTGCGGCGGAAAACGAAAGCGGGCAGGTCGTCCTCATGGAGCGGCAGGCGAGGGTGGGGCGCAAGCTTCAGGCCACCGGCAACGGGCGCTGCAATTTATCCAATCTCCACGGGACATCCGGCGGCTACCACGGGGAAAATCCGGGGTTTGCCGACTATGCGCTGGGAAAGTTCCCCCCAACTGCGGCGCTGGAATGGTTCCGGAGTCTGGGGCTTCTTACCGTGGCGGAGGATTCCGGGCGGGTGTACCCCTATTCCGATCAGGCAAATTCCGTGGTGGATGTGCTGCGGTTTGCGCTGGAAAAGCCGAATATCACGGTAAAGCTGGGATTTGAAGCGGAAAAAGTGAAGAAAGCGGCTTCCGGCTTCCGCATCATTTCCGGGGACGAGACGGTGAAGTGCGACCGGCTCATCGTCGCCTGCGGCGGCCTTGCGGGGACGAAGCTGGGGGGCAGCATGTCCGGCTATCAAATTCTGCGGAGCTTTGGCCACAGTTGCACCCGGCTGCGTCCGGCGCTGGTGCAGCTGAAAAGCAGCTGGAACGCGGTTACGAGTCTGAAAGGCGTCCGTGCCAACTGCCATGCGGTCATTCTACACGACGGAAAGCGGTTTTCCGAAAGCACGGGGGAGCTGCAATTTACCCAGTACGGTCTCAGTGGGCCGGTGATTTTCGAGGTGTCCCGGGACGTTTGTCAGGGGGGCGGCGAGTGGCTTTGCCGGCTGGATTTCCTGCCGGATATGGCGGAAGACGCCCTGATATCTGAGCTGAAACGGCGCAGAACAACAAACCTTCCCGTCTCGGAGCTGTTCACGGGAATCCTCCACAACCGCCTTGGCCGGGTGCTGACCCAGACGGCGGGGATTTCCGCGGGCGGGGCGGTTTCCGACCTTTCCGACGAGGAGCTGCGTCAGGCCGCCCATGCGGCGAAGGCGCTGAGCGTACATCTGACCGAACCTATGGGCATGGACAGCGCACAGGTGACGGCGGGGGGCATTCTCACGTCGGAATTTGATGAAACGACCATGGAAAGCCGCCTCGTTCCGGGGCTTTACGCCTGCGGAGAGGTCTTAGACATTGACGGCGACTGCGGCGGCTATAATTTACAGTGGGCGTGGAGCTCCGGCCGTCTGGCCGGACAGAGCGCCGGGAGGAACAACACATGATCCGTTTGAGCGATATTTCCCTGCCGCCGGAACACAGCGCCCACCAGCTTCCCTTTGAGGCGGCGCGGATGCTGCGCATCCCCAACTCCAAAATCCGCGGCGTGCGGATCGTCCGGCGGAGTGTGGACGCCCGGAAAAAGCCCAACGTGCGTATTATTTACACCATCGACGTGACGGTGGATGGCAGCGAAAAGAAAATTCTGAAACAAAGCGGCTGCAAGCGGGCATCCATCGCCCCGGTTACGCGGTACAAGCCGCCCAAATCCGCCTGTTCGCCGGAGAAACGCCCGGTGGTGGTGGGATTCGGCCCCGGAGGGATGTTTGCCGCGCTGATTCTGGCGCTGGCGGGCTGGAAGCCGCTGGTGCTGGAACGGGGAGAGGATGCCGAGTCCCGCCACAAGAAGGTGGAAAAATTCTTCCAAACGGGCGAGCTGGACACGAAAAGCAACGTCCAGTTCGGCGAGGGCGGCGCGGGAACGTTTTCCGACGGCAAGCTGAACACCGGGGTCAACAACCCCAGAATCGGCTGGATTCTGGAACAGTTCGTGGCGGCTGGGGCAAGGGAGGATATTCTCTATGACGCCAAGCCCCACGTAGGCACCGACGTGCTGCTGACCGTGGTGCAGAATCTGCGCAAACGCATCATCTCTCTGGGCGGCGAGGTGCGGTTCAACACGCAGGTCACCGGCCTGTGTACGGAGAACGGACGCCTGACCGGACTGAAAATCGCCGACGGGACGGTCATTCCCTGCGACCGGGCGGTGCTGGCCATCGGACACAGCGCACGGGATACCTTTGAAATGCTGGACGCTTCCGGCGTTCCCATGGAGCCGAAGCCCTTCGCCATGGGCGTGCGCATCGAGCAAAAGCAGCGGGACATCGACATTGCCCAATACGGCGGCGAAAATCCCGCCCTGCCCCCGGCGGATTATAAGCTGGTGGAGCATCTGGACGGGGAGACGGTATACAC
>OKSU01000244.1_pt1 | contig 13455 bp, 9 predicted proteins | sample 1606441 | NCBI WGS metagenome assembly OKSU01 (sample SAMEA3879600, study PRJEB24766) | human gut metagenome | biome: human-associated habitat; feature: feces | place: USA | collected 1985/1987 | reverse complement strand
GCTCTCCCGCTTCACGCGGGAGGGCGCGGGAAAGGAGGGATTAGCTTTTGATATGGCAGATGATTGAAGATTGGTTTCGCGGCATTTTGACAGACGGAATACTCTCTAATCTCTCCGGGCTGTTCGACAGCGTAAATACAGAGGTTGGAGAAATCGCAACGCAAGTCGGCACAACCCCCGCCGGGTGGAACGCGGGCATATTCAACATGATACGCAGCCTTTCGGAAAACGTCATTGTACCGATTGCGGGCGTTATCATTACCTTTGTCATGTGCTACGAACTAATCCAGCTTGTAATTGAGAAAAACAATCTGCACGATCTCGACACTTGGATTTTCTTCAAGTGGATTTTCAAAACCTTTGTTGCGGTGCTGCTGGTAACAAATACTTGGAACATCGTCATGGGCGTATTTGACATTACACAGAGCGTCGTCAACGACAGCGCGGGCGTTATCATATCCGACACAAGCATAGATATTGCAACCGTTATCACCGATATAGAAGCAAAGCTGGACGCTATGAGCGTCGGCGGGCTTTTGGGGCTATGGTTTCAATCACTCTTTGTGGGGCTTACCATGAAAGCGTTGTCTATCTGTATCATGCTGGTGGTGTACGGGCGCATGATTGAAATATACCTTGTAACGAGTATCGCCCCTATCCCCGTTGCGACAATGGTAAATCGTGAATGGGGCGGCATGGGACAGAACTACTTAAAATCCTTGCTTGCCCTCGGTTTTCAGGCTTTTCTAATTCTTGTGTGCGTCGGTATTTATGCGGTTTTGATACAGACAATCGCAGCAACCGATGACATATCCGGCGCGATCTGGTCTTGCATGGGCTATACCGTCCTCTTGTGTTTTACGCTTTTCAAAACGGGAAGCCTTGCAAAATCCGTATTCAGCGCGCATTAAGGGGGTGCAGATGAAGAAATACAAAATCATTTACGCCGATCCCCCTTGGAGATACGCGAGAAGCAAGGTACAGGGCGCAGCGGAAAAGCACTATCCCACTATGAGTATTGAGGAACTTTGCGCTTTACCCGTCAAAGAAATTGCGGATAAGGACTGTATTTTATTCCTATGGGCGACGTTCCCGCAGCTTAAAGAAGCGTTGCAGTTAATCAAGGCTTGGGGATTTACCTATAAATCCGTTGCCTTTGTATGGTTAAAGCAAAATCGGAAATCGCCCACTTGGTTTTATGGCTTGGGCTTTTGGACGCGAGGAAATGCGGAAATCTGCTTGCTTGCTACCAAAGGACACCCGAAGCGACAATCAAACAAGGTACATCAATTTATTATTTCCCCTGTTGAGCAGCACAGCAAAAAGCCGGATATAACGCGGGAAAAGATACTTGCCCTTATGGGCGACCTACCGCGTATTGAACTGTTTGCAAGGCAGCATACCCCTGGTTGGGACGTATGGGGAAATGAAATCAAAAGCGACATACGGTTTGCCGGAAAGGAGGTTTGAAATGGCGTATGTAACCGTCCCAAAGGATTTAACCAAAATCAAGAGCAAGGTAATGTTCAACCTTACCAAAAGACAATTACTCTGTTTCGGCGCGGCGGTGGCTATCGGGCTACCGCTATTCTTTTTGACAAAGGACAGCGCGGGAACGACAACGGCGGCTTTGTGCATGGTGCTTGCCATGCTGCCCATGTTCCTACTCGCTATGTACGAGAAGAACGGGCAACCGCTGGAAGTGATTATACGGCAATTTGTGGAAGTGAAGTTTCTTCGCCCCAAAGAGCGACCTTATCAGACCAACAATTTTTATACCGCCCTTGCGCGGCAGGAGCGATTAGATAAGGAGGTACGGGCGATTGTCAAAGGAAAAGGGAAAGACCCAAAACAAAAAGCGTAAACTTACGCGGCAGGAAAAGAAACAGATCGACGCGCTTATCCGGCAGTCAAAGGGCGACGGGAAGCCCCATACGGCGCAGGACAGCATACCGTTTGAACGAATGTATAAGGACGGGATTTGCCGCCTTGCAAACGGGCGGTATTCCAAGTGCATTGAGTTTGAAGATATTAACTATCAGCTTGCGCAGCCGGACGACAAGACCGCCATTTTTGAAGCCCTTTGCGATATGTATAACTCTTTTGACGCTTCTATCAGTGTGCAGCTTTCCTTAATCAGCCGCCATGCGAACAAGGAGGATTTCAAGAGCAGTATCACGATTGCCCCACAGAATGACGACTTTGACAGTATCAGAGCCGAATACACCGAAATGCTGCAAACACAGCTTGAACGCGGCAACAACGGGCTTATCAAGACAAAGTTTCTCACCTTTACCATTGAAGCAAAAGATATTAAATCGGCGCGGGCGCGGCTTGCCCGTATCGAAACGGACGTGCTGAACAACTTTAAGCTCTTGGGCGTGTCTGCCCGCCCCATGACAGGCTATGAACGCCTTAAAATGCTGCATGGCATTTTCCACCCGGAGGGCGGGCAGTTTTCCTTTGATTTTTCTTGGCTTGCCCCGTCCGGGCTTTCCACAAAGGACTTTATCGCCCCGTCCTCTTTCCGTTTTGGCGAGGGGCGGTATTTCCGCATGGGGCGCAAAATCGGCGCGGTTTCATTCCTTGAAATCCTTGCGCCGGAATTAAACGACCGTATCTTATCCGACATTCTGGACTTGGAAACGGGCGTTATCGTCAATCTGCATATCCGCAGTATCGACCAGAGCGAAGCAATCAAGACTATCAAGCGCAAGATAACCGACCTCGACAAGATGAAGATTGAGGAACAGAAAAAAGCGGTACGCAGCGGGTACGATATGGATATAATTCCGTCCGACCTTGCCACGTTCGGCAGCGAAGCGAAAAATCTCTTGCAGGATTTACAGAGCAGAAATGAAAGAATGTTCCTGCTGACGTTCCTTGTGGTAAACATGGCAGACACGAAGCGGAAACTGGATAATGACATCTTTGCTACGGCGGGCTTTGCACAGAAAAACAACTGCGCTCTGACCCGCCTTGACTATTTGCAGGAAGCGGGCTTTATGTCCTCTATCCCTCTTGGAGAGAACCTTATCCCCATTCAAAGAGGATTAACGACCAGCAGCACCGCTATTTTTATCCCGTTCATCACGCAGGAGCTGTTTCAGCGGGGCGCAGCCCTTTACTACGGGCTGAACGCACTTTCTAACAACATGATACTCTGCAACCGCAAGCAACTGAAAAACCCCAACGGGCTTATTCTTGGAACACCGGGAAGCGGTAAATCCTTTGCGGCAAAGCGGGAAATGACAAACGCTTTTCTCATTACCGACGACGATATTATTATCTGCGACCCCGAAGCCGAGTATTTTTCCCTTGTGCAGCGTTTGGGCGGGCAAGTGATACGCCTGTCGCCTGCCGGAAAAGGCATGGACGGCAAGCCCCAGTATGTGAACCCTATGGATATTAACCTCAACTACTCCGAGGACGACAACCCGCTTGCCTTGAAATCCGACTTTATCCTTTCCCTCTGCGAGCTTGTTATCGGCGGCAAAGAGGGCTTGCAGCCCGTGGAAAAGACCGTCATTGACCGCGCCGTCAGGAATGTGTACCGACCTTTCCTTGCAGACCCCGACCCGGCAAAAATGCCGATTTTGGGCGACCTTTACAACGAGCTTTTGAAGCAGCCGGAGTCGGAAGCTGCCCGCATTGCGGCGGCATTGGAGCTTTATGTTTCCGGCTCTCTGAACGTCTTTAACCACCGTACCAACGTGGAGCTTTCAAACCGTCTTGTCTGCTTTGATATTAAGCAGCTTGGAAAACAGCTCAAAAAGTTAGGTATGCTCATTGTGCAAGACCAGGTATGGAACCGCGTTACCATAAACCGCGCCGAGAAAAAGGCGACCCGCTACTATATGGACGAATTTCATTTGCTTTTGAAAGAGGAACAGACCGCAGCCTATTCCGTGGAGATTTGGAAGCGTTTTCGTAAATGGGGCGGTATACCGACCGCTATCACACAGAACGTCAAAGACCTTTTAAGCAGCCGCGAAGTCGAGAATATCTTTGAAAACTCCGATTTTGTCCTCATGCTCAATCAGGCACAGGGCGACCGGGCTATCCTTGCAAAGCAGCTCAATATTTCTCCGCAGCAGATGAAGTATGTGACCCACACCGAAGCGGGCGAGGGACTTATCTTTTACGGAAACGTGGTGCTGCCGTTCATTGACCGTTTCCCGACGGACACCGAGCTTTACCGTCTGCTTACGACAAAGCCGGAGGAAGTGAGCAAAGCATGAAAACGGACGTAATCATCAACCGCGACGCCCTCTATGCCCTGCGGGAGCTTCCGAGCGAAAGCGTGAACTGCTGCGTCACAAGCCCGCCCTATTATGGACTTAGGGACTACGGGCTTGACGCGCAAATCGGACGTGAGGACACGCCGGAGCAGTACATTGACAGGCTTGTAGAAGTATTCCGGGAGCTCCGCCGGGTACTCAAAGACGACGGGACGTTTTGGCTGAATATCGCAGACACTTACTGCGGCAGCGGTATGAAAGCGGGCTGCAAGCAAAAGGATTTAATCGGTATTCCGTGGCTTCTTGCCTTTGCCCTGCGCTCTGACGGGTGGTATTTACGCAGCGATATTATCTGGCTGAAAGAAAACCCCATGCCGGAGAGCTGCCGCGACCGACCGAGCCGCTGCTATGAGCATATCTTTTTACTGACGAAATCAAAGAAATACTACTATGACGCTGCCGCCATTGCGGAACCGATCGCGCCGGGAACGGCTGCGCGGTACCGACAGGGGCGCGGTGCAGGACACAAATACGCCGAGGAAGTACCCGGACAGGGCAAGGTACAGGGTATCAATAAAGCCCGCAGCGGCGGCTATTATGACGACGCCCTTATGCCGACCACAAGGAACAAGCGGGACGTTTGGATTATCAATACCGTACCGTATAAGGGCGGGCATTTTGCCGCTTATCCCCCGAAACTTGCGGAAACGTGCATACTGGCGGGCTGTCCGGCGGGCGGCGTTGTCCTTGACCCGTTTTTTGGAAGCGGTACAACCGGACTTGCAGCGAAAAGCCTTGACCGCCGCTATATCGGGATTGAACTGAACGCCGAGTATTGCGCCCTTGCAGGGGCGCGGATTGGAGGTGGGAACACTTGAAAGACCCCTTAAAGCCCCGCGATAAAATCACGCAGAAAATGACCCGCGACGGGGCTATCGCAGAAAATCAGACCACGGGAGACACGGAACGTATCAGCAAGCGGACGCAGGACGCGGATTTTCAGAAATCCCCGGAGCAACAGGCAGCACAGGACGCAGCGCAGCTACAAGGTGCAGCTTCCCCGACTTCTCCCTTGCCCCATGTGCCGGGAGCTGCCCCCAAAGCAGACACAGGCAAAACGGAGCGCGTCATGGAGCATATCGACGCCGCCCATACCCGCAAAGCGTCTAAAAAAGCGGTACGAAAGGCACAGGCAGAAGCCACCGCCGGGACGAAATCTTCCCGGCTGCAATTTACCGACGAGGAACGCGCTGCCCCGGAGCTTGAAAAGTATATCAAGAAATCCGACAAAGCCGCTGACCGACTGGATAAGGCAAAGGCAGCTATCCCCAAAGAAAAGAAACTTACGAAAGAGCGCACCTTTGACGAAGCCACCGGGAAAGGCAAGACCCGCCTGCACTTTGAGGAAAAGGACAAGCCGCCCGGATTTAAGGAGAAGCACAACCCGCTATCCCGCCCCACACAGGAAGCCGGGATTTTGGTACATAACAAAATCCATTCTGTCGAAAAGGATAATTCCGGCGTGGAGGGCGCACACAAAACCGAGGAAGCCGCCGAGCGCGGCGTAAAGTTTGGGGCGCGGAAAATCAAGCAGGGCTACCGCAGCCATAAGCTGAAACCCTACCGGGAAGCGGCAAAGGCAGAAAAAGCGGCTTTTCGGGCAAATGTGGATTTTCAGTATCACAAGACCCTGCATGAGAACCCGCAGCTTACCTCTAACCCCATTTCCCGGTTTTGGCAGAAGCAGAAAATCAAGCGGCAGTATGCAAAGGAAGCCCACAATACCGCAAAGGGTATCAAGGGCGCGGCAGAACGCACCCGCAAGGCGGCAGCCAAAGCCGCCGAGAAAACAAAGCAGACCGCAGCATTTGTGGCAAGGCACCCGGCGGGTGTGGCAATCGCTGTCGGGGTGCTGCTGCTCTTTATCATGGTTATGTCCGGGCTGTCCTCCTGCGGGGCAATGTTTTCCGGCACATTAAACGGGGTCCTTGGAACGTCCTATACCTCCGAGGACAGCGACCTTGTGGAAGTGGAAAACAGCTACGCCGGATTGGAAAACGAGCTGCAAAGCAGGATTGACAATATCGAGCGCGACAATCCGGGCTATGACGAGTACCGCTATGACCTTGCGAATATCGGACATATCCCACACGAATTAGCGTCCTATCTGACCGCAAAATACCAAAGCTACACCCGCGCCGAGGTACAGAGCGAATTACAGCGGATTTTCAATCAGCAATACAAGCTGACGCTGACCGAGGAAGTGGAAATACGCTACCGGGAGGAAGAACGCACCGACACATGGACAGACGAGGACGGCAACGAGCATACGGACACCTACACGGTACAAGTGCCTTATGAGTATTACATCTTAAACGTCAAGCTGATGAACACCCCGTTATCCACGATTGCAGAAAACAATCTGACCCCGGAACAGCTTGAAATGTACCGGGTGTACTTACAGACAAGCGGAAACAAGCCCCTTATCTTTGGCGGCGGCTCTCCCGATACTTCCGCGTCCGAGGATTTAAGCGGCGTGGACTTTGTAAACGGAACGCGCCCCGGCAATACCGCTATTGTTGACCTTGCAAAGCAGCAAGTCGGAAATGTGGGCGGCTATCCTTATTGGAGCTGGTACGGCTTTAATTCCCGCGTGGAATGGTGCGCCTGTTTTGTGTCCTGGTGTTACGGGCAAATGGGACTTTCCGAGCCGCGTTTTGCCGCCTGCCAGTCGCAGGGTATTCCGTGGTTTACCTCTCACGGACAATGGGGAGCGCGGGGCTATGAAAACATTGCCCCCGGTGACGCTATCTTTTTTGACTGGGACTTAGACGGCAGCGCAGACCATGTAGGGCTTGTTATCGGCAGGGACGAGGGCCGCGTTTATACCGTGGAGGGCAATTCCGGCGACGCCTGCAAGATTAAGAGCTATCCCCTTGACTATGCCTGTATCAAAGGGTACGGGCTGATGAACTGGAACTGACATACAACAACACATTTGAAAATCGAAAGGAGAAAAATCATTATGGCTATGAGTAAAATCGAAAGAATTGAAAAGGAAATCCAAAAGACCCGTGAGAAAATCACGGAGTATCAGAACAGGCTGCGCGGACTGGAAGCACAGAAAACCGAAGCGGAAAATCTGCAAATCGTTCAGCTTGTGCGCTCTATGCGCCTTACCCCGCAGGAGCTTACCGCCATGCTTTCCGGCGGCACTATCCCCGGCATGACCGCCGCGCTCGCTGAGGAAGCCGACTACGAAGAACAGGAGGAAACCGAGAATGAAGAATAAAATCCTTGCAAGCCTTACCGCACTTTGTGCCGCCCTTGTCCTTGTGGGCGGCTTTTCCGTTACCGCCTATGCACAGACCCCGACGGAAGAAACCGACGACAGCGGCGTAATCGTGGAAACCGAGCCGCAGCCCTTGACCCCGGAGGGCAACATGACCCTTGTGGACGACATTGACGGGGACGCTGCCGAGGATAAGCAGTTTATCGTCGTGAAAAGCAAAGGCGGCAACTATTTTTACATTATCGTTGACCGGGCAGCCGAGGGGGAAAATTCCGTCCACTTCCTAAATCAAGTAGACGAAAGCGACCTTATGGCGATTATCGGGGAGGAACAGACCGAACAACCCCCGGCTGTCTGCAACTGTACCGAGAAATGCAAGGCGGGCGAAGTAAACACCGCCTGCCCCGTCTGCTCTGTCAACATGGATAGCTGCACAGGCAAGGAAGCCACGCCGGAGGAACCCGCCGAGCAGGAGCAGCCCCAGAACGGCATGGGCGGGCTTTTGATTTTCCTTGTCGTGGGCTTGCTTGGCGGCGGCGCAGCCCTCTACTACGTTAAGTTTATGAAACCGAAACAGAACGTGAAAGGCAGCACCGACCTTGACGAGTTCGATTTTGACGAATACGACGAGGACGAGCCGGAAGAAGCTGACAGCGCAGACACCGAACAGGAGGACGAGGAAGAATGAAACTTGTGATTTGTGAGAAACCCAGCGTCGGGGCGGCGGTTGCCGCCGCCCTTGGCGTAAGGGAGAAGAAAGACGGATATATCGAGGGGAACGGTTATGTTATCTCTTGGTGTATCGGGCATTTGGTAGGACTTGCGGAAGCTGCCGCCTATGGGGAACAGTACAGGAAATGGAGCTATGACAGCTTACCCATTCTGCCGCAGGAATGGCAGTACACCGTAGCTGCCGACAAGGGAAAGCAATTCAAAATCTTAAAAGACCTCATGCAGCGCAGCGACGTTTCGGAAGTCGTGAACGCCTGCGACGCAGGACGCGAGGGAGAATTGATTTTCCGCTTTGTCTATCATCAAGCGGGCTGCAAGAAGCCCTTTACCCGTCTTTGGATTTCCTCTATGGAAACGGACGCCATCAAAAGCGGCTTTGACAATCTGAAGGACGGGCGCAGGTATGACGCTCTCTATCATTCCGCATTATGCAGGGCAAAGGCTGACTGGCTTATCGGCATTAACGCGACCCGCCTTTTCTCCTGCCTGTATGGAAAAACCTTGAACGTGGGGCGCGTTCAGACCCCAACCCTAAAAATGCTTGTAGACCGGGACGCTGCCATTATGAACTTCAAGAAAGAAAAATATTACCATGTGCGCCTTATGCTCCCCGGCGCAGAAGCGGCAAGCGCGAAGATCTGCGCCGCTGATGAAGCGGGCAAACTGAAAGCGGCCTGCGAAGCGTCGGCGGCTGTCTGCACTTCCTTGACCCGTGAAAATAAAACCGCTATACCGCCGAAGCTCTTTGACCTTACCTCTCTGCAAAGGGAAGCAAACCGTATCTACGGGTACACGGCAAAGCAGACCCTTGACCTTGCACAGACACTTTATGAAAAGAAGCTGCTTACTTATCCGAGAACGGACAGCAACTATCTGACCGACGACATGGGCGACACAGCGGCGAGTATCGTATCGCTGCTTTGCGGCAAGCTGCCCTTTATGGCGAGCGCAGCCTATGAACAGAGTATTTCCCGCGTTCTGAACAGCAAAAAAGTATCAGACCACCACGCCATTATCCCCACTATGGAACTTGCAAAAACTGACCTTACTACGCTGCCGGAAAGTGAAAGAAATATCCTTATCCTTACCGGGGCGCGTCTACTCATGGCGACCGCAGAGCCGCACGTTTACGAAGCGGTAACGGCGGTTTTCTCCTGCGCCGACCATGATTTTACGGCAAGGGGCAGGACGGTAATCGCTGCCGGGTGGAAAGACATGGAACGTCTTTACCGGGCAACCATCAAAAAGAAGCCGGACAGCGACGACGAAAACGAGCTTGTGTTAGATGTGCCGGACTTTTCCGAGGGGCAGACCTTTGAAAATCCGGCGGCAAAAGTGACGGAGCATGACACCACACCCCCGAAACCCCATAATGAAGCAAGCCTTTTGTCTGCTATGGAACGCGCCGGAAACGAGGACACCGACCCGGACGCAGAACGCCGGGGGCTTGGTACGCCTGCCACCCGCGCCGCCGTCATTGAAAAGTTAGTCAAAGGCGGTTTTGTGGAGCGCAAGGGCAAGCAGCTACTTCCCACCAAAGACGGCACAAACCTTGTCTGCGTCCTGCCGGACAGCTTAACTTCTCCGCAGCTTACGGCTGCATGGGAAAACAATCTGACGCAGATTGCAAAGGGCAACGCCGACCCGGACACTTTCATGCAGGCGATTGAAACAATGGCGCAGGAGCTTGTAAAAACCTATGCTTCCGTGTTGGGCGAAAAGCCGGAGCTTTTCAAGACAGAAAAAACAGAGCTTGGGAAATGTCCCCGCTGCAAATCCCCGGTCTACGAGGGAAAGAAAAACTACTACTGTTCCAACAGGGATTGCAGCTTTACCATGTGGAAAAATGACCGCTTCTTTGAGGAACGGAAAACCGTCTTTACCCCGAAGATTGCCGCAGCACTCTTAAAATCCGGCAAGGCAAAAGTCAAAAAGCTGTATTCCGTAAAAACGGGCAAAACCTATGACGGAACGGTACTGTTAGCCGACACGGGCGGCAAATATGTGAATTACAAAGTAACCATTTCAAAGGACAAAGAACTGGAATAGCAAGCATAGGAAGCGGGTACCCACTTCCGTAAAATCCCTGCCACTCTTACCGAGCTTGGCGGGGATTTTGCTTGTTGGGAAGTTTCCCAAACCCTCTAAAAATCCTCAAAAATCTTTGGCAGAAATGCGGGCGCACCGTAGTAGGACTATGTAACCACAAACGCAGCGTCCGCGCTGCCATACGCGAAAGGAGGTTTTACACATGGCAAGTTTGCGCGACAGCGTAAAGGACTATCAAGAGGAACTTAGGGACGGTATTGCATGGGTAGCATTTTGGAAAGAGGGACGTTCATGGAACGCCGAGCTGTTTCATCTTGAAGTGGACGGTACTTTAGAACCGTTTGACAGGAGCCGGTTAGAGGAAATCAAGGCGGCTGACCCCGCCGCCGTTATTCTAAACGGCTACTACTGCGGGCATTTAGGCGAGAATATGAGCCTTGACGAGCTGACCGCCGGAGTGCGCCACCACTACAAAAACGGCACAAATGACGTTGCCGGATTTATCGAAGCCCACGACGACAGACTTCCCCCGGAGCTTATCGAGGAAGCAAAAGCCGCCGCCCATGCAGCGGGGCTTCCCTTTTCCGAAAAGCCCTACCGGGACGGGGAAGATTTTGACCCTTATGTATTTGACGGGAGCATGAGTATTGAGGACTACGAACTTATGCACCGCATGATTGAAAAAGAAAGGAGCGAGCAAATGGACGAATGGAAAACAGGTTATTCCTCATACGACCATGACAGACTGGAAGCCGCCGACAAGATGAAGATTGAGCGCGGTATCTATTTTGACACGAAAGGCGCGGATATTTCCCCGCTGACCGCCTTACCTCTTGCCGAGCTTGTGAAGCTGCGGGAGGAAAGCGCGGCTGCGGAACAGACTGTTTTTGAAAATCTGAAAGTACAGGCTTCCGCATGGGAGGAACAGGCAGGAAAGACCCTGCTATTTGACAAGGCGATTGAGTATGCGAGAATACCCGAAGTGAAGCATACGGCGAACAAGTGGCAGGACGAGGACAACGACCGCCACACCATCAGCAACCGGGTATATAAAATGAGCTACCATGTGTATGAAAATACCCGATACGACAAGGCAGCACAGAAATCTATCCCGTATTCCTATACGCTGTCTTGGAACATCTACACCAACAGCCCCCACGGGTACGGACAGGCGAAAATCGCCGGACAGGACAGAAAGGTATTTGCTGACCGGGCGGCTATGGAAAAATATCTGAATGGGCGTATCAAGGCGTATGAAAAACTTTTTACGGAAATCTCCCCGGCTATCCCGCCGGAATACGCGGAACAGTTTAGGGTAAACGGGCAGCTCTTACCGGGCTACACCGTAGAGGGCGAGGAAATCAAGCAGCCCGCCGCCGACATTCCCGCCGCTGCACCGAGAACCGAGCCGGGACAGGAAACGGAACAATTTGCAATCCTGATTGACAGCCGCACCCGCTTTGAAACGGGAGAACCGGGCGGCTACTGGCTTTCCATGCCCGCCACCAAAGAGCAGCTTCACGAAGCCATGCAAAGCGTCGGCATTACCGCAGACAACCCGCAGGAATTTTTCATTCACGGGTACTCTGACCGGGAGGACAGACACATTGCCCTGCCGTATGACATGGTATGCGCGGCACAGGTGGACGAGCTGAATTTCCTTGCGGCACGACTGGAAACCCTTGACGCTTCCGGGATTGCCGCGCTGAACGCCGCCACACAGCGAAAGAACGGTTTTGAGAATATCGGGCAGCTCATTGACTTTACCTATAACGAGGACTTTTTCGTGCATATCCCCGAAGTACATAATCCCCGCGAATTGGGCGATTATTACCTTAACAAATCCGGCATGGTGCAAATGCCCGCTGAATGGAAAAACAGCATTGACCTTATCGCCTTTGGACGAAACGCCGCCGCACAGGAAAAAGGCAACTTTACGGAATACGGCTACCTTGTGGAAAGCGGAGACGCATGGGAGAAACACTTTGAGGGGTGCGATGTGCCGGAGGACTACCGCATTATGAGTTATCCGCGGCCTACGGTAGAACGGGATGCAGCCCCGGCAGTACAGGCGGCTGTTCCCGAAGCAACGCCGCAGGAGCCGCGCCCGGTTATCCCTATCGTACTTACCTCTGAAAAGCCTGCTGAAAAATTGAAAGAGATAACCGACCGATTGGAACAGGGCATTACGGAACTATTCGACAGCGAGCGTTACAAGGAATATCTGCGCGTCATGTCAAAGTTTCATAATTACAGCTTTAACAATACGCTGCTGATCGCCATGCAGAAGCCCGACGCTTCCCTTATCGCGGGATTTAACGCATGGAAAAATAACTTTGGGCGAAACGTGATGAAAGGACAAAAGGGTATCAAAATCCTTGCCCCGTCGCCGTTCAAGATTAAAAAAGAAATGGAGAAAATCGACCCGCAGACACAAAAAGCCATTATCGGCAAAGACGGAAAGCCCGTAACCGAGGAAAAGGAAATCACGATACCCGCCTTTAAGGTGGTATCTGTCTTTGACGTATCGCAGACCGAGGGCAGGAAAATCCCCGATATTGCCGTAAATATGCTGACCGGGGACGTGGAGCATTACAAGGACGTTTTCGCTGCCCTTGAAAAGACTTCTCCTGTTCCTGTCGGCTTTGAAAAAATCGAGGGCGGCGCACATGGTTACTACCACTTGGAGGACAAGCGCATTGCACTTGATGAGGGTATGAGCGAGCTGCAAACCTTAAAGACCCTTATCCATGAAATCGCCCATGCGAAGCTGCACGACATTGACCTCAACGCGCCAAAGGACGAGCAACCCCGCGTTGACCGCCGCACCCGCGAAGTCGAAGCGGAAAGCGTCGCCTATACTGTCTGCCAACATTACGGGCTTGACACGTCGGACTACTCTTTCGGCTATGTCGCCGGGTGGAGCAGCGGGCGGGAGCTTTCCGAGCTGAAAAGTTCCCTTGAAACAATCCGCAGCGCAGCCGCCGAGATTATCAATTCCATAGACGAGAACTTAGCGGAGCTGCAAAAGGCACAGGACAAGGAGCAGACCGCCGGACAGGAGCAGCCCACCAGAGAGGGACAAGAAGCCGCGCCACAGCCGGAAGCCCCGAAAAAAGCAGATACAGCCGGGAAAGAAAA
>OKSU01000237.1_pt1 | contig 13582 bp, 14 predicted proteins | sample 1606441 | NCBI WGS metagenome assembly OKSU01 (sample SAMEA3879600, study PRJEB24766) | human gut metagenome | biome: human-associated habitat; feature: feces | place: USA | collected 1985/1987 | reverse complement strand
GTATCACGCCTTATCCGAGTTTTATCCTCGCACCAGAACAGGAGGACGGCAAGGATATTCTTGTGCTGTCTGTGTCAGCAGGGCGCTCCACACCGTATTACTACAAAGCGGACGGCATTATGGAGGCGTATATCCGCATTGGCAATGAAAGCGTGATTGCCCCGTCCTATGTGCTGAATCAGCTGATTCTCAAAGGGATGCACCGCACCTATGACGAACTGGTTTCCGAGTATGATTTCAAGGATTACGCTTTTTCCAAGCTGCGCGAACGGTATAAGGCTTGGACGGGCAACAGCATGGAAGAAAAGCTGTTCGATTCCTTTGATATGCGGGATGAGAATGGCAAGCTGACCAATGCAGGCGCTTTGCTTGCAGATGATTCTCCCATCAGGCATTCCCGCCTGTTCTGCACACGTTGGAATGGCCTTGACAAAAGCGGTGGCATGGTGGATGCGCTTGACAGCGCGGAATACTCCGGCAGCCTGATCATTCTGCTCAATGAGGGTGTCAGTTTTGTTAAGCGGAATATGAAAACACGCTGGAAGAAAACCGCCGATTCTCGTGTTGAGATGCCCGACTACTGCGAGCGGAGCGTTTTTGAGGCTCTTGTCAATGCGCTGATCCATCGTGATTATCTGATTTTGGGCAGCGAAGTTCACATCGACATTTACGATGACCGCCTTGCCATTTATTCTCCCGGCGGTATGGCAGACGGCACACGGATACAGGAACGGGATCTGTCCAGCATTTCCTCTACGCGCCGCAATCCCGTCCTTGCAGATATTTTCGGACGACTGGGCTATATGGAGCGGCAAGGCAGCGGCTTTAAGAAAATCACGGAAACCTACCGTGCCGCTCACAATTACCGCGATGAGCTGGAGCCAAAATTCTATTCGGATGCCAGTTATTTTCAAGTTACGCTCTATAATCTGAATTACGGAACTGCGGCAACCGCAAACAAGGTTACGATTGAGGACGAAAATGTTGCGATTGAGGTTGCGATTGACCGGCTGAACGCAAGCCAAGGTACGATTGCAAAGGCGAAAGCGGTATTTGCAAATATGGGCGCTGATGGCGTCTTTGGCCGATCTGACATCGCTGCTATCACAAAGGATTCTGTTACTGCCGCAGGGAATCTCATTACAAAACTGAAAAATGCGGATTTGATTGAGCCTGTCAGCGGCTTTGGAAAGGGCAAATACAAGTTTATAGCACCAAAAGAATAAAGATAATGCCCGTTATCGGCCATGCTGCCAATAACGGGCATTTGTCATTCATATACAAGCTCGGTCAGAACGATTTCCTCCGCACGGCTGCGGATGCTGTTCATGCGGCGCACCCATTCCATTTGGTCGGCGGCTTTCAGGGTTTCTGTCACATCTTCCCGCTTCGCCATTGCAGAAACGATGATTTCCATACGCTCGTTGCAGGCTTGGTCGATCTCGGCAAGGTGCCGATGCAGCGTTCCGCTTGTGAGCAGGTTTGCATAGAGAACCGGTCGATGTTCTTTCAGATAGCTACGGTGCATGCGCCCATACTTTCCGATCTGGTATTCCGGTTCGTCCGGCAGCGCAAGGTTCGGGATAAGATAATCACCCTCCTGACGGTAAGTGCCGCCCATTTCCTCAAATAGAGATTTCATAAGAATCAGCTCCTTTTTGTGTTGATTTGCAGCGGTTATAAGGATTATTCTGCTCCTTTCCTACAACTGCTGTTCCATTCACCACAAATGAGCCGCAGTCATATGTATTCGGTGGGAGAAAACACCCTCTACATAGTAACTCTTGGTTTGGACTGTTCGTATGCTTTATCACAAAATCGAATTGCGCACTGAGTAGCACTTGAAGGCGTGTTCTCCGAAGGTTTTTTTGATAGATGGCGCCCGCTAGGTTGGCAAGACATACATTATCCGGCATGTTGGGGAAAAGCTGTTCTCCAACTATATTGGAATCAATATGGTGGAGGACTCGCTGGGGGCAAGATGATTTCAGGATTGTGCGATGTGGCCTCCATAATGGCTGCCGAGCCATTAGGTGCTACCACATAACGATAATCATTTGTTTTTAAAGTGGTCGTAATGAGATTTCGTACAGACGGGTCATCCTCAACCACTAATATCAAAGGTTTATTCATGAAGTTCTACCTCCCCGGCGGGTAATGTAAATGTGAACACAGTGCCATTTGGCTGATTGTCTGATACGGAAATCGTGCCGCCGTGGGCGGTCACAATGGACTTACAGAGGGACAGCCCCAATCCAAGGCTTCTGCGGCTGTCGACCACTTTATTGGCTCCACTATAAAACATATCGAAAATACGGGGTTTCTGCTCATCGGGAATCCCAGGGCCGTTGTCGGAAACGGAAACCGTGACCCATTGCTCTTTTTGATCGGTGTGTATTTCAATTACGGAACCGACAGGGGTATATTTGATGGCGTTGTCAACCAAATTGATAATCACCTGAACGATCAGCTTCGCATCAATGTGGGCAAGGATAAAGTCTTTACCGCTGGTCACACGAATGGTGTGTTCTTTACTTTTTCTGTTGATGTGCTTCAGCGCTTCAGAAACGACCTCATCCATGAGTTCGATACTCCGCGTTAGATTGACCTGTCCGCCCTCAATTCGTGTGACTGCTAACAAATTTTCAACCAGATTGATTAGCCACATGGAATCGTCATAAATATCGGTAAAGGTCTGCTCCCGTAGTGCATCGTCCATTTTTTTATAATTTGCAAGCAAATTGTCTGCGCTGCCGGAAATCGCTGTCAAAGGCGTCCGAAGATCATGGGAGATTGCCCACAGCAGGTTAGCACGAAGCTGTTCATTTTGCGCCAGAACAGCCGCTTCCTCTTTTTCTTTGGCGTTTTTGATGTTTTCAAGTGCCAAAGCGCACTCGCCCAGAATAGAGAGGAGTACGCTGTTTTCGAAAGAGTCCAGCGGAATACCGTTCACCGCAATACCAGCCACTCCATATACATGCTGGTTGACCCGAATCGCAAGGTATAAACACTTTGCACTGGATAATGTATCTGTTGTGGCACCGGCGTGTTTATTGTTTCGGAAGACCCAATCGGCGACTGCTTTCTCGTTCTCAGAAATTAAATCTTCCTGAATGCTATTAACAGCACGAAAAACGTGAGGGGTGGCAAGTTCTTTGCCATCAGACAGGTAGACGACAATATCTTTTTTCAGCAGCTTCATGAGCTGCCCTGCCGTAGCGGTGATTACCGCATTCTCATCCTGCTCTTTTTGCAGAAGCTGGTTGGTTTCAAAAAGAATCTTTGTACGGTAAGCTGTATGGGCAGATTCACTCCTGCTGAGCTTCAGTTCGATGCTGGGATTTACATCCAGAGACACCACGGACGCAACTGCATTCGCCTGCTGATAGAACAGTCCTCCGCCGCCCAGCAGTATCACCGCAAGACAGGCAGCGACGAGTGTGGGCCATATTTTCTTTGCTGGTTTTTTTGTTGTCATATTGATCGCCGTTCCTTTCCGCACTTCACAGCGGGAGAGAACGCCGCACACATCGTCTGGTGCAGTTTTTTCAAGGGCTGAAGCCAACTTTTGCTCCATTTTTTTGTTCGTCATCGGGCGTCATCTCCTTCCATAATAACGCGCATCTTTTTCAATGCTCTGTGATATTTAGACAGGACGGTAGGAAGCGGCAGTTCCAGCAGTGCCGCAATTTCCCGGTGCTTCATGCCAGTGACCGCATGGAGCAGCACAACGCGCCGCTCCTCATCACCGAGAGCAGCCAGCGCATACAGCAGCAGAATGCGTTCATTTGCATCTAGGCCGCATGCCTGTGCGGGAATGGCGTCCCATTCTTCTTCACTGAGTGCGGCTTTTTTCTTTTCGCGCCGCAGATGCATCAGGCACAGGTTTTTGCACACGGTCAGCAGCCAGCCAATGGGCGACCCGGCGGGCCGGTACTGCTCTGCGCAATTCCACACCTGGACATAGGCTTTTAGTCCTCCGTGTAATAGAACATATTTGCTGCACTCTCAACATCACGCATAGAACGAAGAGTCGGCTTTTCAAGATCAGTACAAACTTCGCCATAAGTGTTCATTAGACGATTATACGTTTTAGTTGTATAAACATAGTATCTAAGTTCCTTGGATTGAGTTGCCAGCAATTTCCAATTGCTTATAAAATCATTAATCTCATGTTCGGCATCTGCCTTAGCAGAAGGCTTGATGATGTTCAATCGATTCATGATAAGAGCCTTCACTTCATTAAATTCAATATCATGTTTGCACTGGCAAATCTGATTCTGGCTGACAGACCCTGTCTGGCAGCTTGAGTAAGTGCGCCTTTGCGGGCAAAAATTCAGAGGTTATCCACAGTTTTTATTTGGCACCTATTGTATAATGCGGATTTTGGTATTTATGCGGTGTTGCCTTAATCCAGGTGCAGTCGATGAAATAACACAGAGCCATCTCAGGAATTTGCGTGATATTATCAAATCCTACCTCAATATTTCCGTAAAGCGAGAGCGCCTGCAATTTATTCATAACCAAGAGAAAGCCGCAGCTATGAGAAGTGCAGTTCCAAATCCCCTTGCAATCCTATCGGTATCGAACGCATTGAATTGGAAGAAGCTCGCGCTTACAGTAGTATACACTGCAGTCGATTCGTATAACAACTATAAGCGGGTTGGCGAAAATGCGGATATGGCATTCATCATGAGCGGTTGGGAGCTGGATGATGAAGAGAAAGACACTGTAATGAAGAATCGCGACCGTGCATTCGATTACATGGTGGACATGGTACAGGAATACAATCTGGATGGTTTGAAGACACTGAATGAAAAAGCAATCGAAAAGTTTGCTGAGATTACAGGCATTGCAAATGCATCCGAGAGAATCAAACTGCTAAAGGCAGAAGAACAAACCTACAGTATGCTGGGTAACTATTGGCTGGAACTGGCGAACGCCTATTTTGAAACAGATCAGTACAAAAAGTGCTTGGAATGTGTGGACGAATTCAGGAGATATTCGTCGTTTGCCATATCGCTGCCTGGTTCCTTGGGGTTTTCCTTCACAGTGTAGCTGCCATAGGGCAGTGCGTTGGGGGCTGTGGATTCTTCGGCAGCTCCAGAAGATGGACACTGAGACGCTGCGGGAGGCATACGCCGCCGTAAGCCGGATATCGGACAGGGGAAAGAAAGGCTATTAACGCCCCACACGGTTCCCTTTTGGGACGTGTGGGAAACCCCTGTATGTATCCAAACAAGCCGGAAAACACGCCGCAGCGTGTCATTTCCAAGTGAGCGGATACTAAGGCGGCAGCTATTGCCATCGGCAGTAAACCATACACGGCGGCAGCCTGCACCTGTGGCAGCATAACATTTGCGCTTCGTTCCTTTTCAAACTAAATATGAATGAAATGCAAACAAAATACGAATATAATGTGAACGAAATAGAGGGGATTATCGAGAAACGATAAGAGAGGGTGTGTCGCATATATCTATACCTTATCGAATGACCCCACCCCCTTCCCCGCTATCCCCCCGGGGGGTGGGTGGCTCGAAGGAAAGCCCTTCGGTGCTGGCCTATATTTCAAGCCGGCAGGGGAGTTATTGCCAGGCAGGCAGACCGCACGGCAGCCACAAAGGAACCGCCGGGCAGCATTTCAAGATGCTCGCCCGGCTTGCTTCTGTAATTCCCTCTGTAGCGCCCAGAGATGGCCTGTAACAGGTGAGCTCCGGTTTCAGGGTGTCACCCGCATCAATCTGCCTCAGCTGTCCTTGTACGAGATATCGCCAAAATTAACGGTATAAGATTCCTCGTTGCCGCTCAGATATTGCAATCTTCCCTTGCTTTTTGTCATTCTCTGTGCTATGCTGTCGATGGTGCTACCAGTAACGGTAGGCGGTCAGCCCCCATCATCGGGGGTAGCTTCTGCGCCCCCACTTTTCAGAGAGGGGGTGTGCGAATGGTTACATACTCCGACCTTATCCAGATCGGCATTTTAATCGTTGGCATTATCAGCCTGTTTATTGCGGCTAATAACAAGAAGTAACCGCCCCTGTCCCCACAGTTTGGCGGTTACTTCTCGTAACTCATAGACTTCGGGGCTGACCGTCTACCGGTAGCACCCTCGTTTTCTATACTATACCTCGATTTTGAGAGATTGTCAACACTCCCGCCACTCAGGCGGGAATTTTTATTCCGTAGGGGTGGTATCCGGTGTGTTGTCCCGCTCCATCTGGTTTGTGATTGCCCGGTTGATAAAGGCGTTCACACTGCCCCCGTCGTGTTTATCCGCGTGGGCTTTAATGATATCCTTTTGACCCTTTGGCATTCTTACCTTTACTTCATCGTAATTCTCTTTCATATTAAACTGCACGAGCATTTCTTTTTCTGCCTGATGTAGAATCGTAGAAATGAGTCGGTGATGTTCAAGCACCGTCTTTGCCGACAGGGGAACCTTGACCTCCTCTACAGTAAAGATGTCGTGGAGGTCATAATCCAAAGCTTCACAGATTGCTTCCGCACTGGAAATCCAAATGGGTTGGCCTCGGACGGCAGCGGTAATTGTCATCGGAGCCAATCCTGTCTCTCTTGCAAGTGCAGAATTCGGAACATCGAGGCGTTCAAGCGTTCTCAGGAGTTCTCCTTTAGAATAAGCCCTGCTTTTGTTCTTGCAGACACTGTTTGTCAGAATATCTCTGTAGAATTCGTTCAAATGCTCGGGCCGAATCTTGGTCAACGACAGATGACCAATTGCCTCGTTTATGCGCGGAAGCCACAGCCTCGTTCTTTTATACACAACTTTGCGCCTGAAAAAATCAAGAGGTGGAAGCCGCCAGTTAGACGGCCTCGCTCTTGACAACACGCAGCTTTGGTTGGTTGGCTTCTATGAAGTCCAATATCCGCTGGTGCTGGTCTGCAAAGTTAAATTCTACTTCAATTCGTTTTTCCTCATAAATGCTAATCTGTTTTATCAAGGCAACAACAATACCGCGCTCCAAATGGTCGATATTCTTATACTTCAAAAATGTTTGCAGGTACGGGTCAGCGGAAGTGATACCGTTTGATACAAAGGTCTGTTCCTCTTGCAGATTTGCGATAGTCTGCCGGATTTCCTCGGCCTGTTGTTCAAACTTCGCTTTCATGCGGTGGTATTCATCCCGCGTCAGGTCGCCGCTTTTCCAGTCGATATACAGATTATCACAAAGATTTGTAATCTTGTGAAGCTCCTGTTCTTGTGTTTTCAGCAGCTTGTCAAGCCTTGTTAACTGATTACGCACTACGGGGGCTTGGCTTATTTCGTCAATGATTTCTGCGAGAGAACCGCAAAGGTCAATCTGTCTTTTGACAGCTTCAAATACTACCTGCTCCACCAACTCGTCCCGGATGGTGTGACTGCTGCACAAGCCTCTGGATTTCATAATGTACGTCTTGCAGCTATAATAAGTGTACCCCTTGGAAGTCCGGCGCGTCATGCCCCGGCCACAATCCCCACAGCGGAGGAAGCCGGAAAACAGACAAACCGTTTTTGCCTTGGGGGAAGTCCGCACATTCTTTTCCAAAAGCTCTTGCGCCCGGTCAAAGGTTTGCTGATCTATGATGGCTTCGTGTGTATTTTCTACCCAAAACCAATCATCTTCCGGGATAGGAACAATCGTGTGAACCTTATAGCTTTTGACTTGGTGGCGTCCCTGTACCATGTGGCCTAAATAGGTCGGATTTTTCAGCATATTCACGATGGTGCGCTCGCTCCAATATACCTTGCCGGTTTGCGCGTGGGGGTTATGGTAATTCATCCCCATTTGCTGCTTGTAGGCTGTCGGGCTTGGAATCCCTAACGCAATCAATTTCCGGGCAATCGCATTTTTGTTCATACCCTCGTACACATACCACTGAAAAATGTCCTGCACGATGGGGGCGGTTTCTGGATTGATAACCAGCTTGTGATAGTCCTCCGGGTCTTTCAGATACCCATAGGGGGCGAAAGCTCCGATAAACTGTCCCATGCTGCGCTTCATATCCAATACGCTGCGGATTTTGATTGAGGTCTGGTAGCAATGCTGATCGTTCATGTAGCTTTGCATTTTAGTTGCAATGCTGCTGATTTCTTCGGGCCGCAGGTAGCTGTCCAGTGCCGGAAGCTCTACGGAGATAAAACGAACATCCAGAGAAACGAACACATATTCAAGATAGTGGCCGCACTCGTAATCATTTCTGGACAAACGGGAGAGGTCTTTGACAATTACACAGTTGATTTTCTTTGCGTAAATATCAGCCAGAAGCCTTTGAAAGTCCTCACGGTCGCTGTCAGTACCAGTCCGTCCATCGTCCTGATAGTTGTCTACCACTTGGATTTCCGGGTGGTTTGCCAGATAATAGTCGAGGATAGCGTCTTGGTTCTCGATACTGTAACTTACATCGTGTCCGTCCTCTTTGGAAAGTCGTTTATATTTTCCGCACTTCCAAATTTTCTTGCCGTTCTCTGTAAAGGTGTTATTAGAAGATTTTCTGCCTCGTTTCAAGATACCTCCAATCCTCTATAATCACAATATGATTATAGCATACATGACCGACAAAATCAGCCCTTTTTCAGCCCTGAAAAATAATTTTTCAGCAGGCCGTCAAGGGCGGTTCCGCCAGCGGAAAACCGAACAGATACAACGGCATCCCCACATCGAAAAAGATAGGGGTTCTTTACCTGTTCCAGATAATTCATCATGCGCTGTTCAGGTGGTAATGAGGTATCAACGGAAACAGTGCGGATGTCAACAAGATCATCCGCATTGACTTCTTTAATGTTTTGCTGGCGCATATCGGCCAGCATTTGGGTATTAAACATAGCGTCCTCCTTTCCGATCAGAGGACGGTATGTTATTGCCTTTCCAAAATGAAAATTAGGCATTGCGGACGGCTGCTGGCACAGCTCCACGGGACTTTCACCCCCGCGTGGTTCTCACGCGGCCCTACCCATTGCTTGTGACGCTTTTAACGCTCGAACTATGGCTATAAGGGAGTATCATTGTCCTGCCTGTACGTCGTCGCCCGTAAGCTGCCACGCTCACATTGCGGCGTGGTGTTAATCGCTCCGCTTATCCCTACGGGAAAAAGTATCGTGGCGCACCAGCCGTCCGGCTCAGCACAGACAGAATGTGTCCGTATGCCCTATGATGCGCCGCCGTTATCTTGCGGGCATTTTTGTCAAGGAACTGTGACGCCACAGACCTTTTGCTGGCGGGGAAAGGGTAAGCCGCTGCATCCAGCCGGGCGGTTATCGTTAAACTTTAACGATAGCTTGGATCAACCTGATTTCTAAGCACCGTTTCATGTACTCGTCCACACACAAATGAGGATAGCCGTCCTCGTCATAGAGCGTCCGGGTACACAGACAATTCATGTAATTGTCATAGTACCGAAGCAACCGTTCTACGGCTTGGGGATCGCCTGCACGGGCGGACACATACACTGAAAGGGGCAAAGGCTCTTTGCCTTTGTAGGCAGGTTCTTTCATCCGCGTCAACCTCCTTCCGGCATGAGCGCCATCAATTTTACACGCAACTCTTTCAGTGTCTTTGTCCTGTGGCGCTGGACGGCGCTGCGGGACATCCCTGTGAGGCTGGCGATCTCGCCGTCTGCCATATCCAGTACGCAGTACAGGATCAAAATGCTTTGTTCCTGTTGCGGCAGGTTGGCAAAAGCGTCGGCCACAAGCTCGTTGTCGATATGTAAATCGTACCCATGAGAGCTAAATACAAAGCTGTCGCTGGGGTAGCGGTCTACGGTGCAGAGCTTGTCCAACTCATGCTGCGGCAGGTCGCTGAACGTCGTTTCACGATCTCTTTGACGCTTCATATTCCGCAGATAAGCCCGTGCCTCATTCTTCAACACTTTTTTGCAAAAGGCATCGAACTGGCCTTGTCCATAGTCGCGGGGGATAGCTTCCATCATTTTCACCCCCTTTCTGTTGGGGGATTGGGTGGTTCTCTCCCTTTCCGCTACTACTAATCCTGCGATACCCTTTGCTGCCCGCTGCACGCCTCCTTTTTGGACTTTTTTTTGAAAAACTTCCAGAGCAAATTTGAAACCGCAGAAATGACAAAATTCGCCCGACAGGTCGTAGACCCACCGAGCGAAAATGAAAGCAATATGAAGTTTATTTACATTGTATAGTTCATACTGTTGGCCGGAGCTGCCCCCTGTTGGGTATAGGCTTTTTTTAACAAGCTATGCCTTTGAAAAACAGGACATATCAGCATGGCGGCTCCCTCCGTGGGCCGCCGATCCTGTGCCGGGCAAAGAGAAGCGGCGGCCTTGATTACTCAAAGCCGCCGTTGGTCGTATGGGCGCGTCAAAAGGGCTGCTGGGCGACGGCTTTTTTTCTTTGCCGTCGTCCGGCAGCTATTTCAACATATTATGTCCGAAAGAAGTCGTTACGCTTTAATGTTTCCTTTCTTCCTTATAAGAACTGTCCCCGTCATAGTAGCTGCAAGACTGGCTACTATATGACTAACCAGTACCGCAACCCAAATCCCGTTTAGGCCAAATCCCAAATAAGATAGCAAATAGGCCAAAGGCATCCGAACCACGATATAATAGAAAATCATCAAGAACATACTTATTGACGGTTTTCCCATGCCGTTAAGCGCACCCAAATAACAGTTTGTGACTGTGTTGAGAACATACCCGATGCTGACAATCAGGAAATATGTACCGACAATGACCGCGACATCGCTGCTCCTGACGAACAGGCCGGAAAGCTGTTTGGAAAATCCAACCACCAGAACAGAGAGGATCACAAGCAGGCCACACCCATATCCCAAAGCGCATTTCAAATAGTCTTTTGCTCGATCATATCGCGCTCCACCAGCGCATTGGCCGATGATTGTAGTTAAAACCATGTTCAGAGCCATAGCCGGATAGAACAGGATAGTTTCCAGTTTTCCCGTTACCCCATAAGCTGCTATTGCCGTTACACTATATGTACTAACGAGTGCCGTAAGGGAAGTTGTGCTGATTGCTGGAATACTTTGCTGAATTACAGAGGGAATTGCTTTTTGAATCAGCAGCAGGACATCACTGCAATTAAAAGCAGAGATTTTGAATGTAAATAACTTTTTCTTTTTCAGATAGGTCAGCATAAACAGCAGGCAAATCATCTGTGAAAGCAATGTCGCAATCGCGGCACCATGAAACCCGATGAAATGAATAAAAACAGGATCAAAGACGGCGTTCAAAATGGTTGATACCAGCATTGCAACAGCCTGAAACATGGAATTACCAAAGCTACGCAAAACCGCAGTGAAATACAAGTAGAGGTAAACTGCCAGATAGCCAAGGATATAAATTGCCAAATAGCTGTATGCCATATCATAAGTTTCGGCAGGAGTGTTCAAGGCTTTCAAAATTCCCGGAAGAAAAATTTCAAGCAAAATGGTGACAAGTAGGGAAAATGTCACTGCTACGCAGAACGATGTGGCTATCAAACTTTCGGCCTTTTTCTTATCCTTTGCACCAATGGCTTGGGAGATCAAAATAGACACACCGTTTGTTGCTCCCATTGCAACAGAAGTCAAAATTAAAATGATAGGGGTAGAATTTGTTAAAGCGGCATAGGCCGTTTCACCGAGCAGATTTCCGATCCACAGACTGTCTACAAGGTTATACATCATATTAAGGAACATGGCGGCAATCATCGGCAGCGCCATTGCCATAAGGCAACGCTTTGTGTTACCACCTATAAAATCAATTTTCGTTGGCATAAATAGTCTATCCTTTCCATAGATAATGAATGAACAACATTCATATTGAAGCCCAAAATAAGCACCGCTGTTTGCGGCACGTTTAGTTGAATGAAAGCTATTCATTTCCTGCTTTTTGAAAATCCCCCGTCCCAAAACGGGGGATCATCTCAAAGGTGAAGTGCAAATATGAGAAATTCACGAATCCGTTTGGATTTATCTTCTTGTGTAAGATCGTCTGCCAGTAGAATACCAAGCTGCCCATATACGCAAAATGTCGCGGCGGCCTGCAAATCATCGAAATGGATTTCACCTTTTTGTTTGGCACGTTGCAGCAGTTTTTCTACAAGTGGCACCAACTTCTCACATACCTTGAGGGCAAGCTGATCGTGAAATTTTCTGTTCTCCGTTCCGTGAAAAACAGAATAATATTTTGTGTCCTGTTTTTCCATAGTGGCAGGCATTTCTTCAATAATCTGACGTAAGGTTTTGCGGTCGTCTGTTTCGGCATCTGCAAATTGCTCTACCAGTACATCGGCATATTGTTCAATCGCGCTGTCAAATAAAGCCTCTTTGGACGGAAAATAGCGATAGCACAAACCTTGTGCCACACCGATGGCTTTTGCTATATCTGTAATTGAGGTTTTTTCATAACCGTTTTCCCCAAACAATTTGAGGGCAGTGTCTAAAATTTCCTGCTTGCGTACTTCCGGCTCTTTTGTAATTCGCATAGTTTTGAGCCTCCTTTCTTTTATCATATCACCCCCACACGAAAAAATCAATGAGTGAATATCAATCATTTTTCGCCCATAGCAATACACGCAGTATTTCCAATCTGCTCCCACGATACATTGCGAAAATATTTTGAAAGCATAGAAACAATTTCTGCTTCGGAGTAAATCTTGACATCCCCCTCTTTGCTGTGGCGCATATAGAAATTCATAATGATGCGTCCTACAAGTGGCTGCCAACAATCGCCCATTAGGAACGTGCCGCCGGGTTTCAATACCCGGTGTACTTCTCTTAGGACATTCATCGGAGCTGGATAATGATGAAACGAATCATTGCAATACACGACATCAAAGGTATTGTCCGGGAAAGGGAGTGCCTCACTATCTCCCAACAACAGTTTCACTTGCTCCGGTAGCTTCGACTTTGCAACATGAAGCATTTTTTCTGATAAGTCAATTCCGTATAATTCTTTGCCAACATCTTCTTGCAAAATAAGTTTCAACATCTCGCCAGTTCCGCATCCTAAATCAAGGGCAGATTGGAATGGAATATGCGACAGCTTTTCCAACAGGACAGGATAAAGGGATCGGGCGTGCTGGCCCTTAATATCTTTGTCATAGGTAGCAGCTTGTTGGTTAAAGGCTGCCTTTGAGTTTTCTTTTGCAGTATTCATGGCATTGACCTCCTTTCCATCTATCAGTATAGCACCATTTTCTGAAATGTCAATGAATGTTATTCATTCAATTATATGAATTATAAAGTTTAATCTACATGCATATAGCAACATTCCATCGGGATACTATGAACTATACAATGTAGATGGGTGATGTTATATGGCGAAAGTTGAAGATTGCCCCGGCTTTGAAACTTTCGGCGCAGATGTGAAAGCTGCGCGGAAAGCAAAGCACCTGACGCGCAAGGTGCTGGCCGAAATAGTGGGAATTGAATGGCGCTATCTTGCCAATATTGAAAATAAAGGCACGATCCCCAGCCTCCCGGTTGTGATCCAGCTTATCAAAGTCTGCGGGCTTCCCGTGGAGCAGTATTTCAACCCGGAAATCATACGCGGGGACAGCGAACAGCGGCAGCGGGTCAGCCACAAGCTGAAACTCTGCCCGGAAGAATTTCTGCCG
>OKSU01000210.1_pt1 | contig 15003 bp, 15 predicted proteins | sample 1606441 | NCBI WGS metagenome assembly OKSU01 (sample SAMEA3879600, study PRJEB24766) | human gut metagenome | biome: human-associated habitat; feature: feces | place: USA | collected 1985/1987 | reverse complement strand
TTTGCTGCTCTGTGAGCATACGGGCTATCTTGGTCGGACCGTTCCCGGCAAGGCAGAGGTTGTATATCTGCTTGACTACGGGTGCAGCTTCCTCGTCAATAATGAAATTTTCGTCCTCGTCCATGAGGTAGCCATACACAGGCTTGCTTGTGATGGGCTTGCCACTCATGCCTTTTGAGCGTTTTACTGCTTTGATTTTCTTGCTCGTATCTCTCACCAGCCATTCGTTAAAGATATTCCGCAGCGGGGCAAAGTCATTGTCGCCCTGTGCGCTGTCCACTCCGTCATTGATAGCGATGAAGCGGACACCTTTCTGTGGGAAAATCATTTCCGTGTACATTCCCACTTGCAGGTAGTTTCGCCCTAACCTCGACATATCCTTTACGATAACTGTCCCGACTTTTCCGGCTTCAATGTCCGCAAGCATGGCTTGAAAACCGGGTCTTTGAAAGTTCGCACCAGAATAACCGTCGTCCGTGTACCAGCGCAGATTGGAAAAGCCGTTCTGCTTTGCATAGGTTTCAAGGATACGCTTCTGATTGGAAATGGAATTGCTCTCGCCTTGCAGCTCGTCCTCATGGGAAAGTCTTGGGTAAAGGGCGGTAATTGGTTGTTGGTTGGTCTGTCTTAACATAAAATCCTCCGTTTCCGACAGCCAGCCCCACTATTCCGTACCTTGATTGTACCACATGGGGCGGCTGTCTGTATAGCGGCAAAAGCGTCAAATCTGCTTCTTTATGGTCGGTCAAATCGCCGTTTTTTGTGTAGCAGCTTCCGCTTCCAGCACTTTCATCATCTTGTCGGCTGCGGTGTCGGTTGCGCCCTGCTTGAAGAAGCCGGAAACGGTAAGGACGGAGTTGCCCATGCGGATTTCCGTTACACAGTCCGGGCGGCGGTCTGTTTTGGTGGTGCTTGTCTGTTTCGTTTCTGTCATAGGCTCTCCTTTCGCTGCTTCATCAGTTGCTTTAAGCGTTCCAGCTTTTCCTGTGCGGTTTCCTTTCGGAAGTTGCTGCCCGTGAAGCGGACGGGGGCGCACATGGAAGTCAGCCTGTCATAGATACGGGCGTGGGGCGTGTCCTGCGGGTGCTGCAATTCCTCCAGCGTGAGGTTGGTCGTGGCGATCAGCGGCTTGCCGCTTCGGTAACGGCTGTCAATCACGCTGTAAACCTGTTCCAGCCCGTATTCTGTCCCTCGCTCCATACCGAAATCATCAAGTATCAGCAGGGGGTAGCTGCAAAGGCGGGAAATATACTCATTCCTGCCCTCAAAGCTGGCGGCAAGGTCATTGAGTATTGTTGCAAAGTTTGTCATGCAGACGGCAACCTCTTTTTCCATAAGGGCGTTGGCGATACAGGCGGCAAGGTAGCTTTTTCCTGTCCCCACGCCGCCCCAAAACAGGTAGCCGATATTTTCAGCCTGCATGGTTTCCCAGCTCTCCACATAAAAGCGGGCGGTTTCGGTCTGCGGGTTTCTGCCGTTGTCATGCTCAAATGTCCAGTTCCGCATAGCAGGGTCGGTAAAGCCCCGGCGTTTCAAGTCCTCCACTGTTTCAAGGTGCTTCTGTCGGCTTTCAGCGGCTTCCCGTTTTTCACGGGCTGCCCGCTGGCAGTCGCACTCTGTCGGGTGTCGGTCATGCCCTAACCATTGGGCGGTTTCTTTTGAAAAATAGGCTTCTTTGGGCGTATGGCACTTGCCGCAGTATAAAAGCCCGTCCTCGCCTGTGTAGTCCTCCGCTTCGGCGGTAGTGGCTGTAATGTCCGTAATCATAGCTTCAATCTCGTTTTTCATAAGCTCTCGCCCTCCTTGCATGAATAATCGGGTATGCCCTGTTTCGGGGCAGCCTTGCCTTTGGCAGCGTCCTCCTGCGCCCACTTGTAAATGGTGGCTGCATGGCTGTGGTACTGCTTCCCGGTGGAAGCGATATGGCAGGAAAGCCGGTCAATATAATACTCCCACTTGTCGGGCAGCTCTGTTTTCAGCCCGGAAAGCTCTGTATCGGTCAGTATCACATTGTTGTATCTGCCATAAGCGGCGGGGGCGGGGTGTCCCGTTTCTCCCTCTCTCTCTTTTTCTATCTCTATCTCTTTCTCTAACTCTATCTCTATCTCTGGTGGACGAATGTCGGACAAATGTCCGCCTTTTGTCCGGGGCGGTAAAAGTGCCTTGTTTTCCAGCCTTGCAGCCCGTTTTCGCTCGGCTTCGGTAGAGGACTGTCCTATCATCAGCTCAATGTCGGTCATATAGAAAGCCCCGCTGTCAAGCTGCTCCACAAGCCCCAACTGCCGGAAAATCTCTAAAGCCCTCTCAACCGTCCCTATCTGGTGGCGGGTCAGTGTCGCTATCATCTGCGCTGTGTAGGGGATATGCTCGTCAAGCTGCAACTTCCCGCCGTTTTTCAGCGATTTTAAGTACAGCTTCAAGAGGATATTGGAATATAAAATCCCGTCTTTCATATCTTCCAGCAGCACAATGGAGTCGCTGTCAAAAAAGTTCTCTTTCAGCTTGAGGTAGTAATACTTGCGGTTATCTGCCATTGTCCCTGTCCTCCTTTTTCCGGCGTTTGGAGTAGTAGCGGGGGCAGAGTATGATAACCGCCCGGAAGCTCTGCTTGCAGCTATGGGTACAGCCCCGGCAGAGGTCGTTGTATGTGATACGGTCGCAGGTGGTATTCCCGACTTTTACTTGCCGCAGGAAAAAAGACCATTCCAGCCGCCGTTTCTTGCTCATTCTTGGCATGGGTGCGCTCCTTTCTGCCGTTTCCGCTGGTGTGGCGGTATCGGCGGTAATTCTGTATCATCTCGGTATCATTTTCGGGGTTTTTCTGCCCTGTAAGCCCGTTAAAAAATCCTTTGGTATTGCGGATAGGGTACGGGGCAGCCCCCTTGTTCTGTATGGGTTCGGGTACATTTTGGGGTGGTTTTTATCGCTCCTGTTCCTGCCTTTTCACAGGCTTGCGTTCCCGGCGTAAAATCTGGTCGATATTGCCCTTGACAGTCTGTAAGCGGCGGTATTCCTCCCGTTTTGCCCGGTAATCGTTGTAGCCGCTGTTTTTCTCTTTGATAAGGCTTTCAATCTCTGCTTGCAGGGCTTTATAGCTCGGCAGCTTGGAAATGCCGTTCTCCCTGAAATAGCGGGCGGCTGCGTCTGCTATGATAAAGTCGCTTTCGTGCTTCTGTCGGTAGGCTGCTTTTGCTTTGGCGTTTTTCTGCTGTTTCAGCCCGTCCCGGACAGGGCGGGTCTTGGAATAGGCAAGCACCTGCCGTTGCAGCTCCTTTTTCCCGTTCAGCGTCTTTTCCACCTGCTTCAGCTCTGTAAGGCTTTCCTGCATGGCGGCATAGGCGGCAGAACAGGCTTCGTCCAGTTCCTCCGGGGAAGAAAAGCCGTACTGCTGATAGGCGGTAACGGTAGCTGCCATTTGCTTTAGGTTGTGCTTTGCCGCCCAGCGGTCATAGCCCACGCCCTTGCCCTCGGCTCGCTTGGCTTCCCGGTCAACCATGCGCTGCAAGGTGTTGTCTGCCGGGGTGGTTTTTGTGGTTTTTTCCCCTTGTAACGGCTTTTTAACTGCGGCAGGGTATTCGGGTATGGCTTTGGTCTGTTCGGCGGCTCTGTGGGCGTTCTGCGTGAGCAGGGCAAGGACAGCAGCCTTGTCAAAATCGTCCCCCAGCTTCCGGGCTGTGATAGGCTTTGTCCTGTCCGGCGTGAGGTAGGAAAGCCGCCCCCGGCTCTCCTTGACGGTCACACCCTCCCGCAGCAAAAGGGAAGAAAACTCGTCAAAGCTGCCAGCTTGGGAAAGTGCCTGCCGTATCGTCCGGCGCAGCTTCGCCTTGTCCGTTTCAAACTTGGTGGGCTTGGTCGGCTGTCCGGCGGCTTCTCTGGCGGCGTTCTCTTTATCAAGGGCAAGCTGCCCTTTCTTTGCCGCCCAGTATTCCCGTTCGGTTATCCGTTCCTTGCTGCCGTTCAAGAGGTCGATTTGGTAAAGCCCCTCCCGGTGGCACATCTCCATGACTTCACTCTTGAAATATTCCATAGCGGCGTTGGTGCAGCGGTGCTTGCAGCCCTCCCGTGTGTCGGCTGGTCTGTCCATGTAGGGCAGAAGCGGGACTTCATAAATCCGCAGGGAGTTGATGACGATATGCACATGGATATTGCCGCTGTGGTTATGCCCGTCCGGGTGGGTGCAGACTAGGGCTTGGTGTCCGGGGAAATGCTCTTTACAGAACTGCTCGCCCAGCTCCTGCGCCCGGTCTACGGTCAAGCCGTTGTCTGTCCCGTCCCGTGGGTCAAAGCTGATGATATAGTGGTGGCTTTTCACATCTTCCCGTTTTTGGTTTTTCTCATAGCGGAGATTAGCCCGCATACAGGCAACAGCGAAATCCTCGCCCCCGCAGTTGAGGGAAGAAATGCGGTAATCCTCCCTCGGTATCAGCCGCCCGTTTTCATCAAGGGTGGGCTTCATGGTAAACTCGTCATGCTCAAATGTGAGGTAGGCTTCCGCTGCGCCATAGTCGGCATTTTTAGAGCTGATATGTTTGAATGTTGCCAACAGCGTCACCCACTTTCTGCAAGACTTCAAACTTTAGGGCAGCAAGGTCGGAAACCGCCGCCCGTACCTCCCCGGCAAGCTGCGGGTAGGGGCTGTGCCACTCGTTCAGCGTCCGGGCTATCTGGTTTAAGTTGCCGCCGATCCTGCCGTATTCGGCGGTCAGCTTCCCGACAGCGGCAAGCAGCTCGTCATTGACGGGGGAAACAGTTATGATGGGGCGTATGGCTGCCCCGGTTATGGCTTGCCGGATAAACTCGGCTTGGCTCATGTTGCAGGCAGAAAGCCTTTCCGCAAACTCGGCATATTCTTCCTCGGTCATGCGTGTCTTGACTACCCGGCTGCGGTGCGGCGTGTTGTATCGTTTCATAGGTGGTTGACCTCCTTTCTGTGCGTGGTGTCCTCTCACTAATAGGAGAAAAACGGGGTGTGAAGCGGAACTGTTTTTGAAAAATCCGAAAAAATATTTTGAGGGATTTTTAAGCGGCGCAAGCCGCATAAGCAGGGTTTGGGGAAGGCACTCCCCAACAAGATTCCCGCAGGGGCAAAATGAGCGAAAAGCGAATTTTGGTACTACGGTAGAATCTTGCTCTAAGAAACTGCCGCTTTCCTCTACGGCTGACTTTGCGGCAATCCGCAGGGGGCGGCTTAGCTGGTTTCCGTCAATAAAGCGAGTGCGGCGGCGTGTCCTGCCCGCCTTTGCTCCCCTCTACGGACGGAAACGGAAAATGCCAAACGCTCCTTTGGATTTTTTCATCACTACTACGGCAGCAAGCCCATTTCGGGCAAACTTCCCCGTCACTTTCTACAACAACAGGAATGTGTGGTCTGCCAAAAATGGGCGCAAAAAAAGCAGCAAATCTTTTCCGACTTACTGCTTGTGTGCCGCTGTGATGGGCGGTGGGTATTTAGTTTTGAATGGAGGGATAGAACGATAAGTTGAAAGTTTTGCCGCCGTTAGTTTTCACATTTTAAAGTTATCAAATTGATTTCCGGTGTGTTGAATAATCGGAAATTCAAAAAAGATATGGAAGCACTTGCGCCTAATCCTGCACTAATGTATTGCTGCATATCTACAATCTGATTTAATCCCTTAACCTCATTTTGTTTAGGAAAATAACCATTTTTAATTCCAGATGTAGGGGATGGAATATATAATGCTCCAATTAACGGCAAGCGGATTTGTCCGCCATGATAATGTCCGGCTATTGAAAGACCGTAATCAAGATAGCCCATTGTTTTCCAAATATCCCGTGTCAAATCTGCCTGTATGGGATAATGGTTTACTCTAATCTTCATCTGTCCATTCTCATTAAGCAGATCATACCATTTCTGTAATGACTGCCCGTAGGAGATAACATTTTGATAATCCTCTATGGTTTCAAACATATCCTCTGTTACCGTCAGATAATTCATTTGAATATCCGACTGGCATAGTTCCGGCACGAACCATATACTGTCATTGCCTTTTGTAATCTCAATAGGAGAAAGCAATACTTTTGCTCCTGCCTGTTCGATTGTTTTTCCCATATCCGTTAGTTTCCCAGTACAGCTCCCGTTTACTGTTTCTATTGCAAACGGTCCTGTATTCCCATCAATCCAAAATACGGTTTCTTTGTTCTCAATGCCATTTAATAATTCAAGAATTGACTGTGAAGATTTACTATCGCTATTTTCGTATTTGTTCATATCGCCCGTAAAAAGAATGCAATCATACTCCATGCCGTTGATTGCCTCCAGCAACTCTATTTGTTGCTCCCCAAAATACTTTCCGTGAAGATCAGAAATTTGGAGAATACGGTAGTTGTCAAAGCTCTCCGGCAGATCCGATAGGAATATATCTTGTTCTGCCACCAAAAATCGGTTGTTGTCATAAATATTATAAATTGTGCCTATGAGCAATAGCAGTATAACAGCCGCTACTATTCTTTTCTTAAATGATAATCTCTGCTTTTTCATTATGTACTCCAAAATAAATTTCAAATTTATCGCTCTGTCTGCGCTGGAAAAATTATAGCATAAAGATGTGAATATTTCTACCGTTTTCCCCATAATGGGCGGGAGCGACAGCACTTTATTCTGTCGCTCCCTTGATTGCCACAAAAGCAGGACAGGCGGCGGCTGTCATAGGGCGGCGCAGTATACGCCGTTCATTTTACCCTTGACGGTTGCCGCCTGTTCTGCTATCTGCCCTCGGCTGTACGGAATAGCGGCGGGGCTGGCTGTCCTTGTCTTGTTTTATTGTGCTTCTCTATGTAACATGAGCATTGTTTTAGGTATTGTCACCATTTGTTTTTATGGCTTCGCTGATAATTTCAGCAATACGAGTGTCTTTTTCAATAAGACAATTTTGAGCATAAATGAAATTATCCAGTTCTTTTAGTATATCGTCATATTCGTATTCGACATCATCACTTAGACCATCCGCAGCTCCACCATCTTCATCAAAATTCAAATAGCCAACAGTCAGTTTTATATATCCGCTGGTCGTATTTTCATCCCCGTTAGAAAAGCAAATATCAATAACTTCTTCGCTGCCCTCGTCAGGGCTTATCTGATTATCACCTATGGACAATGATGCTTTACTGCCGTCTACACCCTTAATTACAATCGTTTCCCCGAAAGACATTACATCCGGCAGCGTTCCTATATCTGCGATCTCAGATACTCTTTCATATTGAGCATTTGCCCATGCTTGGATTTCTTCAATATCTGAATCTGTGATGTTTTCTATATTGGCAATGTGCGGTATATCCGATATTTCCGACAATCTTTCGTATATCAGTTTGATGATTTCTTTAGGATTAGCAGTATTAAGTTCGGCCAACAAGTCATCAAAACTAATACAGCAGTCATCATACTTTCGGTATAAGCCATTTATTTCCTCAAACCTTGCGATTATATCTGCGTAAAAATGTGAATCAGGTAAATTATCCTCTAAGTATGATTCATAGCTTCCGAGCGCCTGGAATCCAAGTGCTTCTCTGTCCATATCCCGAATTTCTTCTTCATCATCTTCGACGGGGTGTTCTTCAACCTCATATCTGTTGCGTCTTGAATCGCCACCCAAAATAACTGTAAACGGAAACACTTTGAACGTCTTTTCTGCTCGGTCAATCTCGATTCTGCACCCAAACCGTGCTTTATGTTCCTCGCGCATTTTTATTGTATCAACAAATACATATTCTTTTTCTTCGGGATCCCAAGGAGCATTGGCATAATCCTCATAATAGCAATCAGCGGAAATATCTGCTTTACATGAGAGCGTGACAATAGAAATGTTGTCGGAAATTTCATCTACGGAGTGGACAGAAAATGTTACATCTGAAATACTATGCAGATAAAATTCATTGTAATCGTACCCGGATTCTATCCCGTCTTTGTCGTATGAAAGGCCATGCACATCTATATTGTCGTTGTCTTTGATATACTCGTTCACAGCAGCGCTTATGCGTAATTGTAGTTCCTTGATAACAGCCATTGTCTCATCATAAGCCGCATCCTCTTTACTTATTGCGTTATATAACTCGCCTAAGGAGTTGAAGAAAAGGTGATTTTCACTTTCTCTGCAAGCCCTTATAAAACCTTTATCGTTACTAACAATTACAATTTCTTCCGTTTCGCCAAATCGTTTTCTGATCTGTTGAGCAATAAATGCGTCTGGAAACTCACTTTTTTTCTTTTCACTGTTTTCAAAAGGGGGCTTAGTCCCAAAATAATCACCGAGTATCAAACCTACATCTATTAAATCTGCACCAAGAATCTCGGCGTTGATTGTTCGGAGAAAATCATCGAACATTTCCTCACCTTTTGATATGAGTTCATCTTTGTTTGTTACGATTCTCAATATCTCGCCCAGTCCAATAGTGTTTATGAGATGTTCAGTAGACCCCTCCAAAGCGGCAGCTCTTGCTTTTCGCATAATCCCACATATTTTTTTGACCTGATCTGCAATATGCCTTTTTGATTCCCGTACAACAATATCACTTAAAACAACCTTGATTTTCCCACTTTTGACATAGTTTTCGAGTATTTTGAGAGTGCTGGTATCGCACAAGTCAAATTTTGCTGCGTCAAATATGTTTGTATCAATCGTTACGGCCAAAGGATATTTGAACATATACAATCATTCCTTTCAATCTCATTTGTCACGCTTTCAAACTTGTTTTTCATAACTGGAAGGGGAAACATACGACCTTTGCGTTTCACGCGCTGTAAAGCCGCTCTCAGCAAGGCATACAGGCACTCTAAGCCGTGACTTTGCGCTTGCTTTCAGCTATCCCGTGCGCGTAGGTGCAGCGCACCGACCACGAGGAACACCAGACCGAAAATCACCCAGCCCCAGATGGGATCATGCTCCGAAATGAAGTAGGCCAGCAGCCCGAACACCGCTGCATAGATCAGCGTGAGCAGTCCGCCGACGAGCCAGAAGCCGATGCTGGTATTTTGCAGCCACAACAGCAGCAGAAATGTTGCAATGCCGATCACAAGGCACAGCGCCGGATGAATTGCGGTGAACTGATTGCAGCATACTCCGGCGGCGATGCCGAGAGCGATGCTGTCAAAGAGAATGATATGCCCAAAGAATAGTCCGATCACCGAGCAGACAAGCCCAATGAAAAGCCCAATCGCCATAATCGCGCCCTGCGCTGCCAACCAACCCATAAAGAAGCCTCCTTTCGTTTACGCCATGATTGCGTCCATAATCGTCTGAATGGTATTACAGGTATCGTCAAAGGAAATGTCCTTTGCGTACTCATACTCGCGGCTGTATTTCTCCCACAGTCTACGGAGCGTATCGCTTTCGCGGATCTCTTTCATAATCTCCGGGTAGTCTGTCAGGATCGTGCCGCTGCCGCGTTTCTGCGTCGTTCGTTCCAGTGCCCGGCGCAGCGTCGCTTTGTCACATTCCGCGCCGCGCAGCGCGTACAGGATATGTACGTCGTAATAATCTCTCGGACGGGTATTCGCAATGTTGCGGGACAGCACAGTTTCCAGCTTTTCCGCCAGTACCGTTTCAAGGTTGTAGGCAAGAATACTGATCGTGCGGTCATCGAACAGCAGGGAGAATGTGTATTCCACCTCACGGGGCGTTATCATGTCGCCCGTGGTGACATCCACCGTCAGCGGTACGCTGATCGGCGGATAGTTCGCTTTCAGCGCGACCCGTATGCCGGGGTAATCGTCGGTTTCCCGAATGTCAGAGATGCCGATAACCTCAAACTGCACGTCGTCGGCGATCTGGACAGCGCAAATCTCTGTAAAGATTTTGCGGATTGCTTCATGCGTCAGGGTGAAGCCCTTGATCGTTGTGTCCAGATCCATTGTTGCCCGCGTGTCCAGTCCCACAATGGCGGAGATCAGGAATCCGCCTTTGAGAATGAAATTGTTCTTATAGGGCGAGAGCGAGATCCGTTCCAGCAGCCGTTCCAACATATAGTTCTGCATGACGAGCTGCGCCGAGATATGCTTCTCTGCCGCTTTGTTCTTGATAAAGGCTTTCAGTTGCATCGGATTTTTTGTAATCATAGCAAAACCTCCATGTATCGCAGCACCTTGGGCTTTACGCGAAGCTGGTCTGCGTACTGCATCAGTTTGTGAATATTCTTATCTTTGGACGCTGCATAGCGTTTCATAGCTTCTCCGACGATCTGAACATCGCTGCCGCTGCCGCGCAGAATGTCACACAGCGTCCGTTCCAAATCATAAACACGAATTGGATTGCCGGATGGGGATTCAATTTCAATTCTGCCGAACTCGTAGTTTTCCGGCACAACGCGCTTGATGATTAGGTTCTCCTGCTTCAAGGACGGGGCATTGTAGCCCTTGGGAAAGGTCATCGTATATTTCGCCGGGGTACGGTCTGAATAGCCCAGCAGATACAGAGCGGTATCGTGCGAATAGATTCCGCGCCCATACTTGCGCTGCAAGAGGTAGAAATCGTCCTCCCATGCGCTGCTACGCACATACAGACCGCGCCCAAAGCGGTACATCTCGCCGCTCTTAACAAACTCCTGTAAAACGCTGCGGTGCAGCCCGGCTTCCGTCACCTGCGCTGCGGTGATCGTGCCGTCCTCCGACGCTTCCAGCAGTTCTTCGATTTTCTCCTTGGCGTTCATGCTTCTCACCTCGCTTTGACAATCACACATTATATTATAGAGAAATAATGTGCGGTTGTCAACTGCGAAACGACGAACACACATTAAATTACTTGAAAATAATGTGTGAATGTCAGAGAAGCTACAATGCTTTGTCCTGTTCCTGCCCACGATTGGGGGACAGGATGCTGTCGATGTTCTGCTTGACGGCATCGTATTCCCGCATACGTTTTTTCAGGCTTCCGTACTCAGCGTACAACCGATCCTTTTCTTTGGACAGTCTGGAATATTCCTCGCGCAGCTTGGCAAGGTCGGGGAGCTTGTCACCGATGCCCGCTGCTTTCAGCGCCCGCGCCGACGCTTCAAAGAGAATGATTTCGCGCTCACGTCCGCGCAGATACTTTTCCTTGTCATGGGATTTCTTGTATTCGCTATACAGCGGCTTTAGCTCCTTGTAGGTGGCAGTATGCTTTATCAGCAGCGCCAGATCAGACAGGCGGCGTTCCGCCGTTTTCAGCGCAGCGGCAGTTTGCTCGTTGCTGTCCTGAAGCTCCGTGATCTTCTGCTCCAAATCGGTATAGTGGGAAATGCCGTGCTGGTCGAGAAATACCATTGTGCGGGCGGCGCGTTTCAGGTTTTCAATTTTTGCCCAGCGTTCATAGCCTGCGGATTGCTGCGCCTTGATGCAGTTTTCAATGTCAATCAGCAGCGACACGCCGCTGCGCTCCGGCTTCGGCGTTTTCAGAATGACCTTGCCCTTGATGCGTTCGGCTATGGCTTCCTCGGTGTAGGCTTCACCCAACGTCTTTGCGCGAGTAAATCGCTCCTGACTGGGAGCGCGGAATGAGATATACTTTCCTCGTTTGATTTCATACCCCTCGGCTTCCAGCCGACGCAGGAGGTCGTCAAGGTCTTTGGAAATGGGAATGAGCCTGTCGATGGCGATTTTTAGCTTTTGCTTATAGCTTGTCCCTTTCCGCTGCGCGTCCCATTCGGCATACTGCTTGCCGCGCTCCGCGCCGGGCGCGACAACGGACAGCCCGTTTTCCCGGCATAGCCTGTCGCTGACACGGCGGATATGCGCGTAGCTTTTGCGGTTGGAAATGTACTTCTTATGCTCCGCAAAATCCACGGCACAGAAAATAATATGGTTATGGCAATGCTCCTTGTTGATGTGGGTAGCAATGACATACTCATACTTGCCGCCGAGGATTTCATCGGCAAGCTGCCGCCCGATCTCGTGGGCTTGCGCATAGCTGACCTCACCCGGCTCAAATGCCTGTATCAGGTGGTGGGCGAGGGCACTGAAAAAATCGCGCAGCTCAAAATGAAGGATACCTTCCAGCTCACCGGCCCTATGGGCAACGGCTTTGATGTGCCGGACATCCTGAGCAAGTATAAAAAGATCGCCGTGGTGGGCGGCGGCATCGGCACCGCCCCCATGTACCAGCTCACCCGGGAGCTGGCGGCTGGCGGCGTCAAGCCGGACGTCTTCTTCGGCTTCCGCGATAAGCCCTACTGCATGGAAGAGTACCGCTCCATCGCGGGCATCGTCAAGGTGTCCACCGACACCGGCGCGGTGGGCTTCCACGGCTTTGTGACCCAGCTGTATGACCCGGCAGATTACGATGCCGTGCTGATCTGCGGCCCCACCGTGATGATGAAAAACGCTGCCCGGATCTGTGCCGAAAAGGGCACTCCCTGCTTCGTGAGCCTGGAAAAGAAGATGGCCTGCGGCATTGGTGCCTGCCTTGGCTGCACCTGCGAGACCAAGGGCGGCGAGGGCAAGAGCGTGTGCAAGAATGGCCCGGTCTTTGATGCAACGGAGGTGTTCTTCTGATGGCAGACCTGAAAACCAACCTGCTGGGCTTTGTGATGAACAGCCCGGTCATCGGCGCATCCGGCACCGTGGGCTACGGTGTGGAGTACGAGGAACTGGCCGATTTTGCAAAGATCGGCGGCATCTCCGGCAAGGGTCTGACCCTGCACGGCCAGTACGGCAACAAGGGCGAGCGCCTGTGGGAGACCCCCTCCGGCCTCATCAACAGCATCGGCCTGCAGAACCCCGGCGTGCAGCACTTCATTGACGTGGAGCTGCCCGAGATGCTGGAACTGAAGCAGAAGTACGGCACGGTGGCCATTGCAAACCTTGGCGGCCACAGCGAGGAAGAGTATGTGGAAGGCGCTGCGATGCTGAGCGAGAGCGCAGTGGACATCGTGGAGCTGAACATCTCCTGCCCCAACGTCAAGGTGGGCGGCATGGCCTACGGCGTCAAGGCGGAAGCTGCCGGTGAGGTGGTGCGGATGGTCCGCGACGCCTGCAAAAAGCCCCTGATGGTCAAGCTGAGCCCGCAGGCCGAGAGCATCCCCGAGATGTGCAAGGCTGTGGAGGCCGCCGGTGCGGACGCCATCAGCCTGACCAACACCTTCCAGGCCTGCGCCATTGATCTGGAAAAGCGCCGCCCGGTGTTCAACAACATCTTTGCCGGTCTGTCCGGCCCGGCGGTGCGCCCCATCGCCCTGCGCATGGTTTGGCAGGCCGTGGGTGCGGTGAACATCCCGGTGGTGGGTCTGGGCGGCATTGCCACCGGCCGTGACGCACTGGAGTTCATCATGGCAGGTGCCACCGCAGTGCAGGTGGGTGCCGCAAACTTTGCAAACCCCCGCGCTATGGAGACCATTGCGGACGAGATGGCAGCATGGATGGACAAGAACGGCGTGAAAACGCTGGACGAGATCCGCGGCTGCGCCCGTCATGCAGAATAAAAACTGATATATCCATAAAATATCTACAATTATGCGCATAAAATAAAACTTAACGCATAAATTTGCAAATAGTGTAAAAGCGTGGTACAATACCACCCAAAGGAATATACACCACTGAAAAGAGAGGGAGAAGTACAATGAGTGAAGCACTTGAAATTCTGAAGAGCTGTGACGCATTTCTGGAAGGCCACTTCCTGCTGTCCTCCGGCCGCCATTCCAGCGCATACTGCCAGATGGCTTATCTGCAGCAGTACCCCGACCGCTGCGCCGAGGTCATGAAGACCGTGGCAGATAAGATCAAGGAAATGGACGTGGATGTGATCGTGGGACCTGCCATGGGCGGCATCGTCTATGCCTACGAGCTGGCCCGCCAGACCGGCAAGCGCGCCATCTTCACCGAGCGCGTGGACAACGTGATGACCCTGAAGCGCTTCGCCATCCATCCGGGTGAGAAGTGCCTCATCGCTGAGGACGTCGTGACCACCGGCATCTCCTCTCTGGAGACCAAGCGCGTCATCGAAGAGGCCGGCGGCATCTGCCTGGGCATCACCTGCGTGGTGGACCGCACCAAGCCCGAGGCTCCGTCTCCCATCCCCATCGTGGCAAGCGCCCTCAAGCTGGATCTGCCCAACTACGCCCCGGAAGAGTGCCCCATCTGCAAGGAGGGCAAGCTGCCGCTGGTGCATCTGGGCAGCCGCAAGATGAAGCAGGAAGCAAAGCAGACCCTGTAATGTGTTGAAACGAGGAAAACTATGAACGCATATCTTCTTTTGGCAAACGGCATGGTCTTTGCCGGACAGTCCGTGGGCGCGCAGGGCGTGACCGTGGGCGAGGTGGTGTTCTCCACCGGCATGGTGGGCTTTCAGGAGACCCTGACCGACCCCAGCTACTACGGCCAGATCATCACCCAGACCTACCCCCTCATCGGCAACTATGGCATGAATAAGGACGACATGGAGTCCGACCGCATCTGGGCAAAGGGCTACATCGTGCGCGAGGCCTGCACCACCCCCTCCAACTGGCGCTGTGAGGAGACGCTGGACAGCTTTTTGAAAAAGAACAATACCATCGGCATCGAGGGCATCGACACCCGCCACCTGACCCGCATCATCCGGGAGAGCGGCGTCATGAACGGTGCCATCCTGACCACCTTTGACCCCGCTGACCCGGCCAACAAAGCCGAGACGGATAAGCTGCTGGAAGAGATCCGCGCTTACGCCGTCACCGACGCCGTGAAGAGTGTCACCTGTGCAGAACCCGAGGTCTACAACGAGAAGGGTGAGACCCACATCGTGCTGATGCACTACGGCTGCAAGCGCAACATCGTGCGCTGCCTTGTCAAGCGCGGCTGCAAGGTGACGGTCATGCCCGCCTTTGCCACCGCTGAGGAAGTTGCTGCCCTGGACCCGGACGGCATCATGCTCTCCAACGGCCCCGGCGACCCCGCCGAGCCGGTGGAGGTCATCGAGAACCTCAAGCACATCTTTGAGCTGAATATCCCCACCTTCGGCATCTGCCTCGGCCACCAGCTCTCCGCTCTGGCCGCCGGTGCCAAGACCATGAAGCTCAAGTACGGCCACCGCGGCGCCAACCAGCCCG
>OKSU01000204.1_pt1 | contig 15554 bp, 17 predicted proteins | sample 1606441 | NCBI WGS metagenome assembly OKSU01 (sample SAMEA3879600, study PRJEB24766) | human gut metagenome | biome: human-associated habitat; feature: feces | place: USA | collected 1985/1987 | reverse complement strand
GGTGCTTCTGATAATGAAAAGCTAAATTCATCTGAATCCAAATCCATTTTAGAGAGCAAATCTCTTATAAATGAAAGTATATTATTTGACGAAAGATTTGACTCAAAAAATATACCTGTTTTGTTAATTTGTCTTCCTTTTCGTAACATTCTTTCGTCATTACTTATATATACTCTGTCGGCATTTGGAATCGAATAATTTTTTGTTGCCAGTTCATTTAACAAATCTCCGTCCAAATCATAAACAATATCAATAAATTTAGTCAACAAATCAACCCAACTTGATACAGCAGTATATTCTCCAATAAATGAAAATCCTCCAGGTTTAGTATTTGAAAGATCGATATCACTGTTAACTCCAAAACTTAACTCATTAATTTCGCTAACATCCGAGTGCATTTCAACATAACTAAATACATTTATTAAAATATTTGCTAGAGAATCCGCTCTTTCAACGATCGAATTCTCATCCCATCGTTCAGCCGATAAAACATCCTTGTTTAATATATTAGCTTTAGAATAATCACGTATAATTTTTTTCTTTTCATTAAAAGGCTTTGTACCTAGTTCGCTATTATAGCCAGTAATAGTTAAGTTGCCAAGTGTATGTAGATATGTTTCATATACCATATCATAATTATCACCGACCTCTTTTTTCCATACAGCAGCATTTATTTTTTGCGGTAATATGTGTTCTATAGTGAGATTTGAAACATCAATTTGTTCCTTTGTTGAATTTTCAATAACAGATAAAACATATTTGCAAATAGACTTCTTATACAATGGTTTGCGAATAAGTGCATCTTTAAATTCAGCATCAGTAGGCATACGGTCGTTCGTTCTCAAATCATTAAGAAATTTTACAAATTTCTCGTAGTAATCTTCATAATTACCATCATAAATGCGATCATAGAGTGATTTCATAAACTTTGATAGATTTTTGTTAATTTCACAAGATGTAATTCTTATAAAATATGTCAATAAGTACTCTAAAACATCACACAAAGTCTTTTCGTCAATGAAATTCTCTTCGTAGTCATTAAAAATTTTAAAGATAAACGGAATAACTGTTGTCTGCTTAATTGTATAAAATGAACGCAACAAATATGTTATTTTCTGTGAGTAATACTGTTTTTCTCCAATAAACACACCATAATATCTCGATGTTCTTAAAAGGTCTTTTAAGACATCTTCGTGAGTTAAATTTTCAGACTCACAATGTTCTTTGAACAACCGATAAGCATTTTTGCTATTTACCGAACCACTAATCTGAGAATTTAAGAAATTTATTACAAAATCCCCAAGATTGCGATAGCCAACATTCTTTTCTATGGCAGACCAATAATTTTCGTATAATTCATCTTGATTAATGTCATCCATGAGCAGATAGTTTCGTATTAGATCAGATAAACTCAACTCCAAACCTGTTGAGTTAATTGACTCAAATATTTTTTGTGGTTCATCGCCTTGGGATTTATCAAGAACAATTTCAACCATTTCCAATTTTTTAATTCCGTTAAGAATATCAGATAATTCTAAACCGCTTGATGTTGTTCTTTTTATTAAGTCTCTGAAAGTTATATAATTTTTATAAATGTTGGAGTTTCGATCCATTTCATCAATTTTGTCTTTTATTAAAAGCAGTAATTGTTCATTATCTGTTTTCACAGGTTTCAACTTTAATTTATATTTTTCGTCGCAATTCCTATTGAACATTACTTCTTCTATTTCAGATTCTATTCTGACAGAAACGCCTTTAGCAGCATCATAAAGTGCTTTGAGGAGAATATACATAGATGTAAGACGTTGTTGTCCGTCTATAATCAACACTTCACTTAAAGTACTTGCGTTGAGTCCTACAATATAAACAATAGTTCCCATAAAGTGCTTGCGATCACATTCGTTTGCCATTAAAATATCTTGATATAGTTTTTCACATTGTATATTTGACCAATCGTAGTTACGCTGATAAACAGGAACTTTAAATACTCTTTTATTCTTTTCTATTAAATCAGAAAATAACCATACTTTATACGGTTGCATATAATGATCTCCTTTTCTTTTGTTTTCTATAATTTCACAATATTTTTGTGCACACTTCCAGCAACATAAGTTCTTCTAAAAATATAGAAAATTATTTTTCCATCATTCCATTTGCAAGATCTCGTGCGACAAATGGAATAAAATAAAACGGTATGGTAAGCAGTTTTTGATCAGGATTATATCCATAATTGTTCTTTGATACCTTGATGGCATATTCAAATTTATTACGGTTTGAGAATTTCTCAAGAGAGTTCAAAGTGCCTCTGCCTTTTTTGACATCAATCGGATACAATTTATTATTTGACTCAATGATAAATTCAAGTTCGGATGATAACTTGCCACGCCAATAGAATAATTTATGCTCTTTTGCAATTAGTTCGTTTGCTACAAAATTTTCAAAAAATATTCCCGACAGAGTATTATCCCTTTCATTCGACACAAACGAAGCCGCATTGATTCCGCTCTGATACGAAAACATACCAATATCGCCGAGGAACAACCGAAAGTTACTTTCGCTATCCGGCATAAGCGGCGTTGTGATATGCTCTTTTAATTGAAAAGATTGATTTACAATATGTGCCATTGTAAGCCACTGAACAGATGTTGCGTAATCTCTTGTTTTACTTTTTTCTTCAATCAATCCCGGAGAAAAATTTTTAGACTCTTTATTCAATTCTCTATAAATATTTTGAAACAGAAGACGGGAACGAAGTACCGCCTCTTGGCTTGCTTGATAAAGTTCCATATCAGATAAATAATTATCATACAGAACTTTAAGGATTTCTCTTGCTTCAAGAAGATTACCGTCATCAATATAGGCTTCAACTGCTTCAGGCATACCACCTACAAGCAGATATTTATATACTTGCTCCATTGCCAACTCGTGAATATGAAAATCTAATAATTGCTTGTTTTCATAAGCGTTTTTGATGGTATCGTATAACATCTTATTGCTGTTCATCAAGAATTCGTCAAAGGTCATTGGATAAATAGTAATTTGATTTATCTTACCTACTGGGAAAAGAAATTTATCGTTTTCCTTTGAACCCCTTTTATGTGTTTCTCTTTGAAGTTTAATACGAACCATTGAACCGGTTGCAATAACCGGAATTTCTCTATAGTCCTGGCAGAAATATTTAAGAGCGGAAATGATATTTGGACATTCCTGTACTTCGTCAAATATCAGCAGGGTCTTTTTATTGATCTGCTTTCCTTTACGCAGTGAGATGTATTCAATAATTTTTTCTGCATTAGCGGTATTGGAACAGAACTCGCGGATTTCATCCTCTTTTTTGCAGTCAATATAAATATAACTGCTTTTATAATACTTTTCAGCAAAAAGCTCTTTCGCAAGATAGGTTTTTCCAACCTGCCTTGCTCCCCAAATAATCAAAGGCTTTTTTCTTTTGTTATTATTCCAATCAATTAGTTTTTGTAATGCTATTCGTTCCATAAACAAACCTCCAAGCATAGTGTAGCACAAATTGCACCAATTATCAAGAAGTTTCAAAAGTTATTTGCACCTACAAAGAATTATTTTTCATTATTATTTGCACTTATGGTTTGATATGAAAAATCATTATATAAGCACTTGTCAAAAATATTATAACGAAATTCACAAAAACGAGCCATGAGGTACCTGAAGAGCTCCAAATTGTTCTGACAAGAAAATGTTGTATATAAAAGCCAATTATGGCACTATGATAAAAGGAGGATAAATCGCTATGAAAGAACAGAAAATTGATTTTAAAGAAATGAATAGAGATAATAATCAAGGCGAAATAGTTATTTATCAAACTGATGACGGTGATACAAAAATTGATGTTCGATTTGTTGATGAAACGGTATGGTTGACGCAGGCACAATTATGTGAACTTTACCAAACGAGCAAATCAAATGTAAGTGAGCATATTAAAAATATTTTTGAAGAGGGCGAACTTGAAGAAAATTCAGTTGTTCGGAAATTCCGAACAACTGCGAGTGACGGTAAAAATTATAGCGTTTCATATTATAATCTCGATATGATTATTTCACTTGGTTACCGAATCAAATCAATCACTGCTACTCAATTTCGTCGTTGGGCAACCGAACGCTTAAAAGAATATATGATAAAAGGTTTCACCATGGATGATGAAAGGCTTAAAAATCTCGGTGGTGGAAATTATTGGAATGAACTTTTAGACAGGATCAGAGATATTCGTTCTTCCGAAAAAGTTATGTATCGTCAGGTGCTTGCAGGAGTGGACCGGAAAAAAGGGTACCTGACCGACACCTGCCTGTCGGCACAGGATGCATTCAAGAAATACCTGGGTTATTTCATATACCGTATGAAAACTGAAAACCTCACGCACAGCTTTGGACGAGCCGTACGTGAGGTTTTTTGTAATATTTCGTGCTTTCGCAAAGAAAGGCAATCATTTATTTGCTGAGAAAAGTGACCATGCAAGGGAAAACAACCCCTGCATGGTCACTTTTTATGCCATTGCAGACTCAAATGCTTTTTCAAAGATCTCATCATCAAGCGACTTGCGCAACTCTCTCTTGAGTTGAAAACATGTTGCTTGGTATTTTTTAGACCGGCGTCCTTTTGATTTGATTTTTGCGCTGTTAGGGAAATCTTTGGAAAACTGAGCGAAGGCAATCCGCCAATACTGGCTCATGCTTAGAATTGATTCATAAATGTCATACAGTTCATCATCAGAAAATACCGATGTGTCTTTGTCCTTTAAATACAAATGCAATCCTTTTTCAAATTCTCGCCAGTCATCTTCACGGATCTTCTCCCTTTTATTGCGAATCCACTCAAAAATGCGCACATCTTCTCTGTTGCCAACGCGGTCGAGGATATCCTGCCACTGGCGCCAAGAAAGTTTTTCGACTATTTCTTGATCGAACTGCGATAGCCTGTAACATTGTCCGTAAAAACTGCGTGTTTCAGCATTTGTGCCCTCGTTTCTAATGCGATTCTCTTTTGTGGCAAAGGTTTTGATTTCATCCCAGAATTTTCTACGTTCAGATGCAGAAATATTATACTTGGTTAGCAAACTGCCAAGAAATTTACCGAGGTTATACTTGTACAAAACGCTTTTTCCATAGGTTTCTTCCAAATCTGATTCAATCTGCGGAATTTCTTGCTTGAGGGCATTCAATATTTCGTCTATAGTGGCTATTTCTTTTGATGATAATAGGCCTTCATACACAAGATGTCCTTCATCATCCAATGCAACTATATGTCCCATGCTTACCACCTCACCTTAGACTCTGAAAGTAAACGCTTTCGATTTTTTGTAGCACCTGATCTGCTGCTTCTTGCGGCTCAAGGTCTGCAAAATCTTTTCCTTGTTCTCCGAACATATCGTATTTACCTTCAGCGAGATAGAGTAGTACATACTGTTTAAGCATTTGCTCTTTCATGTAATCGTGTTGCACATCAGGATAGTCGGACACATTTAAGTAGGCTACATGGCCAACATTAAGAGTGATAGTACGTCCATTACCAGCGGTATACCATGAACGTCTAAAGTCCTCGGGAGCTACAACGCTTTGTACATCAAAAGAATCATTTTTGCCGTTTTTTTCATCAGAGTTCAAAAAAACCTTATAGTGATAAGATGCTATTTTGTCACCTTTTTCATATTGCGGATCATCAGAATTAGCAATAAGTCTGGCACGAAGTTCAAGGATACCCTCCGACAAATAGGGCTCATAGGTTTGCCGATCAAATACAATTTTCTCAATGGGTGCAGTAATCGTTTCTTCAAACGGTTCGATATTTCCCTCAAAAGAAGCGACATCAATTATTTTAGGACAAGTTGGATCACTTGCATTATGGATGCTTACATTCAAGCGATAGTTCAGTTTGTGATTCCTCTTGTTCTCAACTAAGTAGGATACGCTCCTTAAAGATTCACCAAAATTCACCCTGCGGCTGTTGACTGTTGGAAAAATACACTCATGAAGCACAATATTGACTGTCTCACGGGAATTATCCGGTTTGTCAACGTCAAAGAAGTATGGAAGTTCTTTTCGCTTTTCTTTTCCACTTCCAATAACCTTCACTGTAAGAACGATGCGATTCTCTGCATATTGAACAGAATTCTGCTTTGAAACCGTATGTGTAAAGGCCATTTTTTTCGCAGAGTTTGATGGTACGATGATTTTGTCATTCGCAATAGTTGATACTACATTGCCTGTTTGTGGATTAACAACAGATAATTTGTATTCAAATTTCTTATCGGTAGCATACGAACTTTTTATTCTGACCGTAAAACCTATTTCATCTTTTGATGTCACACGCTCAGACCCTTCAACAGGGTAGGAAATGTCTTGCCATCGAACATCAAAATCTGCCTTTTGCGGTCCTTTCCCCAAATCTTCAAAACCAAGCCGGTCAAATAAATCCTGAATATCCTCGGCGATCTGTTTCAGTTCGTCTTTCAGTTTTTTATCTTCACTTTCCTTGTCTCTTATATAACCCCATTCTATAAGATTGGCTTTGAACTTGTTATTGCAGTAGTTTTTAAGATGCTGGTAAGCAGCTACGTTTTTCTTTCCTTTGCTGACACCAAAGTGGACCTTATCCTCAATGTCGGATAGGTCATCTTCCCACTGCTCATCAACTTCAATGTATCCCCAGAAGTTGTTTTCGATTTTCTTAGGGATTTCTTTGATGTCGATTTCGCCGATTTTCATGCCTTTTCTATAATATGATATACCATTCCAACGGTTCTTACCGTCATCAAACACATAAAGTCCAAAGTGCTTTACTTTATAACCCGGCATGTATAATTCCGGATTCTGAAGGTCAAATGAATGCGTTCCTTTCCTTATATCTTCCGGAACCTTAATCTTCTTGCCATTTACTGTTATTGCAGCGTCGTCTGTTAACCGTTGGATAATTATCCACCACGACTCCTGAATAAAAGGAATGATATCGCCGCTGGTGATAGAATCAACCAGCTCCTCCTTTGGAGACTCGATTATAATTCGTGTACCAACAGTCTTTTTTTCAGAAAGTCCAGTGTTGTCAAGAATATATTTTTTTGCCTCATCATCCTCATAAGCAATAGAATTGACTTGCCCACTCTTATTAACATTAGCTACATATAAACCATCTTCTCGGAGAGAGTCATAATAGTAAGTATAAGACTGAGAAGCGGCGGAATAAACACTTTTTCCTGCACCAAAAAGGCCACCACCAGTTGTGTTGCCGCCAGAGTTAAACATAGATGTAAAACGTGACAAACGTTCTTCTGCTGGAAGTGTTTTTCCTTGTGCCATCAAATCGTTGATCTGTTCTGCCGGAGTGTTCGCACCTGTTAGTCCGACAGTTCCAGAATCCTCTACAACGACATATTTGCCATGAGCGTTTTCTATCAAAGATATGTCGCATCTCCAATTTTTCCATTTGTTTGTTTTCCTTGCACCAACGGCGTTTTGAATCGCATCCTTTTGAAAACCGTTAGGAAAGGTTACACCAGCATCGGTATATGCGCCCAAGATCCAATCAACATTGTTTCTGTAGTTCTGCGGCATGGGAGTGAGAGCCATAGAAACACCTCCTTAATCTAATGTAAAGCGAGAACTTTTCTTGCTTTCTATTTTGTTAAACTTCTTTTTTGCTTCACGGACTTCCGTTTCAATTGCCACGAAAATTTTATCGACATCTTGTTGCGTATAGTCATAAGCACTTGAATTTGAACAGTTGCCAAGAAGTTGAAGCATATCAATTATCTTATTGGTTCGCGCTTCTGCAAGTCTGACAAACTTTTCACGCTTTGTTTCTTGTCCTTTACTCATAGGAAAGCCCCCTCTTGTTTATATGTTGATATTAGTGTATCACATAAAGCTGCTCGCGTCAATAATATTTGAAAAATATTTGCAATATGTTTATTATATTTTAAAAATACGCACCTATATTTAATCACAAAATGCAAAATGCCGCACAATATTACAAGAATAATGCACGGCATTTTGCGATATTTAGCTTCTATTTCAAATATTTTATGAGTATTGTTGCAATTCCTTTTGCTAATAAGGGTGGAACCGCATTCCCTACTTGCTGATATTGAGAATCCTTTGTGCCGATAAATTCAAAAGAATCCGGGAAAGACTGAAGTCTTGCTGCCTCTCGAACTGTTATCGCCCTATTAAGGGTAGGATGTATCCACATTGATTTGCGGACATTCACAACTGTCCCACTTGGCTTGTTGGGATCAAGTCTTAAATAAATAGTATTCTGCGTTCTTTCAGGTTTCGAATATGTATCCTTATCTTCGAGTTCTAAACTGTGAAAGTTTTTTCCTTGCTTTATTTTCTTAAAACGCTCCATTGATTTATCAGTTGTTTTTGTCGTTATGTGATTTTTAACAGATTTACTTCCTTTGCGCATAGAAAGAGCGTAATCACTTATATCGCTTTGCTTCACATAAGGTATCGGGGTATAAATCGGTTTGTAACCGACTTCATAAATTGAAAGATCCGATATTGCTTCCCCTACTGTCGGGATACTATCAACAGCAGGCTCATTGGGCAGGACTAATTCGATGCCGCTTTCTTTATATACATCATGTCTTATTCCTACAACGATATATCTACGGCGTTCCTGCGGCACCCCAAACAACTCGGCGTTAAACACAGCCCCTTTTTGAATATATTCATCTCCAAGAATGGCATTTATATAATCAATTACGGAATATGAATTTACTACGAAACGCAAACCGTCTTTAACCGAATATTCATATTGTCCGATTAATTCATTTTCAGATATCTCTTTAATGAATTCTATCAATTTTTGCAAGCCAACTATATAGTCTAATTCCTCAATTGCTTTATCTGGACAATTTTCCTCTATTGCGCTATATATATTTCTCAGTTTTGCAATAAATTGTTGTTTTGTCTCAAAATCGGTATCACTGATACTATTTATATATGATACAATCAGATTCTTAATCGCAAGCTTGTTCTTTTTGAGAAAATTAGGTAGCCTCCTGGGGTTGCCGATATTCTTTCTCAATACACTTAAATGATGTGTAAGTTGCTCTGGAATCAATATTTCACTTAAATCAGATTCTGGCAAACCACGCATATCAACCCCGTCATACGACACTTCTGAAAGCAATAATGTATCCCGTCTCTTCGGAATATCATGACCGTTTGCAATAAGTACTTCTATTTCGTCGTTGTCTTTGCGGGATTCGTAAAACCTGTGTGTGTCAGATTCGAGCATACTAACATTTTCCATCACAAAGGCTTTCGGCTTAATTTCTCGGATTGCTCTAAAGTACTCCTTTACCAAGCCGTTGTTCATGCTAATCAAGTGATTTTTTTGTCTATTGGCATTCGAGAAACCCTGGCACGGTGGTCCTCCTATAACCACATCAATGGAATTCCCAAGCCGCGAATTTAAAGCGGCAAAATCATAACCAATTACATTATCAATGAACTCAAAATTGTCATCGTTTTTCGCAATGTTTGCTTTATATGTTTTTTGCGCATTATTGTTAATTTCTGCAGCAGCAACAAGTTTGTATTCACCCGTCATAAGGAAACCGAGACTCAAACCGCCTGCACCGGCAAATAAATCAATGGTTTTTATCATAGTCCATACCTCGTTATTCTGCGTCAGCAACTCGATTGTTATTACGCATCCACGAGTCTACTTCGCTAATTTTGAATTTCCATTTTCTGTCTATCTTATAGGCGGGAAGCTCTTGCGTGCGAATCATCTTTTTTACGGTATCTCTACTGCAATCAAGATGCTTACATATATCCTCCATAGATACCCACTTTTCTTCTTTTTCCATAAGGCACCTCCATATCTATCGTGTCATTATACCACAAGGCGTCCGAAAAATCAACAAGAACTTCTACTAATTATAAATAACTAATACTAATAACTACTAAAAACAGCTAAAATAAAATCCTTGCCCATTTTGGACAAGGATTTAAAGATAAGGTCAAGCACTTAAAGCCCTTTTACTTCTCCCTAATCTAAACTAATCTCTATACACTTCTCAATTATTTCTGTCTGTGTAAGACGGGCGATAAAACAGTATCTGTGACTTTACGGTATGACTACTGATGCGGGATGGGGTTTAGTGTCATACGGCATTTCGCCTATGCCTCAAACCAGCATTTCCCACTTACCGTATCTCTTGCCGCATTCACGACGGATATAGTTTTTATCCTGCAAGGATTTCATAATTCGCTTTATGGTTGCAATGGATTTTCCGGTTGCTTCTGCAATCTCTTGCTGTTTTATTGTCGGGTTCTTTGCCACTAATTCTAAAACTGCAAGTTCTTCTAAAGTGCAGTCCAAAGTATCAAATTGATACTTTGAAACTTTGGACTTGATACTTTGGGAGGCTCTTTCGCCCGCATAATCAACGTGCATATATCTGTTTTTTAACTCATAATGCGTATCTAACAAAAGATTCGAAAAGAACATTTCCAAAAATTTAGTTGTGGAATGGACGCCTTTTTGCAGATTATTGTAATTTGCACGAACCAATGCATTACGAAAATATCAAGAATATTTCTCGAATGCATCGTTGTTTACGCTAAAGCCGAATGTTTTCATATATTTCATCATAAATACGGCAGTTGCACGGGTGTTTCCCTCGCTGGACGGGTGAATTTGCTAAATATCCGAAGCAAATTTTGCCAAATGCTTTACAGCTTCATCTACAGTCAAACCCTCATAAGAAAACTGTTTTTCGGTGGCAAAATCATAATCCAAAGTATCTTTTATACTGTTAAAATCAGCGTAGATAACCGTTTCGCCGTTCAGGACCCACTCTTTCTTTGTGTTGTTGTTCTGCCTGACTTGTCCTGCGTGACCGAACACGCCCTCGAACAATCTGCGACGAATCGAAAGCCACTCGGCAGGGGAAAACTGAAACGCTTTTTCACCCAACAACTTTGCAATTCTTGCCGAAACAATGTCCGCTTCTTAGGGTTCGTTTTCCGTCTCGGTGCGTACAGAACACTGCTCATAGTAACTGTGAATACGCTTTTGAGCCTCGTCGATTGTGATTTTACCTTCGATATGCTCTTTGGCGGTGTCTAATAAATAGTCAGAAGTATTCAGCCCGTCAACAGCCTGCAAACCGATGGCAGTTTGCCACGCTTCGCTTTTTTCGGCTTTGTCGGGTTCGCCTTGCTTTATATATTCTTCAAGTTCAAATAGCCAATTTTTATCCGGCATATTTGCACCTCGTTTCGTTATTATAATTCTTCAGCCTTAAAGGTTGTATACCCCTCATAATAGTAACTGTGGTCGATGCCTTTCATATAGACCTCAAGGCTGTTTATTTCGTCGGTAAGCGCACCTTTTAGCAACACTTTAATCTCTACATCTTTAATCGGACTGCGTTCCATTGCAAGTAAGTAGTCCTCTTTATCGACCTTGCTCCAGTCTATAACTTTGCCGATTTCATTTTTTAAGATATGGTCAAGCCAAATGCGAGTACTGCGACCGTTACCCTCACGGAACGGATGGGCAATGTTCATTTCGACATATTTTTCTACTATCTCATCAAAATTTGACTGCGGCATTTTGTCAATATTTTCAAGTGCCGCTTGCAAGTACATAAGCGGTGCAAATCTGAAATTACCTTTAGCCATATTGACCGTGCGGATTTCTCCAGCAAAGGCGTAAATATCTTCAAAAAGATATTTATGAATAGCGGCTAATGTCTTATATGTTCCGTCAGAAAGTAGCTTGAGAATGGCAAAGTCAAATAAATTAACAGCTTTCTTTTTACTGATTCGCTCTTCTTCTCGTGCGAGTTCGGCAGAATCGGTAAGCCCTAATTTATTTTCAAGCACCATATTGCACCTCCGAAATTTGATTATTTATCCGCTGCAATACCGGATTTCATCCAAGCGTCAATTTCGCTGACTTTGAATTTCCAAAGGCGTCCGATTTTTGCTGCGGGCATATTTCTTCTTTCTATCCAATCAAGTACGGTATCACGGCTGACGCCAAGATATTCGCATATTTCTTTCATTGAGTACCAGCGCTCGATGTTAGAATCCATTAGATTTTCCTCGCTTTCAGATAGTTACAATTATACAAGTTTATTATATCACACAGAACGCTTAAAATCAATGATTATTGCGGATTTATAAGGAAAAATCAAGAAAAATCAAAACAAAACAGAGTTGTTACTCGAACGGCTCCGAAAGGTTAGTTATAGTTATTTGTTTTTCTTGATTCTATTCGGAAAGCTACTCTCAAGCCACTCTTCAAACTCCAAAGTTTCTTATTATGATTTCTAAAACCTTGTGTATAATCTTATCAAAGGGATATTATAAAAAGACTGCATTTTCGCAAAGTATGACTTACCACTAATGAGGTTGAGCACAACATGATGCGGCGAAAAAGAAAAAATAGTTTCAAAATTAAATGAACTTTGCATAAACACAAAAGAGTTGAGAAACACAATTTCTCAACTCTTTTTGTTTATAGTATAGTTCAATATCACGGCAAAATTTCCAGCCAATAGCCGTCCGGGTCCTCGATGAAATAGATACCCATTTCAGGATTTTCAAAGCAGATGCAACCCATTTCTTCGTGCTTTTTATGTGCCAAATCAAAATCATCTGCCTTAAATGCCAAATGGAATTCACATTCCCCCAAATCGTACGGCTGCGGATGTTCTTTAAGCCAAGTAAGTTCAAGCTCAAAATCGCTTGAATCATTGCTCAAATAAACGATAATAAAATCGTCGGTGGTTTTTCGTCTGACCTCGTGCAAATCAAGCGCATCGCCATAAAACTTAATCGACCTATCCAAATCGGAAACATTATAGTTTTCATGAATCATTCTAAAGCTCATATTTCTTCTCCCTTTGCTGATTCTGTGTTTTTTATTCGTGATTTATACTGCGGATATTCGGTGGTAAACCTATCAATCACGCTCGGTTCGTTCCAATAATGCATAGGGAAAACGGCGTTGCAATCGACATGTTTCAAAAAATAAAGCATACCGTCGGCATAATGTTCCTCCTGCCGTGGGTCAAGGGGAACGAATGCTGCATCAAAATGAGCGCCCTTGATTTTGTCAATCTCGGCATCTCGCCCTTGTAATAATCAAAAACATAATAGCAGTTCTCGGTTTCAACCAAAAATCCACTGTGGTTAATGTATGTTATTTTCATATTGTACCTCTGCATATTCGGGATTTTGTACAACCGTTAAATTTCTTCAATTCTCAAGCTTTTCAAATACGCATAAGTTCCATCGTAATACTCCGGCAGACGCGTGCTGTCTTCCCAAAAGCCGGTAGATGTTTTATTGCCATTACCATACGGTACGCAAATCACCATACCCGACCTTGCACGAGTTAGTAAAACTCTTGATAGAATTATAATATCATAATTTTATTTTACAAACAACATCGCAATTGACAAACGAGTAAATTTTAGTACTAAGTCAAATATTTTTTCCAAAAACACATCAACAAAACCTGAATTTTTCTCTGTATTATAGAGGAGTATTTTTTGCCGTGCTGAAATCAAATGTAAACAAGGTGTAAAAATTTTTGAAAAACACCCGAACAAAACGGGAATTTTTCTCTGTATAGTAGAGGGAGTTTTTTGAACGATGTTTTTCTTTTTGTTTTTCACTCAGCAAAATATTCTCTCGAATAATTTGGAAGGAGGGTTTCGTATGGGTAAAAATTGCAGCGGTCAATTTTTTCTTTTGCCGAACAGAATTTTTGATGAACAGTTATCGCCAAATGAATTTATTGTTTATTCTTTTCTTGTTCGTGCAAAGGACTCGGCGGGGCAAAATTTTTGGTCGGTGCCTATGATTGCGAAAAGCTGTTCGATGTGTGCATCTACTTGCAGAAAAGTTTTGCATTCGCTTGAAAGTGGTGGTTACATAACTATCTCAAAACGGTTTATCGGCGGTGAGCAAAAGAGCAATCTATACACGGTCAACAAGATTTAATGCACCGTGCTTTAGGATTTATCGGCAAAGAATATGAAAGGCTTTGATTTGGAAATTTTATGATTTTTGAAACGAAAATTGATGGCTTTTGAGTGGATTTTTGAGCAAATTTCAAGCCGTCGATTTTAAAGCAGGATAAAGGGATAATGATTTTCGGGCATTGAAATGCCCGAAAACGCCGTCCGGCAAAGCCTGTCGGCTTTTCAAATCGTAATACTTTTGCGTATGATTCCAAATTCGTATGCAGTTAGGGGTGTTTTTCGCAGAATTTCAAGGCTTTTGCGTATTCACTCAAGAGTTGCGGTATGATAAACCTATTTTTGAAAAATCGGGCAACGCTGTGAGCAAAAATTGACGAGTTCGATCTAAAATAGAGTAACTCGTCGGACTTAAACTAAAAACGGCTTACAGGCGATTTGTGAAAGCCTGTGAGCAAAACGGAGGTTAATATGAACTACAAATTTACAATGAAAGGCAAATCAAATTAAAGGAGGCAGATATAAAATCATAGTCAGCGTGTTGCCTTATGGCAGCAAAGGAAATAAATTCTAAAGCATCAGGCAATAATAGTATTGAAAAATCAAGCGGGAGTGAGCTGAAAATCAATACACAAAACATTGCCGATGAGAGAATCAGCACGGAGCTTTGGATGCAGCATTTTGCAAATACGCTGCTGAATCAAAATGCCATTGACGACAAAACCTATCGCAAATTGATGGGAAAAATCAGTATGGAAGTCAATCGCAGATACGGAAAAATAAACTAAAAAGCTCTGTAAAACATTACCAAAACAGGTATCAATCCCCTAATGAATGCAGGGGTGAAATACTGTAAAATAAAGCTGGATAATAGAAATTATTTGTAATATTGTCTGCTTGGAAAGGAGTAAAAATATGGATATATATTCAACTCGTGAGAGAATAAGAAAAGAAAATATCAACTTTATGAACCTGCCGCTGCGAGTAACATTTTACGCTCGTGTCAGCACGGATTTTAATGTGCAGTTAAATTCACTTGATAACCAAATAACGTATTACACCGATTTCATTAGGAAAAATCCGAATTGGGAATATGTTGACGGCTATGTTGACGAGGGCATATCGGGCGTATCGACCGCAAAGCGTGAGCGATTCAACGAAATGATTGAAGACGCTAAGGCAGGAATGTTTGACCTGATTGTAACCAAAGAGGTGTCGAGATTTGCCCGTAACACGCTGGACAGTATTCGCTTTACCCGTGAACTTTTATCAAATGGAGTGGCTGTGTATTTTCAAAATGACAACATAAATACGCTTGACGAGGACAGCGAACTGAGGCTGACGATTATGCCATCTATGGCGCAAGACGAGTCGAGAAAAATCTCTACACGTGTGCGATTCGGTCATCAACAGGCTATCAAAAAAGGCACTGTACTCGGCACGAACAATATGTACGGCTACATCAAAAAAGACGGCAAGCTGATGATTGACGAAACGCAATACGGTTTTAAGCCGCCGATTTTATGAGAATCTCACCGAAACGAGTAAAAATACGAAAAATCAATTCACATAT
>OKSU01000202.1_pt1 | contig 15723 bp, 22 predicted proteins | sample 1606441 | NCBI WGS metagenome assembly OKSU01 (sample SAMEA3879600, study PRJEB24766) | human gut metagenome | biome: human-associated habitat; feature: feces | place: USA | collected 1985/1987 | reverse complement strand
GTTGACCGCCATTTCCAATTCGGGCATGGTTGACACGTTCGGCGAAATGCTCGCAGGATTCGTACCATTGTCGAACGCGGCCGCTAAGTTGGCGGCGACGTTCGTCAACCAGCTTGCGCCAGCCGTCAACAAGGCATTCAACGTGCAGCAGGTCGAGCAGTTCCTCGCCCCGTTGACGAATCTCATCAGCCTGAACTCGCAGAACGCCAATCTCCTATCCTCATTGGGCGACATGCTGAACACGGTGGGCGTCATCGGCGCCACCGCGTTCTCCCTCATGGTCGCCACTAACGACCGGTTCGCATCCCGCATCCCGTTCATCGGACGCGCGCTGGTCGGCGTGAAGAACACGCTCATCAAACTTGGTTCCGGCTTCACTAGCGTGTTCGGAGCGGCGGTGTCCGCATCGTCCGCAGTCATCGACAAGCTCGCGTCCATGGCCGACGCGATGGCGAAAACGCTGTCCGAATCAACTAAAGCGCAGAACGCGCTCGGCAAGTTCAACGTCGCGTTCGAAGACTTGGGGACGTACGCGTTCAGCTTCGGCGAGAAAGGCGCTGAAGGCTTCGAACTCATCCAACAGGCCGCGACGAACCTGCGGAATGGTGTGGGACAGGCGTCCGACAATGTGAAGCTGCTCCAAACCGGTTTGAACGCGATGGGTTCCGACGCTGAAGCGCTTCCCGAAGCGTTCCTCAAAGCGTTCGAAACCCTCAACACCGAAGTGGATGCCGCCGCTCGGAAGAAGGCTCCATCCCTCATCCAAGCGTTCCATGACATTCGCGCAGCAGCCGACACCATCGTCGTGGATTCGGACATCTACCGTTCGTTGGACACGGCCGGACAGAGCGCGGACATCTACCGTGACAAGCTCGTGCAGGTGGGACGTGAGTTCAAGGAGCTTACCGGCCTGAACATTCCGGACGTGTTCCTTCCCTTGGTCGGGTCTGCCGTGTCCGCGTCCGACAGCATCATGCAGACGTTCGGCAATCTGAAGGCAGGATTGTCCAACTATGCCGCGAACACGGCACAGCAGTGGGCGCCAGTCAAGGAGATTATCGCCGAAGCGTTCTCAAACGCCGCCGAATCCGTCAAAACGAAGATGGAGGCCATGCGTGCCGCCGTCGAATCCGGCGTGCTCTCCATGGTCGAGAACGTGAAGGGCAAGGCGTCCGAGCTCAAAGCGGCGTTCGACGAAATGCTGGACACGACCGGCATCAGCGACACCATGTCCAAGCTCGGGTCTGTGGTGGGCAATGGGCTTTCCTCCGTCAAGAGCGCGCTCAAGTCGTTTGGTTCCGAAGCGGTGTCCGCGCTGTCGATGCCGTTCGACGGTCTTTCTGAAAAGATTTTCGGCTCGTTCAAAGGGCAGAATCCGTTCGCGCCGTTGACGTCCGCCGCGAAGACGGTCGGTGCCGGATTGTCCGCCACGGTCGGCGGCGCCGTGTCGCGTCTTGCCGGACGGTTCAGCCCGTTGGCGTCCGCCGGAAAGGCAGCTTTCGCTACCATCGGCTCCGCCGCATTGAAGGTGTCTTCCGGCGCGTTGAAGGGATTCGGCGTGGCCGTGAATGGAGTCGGCGCGGCAATCGGCAAGATTGGCGGCATCGCATCCCAGTTGGGCGTGACCGGCGCATTGTTCACCGGCCTGACGACCGGATTCCAGACACTGTTCAAACTCGACCCATCCCAGATGGTTGGCAAGTTCGACGAATGGCAGAAAAGCCTCGACAACACGCTTACCGGCATTCAGACGAAACTACCCGCCATGGCGAACGCGTTCGCCTCTGCTCTCCCGCAGGTGGTGGCGAGCGTCACCGAGGCGCTGCCAGGCATCGCCAACGCGCTCATGAGCGTTGGGCAGACGCTCGCACCAGCGTTTATGACGATATTGCCGCAAGTCACTCAGGCGTTCTCAGACATGTTCGCCCAGCTGCCGGGCTTTATCGCCACCTATGGCCAGCCGATGCTGGAAGCGTTCGGCACGCTGTTCGCCACACTCGCAGGTCAGATTCCGTCGCTTATGACCTCGCTTGGTCAGGCGTTGATTACCGGCGTTCAGGTCGCGTTCAGCGCCATAAGCGACAATAGCGCGGCCATCGCCGGGTTCATCAGCGGGTTCGGCGCATCCTTGGCTTCCGGCATTCAGACGTTGGGCGTCACCGTTGTGGCCGCGCTCCCGTCCATCGGACAGAGCATCGCCACCGCGCTGCCGACGCTGGTTCCGGCGTTGATGTCCGCTATCACCAGTGTGATAACCTCATTGGCCGCCGCATTGCCGGGCATCGCCGTTGCCATCATCAACCAGCTGCCCGCAATCATCGGCGGATTGGCTACCGGCATCCTTAACGGTCTGCCCACACTGATTAGCGCTTTTATCAGCGTTGCGACCAGCATCGCCGCGAACTTCCCACGCATTTTCATGGCCGTTGCGCTAGCTGTCCCTGCGATTATCGCAAACATCGCACGACCGTTCGCCGGATTGGGTGGTCGTATTCTCGGCTACATCGGGAGCATTCCGGGCAAAATCATGGGCCTGTTCGCCGGTGCTGGCTCGTGGCTGGTCGATTCCGGCGCCGCGTTGATGGACGGTTTCAAACAGGGTATTCTCAACGCGGTCGATAAAGTGAAGAGCGCGGTGAAGGGCGCGTTGCAGAAGGTGCGAGACTTCTTCCCGTTCTCTCCTGCTAAGGTCGGCCCGTTCTCCGGTTCCGGCTATACCAGCGTGTCCGGCGAGCATCTTATGCGCGACTTCGGAAAGGCTATCGGCGCCCAAGGCGCGTTCGTACGCGGTCAGGTTGATGGCGTGCTCGGCTCCTTGGATTTCGACCAGATTGACGCGACCAATCTTGGCATGGTGTCGGCGCCACGGCTTAAAGACTATACTGGAATGGTGTCGGCTGGCGACCAGCGGTATGCTGGCGGCGTCCATATCGACAATGTGGTTGCAAGCCCGTTGAGCGATGTGGAACTCGTGGCCCGCCGATTCGGATACGCTTTGAACAATGAGATGATTGGAAGTGTCAGACCTTGAGCACGATAACCGTCACCGTGGGTGACATCACGCTTTACGGCGACGCCGGACACGAGTTCACATTGGTGTCCATGAGTGGTTTCGACGATTTGCCGTCAGCCAAGACCGAACAGGATTCTTGGGCTAGGGCTGACGGCAACGCCATTCCCGGCACGACATATTATGATGGGCGCACCATCACCATCAACGGATACTATGCGACCAGTACGGTCGAAGACACCGACGAGATGATGCGCCGTCTCCGCGGCATGGCCGGACGTTTGGTTCCAGTCACCGTGCAGAAGGGCGCTGGCATCACGTTGTCGTGTGATGCGGAACCCAGGTCAATGACCGTGGACGAATACCGGTATCGCGGGAAGGCCGCATTCCAGATTGGATTACTCGCACCATCCCCCTACCTGTATGGGCCATTGCGCTCGCAGACGGTCGGCGTGCCGACAGACGGCGAAGGCATCACCGACCCGCTGCTTGACCCATTGTCCGAAGGCGAGGTCGGCAATCCGGGACGTGTCGCCATCACCGGAAGCGGTTTCGCTCCGACGCATCTTGTCGTGAAAATCAGAGGCGGACTATCCGAAGGCGTGCGCATCCACTGCATCGAAACCGGCGAAGCGGTCGAATTTCACCGTCAAATCAACCCCAACGAGACGATGGTGTTCGACTTCGACGATGAGCGCGTGCTGTTCCAGAACCAGTCTGATTTGAGCATGTTCCTCACGGAAGAGAACTGGTTCCGTCCTTCGGGTGATGCGACGATACAGTTCACACCGTTGGGCGTGCAGTCGGGCGAGCCGACGATGACGGTCGAATGGAAGGAGGCTTGGCGGTGAAAATCTATCTCGCAGACCTGCTGACCGGTCGCCGCATCATCCCATTGCCGCACACTTCCGCCGAATGGGAGATGAAACTGAACGATACCGACTCGCTCACCGTCAAAGTGCCCATCTACGCTTCGACGGACGATACGCGCGTCCAATATATTGCGAACGACGCGCGACTGTTGGATTTGAGGAACACCGCGGCCATCGGCAAGACCGTCATGGTCGCGGAGGATGATGGGCTGACGGTCGGAGGAGTGCTCATGCGCCATGACTATGACGCCGATTCGGGCGTCCTCACATTGGTCGCCTCAGGCATGTGGACGTATTTCGACCATAGGACGATTCTTCCGGCGAAGGCGATGGGGAAAAGCCTCATCAAGTCGGACGGTTCGCCAGACACTCAATACGACACGTCATACAAGAATGTCACATGGAACACGGTCGCACGCAATCTCGTCGAACAGGCGATGAGCTGGCCGAACAGTCGGGTGCCTGTCGTGTTGGAGACAGCGGAGGTCGGCACGTCGGAGGCGAACTATCAGGCGGTCGATTTGAATTACGTCGGCGAAGTTTTGACGAACATCACGAACTATCAGAACGGTTGCGACATTGGCTTCTTCCCGACGCGCACGGATGACGGATTGGGGTATGAGTGGCATATGAAGACCGGCCATCCGCTGCTTGGCGGCGAAACCCACTATTTCAGCGCGTCCGCCTTGCAGCCGGGCATCGCGTCCCTGTCGGCCACGGATGATGGCGACAAGCTCGCCTCGCTGCAATGGTTCACGTCCGGCAAATCCGACGATAGGACGCTCGTCGTGTCGGCCTACACGGACATTCTAGAAAAGGCGGGAGCGCCGATTTGGGAGAGCGTGGATTCCAGCCATTCGACGGTCAAATTGCAGAACACGCTTCAGGCGTATGCGAACGAGGCTGCCGCAGTCTACTGGCAGCCGGTATCGTCCACTGAGGCGAAAGTGCATCGCGGATACCTGCATTCAGTGAATCAGACGCTCGCCAACTATACGGTCGGCGATTATATCAGGTTTACGACGAAGGGCGACTGGTATTATGTGGATGGCGCGCATACGCGGCGCATCACAGGCATTAAAGCCGATGAAAGCTCGAATTGGATTACATTCACGTTGGGTGACGTGTTTGACGGTGTGAAAGTGACGGTGGAATAATGGAAATTGTCGTGCATCAGGGCGAGTCGGCGGACGGCACGCCCTTGTCTACCGACGATACGGATGTGCTCGATGTGAAGAATCCGGCTCAGGCGACCAACAAGCTCGTAGCCACACTGAACGAGTATGGTCGGCGTCTACGCGAATTGGAAAAACCTTCCGGCTCGCAGTTGACTCAGGCGATTCAAAGGGTGTTGGACATCAGCGCGAACATCGACAATACGGTGGCCGCATCCATCAACAGAAATTCGTATGACCGTGCGACCATCGACCAGAAGTGCAATACGTGGAATTGGGGCGTATTGTCTACCGACCGTGGCGGCACGAATACGACGAACGCCTACAATAACCTGTTCACGGTCGGCCCATGGCGTGCCGTGTGGGCGTTGTCGGACGGCACGATGGGCACATCACAGTCCAGCCGCAAGGTGAAGCAGGATTTCCTCAAGCCTGACATCACGCTGGAGCAGATGCGTTCCGTGGATTGGACGCTCTACCGTTTCATCGATGACGTGAATCTGAACAGCGATAGCGCGACAATCCACATCGGCATGATTGCCGAAGACTTGGATGACAACGGTTTGGGACAGTTCGTCGAGTATAATGATGATTACGAGCCGTGCGGCATCAACTATCCGATGCTGGGCGTGTGGGCGATACATGAGGCCCATCTCGCCCATGACCGTATCGACGAATTGGAATCGCGCCTGAAAGCGCTGGAAGGAAAGATTGATAATGGCATTGAGGAATAGTATTTTCGCGGTGTCCGGGAAGGCGTCGTTTATGGATGCGCGCCGTGACATGAGCGGCCTGTTCGTCTGCGATAAGACCACGATGCTGCCGATTGCTGGCATTCTCGACCGTTCGCAGGACAATCTCGTCACCGGAAACAGTAATTCCATGAGCGTGACGGTGCGTCCGTTCAACGCCGTGCTGAACCGTTATGGCGCGCTGCTTATTCAGAACGATGGAGACGTGAACGTGCCGTTGAATGCCGCCCCGTCCGCTAATTCACGCATCGACGTCGTGTATGTGAAGCAGCACGAGGCGCGCTCGCCAATGTCGGATAGTTCGGATGTTCCGGCGTTCGGCGTGGTGAAGGGCACGGCCGCCGCCGTGCCGGTTGCACCGGCTGTCCCGGATGGTGCTTTGGCTTTGGCTCAGGTGCTGCTTCCGGCTGGCGTGTCGAACACGGCTGCCGCTGGCGTGGTCATCACGCAGACGTATATTGGCGCCGCGATGAAGGGTGATATGCTGCGAGTGTGGACTTCCGCCCAGCGTGACGCTCTGACCGGCGTTCCTGACGGTACACTGCTGCATAACGTGGCCGATAATTGCGATTATGTTAGAAAAGACGGCAAGTGGAAGTTCGAAGGACTCTTCACGGAGAGCAACCTTCTCAACAAGAACACTTCCGGATGGAACGTCGTGCAGATTCGCGGCGCCGTCCACAACGGCATTGCGAACGGTTTCGTCTGGTTCAATCGTGCCGGAGATTGGAATAACGCAAAAGCTTGGGATTCTTCGCGCGTAATGAACCTTCCAGACTCTCTTAAGACGAATGGCATCGACCTGAATCTCCCCACGTCAAACAGGGACGTGGTGCTGCAAATCATTAACAATGATGTCAACATCCGTCCGATTGTGAACCGTAACTTCACGAAAGGGGAATGGGTCGCCGGTAATTTCTCCTTCCAGCTGGCGTAGTCCATCAGTCGCCAATTGAAAGGCTTAGCCGATATTATGCGTGAAAATGTCGGATACAATGCGATTTCTGGCAGGACCGTCAGCCACACTTACCGTCTTTCTAACATAATCGCAATTATCGGCTAGAATAGTGCCATATGAGCACTGACATCATCGTTGCCCTAGTGACCGGATTGTGCGCCATCGTGGTCGCGGCGGTCACTTGGGCGCAAAACAGACGCGGCGACCTGAGCGAAGCCTACAGGCGACTCTCGGAAGCCCAATTGAACATGCAGCGGGAAATCGACCGACAGGACGAAAAACTGGCCGAGTTCATTCAGGAACGCGACCAGCTCCGCTATCGGGACGATTTGAAAACCTCCTACATTCGGGCGATGGGACATTGGCTGGGCGAACTCTGCAACGTTCTCGACCCCGAGTTTCTGGAACGGTATCCGAAGCCAAGACTTCCCGACGGGCTAAGGAGTACAATAGAACCGTTGGAAAACGACAGCAGTAAGGAGCAGGATATTGTTCACTAGGGATTTTTGGGTTGACACGTTGGAGCGTGCAATCCGTACCGCATGTCAGGCGGCATTGTCGGCTGGCGTGGTCGGTGGCGTCGGCCTGTTTCAGGTCGATTGGCTGAACGTGGCTGGCATCGCCTTGGTCGCGGCCATCGCCAGCGTGTTGACGTGCGTGGCATCCTCCGGCAAGACGGATGCCATCAGTCCGGCTTCGCTCGCCACTCCATCCAAGAGTCTGGTGACTGGCAAGCATATTGCAAGCAATGAAACGGAGGTTTCTGAATGAGGTTTGTGGATATCAGCAATTGGAAGGCTGACGTTGACGTTTCCAAGATTGACGCCGATGGCGTCGTGGTTCAGTGTACTTGGGGTGCTGGCGAGCTGACGACGGATAATGGTTTGGTCGAGTCCGTGTGGACTGGTGCGGATGAGAAGATTCAGGCCGCTGTCAAGCGTGGCCTTGCGGTCGGCTACATGCATTACATTCGTGGCGTGGGCGCTTCGGAGGAAGCGTATTTCTTCGCCGGAAACACCAAGGGTTATCTTGGCAAGTTCGTGCCGTGCGTTGACTGGGAGCAGGCCGATAACGCCGCTTGGGGCAATCGAGCCTATTTGGATGAATTTCTCTACCAGTATATTCGACTGACCGGCGTGAAACCGCTCGTGTATGCGCAGCGTTCCGAAATCCCGTTCGTCAAGGATATTTGCATCAAGCATGATTGTGGTATTTGGGAGGCGTGCTATGCTTCCATGGATGCGGTCGGCTGGCAGGATGCCGATACCATTTGGTCGTATGTGGCGTATCCGATGCGACAGTACACATCCAACGGACATATCGGCGGTTATGCCGGTTCGCTTGATTTGAACTATTTCGCTGGCGATAAGGCCGCTTGGGACAAGTATGCTGGCGTGGGTGCGAACACTCCGGTGAATCCGGCTCCGGCGCCGGTGGTTTCCCCGACTCCGACCGTGGTCGCCACCACGTATGAGGTTGCGGTCGATGCGTTGAACGTGCGTACCGAACCGTCGTCGAAGGGAAAGGTTGTAGCCAGTTACAGTCGCGGCGAGAAGGTCGTGTTGGATGGTTGGGGCACTTATGCTGACGGCTTCCTGTGGGGTCGTTATATCGGCGCTTCTTCTGGCCAGCCGAGGTATGTCGCAATCGGCACTGATTCCGGCAGTGATTGGTATTTGACAATGTGTCGTTAGTTTGATACAATGAGGACTGTTGGAAGTTTTACCAACAGCCCTCCTTTGGTTTCTCAAAAGCCCCCGCAAGGTTCATGCGGGGGCTTTCTCTTTAATCATCCAACAGTACGCATATCATGTCCGCTACGATTGTCATTGCCACGTATGCGAGGAAGATGCGCGTGTCCCACGCGCCGCATATGACCATGATTGCTGCGACGAATCCAAGCAGGATGATGGTGCAGATGATGAGTTTCAGGATTTCCATCAGAACTCCTCACCCGGCGCTTTCCTGTTCAGGGCTTGGATGGTATTTGCTGCTGTTACGCCAGTCTTGTTTAATCGCCACCGCGCAACCTCCAACATTCCGTGCAGAGCCCGCAATATAGGATGCTTTCTTTCGCAGTGAGTTTCTTCATGCAGTGCCAGCAGCGCCCCGTGATACCGGCTGCCATTTCCCTAATAACACTCATCTGGATACTCCAATCCTTCCTGTATGTCCTGTATGTCTTCGTCCGTGAACGCCGAATCGATTTCCTGCTCGCAGGTTTCGCACAGCATTTCCGGATACCATTCGTCAAACGTCATATCTCGACCGCAGGCGAGGCATTGTCTGGGTGATTTCATGTCACACCTCCACCGCGGGCTGCGGAGCCTTCTGATGCTGATAGTGGCCGACCATGCCGTATGGTTTCACCGCAGCATCGTTCAGATATTCGAACGAGACTTGGCCGATTCGCATGCCGGGTGTCAGCATGATGGGGAAACTGTTCTCGTTCTTCAGTTCGACGGTGATGGTGCCGATGAATCCGGCGTCGATGAATCCTGCGGTAACGTGCGTGCAGAGTCCGAGTCGTCCAAGGCTGCTTTTCCCGTCGAATCGTGCCATCATGTTGTCCGGGAGGCTGATTTTCTCCACGGTGGCGCCTAGGACGAACTGTCCGGGCTGTAGCATGTAGTGTCCGTCGATTCTGACGGGCTTGGTGTGGATGCCATGCAGCGTGTGGTCGCCGCCGTCCGCGTAACCGTCTTTCGCATCTTTGGTGAAGATGATTATAGTGTCCTGCAAGGTCACGTCATACGAGTTGGGGTTCAACTGTTTTTCCGTGTATGGCAGGATGAGGTCTTGATGGTCTACGCACTGTTCGATGGTGATGTCGTTCAACATTTTTCTTCTCCTTCCTGCATGAACGCCAATGCCATTACGAGGTAGGCGATGGCGTCCAGATACGAGTCTTCTTTACTGTGGTCGTATTTGATGCGTTCGATTTTCAGTTCGGCCATCATGATGGCGACATCCACTTCCGCATCGTCGCAGTCGAACCATCGTTTGGAAATGTTCTGGAACATGATGCGCGGATTTCCGTATTCTTCGGCCTTCTCCCCGTTGAGCATGTTTTCCACATGGTAGAGGTTGTCGGCGATACGCGTGTAGATGCTTGGCTTAATGTTTTCGAGCGCGTTTTCCACTGTCGGTGGCTCCGGTGGGTCGAGGATTATGCCGCTCGGGCCTTTCAATCCATGATTGTTAGCGGTTTTGGTGGGAATCGCCTTGTTCACGTCTTCCATCACCTCATCCCAATTGTTTTTCCTTGATGATGTCATCTAGGGTTTTCCTTCCTTCTATCACGTCCATGACCTTGCGGTTCCATGGCGTGTCCGGCACGAGGATGCGCTGCCGTCCCTGATAGGGGCTGCCGCGTCGTACCAGTCTCCTGTTGGCCTGCTCCCAGTCGGCGTATGTCCATGGGAGGTCGAGCCATATCTGGTCTTTCATGAGACGCTGCAGGCCGTCAACGCCAGTGCCCATGGATTGCGGATTGGCGACTATGAGCCGGTACTTTCCGCGCTCTTGGTCGGTCATGGCGAGGAATGTCTTCGCATCGGTGCATGGCGTCCAAGTACGGTAGATTTCGTCTCTTACCGCTTTGAACCGCGTCCATACGAGCAATGGTGTCCGGTCTTCGCGTCTCTTGGCTTCACTATATACCGTTTCGAGTTTGGACACGCCGAACCAGTAGGATTCTCCACGGTCTTCGGTCTTGTAGGCGAAACCGTCGTCGAGTTGTGCGAGTTTGACTGCCGCTGCGCTCGCGCTTGCCGCGTACACGTCTTCGGCCAATTGGTGGGTGTGCGTCCACTGTTCTAACGCCATGTCCTCCTGTTCGGTTTTCGGCGATGGGAGCCATTCGACTTGCGGCAGGGGGTTGCCTCCTCGTCTGATGTCCAATACGAGCTTTTGGAGTTGTCGGCACGCTTCCTCGACCATGGGCTTGGAATACGTGTATTTGACCACTGTACGCCCTTGCACGCTCATCGTGTATGGCTTGCCGTATCGCATCCTGAAAGCCCCTAGAGTGCGCCAACAATCTCCTAATAGGGCCATCCTGTCCTTGGCGTGCGGGTACATGACCACGGTCTGCCCGTACAGGTCTTCCAAATCCTTCGGAGCGGGCGTGCCGGTCAGCATCAGCACGTCCTCGGCAAGGTCGCTGATGCCTTTCACGACTTTGGAACGTCCGCTCCTAGGATTCTTCACCATATGGCTTTCATCCACGATGAGACTGAAACCGTCCGGCACTTCGCCCAGCTTGACGGCCATATTGTAGGACACCACGAGGAAACGATAGTCTTCCGGCCAACCATGCTTACGGTAGTCTTCGATGGTCAACGCCTTGCCGTGCGACCATTGGCTAATTTGCGGCAACCACGCGGTCTTCACGACGCTTGCCGGACAGATGACGAGGATATGCTCCGCATCGTCCAGCAAGTCCATGCTGCGTTTCGTCTTGCCTGTTCCGGCCTCGTCGAAAATGAAAGCCCTCACCGTGTCTCCTTCCCGTGCTTGGCTTCCCACGCCGCTATGCGCTCGCGTCCTTCCGGCGTTTTACGCCATCTGCGCCAAGTCTGATAGCAGACGCCATGTTCGGCCTTGAATTTCTCCTGCCACTTGCGGCATGCGTCTCTGCTTTCCTCACGATGCTGTTTTCGGTATTGCACCCAATAGTCGAGCATTTTCTCGTGGTTCTCGTTCATCCACTTCTTTTTCAGCTTCCGCTTATGCTCCGCCTTTTCGGGCGTCATGTCGGCATAGTGTGTGACGGTCTTCTTTTTTCTGGCGGGCGGCATCGGCTTGGGCTGACGCATCTCCTCGATGTCAGCCCAAGCTTCGCCGTCAAGCCATTCGGAGACGCTACTCTTCATCATGTCCACCGGAATGGTTGACGAGGTCAATGATGCCTTTGACCACACCGATGATGATAAGGATGAACGCCGTGGTTCCAAGCACGGACAGGACAATGGCGAGCATATACAGGCAGTTCATCATCAGTTCATGCATTTTTCTTCTCCTTCACCACGCTGAGGCGCGTGGTTGTCGATGTTTTCCTGAATGGGGTCAGGTCTGCTGGATGCTGGCTGAAATACGCTTTGTAGTCGGTGGTGGTGCGCGTGGTTTCCGCCAGTCTTGCGATATGTCCGGCGCATGCCACTCGTTCGCCGGGGTGCTCGCCCAGCCATGTGGCGAGTTTTTCCTTCAGCGTGTCGTACCGGTCTTTCGCCTCCAACAGTTCAGCCAACAGCTGTTGTCCGTCATTGTCCGAGTCCGCTGGTCGTTCCGCATGTTCGTATTCCGTCACGTACTTTTCCAGTTTGCCGGCGTCCATCACGTACTGAACGATTGCGATTTCGAGTGTTTTCTTGATTTGTTCGGTGATGTAGTCGGCGTCCAGCGTCTCCCATGACGGGGGGCGTTGCGCGTAGATGATTTCCGCATACTCCGTATCCATCATGCGGGCTTCTATCTGCGCTTGGGCCGAATATTGATTGTGCTGTTCGTTGGTGAGGAACGCGTAGGATGGTTTGCTTCCCGTCTTCACTTCGACTGTGTGCAGGATTCCCCCATAGTCGCGGTATGCGGCGTCAAGAGAGACGTGCAGACGCCCGTCCGTGTAGAAACTGTTGTCGTACCATGCGAGCTGTCCGTTCTCCAAACGGTCTACTGGAGTGTTCTTGCTGACGATGGCGAGCTGTAGGTGTTTCGCATACAGTTTGACGAGCATTGGCTCCCAAATGCTGCCGAATTGCAATGCCGACTGTACGGCCGGAATGTCTGGCGGTGGTGAGGGCAGTTGTCCGGTGGCGATGAAATGCGCGAGACTGGACGCGCCTATCGTTTCCTCACGGGCTTTGAGCCATGTTTCACGGTCTTGGAAGACGCGGTATGTCAGATTTCTTTCGTCCATCTCATTTTCCCTTCCGAATCGACTACAAGGATGTAGTGGTACATGTTCGTCAAGTCAACCCAGTTCCTGTAGAACAGCAGGGTATCAACAGCTTTCATGCCGTATAGGAGTATGACGTTCGCATTATGTTTGGCGAGCGCTTTGAGTTCGCGGCATTGGTCTGGGCTAGGCTTTCCTACCGTGCGTTTCAGTTCGATGAACCACACGTTGCCGAGCGTGTCTACGGCGGTCACGTCGGGAAATCCGTTGCGTGAGCGTCCTTCGGTTTTCTGCACGTACCATCCTTGCTGTTCCAAGATTCTTATGAGACGGTTCTGGATGGCCGACTCCAATGGTTCCGGCTTGCGGTTATTCAATGTCGTCATTGGCGTCCTCCTTGATTCTGACCGCGCTGACCCATACCGCGTATGTTCCGTCCGACTTGCGGCGTGTGACCGCAGCGTAATCGACGTTTGGTTCCGTCCATGCGGTGATATGTTTGCGGATATAGTAGGCGGTGGAGTTCGCGGTGGTACGTTTCTCGTATGAACGGTATTCGGCCCATCTGCCTAGATTGAGTTTGAGTGCCGTGTTGAACGCGGTGTCTACCCGACTATTGTCGGGGGGTGTGGTTAGGAATTTCGTCATTTGTTCTCCTTCGGTTTGAAATATGCGGGCATGATTGATTTCGGCAGGATTCTGCCTTCACGCTCCAACCGTTTCGCATGTGGGAACAGCCAGCCACGGGACACTCCAAGCGCCTTCGCGGCTTGGCTGATGTTCATGCAGGTGGTGAGCGCGTCAATCAGCGTGTCGTCGCTGTAGTGGATTGGCGCGTTCATGTCCGGTTAGAACTCCGGTTCCGGTTCCCCGGCGCCCTCATCGTCGATGGTCAGCTGCGCGTATACGACGAACTTGTGGGGGGCGGGGGTATTGTTCTTTTCGATTCGTAGCAGCTGCACTCCGGTCAGGAAGTAGGCGAGTCGTCCTTCCTTCGTGCTGCCGATTTTGAATGCGACGTTGGCGAGCGTGCCGTCGCCCGGCTCTTCGGTCAGTTCGACATCATTGGCGTTTTGGTCAACGATGCTGGGCTTCCACTTGGACGATAGGTTGACGAGCCACTTGCCGCGCTGCGGCTGGGCTCCATCCTTGAGGGTGATTAAGTCGCCGTCCTTGTATCGCAGGTTGTCGCCGTTGGCTCGCACGCCCAACTGTTTGGCGGACGCGACGAGTTCCTTATGCACGTCGCCATTCTTCGGGAAAGCGAGCTGCAGTTGGTAGTTCGGTTCGATTCCGCGCTGTTTCGCGGCGTCGGACTGATACTTGTCTTTGATGTGGACGAATCGGATTTCGCCTACCGCTTCGATTTCGAGCATGTTGTTTGCCATTGTTTTTCCTTTCGGTTTTTAGTTGAATTCTTCCGTGAGGGAGGGGCGGGGGAGGGGGGCGGCTGTTTTTCCGTCGTCGTCCATCACTGTTGTGAGTCCAAGCAGGTGGATTAGCCCGTAGCGTCGGTAGTAGGTTTCGAAGCTGCCCACTTGTTGTGCCGCGGCCGCCGGATACGTGTAGCTGCTGCTTACCGCCTCGCCATGCTTCACCATGTCCATGAGGTTTTCCAACTCATGTGTTGACTCGTAGACTGCGATTGTGAGCGTGTTGTAGACGGTCGGCATATCCGTGTCGGCGCCGACTATCTCGCTTGAGCAGACAGCCGTCCAGCCTAAGCCATGTTCCACCATGCTGTTCTTGACGAGCTGCCAAACGTTGTCCAGCGTGGCGTACTTGTACCCGTATCCCTCAGTCGTGCGTTTCACCGCTTCGACAGACTGTTGCACTTCGGCGATTCGGCTTAGCACGTCGTATCGTTTATCGTTCGCCATTGTTCCTCCTTTTTTCGAGTTCGTTTTCGATAAGCGTTTCGTCTATGGCGAGCCGGTATGCGCGTTCAACGATATCGTCGTAGTCACATTGGGTGTGGGGGGTGTGTTCGTAAATTGCGCATTCGGCTATGACTGTGAGGTTTTCGTTTGTCGGGTTCGACTTGTACGCGTCTATGCGGCTCTGCCATACGTCGTGGCGTCCTTGCAACCATGCCTCAAGCGCGTTCTGATAGTCCTTGGCCGTGTATGGTATTGCCATATGGTATACGATTATGGTGCTTACCACGTCGATACCGGCGTTGAGCGCCTTATCAGGTAGGTAGCCAAGGAATATCTTTACTCTATCATGAAAGTATGCTGATGGTTTCATTGTTTTACCTCATTTCTTTGGTTTCATTGTTTATTATATCAGGGCGTGTCTCACGACACGCCCGAAAAATTCATCAAACGCGCCAATACATGTTGGAAACCCATACGCCATGCGCGTATTCAATCGGCTCGCCCTCAAGCCATTTAAGACAACCGTGGGGGGTTATAAGCGCTACAAGTCCCTGACCATTAAACACGGTATTATCGTATCCGCTATCAATCCACGCGGCAACCATGTTACGGGAGTCGGACGCGTGCGGCCCGATCGTGTAGTCGTGTGCGATGCCGTTATGCGCGACATAACCCCTACACGTGTAAAACGGATGGCAATTGCACGGCTCTACCGCGCCATGCGTGGCGAAACGAAAATGTATCAGGCATGGGGCACGCTTGAGACTATCCCAATGACTGTAGATGAAGCCAACCACTTTCAGCGGGTCAACGTTCTTGAATACCCTCAACCGTTCGCCATTATACCAACTGACGCCACCCCCGTCCGGGTTAGTTTCGCTCATGGCCAGGATGTCTTCGGGTTCCGGCATTGCGCCGGGTACTGCTGTTACAATGACACACATTGTTGTTTTCCTCTTTCCATAATGGCGGGGGGTGGACGTTCCAGCCCCCGAATATTTTTTCAGTCGTTGGCGCGCGTGGCGGCGAGACGCTTGCGGATGTGCGCGTAGCGTTCGCTCAGTTCGGGACGTCCGGCACGCTTGTACAGGCGCAACGCGGTACGTTCCAACGGTTCCACAGTCGGCTCACCGTGGGACGCGCGTGCGATACGACTACGAACGATGTTCTCGACTACCCG
>OKSU01000197.1_pt1 | contig 15947 bp, 18 predicted proteins | sample 1606441 | NCBI WGS metagenome assembly OKSU01 (sample SAMEA3879600, study PRJEB24766) | human gut metagenome | biome: human-associated habitat; feature: feces | place: USA | collected 1985/1987 | reverse complement strand
GCACCAGCACCGTGCCCACCGGCAGGGGCATCCCGGCCAGAACGTGGAACATCACCGCGACGTCCACCTTCGGGTTTTCCAGCAGGCCGTTTTTCAGCATGTCCAGCGAGCCCTGAAAAATTTCCTCGGCAGGCTGGAATTCCAGCTTCACGGTGCCTTCGATCTCGTCTTCGTGGGCCTTCAGCAGCTTTGCCGCGCCCAGCATCATGGCGGTGTGCATATCGTGGCCGCAGGCGTGCATCCGTCCGTTTTTGCAGGGGAAATCCACGTCGGCTTCCTCGGCAATGGGCAGGGCGTCCATATCCGCCCGAAGCAGCAGAACTTTCCCGCCGGGCTTGCCAACGGTTGTAACAAGTCCCGCTTTTCCACACTCATGGACGGCATAACCCATCTCCGTAAGTGCAGATTTTACATAAGGCTTCGTTTCCGTCAGGTCAAATCCGGTTTCCGCGTGGGTGTGAAGCCACAGACGATGGGATTTGATTTCCTCCTGAAGCGCTTTGGCTTCCTGTAAAATTTGTTCCTTCGTCATATAAATCAGCCCCTTTCATCTTTAGTATGCCTCGCTACAGAGAAAAGTCCTCATTGTCGTACTTGGAAAAATCCACAGCCTTGGGCTTGGCCGGGATGCGCTTGCAGGGGTCATATTTGAATTTGCGGCACTGGTCGTCCACCGTTTTCAGTCCCTTTTTGGCGCACAGAATCTGCCCGCCGCCCAGACGGGCGCCGTTTGCGCAGTAGGCGCAGGAACGTTCTATTTTCTTGCGAAACAGCATGGCGGCATCCTCCCAACAATCGTTCTTGTATTATACACCAAATACTCTGGAAAAGCTACCCCTTTTTTGAAGCTTTATCACCAGCGCCCCGACGGACAGCACCCCGAAGGGAAGCCAGATGCCGTATGCTATCAGCGCGGCAAGGGCGAGAGAAAAAAGCGCTTGCAGCAGCTTCCCCCAAAAGTACGGTTTTAAGGAAAGTCCCGCCGTGACGGACACGGTCTGCATGGTGACGCACAGGCCGCCGAAGGCCAGTATCCCCGAACAGATGCAGAACCGGGCGGAAACGTCCGTGACGGCCAGCAGCTCACAGCAGCCGTTGGAAAGCTCCAGAATCCCCGTGACCGCGACCTGTACTGCCGCTGGGAGAATCCAGAAAATCCACCGTTTCAGAAATGCCAGCAGAACCCGGAAAAGCACCACCCAGCCGCATACCGTTGCCATGACCGTAATTGCGGTGTTCAGGGCGGAAGCGGGGGAGTGGGGACTTGTCTTCGTCAGCCTGACGGGGGCGGCGGGTTTCCCCGGAATCAGCAGCGCCGCAAACAACGCGCCCACGATGTGGATGCCCCACAGCGCCCACGCCATCCACCGGCGGGGGAACATGGCCGCCGCCATGCCGAACAGGAACGCAGGCCCCGCGTTGCTGCAAAAAGAAAGCAGCCGTTCCGCCTCCGGTTTTGTCAGCTGCCCGCTGCGGAATGCGGCGGCGACGTTCTGCGCCCCCACGGGATACCCGCCCAGAAACGCCGGAATCAGCAGGGATTCCGCTCCCTCCGGCATTCCTAACAGCCGCCCCAAAGGCCGCAGAACCGCCAAAGAGCTGCCAAGCAGGGAGCTTGTCAGCAGAATGGACAGCACAAAAAAGGGAAACAGCGAGGGGATAACCGTCCGCAGGCACAGCTCGATGCCCTGACGCGCCCCATCGATCGCCGCTCTTCCATCCAAAATCAGCGCCAGCATCCCAAAACTCACACAAATTCCTGTCCAGAAATTTCTCCGTTTCACCAGACCTCACCTCGGAAGAATCTATGCAAATCGGCCGCTGTCCATTCATATGCTTTTCCCAAGGGGGCTGGTTTCATGGGGAAGGGACGAATGATTTTGCAGCGGCTGGCGGACGGGGCTGACCTTTCCGCAGAGCCGCTGCCGGGGCAGCCCATTGTGGAGATCGCCGGCGACCGCCGGGTGCTGATCGAAAACCACTTCGGCGTCAAGGAATACAGCCGGGAGAAAATCGGAGTCAAGGTGAAATACGGTCTGGTCTGTGTCTGCGGCTGCAATCTGGAGCTGATCCGCATGACGAAGGAGCAGCTGATCATTTCCGGCAGAATCGACGCGGTAACGCTGATCCGGAGGGGGTAACATGGATATCTGGAAGTCTCTGGACGGGATGGTGGAGGCGGAGCTGACCAGCGCGGAACCGGGCGCGGCGTTGGAAGCGGCCAATGCCCGGGGCATCCCGCTTTATGACGTGATACAGGTCGGCGACCTGACCGCCCGGTTCCGGGTACGCAGGCGGGATTACCGGACGCTGGAAGCCCTCAGCGAAAAGCGGGGAGAGACGCTGCGTCTGCGCCGCCGGATGGGCGCGTACTGGACACTGAAACGGCTCCTGGCACGGCCTATGCTTCTGTGCGGGCTGGCGGTGTTTCTGGCAGCGGCAATTTTTCTGCCCACCCGTATCTTTTTCGTGCGGGTGGAGGGCAATGTGACCACGCCCACCCGACTTATTCTGGACGCCGCGGGAGAAAGCGGCATCCGCTTCGGCGCTTCCCGGCGGGCGGTGCGGAGTGAGAAAATGAAAAACGCTCTGCTGTCGGCGCTTCCTCAGCTGCAATGGGCGGGGGTGAACACCTCCGGATGTGTGGCCACCGTTTCCGTGCGGGAGCGGACAGACCCGGAGGTGACGGAGCCGGATTCTGCGGTGAGCAGCATTGTGGCCTCCCGGGACGGCTTCATCGTCTCCGCCACGGTCACACGGGGCAATTTTTTGTGTCGCGTGGGGCAGTCGGTGAAGGCAGGGCAGGTTCTGATCTCCGGGTACACCGACTGCGGCATCTGCATTCAGGCGACCCGGGCAGAGGGGGAGATTTACGCCCAGACAAGCCGCGATTTTGCCGTCGTGACCCCCGCTGAGTGGACGGTTCGGGGGGAGCAGACTGCCGTCAGGCGAAAATACAGCCTCATCATCGGAAAAAAACGTATAAATTTATGGAAAGACAGTGGAATTTTGCAGGGCAGTTGTGATAGAATGGATAGGCGATATGAACTGACCCTGCCGGGCGGCTTTCGTTTGCCGGTCACGCTGTGCGTGGAGGAATATACTTTCTACGATTGGGAAAGGATGACTCTGGAGCCGGACGCGGCGGAAGCGGCGCTTTCCAAATTCGCTCAGAGCGCCCTGACCCAGCAGATGGTGGCCGGGCGGATTTTAAGCCGGGAGGAATCGATCACGCAGTCGGAGGATAAGTACCTGCTGGAAGGGACATACGCCTGCGTGGAAATGATTGGCCGGGTCCGCAGAGAACAGATTGGAGATACAAATGGGAAAAGTGGTTGAACGAATCGTCAACGCCGAGCGGGTGGAAGACCTGATCACGGTGTTTGGCTCTTTTGACGAAAATATCAAACGAATCGAGGAAGCCCTGAACGTCCGGGTGGTGAACCGGGGGACAGACCTCCGGGTCTCCGGGGACGAGGAAATGGCGGATAAGGCCGTGCGCACGCTGGAGGGGTTGCTGTCCCTGGCCGCCAAGGGCGAGACCATCGACGAGCAGCGGGTACGCTACCTGATTACGCTGGTCAACGAGGGCAACGACGCCCAAGTGGCGCAGATGGCGAAGGATGTTGTCTGCATCACCGCCAAGGGAAAACCCATCAAGGCCAAGACCGTAGGTCAGCAGAACTACATGAAGGCCATCATGAAGAATACCATCACCATCGGCGTCGGCCCCGCGGGTACCGGCAAGACCTATCTGGCAGTCGCCGCCGCCGTGGCTGCCTTCCGGGAGCGCACGGTGAACCGCATTATCCTCACCCGCCCGGCGGTGGAAGCGGGGGAGCGGCTTGGCTTCCTGCCCGGCGACCTGCAGAACAAGGTAGACCCCTATCTGCGGCCGCTGTATGACGCGCTGTACGATATGCTGGGGGCGGAGACCTTCCAGAAGTATCAGGAGCGCGGCTCCATCGAGGTCGCGCCGCTGGCCTATATGCGCGGCCGCACGCTGGACGACAGCTTCATCATTCTGGACGAAGCCCAGAATACTACCCGGGAGCAGATGAAAATGTTCCTGACCCGTCTTGGCTTCGGCTCGAAAATCGTCATCACCGGCGACGTGACCCAGATTGACCTGCCAGACGACAAGGTTTCCGGCCTGAAGGACGCCGTGCGGGTGCTGGACGGGGTGAAGGACATCGCCATCTGCCGCCTGACCGCCGCGGACGTAGTGCGCCACGCGCTGGTGCAGGAGATCATCAGCGCCTACGAGCGCTCCGCCCAGAAAAAGGAAGTCAAAAAACCGACCCGTCAGATTCAGGGCCGTTACCATCAGAGGAAGAATTGACATGAGACATAAAATCAACATTGTATTTGAGCAGCTGAGCCTGCAAAAATTTGCCATCAAAAGCATCATCCGCACGTGCATCAACGCGGTTCTGGACGCAGAGGGCATCAATGTCCCCTGCGAAATCAACGTCCTTGTGACGGATGACGCAGGCATTCAGGTGGTCAACCGGGAGAGCCGCCACATGGACAAGCCTACGGACGTGCTGAGCTTCCCCATGTTCCAGCTCATCGCCGGGGAACCGCCCACGGACTGGACGGACTTTCAGGATCCGGAGACCGGGCTGGTGCCGCTGGGGGATATGTGCATTTCTCTGGAACGGGCGATCGCGCAGGCCAAAGAGTTCGGCCATTCCACCCGCCGGGAGGTGGGGTATCTCACCATCCACTCCATGCTCCACCTGCTGGGCTATGACCATCTGGACGAGGGCGAGGAAAAGAAGAAAATGCGCGGCAGGGAGGAAGCCATTGCCGCGTCCATCCCCAACATGAGCCGGGACTGAGGAGACTGGAAAATGAAAACAAAATCCGCTATGATCACCATTGCCGGGCGCCCCAACGTGGGCAAGTCCACCCTGACCAATTATCTGGTGGGCGAGAAAATCGCCATCGTATCCAACAAGCCCCAGACCACCCGGAACCGCATCTGCGGCATCGTGACGAGGGGCGACACTCAGTTCGTGTTCGTGGACACCCCTGGCTACCACCGGGCGAGAACCAAGCTGGGCGATTATATGGTAAATGTTGCCCGGGAATCCATTTCCGACGTGGATTTGACCATCCTTGTGGTGGAGCCGATCGCGTCCATCGGGCCGCAGGAGGAAGGGCTGATCGACAAGATCAAGAGCAGCCATTGCCCTGCCATTCTTGCCATCAACAAAATCGACACCGTGGAAAAGGACGCCCTTCTGGAGGTCATTGCCGTCTATTCTCAGGCGGCGGCCTTTGACGCCATCATCCCCATTTCCGCCAAAACCGGCGACGGGGTGGAGGATCTGCTGGAAACCTGCGGCAAATACGCCGAAGAAAGCCCCTTCCTGTTTCCGGAGGACGTGACCACCGACCAGCCTGAGCGGCAGGTGATGGCGGAGATCATCCGGGAAAAGCTGCTGTGGTGCCTTGACCGGGAGGTTCCCCACGGAACCGCCGTGGAGATCACGAAATTCTCCGAGCGGGACAGCGGCATCATCGACATTGACGCCACCATCTACTGCGAAAAGGCCAGCCATAAGGGCATCATCATCGGCAAAAACGGCGCCATGCTGAAAAAAATCTCCTCCATGGCGCGGGCTGACTGCGAGAAATTCATGGGAACGAAGGTGTTCCTGACCACCTGGGTCAAGGTGAAGGAAAACTGGCGGGACAGTGACTTTCTGGTGCGCAACTTCGGCTACAGCGAATAATTTCCAGTGGTAAATTCCCAAAGTGCGGCAAACCCTACCTTCAGGAGGGATGTCTATGAACGCTTTGGATTACTGGCAGCTGTTTCTCGAGACCGGCGCACCGGAAATGTATCTCATGTACTGCAAGCACAAATCGGAGGAAACCCATGTATTTGACGATTCAGGGCATCGTCCTGAGAGTTACGGACTACAATGACAAGGACGCCTTGCTGACTATGCTGACCCGCCGCCATGGCAGACTGACCGTGAAGGCGCGGGGACTGCGGCGGAAAAACAGTCCGCTGATCGCCCCGTGCCAGCTGCTTTCCTACGGGGAATTCACGCTGTTTGAATACCGGGGACAGTACACCATCAACGAAGCCCAGTCCATCGAGCTGTTTACGCCCCTGCGCCGGGATTTGACCAAGCTGTCTCTGGGTACGTATTTTGCTCAGGTTTCGGAGGTCCTCTCTCAGGAGGATATGCCGAACCCGGAGCTGCAATCGCTGCTGCTCAACTGTCTGTACGCCCTTTCCAGGCTCGACCTTCCGGAAAGTCAGGTCAAGGCCGTGTTCGAACTGCGCGCCGCCTGCCTGTCCGGCTATACCCCCGACCTCACCGGCTGCCATGTCTGCGGCAGCCAGACGCCGGAGCGGTTCGACCTGTCGGCAGGTATGCTGGAATGCCGGAATTGCCGAAGCCCTGAGTCGAACGGCATCCGGATGCCGGTGCCGCCCTCCGTGCTGGAAGCCATGCGCTACATCTGCTATTGCGACAGCAAAAAGCTGTTTTCCTTTCAGGCGGGGGAGGATACCTTGCAGCAGCTTTCCGAGGTGACGGAGGCGTACCTCGCCACCCAGCTGGAACGGGGCTTTTCCACACTGGATTTCTACAAATCGTTACTTATATAGGAGAAAACCATGTCAGAATTATACGAAAAATCTCTGCGAAAACTGGAACTCGATCAGGTTTTGCAGCTTCTTGCCGAATGTGCCGGCAGCGAGGGCGGCAAGGAAGCCTGCCTGTCGCTGCGGCCTTCTTCGGACTTGGAGGAAGTGGAGCTGATGCTGAATCAGACCACCGCGGCCTCCGACCTGTGTACCCGGAAGGGCAACCCCGTTTTCGGGGACGTGACCGACTGTTCCGCGTCTCTGGAGCGGGCAGACCGGGGCGGCAGCTTGCAGCCCGTGGAGCTGCTGCGCATTGCGGGCATTCTCCGCTGCGCCCGGAATATCAAGGGCTACGTCGCCGAGGATGACAAGGCGACGGTGCTGGACGCCCTGTTTCAGGCGCTCAGCCCTAACAAATATTTAGAGGACAAAATTTTCGGCGCGATTCTCTCCGAGGAAGAAATCGCGGACAACGCCTCCCCGGAGCTGTCCGACATCCGCCGCCATATGCGCATTCAGGCGGGGAAGATCCGGGACAGCCTGCAAAAAGTCATTTCTTCCCCGGCCTATTCCAAATTCCTGCGGGAGCCGATCATCACCATCCGTCAGGGGCGGTACGTGGTTCCTGTGAAAAGCGAGTGCAAAAACGACGTGCCCGGACTGGTGCATGACGTGTCCGCCACGGGTTCTACATACTTTGTGGAGCCGATGTCCGCCGTCAACGCCAACAACGCTCTGCGGGAGCTGGAATTAAAGGAAAAGAAGGAAATCGAGCGGATTCTGGCGGAACTGTCCAGCGAGGCTGCTGGCTACCAGGAAGCCATTGACCTGAATTACCGGATGCTGGTGCAGCTGGACGTGATCTTTGCCAAGGCCAAGCTTGCCTACCGGATGCGCGCATGGGCGCCCGTTATGAACGATCAGGGCAGGGTGGAGCTGCGTAACGCGCGGCATCCGCTCATCGACCCCAAAACCGTGGTGCCGATCTCTCTGCGGCTGGGTACGGATTTCGATACCATGATCATCACCGGCCCCAACACCGGCGGCAAAACCGTCACGTTGAAAACCGTCGGCCTGTTGACGCTGATGGCGGAGTGCGGCCTGCATGTCCCCGCCGGGGACGGAAGCGTGCTGTCAACCTTCGACGCCATCCTCGCCGACATCGGCGACGAGCAGTCTATCGCCCAGAGCCTGTCCACCTTTTCCAGCCACATGCGCACCATTGTGGACGTGGTCGCCCAGTGCGACGACCGGACGCTGGTGCTGTTCGACGAGTTGGGCGCGGGCACCGACCCGGCGGAGGGCGCGGCGCTGGCTACCGCCATCATCGAATTCTGTCGGAAGCTGGGCAGCCGGGTGGTTGCGACGACCCATTACGCCGAATTGAAGCTCTACGCCATGCGCACGAAGGGCGTCATCAACGCCTCCTGCGAGTTCGACGTGGAGACCCTTCGCCCCACCTACAAGCTGCTCATCGGCATTCCCGGCAAGTCCAATGCCTTTGCCATTTCCCGGAAGCTGGGACTTTCGGAGGAAATTCTGAAGGAAGCCGACGATCTGGTGGACAAGTCCGACAAGGACTTTGAGGACGTGCTGTCCCAGCTGGAGCAGCAGCGCCAGCAGATGGAGCTTGCCCGTCAGGAAGCCGAGCGCCTGAAGCAGGAGACGGCAAAGATCAAGCAGCAGAACGAGGAATATCAGGAGCAGCTCCGCAAAGAAAAGGAAAAGGCCGTGGAGTCCGCCCGCCGGGAAGCCCAGCACATCATCGACGAAGCCCGTGCCGCCGCAAACATTGCTTCCGAGGAACTGAAAGCCATGCGCAAGCAGCTGGCCGACAGCGCCGACGTCAGCGGCATCAATCAACGTCAGGCCGAACTGCGCCGGAACCTCAACGAGGTGGAGGACAAGCTCCGCGCCTCCCAGCCCAAGAAGGAGCGCCCCAAGCCCACCCGTGGCATTCTGGTGGGGGATACCGTGGAGCTCCTGAAACTGGGGACCAAGGCCAGCGTCCTTGCCATCAACAAGGATGGCAGTTACCAGCTGCAAGCAGGCATATTAAAGCTCACTGCGAAGCCCGATGAAATTTACCTTCTGGAAAACGAAAACCCCTACAAGGCCAAGGGCGGCCATCCTGCCCACTCCGGCCGGGAAATGAAAATGACCGCCATGCCGACAGAGGTCGATTTGCGGGGCATGGACACGGTGGAGGCCATCTGCGTTCTGGAACGGTATCTGGACGAAGCCATGCGGGCAAACCTGAGTACCGTCCGCATCATCCACGGCAAGGGAACCGGCGCACTGCGTGCCGCCGTCCAGCAGTCCTTGAAAAAGAATAAGTTCATCAAGAGCTTTCGTCTGGGCGTCTACGGCGAGGGCGAGGACGGCGTGACCATAGCAGAATTCCGTTAAATCGGGAATGAAAAACACTTTTCTCAATACGAGGAGGCGGCTTTCTTTCGATTTTCTTAAGGTATTGTGAAAAAAGAACGAAAAACAGTTGACATTTTCGGTAAAAATAGCTATCATATATTTAGGGTGTATCTGAAAACTGCCAAAACGCCCAAGCAGCGGCTCTTTTTGCCCTGTGCTTCCCCATTTTCCCTTGAAATACAGCAAGTATTCCTGCGGAAAAATGGCTTGCCCAGGGCAAAAATCCCTCGCTGTTGGTCATTTCGCCAGCTTTCAGATGCACCCTAGACCCGTCGTATCCGCGTGGATATGGTGAAAAGGAGTGTATGGAAATGTTCAATAAAGAAGTGGTGGTTCGTTGTGAATCCGGCCTGCATAACCGACAGGCGACCTACTTCGTACAGAAGGCCAACGAATTTGAAAGCAGCATCTGGCTGGAATCCGGCAGCCGCAGGATGAACGCCAAAAGCTTGCTGGGTATCATGTCTCTGGGTGTCGTGACCGGTACTACCGTGACCCTGAGCGCCTCCGGACCCGATGCCGAAGCCGCCGTCAACGCGCTGGATGAACTGCTCCAGAGGGACGTGTATTAAGACATTTACATAGGGTGTATCTGAACACTGTCAAAACGCCCGGACAGCGGCTCTTTTTGCCCTGTGCCGCGCCATTTTCCCTTGAAATACAGCAAGTATTCCTGCGGAAAAATGGCTTGCTCAGAGCAAAAATCCCTCGCTGCCGGTCATTTCGCCAGTATTCAGATACACCCTACTTAACCGCCTCAATGCCCCAAATGCATTGGGGCGGTACTTTTTTGACGCTCGTGAGGGGAAGACAATGACCTTTGATGAACTGAAAGAAAAAGCCCTGTCCCTGCCCTATGCCCCCGGCGTGTACATCATGCGGGACAAGACGGACAAGGTCATCTACGTGGGCAAGGCGAAGAAGCTGAAAAACCGGGTCAGCCAGTATTTTCAGGACACGGCGTCCCACACCCCCAAGACCCGGCTGATGGTGAGCAAAATCCACCATTTTGACGTCATTGTCGCTGCTTCCGAATTTGAAGCGCTGGTGCTGGAATGCTCCCTCATCAAGCGCTACATGCCGAAATACAACATCCTTCTGAAAGACGACAAGGGCTACCCCTACCTAAGGCTTAACATGAAGGACATTTACCCGGTCATCACCATGGTCAGCAAACCGGCGGACGACGGCGCGGACTATTACGGCCCCTACGGCGGCAGAGCCGTGACACACGATGTGATGGAGGCCATCCGGCTGACCCTCAAGCTGCCCGGCTGCCACAAGCAGTTTCCCAGGGACATCGGCAAGGAGCGCCCCTGCCTGAACTACCACATGAATCAGTGCGCCGGGTGGTGTCAGGAGAACAAAAGCTGCACCGAGTACCGGGAGACCATGCTGCAGGCGCGGGAGCTATTGAAGGGAAATTACAAGGCGGTGGCCGAGCAGCTGCGGGGACAGATGCTCTCCGCCGCGGACAATCTGGAATTTGAGCTGGCGGCCAGCCTCCGCGACCGGCTGAACGCGGTGGAAAACCTGGGGCAGAAGCAGCTTGTAACGGCCGGTACTCTCGCGGACACCGACGTGGTCGGCTACGGGGAGACCGAAGCCAAGGCGTGCTTTGCCGTGCTGCATTTTTCCGGCGGCAATCTGCTGGACAAGGACTACGAAGTGTTTTCCAGACCCGACGACAAGCTGGAAGCCGTTTCCAGCCTGCTCAAGCAGTTCTATCTCAGCCGCGGCATCGCCCCCAAGCGGGTTCTGCTGCCCTTTGAGATCGACGACGGCGAGCTGTTCGCCGAGCTGCTGGAACAGCAATACGGGCGGCGGCCGAAGCTCCACGTCCCCCAGCGGGGCGACAATCTGCGTCTGGTGGAGCTGGCCTGCAAAAATGCCTTTGAGGAAGCTGAGCGTGTCACCGGCAGGGAAGAGCGGGTCAGCGCGACGCTGACGCTTCTTGGAAAAATGCTGGCCATTCCCGCCCCGAAACGGATGGAATCCTTCGATATTTCCAACATTTCCGGCACGGACATCGTTGCCAGCATGGTGGTATTTCAGGAGGGAAAGCCGAAGAAAAGCGACTACAAGCGCTTCAAGGTGGAGGGGCTGACCGATCAGGACGACTACGCCTCCATGCGTCAGGTCGTGACCCGGCGGTTTGTCCACTATAAGGCGGGGGACAAGGGCTTTGACGAAGCCCCCGACCTGCTGCTCATCGACGGCGGCGTGACCCACGCGAAGGTGGCCGTGGCTGCGCTTCAGGAGCTGAACCTGTCCTTCCCGGTGTTCGGCATGGTGAAGGACGACCGGCACCGCACCCGTGCGCTGGTGACGCCGGAGGGGGAGGAGATCCGCATTGACAACAATCAGGCGATTTTCTCCCTCATCGGCCAGATTCAGGAGGAGACCCACCGCTTCGCCATCACCTACCATCGCCAGCTCAGGAGCAAGCGTCTGCGGTATTCCGAACTGGACGGCATTCCCGGCATCGGGGCAAAGCGGAAGCAGGAGCTGCTGCGGCAGTTCAAATCCCTCTCCGCCATCGGACAGGCGACACTCCCAGAGCTGGAACGCCTGCTCCCCAAAGACGCCGCCGCCGCGGTATATCATCATTTTCGTGAAAAGGGGGAAGAATAATGCGTGTCATCACAGGAAAAGCCCGTGGGGTTCAGCTGAAAACTCCCGACGGTATGCTGACCCGCCCTACCACCGACCGGGTGAAGGAGGCGCTGTTCAGCGTTATCCAATTTGACATTCCGGGGGCAAGGGTGCTTGACCTGTTCGGCGGCACCGGACAGCTGGGCATCGAGGCGCTGAGCCGGGGCGCGAAAAACGCCGTGTTCGTGGACGCCCGGGAGGACGCCTGCAAGCTCATCCGGGAAAACCTGAAACGCACCCGGCTTCAGGAGGATGCACGAGTCGTCCGCAGCGATTATCTGGATTATCTTTCCAGATGCCGGGAACAATATGATATTATCTTCCTTGACCCGCCTTACGCGGAAGTTTTTTTGGAAAATTCCTTAAATCGCATCACCGAAATTGACATTTTGCATTCAGGTGGTATAATAGTAGCAGAGCGCCCGCTGGGGAAGGAATTGCCCTGGGACTACCCGGGCTACACCCGGTCGCGGGATTATCAGTATGGAAAGATTCTGCTGACGTTTTATCGGAAAGACGGCGGCAGTCAGGAAACAATATGAAGGTTGCGATTTATCCGGGCAGCTTTGACCCGGTTACCAGCGGTCATCTGAATATCATTCGCCGTGGTGCGAATATTTTTGATAAACTCATCGTGTGTGTCATGGTCAACGCGGGGAAAAATCCCATGTTCACGCTGGAGGAACGGGTGGAGCTGATCCGCCGGGTCACCAGCGACCTGCCCAATGTGGAGGTGGACTGTTCCGCCGAGCTGCTTGCGGACTATGCCCGACGCCGGGGGAGCTGCGTCATCCTTAAGGGACTGCGCGCCGGCTCCGACTTTGAGAACGAATTTCAGATGGCACTGATCAACCGCAAGATCAACCCGGAGCTTGACACCATGTTCCTGACGGCTTCCAGCGAGTATATGTTCCTCAGCTCCAGTCTGGTGAAGGAGCTGGCCAGCTATGGCGCGGATCTTTCGGATTTCCTGCCCGCAGAGATCATTCCGGACTTTCAGAGGCGAATTGAGCAACGAAGACTATCCCTTCAAGGAGGAAAATGAACATGAGCGATCGTAATAGCGAAGACATCATTGGCGCATTGTACGACATGGTGCAGGATGCCCGGTCCATGCCTCTGGCAGCCGACAAGTGCATTCTGGAACGGGACAAGGTTCTGGATATGCTGGATGAGATCATCGCCCAGCTGCCTGCCGAGCTGAAGCAGTCGAGAACCATTGTGGAATCCCGCAATGAGCTGATCTCCCAGGCACGCCGGGAGGCGGAGAACATCGTGCGTCAGGCGCAGGAACAGTCGAAGCAGATGGTCACCAAGGAGGCCATCTATGTCGAGGCCAAGAAGCGCAGTGAGGAGTTGGTTGGTCAGACTCAGGCGAAGATCGAGCAGCTGCGCAAGGCCGGAAACGCCTATATGGACGATTCCCTGCGTCAGACGGAGGAGGTTGTCTCCAAGGCACTGGCGGAGATTCGGGAGACGCGGATGAAGTTCCGCACCGTCACCGAAGCGCAGCAGCAGCAGCGCAAGACCCCCAATGTGGACGTAGAAGTGTAAGGCATCCTTAATTGAAAACTGCACCGGGATGGGCGTTGCCCGTCCCGGTTTTTCGTTTCCCCGGCTTGTGCCGGGGGATATTTGTCTGCACGGCAGCCGCCTGATACTAGTTTTCAATAAAACGGTTAAAAACCGTTTTATTCGGCTGCTGTTTCAGCAGCCAGCGGCGTAGCCGCAAAAAACGTAAGTCCATACATTTCTCGCCGCCACCGGCGGCCTGCGAAGGATTCGCAGGATAAAATGGTGTTAACCATTTTATCGAGAAATAGTATGATTGGTGACGGTAACTGGACAGGTTCTTTTTCTCTCCGGAAGCGAATATGCTTGAGCGAAAGGGGAGAGGGGAATGGTTGCAAACAAGAAGATCACAGGCCGGGCGACATCCTTACCCGCCGGACTGGCCATCGGGGCTGTGTGCAGTCTTGCCGCGACGCTGGTTCTGACGGCGATACTGACGAAGCTGGTGGAAGCGGAAACGCTGCCGGTGGAGAAAGTCGGCTATGGCATTATGGTGCTGCTGATCGTGTCGTCTTTCGCGGGCGCTATGATCTCCTTTGGCCGGATCAAACGGCAGCGGATGCTGGTGTGCATCGTGTCAGGGGTGATATACTTCGCCATGCTGATGTCCATGACCGCACTGTTCTTCGGGGGGCAGTACAGCGCCGTGGGTACGACCGCGCTGCTGGTTCTGGCGGGCAGCGGAGCGGCCGCACTACTGGGACTGCGGCAGGGCAGGGGAGCAAAACGAACAAAAATTAAGGTGCCCCATCGTTAATCTGTACAAATGGAAATGGTGGGTAAATGAAATTTACCCACCATAGGTAGAATGCAGGAAAAATTGCAGAATCAATATTTAGTGCGTAATTCTTAAGTTTCCCGCAATATGTTGTCAAATAGTTGAAAATGGTAAAGAAAAATAACAGTCTGGTTTACGTGGTTTACATAAAAATGTTAACATAAATCTTGTCATAATCCACAAAAATTCCTGATTTTGCTAAAAACAGCTTGAATTTTTGTAAATTCTGGAGTATAGTATGAGTGTATTTAATAAAGGTTCAGTTATGCATGTGCCATGTACACCTCTGCTGATTCCATACCAAAGGAGGTAACCCGTCTCATGGCACAGCTTTTCCATCGGAATATGCCCGCCTGGTGGCGCAAGTACTGCTTCTTGTTTCTTGCATTCTGCTGGATAGCCGGACTTCTGTCCGGCGCTTCTGCCTGTCTCGCGGCAGGGGATTCCCTGAATTCTCTGATGCGCGGCGCCGCAGCGCGGCCCGTGTCGATCGTATCCCTGTTGGGCGTGACCATGTTTCCTTTCCTACTTTCCGCTTTTGCGGTTTATATTTCCGAGCCGTGGCTGCTTCTGATAGTGAGCTTTGGGGATGCGTTCGTGCTTTCCTTTGTTTCTCTCGGCGTGATGCGGTGCGGCGGCTCCGCCGGATGGCTTGTCCGGTGGCTTCTCGTTTTCAGTGCCAGCCTTGCTTCGCCGCTTATGTACCTGTACTGGCTGCGGCACCTGACGGGGCGCAGGCGCTTTGACGGCCTTGAGGCCGCCTGCGTGCTCTGCTTATGCGCACTGATCGGAAGCGTTGATTTTCGCTTGGTTTCGCCGCTTCTGGCGAGATTGATACACGGGTAGAAAGGACATATTGGTACGCGCATTCATGCTGGACTTGATTCATGCTTATGAAACTTACCTGACGAAGGTAAAGCAGGCATCCGCCAACACGGTTTGCTCCTATATGCGGGACATTCGGCAGTTCACCGAGTGGCTGCAGGAAAGCGAGCATACGGACATCCTGGATGCCACCCAACTGAATATCAGTGACTACCTGAGTCATCAGCGCGTGGAAGGAAAGTCCGGTGCTACGATTTCCCGGACGCTGGCGAGTCTGAAGAATTTCTATGCCTATGTCATTTCCACCGGCTTTCTGGAAGAATCCCCCGTCAGCGGGGAGATTCACGTGGACAGAGGAGAGAAGAAGCTGCCCCAGATCCTCACGGGCAAGGAAGTGGAGCTTCTGCTGGCGCAGCCCTCTGGCGTGGATGCCAAGGGACTGCGGGACAAGGCCATGCTGGAAGTCATGTACGCCACCGGCATCCGTGTCACGGAGCTGATCGACCTGAACGTGGAGGACGTCAATCTGGAGCTGGGCATTCTCAAGTGTACCAGCGCCAAGAAATCACGCGTCATTCCGCTGTATCCCGCTGCCCTCCGGGCGCTGAGCGTGTACTTAAAGGAAGTCCGGCTGCTCATGGTGGACGACCCCAGAGAGCAGGCGCTGTTCGTCAACGTGGGCGGCGCGCGGATGAGCCGTCAGGGCTTCTGGAAAATCCTCAAGAGCTATCAGGAGAAGGCGGGCATCGAGAAGGACATTACGCCCCACACCCTGCGGCACAGCTTCGCGGTGCATCTGCTGGAAAACGGCGCCGACCTCGGCTCTTTGCAGGAGCTGATGGGTCACAGCGACATATCCTCTACTCAGATGTATACCCACATGGTCAATCAGAAGCTGAAATCCGTCTACGAAAAGTGCCATCCCAAAGCGTAAAAGGCCAGCCGAAGCGGCTGGCCTTCAGACTGTTTCCAATGGATAACGGCCTGATACTAGTTTTCGATAAAACGGTTAAAACCGTTTTATACGAGTTTTTAATAAAACGCTTAAAAGCGTTTTATTAGGCCGCAGGATTG
>OKSU01000193.1_pt1 | contig 16193 bp, 30 predicted proteins | sample 1606441 | NCBI WGS metagenome assembly OKSU01 (sample SAMEA3879600, study PRJEB24766) | human gut metagenome | biome: human-associated habitat; feature: feces | place: USA | collected 1985/1987 | reverse complement strand
GGAGGTGCCATTTAGGAATTTCATTTGAAAAACTCCGGTAGGAGTAGATATTTTAAAAAATGAAATGAAAAAATGAAATGAAAAATGAAAAATGAATTTACTTATGATGAACTGAAACATAAATACAGTAAAAGAGTTGGAAATTATAAAGGCAGAGGGGATGCTCCCCTCCGCACCTCCCCGGGGATTTCCACTTGTAGTTGATGGATATGTGATAGCATATGTTAATGATGATGGTAGTCTTAATAGATGTAGAGAATATAAATGGGTAAAATTAGAGCGTCAAGTTGAGTTTGATAATGCGACACAAGAAATACCCTTAGGACACGATAGTGGCCTGGCCGCCGCCGTACCTTCCCAGGGTAATAAAAAAATGGAGTGGTTTATTGCCACTCCATTTTTTTTTGATGAAACTCTTTGAAAGTCTGAGGTTTGATTATTGTTTTATCCCTAAAAAACTAAATTAAATAAACCTATTAGCGGGGTTGATGAATATAGTTATAAATAACGAATGATGGAATAATACAAAATGTTTTTTTTAAAATGATTATGATAATGATGAAAACTTTGAAAGAAAATGATGGAAAATGATGGAAGAAAATGATGGAAAATGATGGAAAATGATGGAAGTTTGTTTGGTGCCCCCGCTCGGTACCAACTCATCACTCAATTTCATCGTTATCGTCATCTTCTGAATTTTTCAAGATACCCTTTCCAAAAAACGTCGAGCCCAGGTATTCTAATTGTCATTTTCCCAAATGAAAAATACCTGGGCCGACACGTTATTCGAAATTAAATGCGAGAAATCCAGTCGTTGATGATTTCATCAACGGTTTTACCCTTCTTAATCGCACCCTTAGAGTTTGTTTCAAAACGGAATCCGGGGAGTTCAATCTTGAAATTACCTGGGTCCTTGTAGAATTTAAGGAAACTGTCCATAACCTTAATGACGTCCTCGCCCTTCAACTCTGCGCCCTTATAGCCGACGTAGGCCGCATAGTCGTTGATAGCATCGGCAACCGCTTCCGCTCGGGCCATCTTTTCTTTGTCCTTCTTCTGGTCAGCATATGCCTTAGTGGCGTCATTTAGCATCGCAGTCATTTCCTTAGCAATATCCTCAGCGCTCTCGCCATTCATTAAGCGCGTCAGAATATCGTTCTTATTCATATAAATAACCTCTTTTCATTTTGTATACATATATTATACAAAAAATTTTTTTAAAAGTCAAGCAAGAAAAAAATGGTTTTTTTTATCATTATAACATAAATTTTTTTTTATGTCAAACCGGGCGGCATATGGGTACCGCTCGGGGCTCGGTTTTTCGGGAAAATATGGGCGCATATGAAGGCCGCTAGAATCACGGAAAATTTTCCATATGGGGTGGGAGAATGGAAATTCGGACCGCAGCGCCCGCGCTCGGCCCGTTGTATCCTCCTCTTTTATTATACCACACTGGGCCCGCGTTGTCAATAGGCAAAATAAACAAAAATTAAGGGTGGATTTCTCCACCCTCAATTTTTAATCCTCCCACGGCAGTTCGGGCGAAATTTCGTCCAGTTCCGCCTTGTCGTTATAGTCGACATTGATTGCCGGAATGTCGATAAACGAACGGCTTGCCACATAGTCAGCCATGTGTACCAGTCTGTCGATAGGAGTGAAAGGTCTGTCCGCCTTGTCGGCAGTCCACTGACCCATGTGAGACTTGATGGCTTGCGTCAGCTCGTAGGGGCAGTCGCTCTCGAAAAACACCAACCACGAACGGCGAACTTGGTCAGCCGCCATAGCCCCGTGCTTGGGGTACAGCTCCTTGTCGAACTCGTGTAAGCCATACTTGGCGGTATCGTGGAGCAGACAGGCAACTCTTGCGTAGTCCTTGCGCTCGTCAGTGAGATACGCCCACTGGCTCATGCGGAGCAATTCCTCACAAAACCACGTGACCGCCTTAGTGTGGCGTACCAAACCGCCCTCGCCTTGGCTCATAGCCGGATGGAACTTGCCGGAAGAACTCGCGCCGATAGTCCAGAAATAGTCGGGAACGATACAGTCGAAGTAATAGCGCACGAAAGAGCGCAAATCCTCGGACTGAATGAACTCGATTTCGTGATCAAAAAACTGGCTCTTATTCATAGATGCCTCCGTGCTGTTGGTGGGTTCCAGCTCCCTCAGATTGTTTATAGTATAACGCATTTCGGGACAAAATGCAATAGTCAATCTATACAAATTTTCGCCGGAAAAATTGTTGAAAATGTATCTTGACAAAAATGCCGGGCGCCACAATCGTGAGCGCCCGGTCCATTATACCACATTCAGAGGGCGTTGTCAATAGTCAAATTAAATAAAAAAAATCGCCCAATTATAGGGCGATTTGGTAAGTTCGACGAATGGTAATTTCAACAGATTTCGGCTTCACAGGACACGCAAATCTGTCATTTCTCACAAACACGCCGTATCCCTTTTTCTGCCAGTTCTCACGATTTTTGTCCTCGTATCGCAAAGTGTTATACTTGGAGAGCGGTAGCGAAAAATCGTAAATAAATTCAGAATTGTGCGGTAAACGGTGAACGGCGGTCTTGCGGTAGTTTCTCGTGTGTTCCTGCTGTCTGCGCTTTAAGTCGTTAGTAGTGCCTATTTTCAGAATGTATACGCCATTTTCATCATAATAGTGCCCTACATACAAAAATTCCTTGTTTTTCACACTTTTTTCCTCATTTTTCGGGGAAAATGGGGGATTTCTCCCCCATTTTCTCAACTTTTCGGCTTGCGCTTCTGCACAAGGGTCAGTTCATAGGAATTTTCACCGATTTTGAACGCAATTTGACGCTCTTTGTTGGTAATTTCCACATTTTCGCAGGCATTTTCGTTGTTTTCGGTCAAAAATGTTGCGAGTTCAGCGATAATGGACGCTTTCGTGGGATTTGCCTTGCGTTCCCTCGTAGTGAATTTGTATGCGGTGGGGGTCTTGCGAGTGCCAGTCTTGGCGAATTTTTGGGCAATTTTGAGCTGTTCTTTCGACAGGTCAAAATCCTGTTTCTTGCCCTTGTCGATTTCTCGGTCAGAGTTCCACACGGCTTCTGCTTCTTCGGCAGTCCAGCCCATTTTCGCCATAGCGTTTTTCAGCCATTCGGTTTTGGAGATTTCAGCCATAAAACACCGCCTTTTCAGATTTTAGAGGATAGGGGGGAGAATGTCTCCCCCCTCATACCTTACTTGGCGGTGAAATACGCCTTGCGCTTATCCTCGATACGGTCTGCCTGACCGTCCAGCACCATCTGACGCACCAGAGAAGAAACCTTCTGATTGGACGCATCGGCGATAGCGGGGACAGACTTCATCAGAGCGGACACGGTGTACTTCTCGCCCTTGTGGGCGTCCAGAAACGCCTTGATGTCAGCCTTGATACCCTCATTTGCCACCTGCGTGGCGGTCGGCTTCTTGTCCACGGTGTTCTTGCGGTCGAGCAGTTCCAGCTCGTGGTTCAGGAAGCCCGCCACATCAGCACCGGAAACCTTGACAGTGGCATCACCCTTGGAGATGTCATAGGTGGCGTCCATATCCACCTTGGACAGAATGGCGGTGAAGTAGTCGCGCTTGGTCAGACGAACAGAGGAAGTGGTGTTAGTCATAGTATCAACCCTTTCTGCGTTTTTAGGTGTCGCCCACCATATTGTTGTTTCCCTCTTGGAACATCTATATTCTAACACATATCCGAAGCCTTGTCAAGACTTTTTTTCGGATTTGTGGAATTTTTTTTAAGGTACACGCCCCGCCGGGAGGTCTTACCCTTTCCCTTGGAACAATTATATATTACCACACCCTTGGGCAAATTACAATAGTCAATACTCACAAAAAATGGGATTTTCAACATCCAAAATTTGTGCAAAAAAACACTTGACAAAATTTGTGCCACGTGGTATAATGGAAATTTCGGGCGCCACAGCCGTGAGCGCCCGACCCATTTTAACACATTTGAGCGCGTTTGTCAATAGGCAATTTGCACAAAAATAAACCAGCGTAGTTGGCTACTACGCTGGTTCCCCTGTTAATGTTCGCCAGCCGTCCGGACAGCCAGCCCACTTCTACACAGCAGACCCAAACCCGGGGCGCGAAACCCACTATGGAGGGGTCTTTCTCGGCACGCGGTGAATGTGGTTAGAACTTCGTACCCAGTCCCAATTTCTAACGAGAGGTTCAAGATGGTGTTTGAGAAGAAATCATTGAGGGGACAAACACTCTGATAAAATCCATCTTGGCTGGGGCATAAATATAATCAATCATTAAACTATCTAATCAAACTATGATTGACTACTAAGGTGGTCGATACAATCGCCATTTCATTTCTCTCACCTCACGATGTTAGTATAGCACAGGCGGGGCTGTTTGTCAAGAGTTTTTTTCAAAACTCCAATCCATCACAGACGCCATAGCCGGAGAAATCGAGGATAACAGGAGAGATGCCAATGTAGCCGATGTTTGAGCCGTGGAGGTCGTTGATGTGATACTTTTTAACGAACTCACAGAGGGCGATAACCTTGCGCTTGCCGTAGATAGAAACGGCAACTTTCGCCCATAGTCCATCAAGGTCGCGCCCATAGCCATTTTGGTCGGCTTTGCGGAACTGACGCTCGATTTGAGAAATACGACAGTCAGGAACAGTCTTTGCGATACGCAAGAGACGAGTTTTTATCCCGTCCTCTTGCCAATGGATTTTATGTGCGTTGTTGGTGATAATCTGCTGTGCGGTAAACGCAATAGGGTCATCACACTTACGCGGGGGGGCGATGTAGCCAGCCAGCATAGTGGCGGGGAAAAAATCAGCGAGGTTTGCATCTACGGCTTTCTGATACACAGCCACTTCGCGCTCTGCGTCCCGCGTCTCCATAGACCATTTGAGGACATAGCCCAAGTCAGGAAATACCAGACATTCCTTGCTTGCGCCGTTGCTGGACGCAATCTTGACATTAGGATATGCGTTGTGAATAACACGACACAGACTATCAGCGCGGCTGACTAAACTCGGTCTTTCAGACACCGCCTGCTGAATGGTCAGGATAAAATCCTGAACTTTCGGAAACTCCATCGTTCATCGCTCCTTTCAGTATCATCATTATAGCACATTACAGGAGAATTACAATAGGCAAAATACACAAAATTTTGCGGAAAAAATTTCTGAAATTGTATAATGTGCCGAAAACCGGGCGCCAGGACCGTAAGCGCCCGGTCGAATTATACCACACGCGCTTTGATTTGTCAATAGGTAAAAATACACAAAAAAAATGAGGGAGATTTCTCTCCCTCACTTGCGCGGACAGCTAAGAGTTATTTTGTATTTTGTTCCATCAAGCGTGAATAAAAATTCGCGCTCCGCGTTGCTCACGTTCAGGTCAGTTGCGCCGTATGTGGTCAGTGTCTCGGTCAATAGGGTGATAATGCCCTGCTTCGTGAGATTAGCCTTTCTTTCTCTTGGCGCGAACTTGTATGCAGTCGGCTGGCGTCCTACTCCCCGCGCTTTCTTGCTTGCCTTTTCCTGTTCCTCGGTCAGCGGAAACGGATTACCGCCCTTGTCGATGATAGCATCTTGAACAATAATGTCCTTGGCTTCGGCTTCGGTGCAATCCAGCTTTCGCATGAGGTCGGCAACTCGGTCAGTCATGCGGTACTCCTTTCAGGGTTAGGGTGGGGATTGCTCCCCACCCTTTGAGGGTTACGCGCTCACCTTGCGGAAGAACGCCTTGCGCTTGTCCTCAACGCGCTCCACCTGCTTATCCAGCACCATCTGCCGGACGAGGGAGGACAGCTTCTGATTGCTCATGTCCTTGCAGACGGGGAACTCTTTGAGCATCTCGCTGATGGAATACAGCCGGTTGCTCTCCATAGCGGACAGGACAGTGGTCTTGATGACCTCATTCTCCTGCTGGGTCTTGGTGGGCTTCTTGTCCACGGTGTTCTTGCGGTCGAGCAGGTCGATTTCGTGGGTGATGAACTCCACCAGCTTGGGGTCAGCCTTGACCTCGGACAGTTTCAGCAGGGCGGTGAAATTGTCGCGCTTGGTGGGCTTGCGGGTGGTGGTGTTAGTGTTAGCCATAGTATCAATTCCTTTCTCCATTTGGCTTTGAGGGCTTTGCCCTCCTGACATTATCTATTATAACAGCTTGCGCTGGGATTGTCAAGACTTTTTTTCAAAACTCTTGATTTTTTTTGATAGTGTCAACAGGGGAACGTCCCACAAGTATTCACAACGACTTACAACCTCGCCTGACGAATAAGGTGTTGCTTGTTGGTTCAACGTTTCCATGCGCATGGACGAACTGACCAATCCACTCACTTTTCGTTCATCGTTTGGGATTACTGCGCTGGTATAGGGCTTACTTCCTTTACTCTCTCACGGTTCGCGACCCGTGGATTTCTTGGGTGGGGCTGTTCCCCTCTTGACATTATCAATTATAGCACAGGTGCTGGGGATTGTCAAGAGGTTTTTTGAAATTTTTCCAAATTTCTGAAACCTGTCTACACAAGCGACACATTAGACGCATCTGCCGTGCCGTTCCCCTCTTGACACTATCCATTATAGCACAGGAACTGGGGATTGTCAAGAGGGAATTTGCGGGTCAGTTACCGAGTTATCACACCCGCCAGCGTGGCTCTTGCGAGGCGACTTGCTGTTCCCTCTTGACATTATGTAGTATAGCACAGGTAGACATGGATTACAATAGGTAAACTATACAAGTTTCGGGAAAAATAAATAAAAAAATTTGTGTAAAAAAACTATTGACAAAATTGCTGGCGGGGTGTATAATGGTGAATTCCGGCCAAGACGCGCGAAATCGGCCGGCCATTATACCATGCCCAGGCGCGTTTGTCAATAGAGAAAATTATACAAAAAATGAGGGGAAGACTCCCCTCATTTTTATTAGAACTGACAAGCGAGAAATGCGTCCCGCTTTTCGGTCAGTCCGGCAATTTCGCCCGCAATCTTATCAGCCCTTTCAGCCAACAGACGCCCATACCTCTTGCGCCATGCCAGCATACCATCAGGATTGACTGTGTAAATGGACTTTTCCACTTCCACGGTCTTGGTGTCCTTGCGCTCCGTGCGGAAATTCTGTCCATTCATAGTCCGCAGAGCGTTCTGCGCCACGTCCGGCAAACGCACCCAGTCATACTCGGTCATCAGGGCGTTGCCATCCTTGTCAATCATCCAAATGTCCGCTTCCCACGGGTCGAGCTTGATTTCTTTGGTGGTCTGTTCGGTGCGGACTGTCTTGATGATACCCTCGTCCCGCAGGAACGACAGGGAATTGTAGGTGTACCGCCGATACTTGCGCTTTGCCTGTTTGAACTCCTCAGAGGTGAACTCCTTGCTCCCGAACTTGGAAACCATCCATTTGTAGGTATTGACCACGCGGTTGAATTGGGTCAGGTTAGCATAGCGAGCTTTCATAGTTTTTTCTCCTTTTCTATTGGTGGGGCTTACCATCGTTTCCCCTACCTTGAATTTGTAATGTTATTATAGCATGGAATGGGGGCGTTGTCAACCCCCATTCCAAACTTTTTTTACGGGGTGTCGTGCTTGCGATACTCGGTCAGGTCAGGGTCGCCAATCCATTCGGAGAAGTCAACCCAATAATCGAACACATGGAGAATTTCGATTTCATCAGGCTCAAATACCCCGCCACAGCAGGCGCAGATTACGAAACCATTTTCAAGCTGAATACCAGCCTGAACACCATCAGAATGGTCGCCCTTAAAGAGCACTTGCTTAATAGGCATTTCGCTTACCTCCTTGTCTTAGTATAGCCATTATACCACATGAGAAAGGGGCTGTCAAGCCCCAATCTCAAAACTTGGGAAAACATTTTACCTCAAAGGGTGCGTCCCATGCGTGGACGTTCTTGGTGTATCGCTTGTGCATCTTCTGACAGGCGAGGAAAATTTCCATTTCCTGCATAGCGTCAGACAGGGCGGTGTGTTCTTCGGAAAAGTCAGGATTATCGTGGAGATAACCATACACCGCTTCGACAGAGGTTGCACAGGTCTTGCCATTCTTGGAACGCTTACCATGCTCACGGCAATAGTCCGCATAGGACTTTTTGTGGGTGATAGTTTCCAGTGCCATAAGATACAGGTCGATGAACTCGAAATTATCCAGCAGGTCGCGGAAACAGGTCTTACAGAAGTCAAAACCGGAATTGTATGCCATCACATAGCGGACGCCGTAATGGTCGCACAGGTTTTTGACTACCTCATAGGCTTCGCGCTCCGTAGCGATAGCGGAGATTTCGCCAGTTTTGAGCCGTTCGGCATATACCGGAAAATTCTTCTTGGCGTAGCCATCAAGGGCGATTTCGTCATAATGCTCCATCACCAGCAGGGAAGTGGTGGCGAGAATTTCGCCCTTGCGGTCGTGAATAATCGCGCCCACATTATACATTCCCGTGGGGTGAGCCGCGCCACCTACCGTTTCAGTGTCCAGTGTGCAGTAGATATTTTTCATTGTTCATTCTCCTTTTCTCTTGGTTGGGCTTACCATCGTGTCCCATACCTTAATTACATTACATATTATAGCAAATAGGGGTGAGATTGTCAACCCCTATTTGCTATTTTTTTTACAGGTTGCGCAGGATTTCCATAAGCAGGTCGGCATTGTATGCCATATTGTGGGTGTTTGCCGTCCACTCGTTGAGGTTGCGCTGTTCATCATCGAACAAAATCGCGTTGGAGCAGGTCGCACAGTTGGACTTGGGGACGCCATAGGGGACAATATGGATTTCGTCCCACTGAACGCTGGGGAGATGCTTTGCCAACCAGTCGCGCTTGATTTCGGCTACTTCGGCATTGAACTTATCCGTTCCGCTCTTGGACAGCCAGCTGATGATGCCGATATGGTAGCCACGCGCCTGTAAGCGGTTCAGATAGCAGGCGAGGGTGGAAAGATTGACGAGAGGCTTTGCGATACGATATGGTGTGCTGTCTTGGGCTTCAAGACATTCCAACCAGTTGGGGACGCCGTAAAAATTCACAAGTGTCCCATCGAGATCGAGGTAAATAGTCATACTTTTTGTCTCCTTCGTTTTATTGTATCTACATTATAATGCCTATTCTCCTATTTGTCAAGAGTTATTTTACAAATTTCCAAAATAATTTTTCACCTGTATCAGGGTCTACTCCCGCATTTTTGCCAGTGTAGAAACGCCGTCAATGTTGGTCAGGATAATGACATAGGAATAGAAACCATAGGTCAGCGCATTGATACCGGCGGCTACCCACTTATTGCCTTTGACAGTCAAAATAGACTTAATAGTAGACAGTACCACATTCACAGCGGTACAGACAATGAATAGGATAATTGCGTTCATAATCATCACTCCTTTTTCAGTATAATAATAATAACACATTTAATTGAAAATGTCAAGAAAAATTTTTGTTGTAGTTAAATTCTCACAGGATTAGATTTTTGTTCCGTGCAGTTAGTCAGAACTAAACCCAACAAGAGGGGCGTTAATGCCCCTCCGTCAGTTTATTATACATACTCCACAGCGTATCACAGGAATTGTTTGTGTTTTCAGCCATCCATACAATTTGTTCATCAGTCGGCAGGTATTTATCATCTTGAAAACCAAACCATCTATCACAGGACTGGTACGCCTTATACTCGTCCTCTGTCAGCTTGCCACGCAACCGCCAGTCCCAGCGGATAGAACTTATCAGAGTATACGCGCACGCGCCCGCGATAGTCAGGGTCAGGATGGCGACAGCCCCGTACAGCACCAGCGTGGACTTTATCATACCATACACCAGCAGGATAAAACCGCACAGAATGAGGAAATTGCGCGCATATCTTTTAAGGGTTTGCTTCTGAAAATCAGACATTATGCTTGCTCCCTTCTACATTGGACGTGAACACTCCGGCGAACTGTTCGGCGAAATCATCATTATATGCACGATTGGCGATGACTTCCATAACTGTCTCGATACCGTGCATGAAATGGGGATTGCCATTGATAGCATCATAATGACCTTGGAACATACGACATTCGCGCAGGTCATTGAAAACCATCCGATACGCTTGCTTCAACTCCATTGTTCTTACCTCCTTGTTTCAGTATAGCCATTGTACTACATTACGGGATAGAAGTCAATCGTCAAAATGCACAAAATTGCGGCGAAAAATTTGTGAAGTATACCTATTGACAAAAATGCCGGGCGCCACAATCGTGAGCGCGCGGCCGAAAATGTCAAGTGGAAAATTATACAAAAATTGGGCTGGATTTTTGTTCATCCAGCCCAAAATTTTAACTCAAATACTTTTCGAGAAATTCATCTGAAAAATAGTCAAATTCCAATTCCCACCCATTACAGAAACGCTTTTTCTCGATGTTGATGTGATGAAGAGGAACACCCGCCTCAATCATTTGAGTAATGGAGTCAATGACTTCCTCATAGGTTTTGTATAGTCGGCGCTCATTGTTTTTACCTCCTTGTTTCATTGTCTACATTATACCACACCTACTGGTTGTTGTCAATAAAAAATGTGGGATTTCTCCCACATTTTTTTATTTATTTTCTAACCGCATTTTATCAGACCCGATAAGCGCGGCCAGCAGGTTTGAGGTATCACGGACTTGGCCCATAGAATACTCTTCGCCAATGTTGGAAATAGCGTATTCTTGTTCGTAGTCATACATTAAATCAAACAGGTGAGAAATGACCTCGCGAGCGTCTTGAAGTTTGTTCTTTTCCTCTTGGGTAAGTTGAACCTGAACGTTTGAGGTAATGATGGTCATTTGTTTTACCTCCTTTTATTACCGATTTCCACTTTTTCAGTGGGGGCAAGCATTTGAAGTACATTAGCCGTAAGCGCGACGTCCACCCTGTTATAGTCATTCCCGCAAGTATCGCTTACATACTCGCAATCATTATCGGCGATGACGTCATACAGTTCATTCAGAATGTCATAGGCATCGCGCAGGGTTTTCCGCTCCTCCTCTGTCAACTTGACATAGATAGGGGACTCAATAAATTCCATTTTAGTATTCTCCTTTCTCTTGGTATTATCTATTATAGCAGATAGGGGCTTGTTTGTCAAGCCCCAATTTTCTACTTAACCACATAAAATTCAGGGTGGCGTTCCTCATTCTTGCGGATGCGCTTGACCAACTGCTGGGGTAGGCGGTTTTTGCCAGCACTCTTGTATATAGCGACAGCCCGTTCAAAAGTTGCGGGGTATGCGGTGATGATGAAATTCTCATATAAGTCCAGCACCAAAATGATGCCAGTCGAGAGCAAGCGCAGTCGAGCGGTTTGGCGTTGGTCGATGACCTCAATCATCACGCGGTCGGAATATCCGAGGTATTCCTGTAAGAGGGCGAGCCGGTTAGCCCGCTCCTCTGTCAGATGGTTCGACATAGTGTAGTTTTCCATATTACCACCCCATATTGAACACGAAGCGCACCAGACCGATACAGGCAACGCCATATAGGATAGAGCCAACGAGGAAGTGCCAGTCGCGCGTCTGACGATAGACCATATACCCACCGACACACTGAACGCCAGCGAAGCCAGCGAGGGCGAGGATTGCGAGGATTGCGATAGTAGCCATTGTGAATGACCTCCTTTAATTGATGGTATAAGTATAGCACACCTACTGGGCGTTGTCAACCGTCAAATTGCACAAATTTCGGGATAAAAAATTGTTGAAAATACCGAACACAAAATGCTTGACAAATTGGCTGGACTGTGGTATAATGGAATTTCCGGCCGCAGCAGTCGTGGGCGGCCGGCCAAAATTATACTATGAAAATGCTATTTTGTCAATAGTCAAAATACACAAAAAAATGAGCCAAATTTTGGCTCATTTCAAAACCTTAAATTCGACCAATTCGCCGTCCACCATCTTGTGCCAATACAGCTTGCCATTATAGCGGATAGCTCGCAGGCGGTAATAGTGGCTATCCCACGTGGTATACTGTTCATCGGTCAGATACTCGCCGTAGCGGAGAACATCCCGTTCATCAGCCCCGCCGCAAAATGTAAATCCCTTAGCGTCCATTTGTCACACCTCACATTCCGCAGACTGCGCCGCACTCACTCATACCGTTTTCATCAAAACGGGCAATAGGCTCGCCGTTCATCTCGCGGAGTTCAGTCCACGCTTCACCAAAGCCACCATCAGCCAGCATCAGCCGCCCCAGTTCACACGCCGTTTCAAACTTGTTCCACGCGGCTTCATCACCGCTCACGCGCACGACCTCAACATTATTGACTACCACACTGTATTCCATCTTGAATACCTCCCTCATTTGATAATACAATTATAGCACGCTTATTTATGTTTGTCAAGCATAAAATAAAAAAAATCAACCGAATTATGGGCATAATGCCATATAAAAAAACAAGGGCTTTCGCCCTTGTCTTAGTAGCCCCGCCTTTCCAGTCTTTCCAGCCGGTCGGCGAGGGAACGCGCCAGCAGCACTTTTTTCCATTTCATCAGCTCGGCTTTGTTGCCCTCGGTGTTCGCCCAGATGCCCCAGGTGATGCCCTCGTTGATGATTTCCGCTTTCTTCATGCCCATCAGGTTTTCGAGATACTGTTCAAAGTTTGTCATAGCGTTTAGCTCCTCTCTTTTGATGGTTTAATTATAGCAGGTTAAACGCAGTTTGTCAATAGTTTTTTCAAAAAAAATAAAAAAAAATAACAGGGCTTGCGCCCTGTTTATTTTATTTAATTTTCAGAATTTCCTTGCCCAGCTTGCCGGACTTGAATACACGGCGAACGCTCACGATGTTTGCTTTCCGCAAAAACCCTATTGCGATGTTGTGGGCTTCGTTGCCCGTGCGAGCGATGATGGAGAGCGTCTGTCCCTCGGCGTTGATACAGATGTAGGTATTAGCGATAGTGCGTGTCATAGTCATTTCCTCCTTAATACATTCCCTCGGACTTGTCAAGATAGAAATGGTCAATCTTGGTCATGTCCAGCAGTTCGTACTTTTCCACACCCTCGGCAAGCATAGCATTCAGTTTGTCCACCAGCTTTGTGCCATTGTCCTTGTTTGCCTGAATGAACAGGAAGTCGGAACAGGTTTTCTCCCACTGTGTCCCTCTGTTGTAAACAACAGGCTCTTTCGTGGTGTAGCAGACTCCATAGATGTTAGACATTGTATCGTCCTCCTTTGTTTTACTGTAATCATTGTAGCACACTTGGGGCAATTTGTCAAGAGGTTTTTTCAAAAATAACCTATTTATTTTCGGGACAGAGATTGTGATTATTTTAACAATCGGATTTGCGATTTTTTTCTTTAACACTTTAACGTGGTGAAGTCTGGGGCGTTGCGACCGTGTTCGGCATCCAACAGCGAATGTGAAATTTTTAACAATTAAACAGCAACTTCACCACATCCACACATTGTGAAATTTTTAACAATCTTGCTCGGTCAGCGAATGTATCAACTGTGCCGTGCGTGTCCTCCTTGCTACCTGTGCAAGCGCACTCTTTACTCTCTTGCTCTTGGCTCTCACATTGTTAAATTTTTAACAATCTTACTCGCCCTTCTGCGAGGACTGTGTGTTGCGGGATGCGCGCTGTTCAGCGCCTGCGCCGCTGTGTTGTTTGGCAATTGTGCGAGGGCTTATCCTTGGGCGATTAGGGCCGTTAACGATGATGAACCCAAAAGAGAAATGAAATACCTACATTAGATTTGTGGTGCGCGGTTCCCGGTGAGCCGACCGGTGGGAAGCGCGTCCGCATCTCTTATTGTCGGTCTACTCTCTCTCCCTACCCACTACCCATAGCCCACCCCTGCCCTACCTACTACTATACTATACTACTATACTACATTGTTAATACATTAACAATGTATCTATCATTGTGTTGTGTTGTGTGTTGTTCTCTCTATCTGTTGGTCGCTCGCTCGTTGGCTCGCTCCTCCTTGTCCACTGTGCCGTGCGCGTCCTTGTCCTCTCTTGGTTGAGTGATTGTTAAAAATTTAACAATCTCGCTACATTGTTAATCTTTTAACAATCTTGCTACATCGTTAAATTTTTAACAATCTTAGGGCAACAAAAAACCTCCCTCAGTGAGGGAGGCAGATGAGGCACATCAGAATGCCAGTGCCCGCGACAACAGCGACCGCGGTGATGAAGCGCACGACTTTGTAGATGATAGACATAGACTATTCCTCCTTTGATAGCACTATTATACCACGTTTCAGGATGCGTGTCTATTGGCAGAATACACAAATTTGCGAGAGATTTTTTGTGGAGTTTGTATTTATTGCGAATGAGGACCGCGACAGCCATTCGCGGTCCTACGAGTTGAGGGGCTGTATTGGGGATGGTCTAGCCTTTCCGCGTGTGCCAAGCCCAAGAAGGCCTCGATAGTGTTCAGATTTTTTCTCAGATAAAAACCAACCGGGGGGGGTGGGTTTCGGGAAAAAATTTTTTTTGATTTTTATTTTTTTGTTTGGCTGGTACAAACTCTCACCAAAACTTTTTTCAATCTGGATAACGGTAAAACTTTTTTCAATTCAGATAACGGTAAAATTTTTTTAATTACTTTTTAATTTTATTTCTACCAAAAAACCAAATAGGGAAAAATAAAATTAATCCTATTAATGCTAATGCTTCAAGAATCATTTCTTATTCTCCTTTTTAGGGCGACCACGTTTAGGGTTTTCACCCCATACAATTTGATGAACTGCTTTAGTAGCATAATAATTAGCCTTTTTCTGCATTTTAGCAGCAAGAGCATTTCCAAAACTTTTATACTTAGGCATATTACATTACTCCATTAATAGCATCAGTTAGTTTTTGAGGAATTTCAATTCCTAAATCATCTAATACTTCTTTAGCGCGTAAATACTCTATTCTACTACCATATCGTTTACTCACTCGCACTCCAACATAAACTTCACCATTATATTCAATAGTATAAAATTCCATACGGTCACCAGGAGCAATACCATACTTTTGTCTTAAATTTTTAGGAAAAACAAGGCGGCCTAAACTATCAACCTAATGAATAGAACCTTCATTATGAACTATTGCTTGGCCTTCTCGCATTACAATATCAAAATAATTTTTTCCATCTTCCATAAAATCACTTCTCCTCCATTATATGACATTTTTCTCCAGAAGACTTAATGATATGCCAAATATACTCGCCATCATTAATAACTCCTAAATACTTGTCATTATTATTTACATATTTATCCAATTCCCAACCTGTACCAACAGCATTAATTTGAAAATATTTTTTAGGTGCTTTTTCATCATAAACTGCCCATACGCATGGATTATTATTTACGTCTAATCCAGTAGATACAATATCAGTCAGATGGTCCATAATATGGGTTGACCCTGGAGTTTCAATTAAATATTTATAAATCTTCATATTACTCCTCTTTTAACACTTCTGCCCAAACGCGCACGTCTCTATCTTCTGCATTCATTACTCGATTTTTATCATATACAAAAATTGGACAATGTAATGGATAACAATTTATTTTATTATCAATACCATCTACATAAATAATCATATCATTTTTAATATAGGGCCAATAATCTTGCTCTCTACCCAATAGGATACAAGTATATCCTGCTTCAGTTAATTGTTCAAGATTAATATATTGATTAAATGATACACCCATAAATAAAATAGTAGTGCCTCGTTTAAAATTTTATCTATTTTTCAGTCATCGCCATTCCACCCTTCCGGTAAAAATATATCTAAAATTCTTTGTAATAAATCACTCGCAGCGAATATTGGGCCACCAATAAAAAATATTAAACAAACAATTAATTTATTTTCACTGGCGCTTTGAATTGCATCAATATATTCAAACATTACTAATGCTGAAATGATTATCCAAAAGATAACAATTACATAGGCTCCCAAAAATATTCACCATCCTTATATTTATTTACTCGAACATTGCGGACTAATATTCTTATAGAGCCGTCTTCTTCCAGTTGATTGACGTATCCAGGCGGTGGCGGGCCCTTGGACAAAACTGAATAAGCGATTATATTAGAATTTTCATAATTAGAGAAGTCTGTAATTTTTGCGAATTCCTTCGCATTAAATTGGAGATGTAATAGCAAACAACAAGGGAAACTTTCTTCAATATTATTCGCGTCTCCGTAATAATCTGCTATTAAATTATATTTTTGTTCGATATTTTCAGGGTCAAGAAGTTTAG
>OKSU01000152.1_pt1 | contig 19598 bp, 8 predicted proteins | sample 1606441 | NCBI WGS metagenome assembly OKSU01 (sample SAMEA3879600, study PRJEB24766) | human gut metagenome | biome: human-associated habitat; feature: feces | place: USA | collected 1985/1987 | reverse complement strand
AGACCCCGGAAAAGGAATCGGTGCTGAAACAGCTGGAGCAGCTTCAGCAGAAAAAGTCCAACCACAAAACGATTTCCACCACCCCAAACCGCGAAGAATCGCTCTAAACGATCTTTCTGTCACCGATATGCCGTTGCAATCAGTGGCAGAAATACATAATTCATTTGTTTTTTGCTGGCTTTTGGCTATTCTCGCTGGCTAGTGAGTAGAGGCGTACTTTTAAGGCAGAAATTTTCTCCAACACCCCCCATTTTAGGCCACTTTTTCTGTTAATAGTAGAAACGCTTCTTTGAAGGCTAGTCATTTGTGACCTTTTTGTTAATTCTCAAAAAGATGGTTGTCTTTGGGCTGTTTTCGTTGCCTACCTATTGAGAGGATTTTTTCAAAAGCGGAGATTTGGTCTCAAGAATTACAATTCAATTACAAGTTTCTCACCAATGCTACGAAACAGGCGTTCTCGATGCCTACCAAGTGTAGGGCATCTTTTTCAAGACCATTCTCGGACTATTATGACGTTTTGTTTACAAAATTGCTTGCAATGCTACGAAATGGCCTTTTTCATCGGCTACCAAGTAGAAGGATGTTTTTCGTCCGTCAAAGTCCAGAAATCTTCCATATGTTCCTTGACAAGTGAATAGTTCAATCGTCCGGTACTTCACAAAAGGTACTTCTGTAACTCGCAGCCCGGTCATAACGAAGACGGGGTGGCTGAAATGCCAATGGTGCGGTGCAAGCCCGCCGCCGGACGATTCCCCACTCCTAGGGAAGTCGAGGACCAATATGGGAGACCTTAACTTATTAACGCAGTTGAGCACTTGTTTCGTGCTTTTCTGCGACTGGAGAATTGGAACCCTCCAATTCTCGTTACATACTCTTTGTTCCTGATTTCTGCTTCAGCTGGAGGTGATCAACATTTCAGAATATCTTACCACGCAAACTCTGCTGCCGCCGTTTCTCCCATACCCACGCTTCCTTTTGGAACTTGACCTGAGTCAGACTGCAAAAATGACTTATGTGTTGCTACTCGACCGTGCCACACTCTCGCAGAAAAATCTCTGGATAGATGAACGTGGATTCGTGTTTGTCATTTTTACGATTTGCTCTTTGGCTGAGCAGCTAGGGCGCAGCACTGTCAGTGTTTCCAGTGCGCTTAAGGAATTGGACGCTGCGGGATTGATTGAGCGCAGACGAACGCGGTTTTCTTCGCCCAATCACATCTTTGTGAAAATTCCAAATGTTGAATAGTTCTGCGTTTTTCACGATTCAAGAACCGCCAAAATCACGATTCTGTGATGCAGATTCTTAATGGCATCTGCAAAAGATATTTTTCCTATGCAGTATAGCAGCCTTTAAGACTGTATCGAAGAAAACTTTCACCTAACCAACGTAATAAAACAAAAAGAGAAAAACGAATAGAATCCATCCATTCCTTTCCGTATTTGCACCACATGAATGAGGAGGTCTGCCCTTGAACAAAGAAAAATCTGAGAAGAAGCCCACCACACGCAAACGTGCGCCGAGAAGTCCGAAGTCCGTGCGCCTGATCGTGGAACGCCATTATATCGGCAATGTGCCGATGAATACGCTTTTTCAGCGGCTTGTGGAAGAAGAAATTCGTAAAACTGCCGAATCGTATCTCGCCGCTGGCTAATTGGACGTTTTACTGCGGAAAAGGGCTTGCATCATCACGCAGCATCCGCTACAATGTGATTGATGAGGTCTCTTTTCCATTATGGAGGTACACATGGAAAAGGACAAAAAAGTAACTGCTTTATACTGCCGACTGTCAAAAGATGACGGTTCAAACAGCGAAAGCCTGAGCATCCGCACTCAAAAGGCGATGCTTATGGAGTATGCCACACGCAACGGTTTCGGGAATTGCCAGTACTATGTCGATGATGGTTACAGCGGTACGAACTCTGACCGCCCTGCCTTTCAGGAACTTCTGGATGATATCCGGGAAGGAAAGGTGGCAACAGTCATTACCAAAGACCAGTCCCGACTTGGACGCAACCACATCGAAACCGGAACGTATATGGAAATCTTCTTTCCTGAACACGGTGTCCGCTATATTGCAATCAACGATGGTTATGATTCCAACGAGCAATCTCAGATGGATATTGCCCCGTTCCGAAACATCATCAATGAAATGTACGCCAAAGACACTTCCCGAAAGATCAAGAGTGCCCTTCGGACACGCAAGAAAAGTGGAAAGTATATCTCCAGCGGCGCACCGTTTGGCTACCAGAAAGACCCTGCCGACCACAATCACCTTGTGATCGACCCGAACACCGCCCCCGTTGTTGAGTATATCTATTCAATGGCAGAGGAAGGGCTGGGGCTTCACCGCATCGCCAAGCGGCTCCACGATGAAAAAGTCTTGAAGCCGTGTTACTACAAGAAAGAGATGTTTGGCCGCTTTATTGATGATGAAAAGATGTATGATTGGGACAGTGCCTATATCAGTCAGGTTCTGCACAGCCCAGTCTACGCCGGACACATCATCTACGAAGCCAAGCCCACCGTGTCCATGAAATCCAAAAAGCGGCGTTATATTCCGTTTGAAGAACGCGCTATCGTTCCGAATACACATGAAGCAATCATCCCACAAGACCGTTGGGAGAACGTGCAGCGAATCCTTTACAGCCGTTCCAGTAGTTTTATGTGCGATAAGACCGACTACGACAATATCTTCAAGGGCATCGTCCGCTGTGCAGACTGCGGCAGAACGATGTTAGTCAAGGTCGAGCACAGGCGCAAACGTAACAGTGTTCTGGATCAGACCTTTTATTGTTGCAGCACTTATCGGAAATATGGTGCGAAAGCCTGTGACTCGCATAATTTGGAAGCCCGTGTTCTGCATGAAGCTGTCTTTGCGGACATTCAGGCACACGCAAAGGCCGCTGTGAGCAATCGGGAAGCCCTTGTGAAGAAGATTGCAAATCAGATGCACCTCCGGGTGTCCTCTGACCGGGCGCAGCACAAACGGGATTTGAAGCAGTGTAAAGCACGAATCGCAGAAATCGAAGACCTGTATGCAAAACTTTATGAGGACGTATCAAAGGGACTTCTCCCGGAGAAACGTTTTCAAATGCTTGCAGATCGCTACGACAAAGAACAGGCTGAACTGACCGAGAAGATTGAGCAGTACGAGCGGGAAGGCCGTGCTGAACACGATCAGCTGGACAAGATTCAGGATTTTATTGATGAAGTCAGCAAGTACGCTGGTATCACCGAACTGAACTATAAGATTCTGCATCAGCTGATTGACAAGATTCTGGTATCCAGAGCGGAAAAGGTCGATGGCGAATACGTCCAGAAAATCCAGATTTTCTACCGCTTTATCGGCCCATTGGATGCCATCGAGTAACAAAGTCAGAAAAGTCACCTCCGAGAACTATCCTACAGACGCAGGGCGTGAGGGCGAACTCATCTTCCGGCTGGTGTACCAGCAAGCGGGCTGCAAAAAGCCCTTTTCCCGCTTGTGGATTTCTTCGATGGAGGACTCCGCCATAAGGGAGGGCTTTGCAAACCTGCGCCCCGGTGCGGACTATGACGGACTTCGGGATGCTGCCCTCTGCCGTGCCAAGGCCGACTGGCTGGTGGGAATCAATGCGACAAGGCTTTTTTCCGTGCTGTATCACCGAACCCTCAACATCGGGCGCGTGATGTCCCCGACGCTGGCGCTTATTGTTCAGCGAGAAGCTGAGATCGACACCTTTCAGCCGATTCCCTTTTATACCGTGGCGCTGGAGCTGCCCGGTCTTACCGTATCCGGGGAGCGCATGGCGGATAAGGCTGCTGCTGAGCAGCTGAAAGAAGCCTGCCAGGGTGCAAATGTCACAATCAAAAAGGTGGAGTGCAAGGAAAAGTCCGAAAAGCCGCCTGCCCTCTATGACCTGACTACTCTGCAAAGAGATGCCAACCGCCTGCTTGGATTTACAGCCCAGCAGACCCTGGACTATCTGCAAAGCCTGTATGAAAAGAAGCTCTGCACCTATCCCCGTACTGACAGCCGCTATCTGACCGGTGATATGGCAGACAGCCTGCCGGTGCTGGTGAATCTGGTTGCCAATGCTATGCCGTTTCGCAAAGGAATCGCCATTACCTGTGATCCGCAGACGGTCATCAACGATAAGAAAGTAACCGACCACCACGCAGTAATCCCTACCAGAAATCTCAAGGATGCAGACCTTTCTGCCCTTCCTGCGGGAGAAAAAGCGGTGCTGGAGCTGGTGGCCCTGCGTCTGCTGTGCGCCGTAGCCCAGCCCCATATCTATTCGGAAACCGTTGTGATTGCAGCGTGTGCCGGTGGGGAGTTTACCACAAAAGGAAAAACGGTGAAGCATCCCGGATGGAAAGCACTGGAGGACGCTTACCGTGCCAAAATGAAGGATGCAGAGCCGAAAAAAGAGGGCGCAGAGAAAGCCCTGCCGGAGCTGACCGAAGGACAGACCCTTTCGGTTGCTGCGGCAATCGTCAAAGAAGGCAAAAGCAGTCCGCCTCAGCACTTTACGGAGGATACCTTGTTGTCCGCAATGGAGACTGCCGGAAAAGAGAATATGCCGGAGGACGCCGAGCGAAAAGGTCTGGGGACACCGGCCACCCGTGCCGGTATTTTGGAAAAGCTGGTATCTGCCGGTTTTCTGGAACGAAAAAAGAGCAGGAAAACGGTGCAGCTTCTCCCTTCCCACGATGCAGTTTCCCTGATCACAGTGCTGCCGGAACAACTGCAATCGCCGCTTCTGACTGCCGAGTGGGAGTACCGCCTGGGCGAGATCGAGCGCGGGCAGCTTGCCCCGGAGGAGTTTCTGGACGGGATCAGCACCATGCTGAAAGATCTGGTGGGGACTTATCAGGTCATCAAGGGAACTGAGTACCTGTTCACTCCGCCCCGTGAGGTGGTGGGCAAATGCCCTCGCTGCGGCGGTGAAGTTGCAGAACTGCAAAAAGGCTTCTTCTGTCAGAATGATTCTTGCAAATTTGCAATCTGGAAAAACAACAAATGGTGGGCTGCCAAGAAAAAACAGCCGACCAAGGCTGTGGTGTCTGCGCTGCTGAACGATGGCCGTGTCCGTGTGACGGGGCTATATTCGGAGAAAACCGGCAAGACCTACGATGCCACTGTGGTTTTGGAGGACGATGGACAGTATGCCAACTTCAAGCTGGAATTTGACCAGCGGAAAGGAGGCAGCCGATGAAGCTCTCTTTAGTGGAACGGGAAACCATTCTCCTCTATAACCAGGCAGAACCAATGGCTGAGGTCTACACCCACGATCCCCGTCTGATGGAGAAGCTGGAACTGCTGGCAAAAAAGCACCCCGACCAGATCACCCGAAAGGACGCCCATAACTTTACCGTCCCCAAGCGGTGTGTATCAGTCCGGGAGCCATACAGCGCCGAGCGCCGCAAAGCTGCCAGTGAGCGTGCGAAAGCCGCCGGATACCAGCCCCCTGTGAAAAAGTCCGGCAGTTAAAGGCACATGGCAGAGAATGTATTTGAAGCGGTCAAGCAGTCGGTCAGCACCAGAGAAGCGGCAGCGTTTTATGGGATCGAGGTCAAACGAAATGGTATGGCCTGCTGTCCCTTTCACGATGATAAGAACCCCAGCATGAAGGTAGACCAGCGGTTCCACTGCTTTGGCTGCGGTGCAGATGGGGATGTGATCGACTTTACCGCAAAGCTCTTTAACCTCTCCCCAAAAGAAGCGGCGGAGAAACTGGCACAGGACTTTGGCCTGATCTATGACAGTCAGGCCCCGCCCCGCAGGAGATATGTCCGGCAAAAAACCGAGGCACAGAAGTTTCGGGAGGATCGACAGCGCTGTTACCGCGTACTGTCCGATTACTACTATCTGTTGAAAAAATGGGAAGCCGACCGTTCTCCCAGGACACCGGAGGAAGAACCGCACCCCCGCTTTGTGGAAGCAATCCAGAAGAAAACCTATGTAGAGTACCTGCTGGACCTTTTTCTTTATGAAAGTGAAGAAGAACAAAAGGCATGGATTGCAGAACACACAGCAGAAATCACACACTTGGAAAGGAGATTGAAAATCATGGCTGAGAACAAACCCACCAACCGAGAACGGCTAAGGGAAATCACAGATGGCATCGAGCAGGGCATCAAAGAACTGTTTGAGAGTGAAAAGTATATGCGCTATCTGTCCGTCATGTCCCGCTTCCACCGCTATTCGGTAAACAACACCATGCTCATCTATATGCAGAAGCCGGACGCCACTTTGGTAGCCGGATACAATAAGTGGAAAGACCAGTTTGAGCGTCATGTAAAAAAGGGCGAGCATGGCATTACCATCATCGCCCCCACACCGTATAAGAAGAAAATCGAGGAGCAGAAGCTGGACCCGGATACCAAGGCTCCGATTCTGGATAAAGACGGAAAGATCGTTACAGAGGAAAAAGAAATCGAGATCCCCATGTTTCGCCCGGTCAAGGTCTTTGATGTGAGCCAGACCGACGGGAAACCTTTGCCGGAGCTTGCTTCCTCCCTTTCCGGCAATGTGCCAAATTATGAGGCATTCATGGAGGCCCTGCGCCGCAGCGCACCGGTGCCGATTACTTTTGAAGCAATGGCCGCCGATACGGACGGCTATTTTTCTGCCGATCATCAGAAAATCGCCATTCGTCAGGGCATGAGTGAGGTGCAGACGGTTTCGGCCACGGTCCACGAGATTGCCCACAGCAAGCTCCATGACCCTAAAAAATATGAAATGCTACCGTCATGGAAGGTTGTGCTGGAAAGCGAAGGTGGAACCAAGCATGATTTCAAGCTGGATTTTGTCACAGAAAGAGAAGCTGAACAGTTTGCTTCTGATATGGATTGGCGCTATGTGGACGAAAATCAGTTTGAATGGCGTCTTGCAGTTGAGGAAGATGCAACCGCAGAAAAACAGGCAATCAAAAACCGTCACACGGAAGAAGTGGAGGCTGAAAGCATCTCCTATGCAGTCTGCAAATATTTTGGAATTGAGACAGGAGAAAACAGCTTTGGCTATATTGCCAGTTGGAGTCAGGGCAAGGAACTGAAAGAGCTGAGAGCCAGTTTGGAGACCATCAACAAAACCTCCGGCACTTTGATCTCCGACATTGAGCGCCACTATAAGGAAATCTGCAAAGAGCGCGGAATCGACCCTCATGCAAAGGTAGAGCCGGAAACCGCCCCGATAGAGCAGCCAGAAGATGCCGCTAAGGTATCTGATAGACAGCAGACCGGCGATCTGACCTACTATGTAGCAGAGTGCATGGAATTTCCAAACCTCGGAGAATACCACGATAACCTGTCTTTGGAGGAAGCAATCCGCATTTATCAGGAGATTCCGGCAGAACGAATGAACGGGATCAAGGGCATTGGTTTTGAGCTGAAAGACGGAAGCGACTATGAAGGACCTTTTCCGATTTTGACCGGCCAGACCATTGACCTGGACACCATCCAGGCAATCGACTATTACCGTGATAATCCTCTGGTGCAAAAAGCGGTAAAGGAACTGGCTGCGGCAATGCCGGAAATGGAAGTGCTGGGGGCGGACGCCAACCAGCAGGAGGCTTTGTTTCTGATCGACAATGCCACCTATCTTCATATCCAGTCCTGTGACAGCGGCTGGGACTATACCCTTTACGATGCCGCGTCCATGAAAGAGCTGGATGGTGGTCAGCTGGATATGCCGGAGATTTCCCGCATGAAGGCAGTTCTCCAGATTTGTGATGACAACGATTTGGGCAGAGACTCGGTAAAATACGCACCGTTGTCCATGATTGAGACCTTGCAGGAAGCTGCCTACCAGCAGATGCAGGCAGAGGCCAGTCAGATGGCTGCTTCTTCCCAGCTGCCGGAAGCACAGGAGCAGGCACTGGATGAATACCCCATGCCGGATGAGCAGGTCTCCACACCGGATATGCAGGAATATGGCTACTCCTATGATGGGATGCTCCCTGTTACCAGAGAACGGGCGCTGGAACTGGATGCCGCCGGTTTGACTGTCTATGTGCTGCATGAGGACAATACGGAGAGTATGGTATTTGACTCGCAGGAAATCATGGATCATGGCGGCCTTTTCGGTGTGGACCGTGAGGAATGGGAGAAAAGCCCTCAGTTCCACGAAAAGGTCATGGAGCGTCAGGAACATCAGCAGGAACGCGAACAGGCATTTCTATCCCAGAACAGAGATTGCTTTGCCATCTATCAGGTGAGCCGTGACGATCCGCAGAATGTGCGCTTTATGAATCTGGATTGGTTAAAGTCCCATGACATTTCCATAGACCGCAGCAATTATGACCTCATTTACACAGCTCCGCTGAGGGAGTCTGGCACGGTACCGGAGCAGCTGGAAAAACTATATGAGCAGTTTAATCTGCAAAAACCGGCGGATTTTCACAGTCCTTCTATGAGTGTCAGTGACATCGTTGCGATCAAGCAGGACGGTAAGGTATCCTGTCATTACTGTGACAGTGTTGGTTTTACCCAGATCCCCGGATTCCTGCCGGAAAATCCGCTGAAAAATGCGGAGATGGCCGTGGAGGACGATTACGGCATGATCGACGGTATCATCAACAATGGCGCAAAAGAGCCTACGGTGGCAGAGCTGGAACAGCAGGCCCGCAGCGGTCAGCCCATTTCCCTGATGGATCTGGCTGCCGCTGCCCATCGGGAGGAACGGGAAAAGAAAAAGTCCGTCATGGAGCAGCTGAAAAGCCAGCCCAAGGCAGAACACAAAAAGATAGCGCCAAAAAAGAGTGCGGAAAGGGAGATTTGATATGGGAAACTTTACTTTTGAGGAAATGAACCTGATGTGCATTTACAATACCGGCAGCCGCACCGGACTGATCGACAGCCTGCGTGAGATGCGCGGCGAGCTTTCGCCGGAGGAAACGGAACTGAGGGAGCTGACCGACAGCGCCCTTTGCAAGCTTCAAACCATGACGGATGATGAATTTGCGGAATTGGAATTGTACCCGGATTTTGACTAGTAAGCCTAAAGCTGTTCTTTGTAGGGGACAGAAAGCTATTTATGCTACTATTTTTGGAGTAGAGTTTTACAAAAAAAGGATGCAACTCCTTGACAAGGTGATGTATAATATACTTTATGTAAATTAGAAAGTACCAAGGAGTTTTAGAAATATGAAAAAGCTAATAGAAGTATCATTAAAATCTATCATTTTCTTTGTTGGATGGGCAATTTGCGCATCAGTTATACCGATTCCTGATATTGCCAATGCAGCGTTGTGGAGGTTTTTTGCAGAACTAATACCGTTTTTAGCGATTGTTGTTGTGACCGTCATTTTTTGGTTTGTAGATCATAAAAAAACCAAGTTACATCTCACACAACGCCTCGTCTATAATAGTACATTAGGAGGGATAGTGGGTCTAAGCTGGTTAGGTATATCTGTTGGTATTTTGCTTTTTACCGGGTCTGCGCGGATAGAAGATACTAATCATATTTCTATGCTTTGGCTCTGGATACTATCAGCCTTTATCAACACAATTATGCAGGAAATGTTGGTTCGTGGTTATCTATATCAGATGATAAAGAGAAACTACAATGTAGTTGCGGCAACTGTTGTGTCTACCATGCTGTTTACTTTTGCACATGGAGGTGCATTTGAAGCGGGAATTCTCCCTGTTTTGAATGTTTTGACAATGAGTTTGTTTATGACAGCAGTTTTGGAATATACAAATTCTTTGATTGCCCCTATAATCATTCATTTTCTCTGGAATAGTGTAGGAGCGATTATTTTGGGAGGAGTATCACTTCCAGAGGACTATCCGCATTTGTTTAATATGACATTCGGTGGCAATCAACTGCTATCTGGTGGAATTTATAAAATTGAAGGCAGTGTTGTAGTATTTGTTTTGAATGTGCTTATGATAATTGGATTTATTGTGGCCAAGAAAAAGAAGAATATTGCATAAGAAGCCATAAAGCAACAAGCAGGAAATCTTTTTTAGGTTTCCTGCTTTTCTTTTACCCCAAAACTGAAAGGAGGACAGAACACTATGCCAACCAAAGCTGAACTATATGCACAGATGGCGGACAAGGTGGCAACGCAGCTCACGGGGAGCTGGCAGGAATGGGCAGGGTTTCTCACCACTGCTTCCCGCCTTTACAAGTACCCGTTCCATGAGCAGTTGATGATCTACGCCCAGCGTCCGGACGCCACCGCCTGTGCAGAGTACGATTTGTGGAATGAAAAGATGGGCCGGTATGTAAGGCGCGGCTCCAAGGGAATTGCTCTGGTGGACGATTCCGGGGACAGGCCCCGCCTGCGCTATGTTTTTGATATTTCCGACACCGGAACCCGTGAACATTCCCGCACTCCCTGGCTGTGGCAGCTGGAGGAGCGCCATTTGGATTCGGTGCAGGCCATGCTTGAGCGCACCTATGATGTTTCCGGTGATGACCTTGCCGGACAGCTCACCGAGGTAGCCGGAAAACTGGCTGAGGAATACTGGACGGAGCATCAGCAGGACTTCTTCTATATCGTTGACGGTTCCTTTTTGGAGGAATATGATGAGTTTAACATCGGAGTACAGTTCAAGGCAGCAGCCACCGTCAGTATCACTTACGCTTTGATGTCCCGCTGTGGACTGGAGCCGGAACGCTACTTCGACCACGAAGATTTCATGGCGATCTTTGATTTCAACACCCCGTCCACCATCGGGGCGCTGGGAACAGCGGTCAGCCAGATCAACCAGCAGGTGCTGCGGCAGATCGGCGTTACCGTCCGAAATGCAGAGCGCGAAGCCAACCAAGAAAGGAGCAAACAAGATGAACAATCCCATGACCTATATCCAGAACGGAGACTATCTGATTCCCGACCTGAAGCTGAGCCAGCAGCCGGAGAAACCCCTGGGCAAGTACGGCAGGATGAGGAAAACCTACCTGAAGGAACACCGTCCCATCCTCTACAACCAGATGTTGCTGAGCGAGAAGCTGTACCCGCACCTTCTGGAGATCGACGAGACCGCCCAGAGCAGACTGGAGCAGATGATGCCCCAGCTGGCGAAGGAAGCGGGAGCCACCGAGGAACTGAAAGCCAGCGATCCCATGAAGTGGGTGGGGCTGATGAACACCTGCAAAGCTCAGGCCGAGGAAATCCTGATGGCGGAGCTTATCAACAGCTGACTCTAAACCTGTTCCTCTCCGAAGCGGAACAGATCCAATCCATAGATGAAGCAGAGAATGTAGCGCATACATCCTCTGCTTTTTCTTTTGCCCAAAATGACATCGACCATGTGCTGCGTTTGGGCGGCAATACAGACCGTCAAAGGGAGCGTGTGGTTGCAGCCTTTGAAAAGCAGAAAACCACCGCTGAGATTGCCGAGATACTGAAAACGCTGTACCACGGCGGCAATGGCCTTGGCAGTGTGAGCGCATGGTATGCCGAGGATGGTATCCATCTTTCCCATGGGAAGTCTGTCCGTTATGACAGGTCTGCCCAGGTCATTTCCTGGGAGAGCGCCGCAGAGCGTATCGGGGAGCTTTTGGAGAGCGGCCAGTTTGCCTCCAATGTGGAGCTTGCAGAAGCGGCAGGCTATGAACGCTCCCTCCTCTCGGAAAAGCTCTGGCATCTGTATCACGATCTCAGTGAGGACGCCAGAAAAGCCGGATATTTGTCCTGCCTGTCAGAGATCAAAGGCAATGGTTTCCCGGAGGAGACCCGCCGCCTGACGGAGCAGCTGAGTGACCCGGCTTTCCGCCAGACCCTCAAGGAAGAATACGCTGCCTTCTGGACTGCCTATCAGCAGGACCGTGACCTGTTGCGTTTTCACTATCATAGACCGAGGGAGATCTGGGAGAACCTGAAGGACCTTGACCTGCCACGCAGGACCTTTTCTTCAGACCTTTCCCAAGTGCCAACCGTTCAGCACTTCATTACCGAGGATGAGATCGACGCCGCCATGACCGGCGGCAGCAGTTTCGCCGGAGGAAAAGGCCGTATCTATGCGTTCTTCATGGCAAACCATACGGATAAGGAGAAAGTGAGATTCCTCAAAGACGAGTATGGCATTGGCGGACGCTCTCATGCCCTGTCCGGCGCAACACACAGCGGCGAAGATCACGATGGGAAAGGACTGCACTATAAAAAGCAGGACTGCCCGGATGTTCACTTGAACTGGGAAAAGGTTGCCAAGCGCATTACCTCACTTGTCCAGAAAGACCGCTATCTTACCGAACAGGAACAGGCGCAGTATGACAAAATCCAGGCTGAAAAGGAACTGGCAGAAGAAGATGCCATTCAAGCACAGCAGCCGGAGGTGGAGAAAGAAACGCCAAAGCCTACCCTTGGGGAGCAGTTTGAGCAGTATAAGCCTGTGGTGACTGCCGCCATTTCCGAGGATACCGCATATCGCAATGCCTGCGGTCATTCTGACCGTGAAAATGCTGTCATCGAGGGCAATGCCGCTGTGCGCCGTGCGGTCCTTGGTTCTAAGGATATGGAGCTGATCCGCCTTTATTCTGATATACCGGAGTTCCGCCAGCGTCTGCACCGGGAAGTGATCGACGAAACCTATCCAAAGCTCCATGAACTTCTGCGCCCTCTTTCTCAGGAAGATATTGATACTGCCCTTTGTGCATGGAACGGCAATATCGAGAGTAAACACGCTGTTGTCCGCTATATGAAAGACCATGCAAGAGAAAAAGATACCGCCGCATGGCTGGCTCAGGAATACGGCGGCAGTAACAGCAACAGCCTGTTCGTTGTCCGTGCCGGCAGCCCGGAGGAAACGCAGCTGCCCTGGCCGAAGGTACAGCGCAGGCTTGCCCAGCTGATTCAGGAGGACCGGTTCTATACCGAAGAAGAACAGGACCGTTTTGACAACATCGACCCCATCGCCATCCGGGAAGCCCTGGAGGAAAGAGGGATCGTCAACGGACAGGTGGCAGACCCGGAAAAACTGGACAATGCCCCGTTTATCCAACAGGTGATGTCAGATGCAGAGCAGATCGCAGATGCCGAGACAGAGCAGACTTCCGAAGTTTCCATTTCCGATGAGGAATATGACGCAGTTCGCCGCCCAATTCCGCAAAGAACCTCCTATGACCCAGCCGCCCCGGTCTATGCCGTGGGCGATACCGTGTATATCGAGGATGACGCCTATCAGATCACCGAGCTGCGGGAGGACACCGTACAGCTTCTGCCCACCGGCATGGTATATCCCATCTACCGGGCAGAGCGCAAAGAACAGTTCGAGCAGCTGCTTCGGGCAGACCGCCGCAATGCTTACTATACCGAGTTTCTTCCCATTGACCCGGACAAGGCAGATCAGGACTTGCGGGATGTATTGGCTCATGGACTGATGGATGAAGCGGATAAAAAGCAGATTTCCACGCTGCTGCAATCCGGCAGGAGCAACAGCGAGATCGCCTACTGGCTGAGCAGAGCCTATTCCGGTGAGATTGAGACACTGAATCTGGAGACCGGCGATATTGCCGATTACCGTACCACGGCACAGGGCATAGAGCTGGAAGTCATGGATGCAGAGGAAAAGCGTCTGGCTATGCTGTATTTCCGCTGGGATGAGGTTGCGCCTTTGCTGCGCGGGATGTATGCCCGTCAGCAGGACGGTTTTGGACAGGAACAGCCCCAACCGGCTACCGAATCCCCGACCTTCCATTCCGAGACCATGGCCGTCTATCCGGGCGATAAGAACAATCTGCCTTATGATGTGGTGGTGGAACGACTGCATATCGAGGAGCCGGAGCCACCAGCCCCTGTGACTGAGCCGGAGAAAACCTTTGAGGAAGTGTTGGACGAACACCCGGTTTCCATTCAGGTCAATGGCCAGTGGCAGACCTTTCCCAATGCCAAAGCTGCCGAGGAAGCCTCCTATGAGGAATACAAGGCTAACCTGCGCCGCAATGCAAAAAACTTCCGCATTACCGATGAGCATTTGGGCGAAGGCGGTCCGAAAGCCAAGTTCCAGGCAAATGTCAATGCGATTCGTTTGCTGAAAGAGCTGGAAGCTGCCGGACAGCAGGCAAGCCCCGAACAGCAGGAGGTTCTTTCTCGATATGTGGGCTGGGGCGGTCTCTCTGATGCGTTTGACCCGGAGAAACCGGTATGGGCTTTAGAGTATGCCCAGCTAAAAGAACTGCTGACCCCGGAGGAATATGCCGCCGCCAGAAGCTCTACCCTCAACGCCCATTACACCAGCCCTACGGTCATTCAGGCCATCTATGAAGCGGTGGACCGTATGGGATTTGAGACCGGAAATATTCTGGAGCCGTCTATGGGTGTGGGCAATTTCTTTGGTATGCTGCCGGAGAAAATGCGAAACAGCCGTCTGTACGGCGTGGAGCTGGACCCTGTTTCCGGGCGCATCGCAAAGCAGCTCTATCCCAAGGCGGACATCACAGTAGGCGGCTTTGAGACCACCGATAGGCGTGACTTCTTTGACCTTGCCATCGGCAATGTACCTTTCGGTCAGTATCAGGTCAATGACAAAGCCTACAACAAGCTGAATTTCAGTATTCATAACTATTTTTTTGCCAAAGCACTGGATCAGGTGCGTCCCGGCGGTGTGGTAGCTTTTGTGACCTCTCGATATACCATGGACGCCAAGGATTCCACCGTGCGCCGCTATCTTGCCCAGCGTGCCGAGCTGCTGGGAGCTATCCGTCTGCCTAATGACGCGTTCAAAAAGAATGCCGGTGCCGAGGTGGTATCGGACATCATCTTCCTCCAAAAGCGGGACCGCCCGCTGGACATCGTGCCGGAATGGACTCAAACCGGACAGACGGAGGACGGATTTGCCATCAACCGGTATTTTATCGACCACCCGGAAATGGTGCTGGGCAGACAGGAGCCGGTAAGCACTGCTCATGGTATGGACTACACCGTGAACCCTATCGAGGGACTGGAGCTTTCCGACCAGCTGCATGATGCGGTGAAGTATATTCATGGCACTTATCAGGAGGCAGAGCTGCCGGAGCTGGGCGAAGGCGAAGCTATTGACACCTCCATTCCTGCCGACCCCAATGTGAAGAACTATTCCTATGCCATTGTAGACGGGCAGGTGTACTACCGGGAAAACAGCCGTATGGTGCGCCCTGACCTCAACGCCACCGCCGAAGCCCGTGTAAAAGGTCTTGTGGGACTGCGTGATTGTGTGCAGGAACTGATCGACCTTCAGATGGATGCAGCGGTTCCGGACAGCACCATTCGGGAGAAGCAGGCGGAACTGAACAGCCTCTATGACAGCTTTTCTGCCAAATACGGTCTCATCAATGACCGTGCAAACCGTCTGGCCTATGCAGATGATTCTTCCTATTACCTGCTCTGTGCGCTGGAAGTCATCGACGAGGACGGGAAACTGGAACGTAAGGCAGATATGTTCACCAAGCGGACCATCAAGCCCCATCAGGCGGTGGCTGTGGTGGATACGGCAAGTGAAGCACTGGCGGTGTCCATCTCGGAAAAAGCCTGCGTGGATATGGACTATATGAGCCAGCTTACCGGAAAAACAAAAGAAGAACTGGCCGGAGAGCTGCAAGGCGTAATCTTCCGTGTACCGGGACAGCTGGAGAAAGACGGCACACCCCATTATGTGACTGCTGATGAATACCTCTCCGGCAATGTACGCCGCAAACTGCGTCAGGCGCAACGGGCCGCACAGCAGGACCCGGTTTATGCAGTCAATGTGGAAGCTCTTACCGCCGCCCAGCCCAAAGACCTGGATGCGTCGGAGATCGAGGTGCGTCTGGGCGCTACCTGGATCGACAAAGAGTACATCCAGCAGTTTATGTACGAAACCTTCAACACCCCGTTTTATCTCCAGCGCAGTATCGAGGTCAACTATTCGTCCTTTACCGCTGAATGGCAGATCAAGGGGAAATCTTCTGTATCCTACAACGATGTGGCAGCTTATACCACCTATGGGACCAGTCGTGCCAATGCCTACAAGATTTTAGAGGACAGCCTGAACCTGCGGGATGTCCGCATCTATGACACCATAGAGGACGCAGACGGAAAAGAGCGCCGCGTGCTGAACGCCAAGGAGACCACCCTGGCGGCTCAAAAACAGCAGGCGATCCGGGAAGCCTTTAGGGACTGGATCTGGAGAGACCCGGAGCGCCGCCAGACTTTGGTGCGCCAGTACAACGAAGAAATGAACTCTACCCGTCCCCGTGAATATGATGGCAGCCACATCACTTTTGGGGGCATGAACCCGGCCATTACCCTGCGGGAACACCAGAAAAGCGCCATTGCCCATGTGCTGTATGGAGGAAATACCCTGTTGGCACATGAAGTAGGCGCAGGCAAAACTTTTGAAATGGTAGCTGCTTCGATGGAAGCCAAACGCCTGGGACTGTGCCAGAAATCTCTCTTTGTGGTTCCAAACCATCTGACCGAGCAGTGGGCGTCGGAGTTTCTGCGCCTCTATCCTTCCGCCAATATCTTAGTCACCACCAAAAAGGACTTTGAGACCCATAACCGAAAGAAGTTCTGCGCTCGTATTGCGACGGGTGACTACGACGCCATCATCATGGGACACAGCCAGTTTGAGCGTATCCCCATCAGCCGGGAGCGTCAGGAACGGCTTCTCTATGAACAGATCGACGAGATCACTGAGGGGATTGCAGAGGTACAGGCCAGTGGCGGCGAGCGTTTTACCGTCAAGCAGCTGGAGCGTACCAGAAAGTCTCTGGAAGCCAGACTGGAAAAGCTGCAAGCCGAGGGGCGAAAAGACGATGTGGTAACCTTCGAGCAGCTGGGTGTGGACCGTTTGTTTGTGGACGAGGCCCACAACTATAAAAACCTGTTTCTATACACAAAAATGCGGAATGTGGCTGGTCTTTCCACATCGGACGCGCAGAAATCCTCCGATATGTTTGCCAAGTGCCGCTATATGGATGAGATCACCGGAAACCGTGGCGTGATTTTTGCCACCGGCACCCCGGTCAGCAACTCCATGACCGAGCTTTACACCATGCAGCGTTACCTTCAGTATGAACGCCTGCAAGAACTGAACATGACCCACTTCGACTGCTGGGCTTCCCGATTTGGGGAGACCGTCACAGCATTGGAGCTGGCACCGGAAGGCACCGGCTACCGGGCAAGAACGAGATTCAGCAAGTTCTTTAATCTGCCGGAGCTGATGAACCTGTTCAAAGAAGTGGCGGACATCAAGACCGCCGACCAACTGAATCTGCCTACCCCGGAAGTGGAATACCACAACATCGTGGCGCAGCCTACCGAACATCAGCAGGAAATGGTCAAGGCCCTTTCGGAGCGCGCATCGCTGGTACACAGCGGAACCGTTGACCCGTCCCAGGACAATATGCTCAAGATTACCTCGGATGGCCGCAAGCTGGGGCTGGACCAGAGGATCGTCAACCAGATGCTGCCGGATGAACCTGGCACAAAGGTCAATCAGTGCGTGGACAACATCATGCAGATCTGGCGGGATGGCGAAGCTGACAAGCTGACCCAGCTGGTGTTCTGCGACATTTCTACACCGCAGGCAAAAGCTCCTGCAAGCAAGGCGGCGAAAACGCTGGATAATCCACTGCTTCACGCATTGGAAGGCGCTGTGCCTCTGCCGGAGCAGGAACCGGTCTTTACGGTATATGACGATATTCGTCAGAAACTCATTGCTCAGGGAATGCCTGCCGACCAGATCGCTTTTATCCATGAAGCCAATACCGAAGTGCGGAAAAAGGAGCTGTTCTCTAAAGTCCGTACCGGTCAGGTTCGTGTCCTTTTGGGCAGCACCGCCAAGATGGGCGCAGGCACCAATGTGCAGGACCGTCTGGTGGCACTTCATGACCTGGACTGTCCGTGGAGACCGGGAGACCTTGCCCAGCGCAAGGGCCGTATCGAGCGCCAGGGTAACCAGAATCCTCTTGTCCATGTGTACCGCTATGTGACCGAAGGAACCTTTGACGCATACCTCTGGCAGACGGTGGAGAATAAGCAAAAATTCATCAGTCAGATCATGACTTCTAAATCGCCGGTGCGCTCCTGCGATGATGTGGATGAAACGGCGCTTTCCTTTGCCGAGATCAAAGCCCTGTGCGCCGGAGATCCCCGCATCAAGGAGCGTATGGATTTGGATGTGGAGGTATCCCGCCTGAAGCTGATGAAAGCCGACCACCAGAGCAAGCAATATCGTCTGGAGGACCAGCTGCTCAAATACTTCCCGGAGGAGATTGAAAAGCACAAAGGCTTTATCAAGGGCTTTGAATCCGATCTGGAGGTTTTGGCAGCGCACCCGCACCCGGAGGACGGTTTTGCTGGTATGGAAATCCGCGGCGATCTGCTGACCGATAAGGAGAACGCCGGCGCAGCCCTTTTGGATGCCTGCAAGGAGGTCAAAACCTCCGATCCGGTGCAGATCGGCAGCTACCGGGGCTATGCCATATCCGTGGAATTTTCCGCTTGGAAACAGGAGTATACGCTCCTGCTGAAAGGACAGATGACCCACCGGGCAACCCTTGGTACAGACCCTCGCGGAAATCTTACCCGTATCGACAATGCCCTCGCCCAGATGCCCCAGCGTCTGGAGGCGGCAAAGGCCCAGCTGGATAACCTCTATCAGCAGCAGGCTGCCGCAAAGGAGGAAGTCGGAAAGCCATTCCTTTATGAAGAAGAACTGAGAAGCAAAAACGCCCGTCTGGTGGAGCTGGATACCCTGCTCAACATCGACGGAAAGGGACAGGCACACGCTGAGGCTGTTGTTGCCAAAAGCACACGGCCTTCGGTGCTGGATCATCTGAAACGCCCGGTGCCGCCCCGCAGTACAGACAAGAAACCAAAACAGCATGAGGAGGTGCGATAACATGAATACTAACGATCTGAATACAGCCCTTTATGAAAAGATGGCTGCCGAACAGGACAAGTTCCGGGACTGGCTGAAAAGCCAGCCCCCGGAAGAAGTCTTAAACCATGCCTATGAGTACACCATCCGGGAGGACATCGTGATGGCAATGGAGGAGTTGGAGCTGACCGACGCACAGGCACAGGCGCTTTTGGATTCCCCCTCGCCGCTGGCTGATGTGTACCGTTATTTTGAAAAGCTGGAGACCGGCTATATGGATATGATCCGGGACAGCATTGAGAACCGTGCCGACGATGTGTGCAGAGCTAAAGAGGAACTGCGAACAACACCAATCTATCCCCATTCAGCTGCCTATGCGAGAGAACATGGGGAGCTGGAGCAGTACCGAGCTTCCAACAATGTAAATCGCCAATGCAAGGAGTCTATTGAAGCGGCGGTGCGGGAGCACTTCGACGGAATGTATCTCAGCCACGATGCGGCAAAGGGTGTGATCGAGACCTATGGCATGGAGCGTGTATCTATGGTTCTGTCTAACACGGTCCAGCTTCAGGACTGGGATGGGCGCTACTCCCGACGCAACAAAGAATGGGCCAAGACCATTCCTAATGATAATCCCGAAACCGTCCGTTGTGGTTATGCCTTAAACAGCCACCCTGCTGTGCTGGATGGTTTTATTGATCTGGTGCGTGAAGAACAGCAGCGCAGCCGTACCCAGAGAGAAAAACTGGAACCGTCCCGTCCCTCAGTACGGGATAAGCTCAAACAGGAGCTGCCTGCCCATAAGCCTGCCGCCCCGAAGA
>OKSU01000121.1_pt1 | contig 26199 bp, 40 predicted proteins | sample 1606441 | NCBI WGS metagenome assembly OKSU01 (sample SAMEA3879600, study PRJEB24766) | human gut metagenome | biome: human-associated habitat; feature: feces | place: USA | collected 1985/1987 | reverse complement strand
ACATCTCCGCCCTGCTCCAGGACAACGAGGGCTTCCGCCTTCTGCTGCCCCAGGTGGAGCAGCAGCTGGGCGAGATGAAAGTGCCGGTAGAAATTCAGCCCAGACAGGCGGGAGAAGGGCTGAGCGACCTTGAAGGGCAGGGCGTTGAAGTCAGCGTAGACGGCGACACAACGGAGCTGACGGCAACCATCAACGCGGAAGACGGAAAGAACCTGCTCGAATACGTCAGCGGCGACGCGACCGAACTGAGCATGACCATTTACGACCAGGACGGGCAGACGCTCACGGAGAACGTGACGGGCGACGCAAGCGAGCTGGAGGACATCATTGCCAGCTACAACGGGCGGATCATCACGGTGCAGCTCCACGCGCGGAACACGACCAGCAAGGACGACAAAAACGACAAGAAGAAATACGCCGAGGGCGGACGGGCGACGGAAGCATCCATCTTCGGCGAGGCGGGACCCGAATGGGCCATCCCCGAAGAACACAGCCAGAGGACGGCACAGCTGCTCAACAGCGCCAGAGAAGCCAGCGGCTTCACCTGGGATGAGCTGCTTTCCCGAAACGGCGGACTGAACGCAGGCGGCGGGGGCAGCCGGACGCTGGTCTATTCCCCGACGATTTACGCCAATGACGCAACGGGCGTGGAAGCCAAGCTGAGCGAGGACAAAGCGCGGCTTGAAAAAATGCTGCGCGAAAAGGACATGCGCGACGACATAGAGGTTTATGCGTAAAGCAAAAGCGCAGACGTCTGCGCTTTTGACGCGACCGAAGGAGGCGGAAAGCCGTGGAGATGAGCGGCTACGAATACCACTGCGCGGGCGGAGAAACATTTGACAGCGCGGCGCTTGAAATCTACGGCGATGAAAAATACGCCGCCGAGCTGTTATGTGCCAACCCTGCATACAGCGGGAAGAGCGTCTTTTCCGGCGGCGAGATTCTGGAAATCCCCGTCGTGGAAGGGACGGAGGAAACGGAGGGCGGCTATCTGCCCGCCGCAGCGCCGTGGAAGGAGTGACGCGGGATGGCGGTTATCGGGCAATACGGCGGATGGACGTTTGAAATCCGGGCGAACTATATGCGCCCGTTCAAGGATTTTCAAATCGTGAGCGAATGCGAAACGGAAGACAAGACGGCGGACGCGCAGAAATATGTATCCGCCAAGAACGGAAAGCCCATTCAGATCACGACGACGGTCACGCTGAACGCTTATCTGGGCGCAGACGTGCGCGGAGACGCCATCGGGCTGATTGACGCGGCACAGCGGTCATATCAGGGATACTTTTACATTCAGAGCAAGAAGCTCTTTCCGTTCATGCTGATGCTGACGAGGGCATCCATCAAGAACTTCGTGCTTTCCCCAAACGGGCAATGGATCGCCTGCGACATCGACCTGACGCTCAAGCAATCCAGCAAGGACTGGATCAACGGCGCACCCGTATTGAGCGGAGGGGGCAGCTCGGGCGGCGGAAGCTCAGGCGGCGGGAGCGGCAGTTCCGGGAGCAAAAAGGCGTCGGTGAAGCAGAAAAGCACCATCGCCAGCAGCGTTGCCAAAGGCGTTGCAAGTGTGGTGAGCAAGGTCAACAGCGCGCTTAAAACGACCAGCACCGCCAAGAGGGTCAGCAGCGTCATCAAAAAGACGACCGCCGTCAAGAAAGCGGCGCCCGCCAAGAAGATCATCCGGCGCAAGAAATAACGGGAGGAGCGGAAAACATGGCGCAGTACACCATCACCAACCAGCCGACGCCCGTTGACTTTGAATGCAACGACGACATTTTGGAGCGGACGCTTCAAAACTGCAAGAACCTGCTGATGACGCGCATGGGCGAGATTCCCTACGACCGATACCGGGGATTTGACCAGACGCTTTACGAGCTGCCGATACAGGAAATGAACGAGGCACTTGTGCCTGAGCTTGACCGGCTGATGATGTGGGAGCCGGACGCGGAGGTCGTCGAGGCGGAAGCTCGGATCGACGAAAACGGCGAATGCCTGATCACGATGACGGTTGAGATCGACCTTGAAGAAAGCTGACGGGAGGCGAAAGAAGATGGACAGCACGGAGATTCACTACCTGAGCTATGACCCGGACGAAATCTACAAGGAAATGCAGAAGGCGTTTATCGAAGCCGGAGGCGACGTGCTTTACCCCGGCGACGAAAAGGAGATGACGCTCAGGGCGGTTCAGAGCGTCATGGTTCAGGCGTTTGCAGGCGTTGACAACGCGCTGAGAATGGCGACGCTGCGCTATGCGCAGGGCGACTATCTGGACATGTACGGAGAAAAGCGGAACTGCACCCGCATTCAGGCGGCAGCCGCCAGAGCGACGGCGGAGATCACGTTCAAGGCATCCGGCATTTCCAAAACGATTGCGGCGGGAACGGCGCTGACGGCGGACGGCGAACACATGTACACGCTCGACGAGGACGTGGCGCAGAGCGGCTATGCCCAGATCGTTCGGGCAGGCATTACGGCGCTGGACGCGGGAAGCGTCGGCAACGGGCTGACCGAGGGGACGCAGATGCAGTTCATGATTCCGCAGGAGGCGGTGGAAAGCGTTTACTGCACAGGCGACGCGAAAGGCGGGCAGGAAAAAGAGGACGACGAAACCTACCGCGAGCGAATCCGCAAATTCGGGCTGGCGGAAATCACGACGGGACCGCAGATTCAGTATGAAAGCGCGGCGATGGACGTGACCAGCGAAATTCTGGACGCGCGGGCAAGCAACCTTGGCGCGGGCAAGGTCGGCGTGGCGCTGCTGCTGAAAAGCTCGACGGGCGCAAGCGCCATTCTTGAAAGCGTGAAAGCGGCACTGAACGCGCAGAGCGTCCGCCCGCTGACCGACGAGGTGAGCGTTTACGAGGCAGTCAGCATTCCCTACACGCTGAACGTGCAATACAGAGCGGAGAGCAGCGCGAACCTTGCCGCAAGCCTGGCGGCGGTCATCCGCGAATACCAGGCATGGCAGGATGAAACCATCGGGCGGGCATTCAACCCGGACAGGCTGATGGCGGAGCTGTATCAGGAGGGTGCGATCCGCGTGATGTGGGGCGAGGGAAGCGCGTTCAACGGCGATGGAGAAGTGACCTATACCGAGATTCAGGCGAACGAGCGATGCAGGGGAACCATCACCCTGACGGCGCTTTAAGGCGGTGGAAACATGCTGACATTTGACATCACGCATCTGTTTCCGCGTTTTCTGCTGAACGACAAAAACGGATACGCCATGGCGAAAGCAATCGAGCGCGCCATGCAAATCTTCTGCGAGAAGCTGCAAACCGGCGTAGACACGGTGCTGGACATCGAAAAAATGCCGGAGTGGAGGCTCGATGAAATGGCGTGGGAAATGGCCTGCCTATACGACTACGAAGCCGACGTGGAGAGCAAGCGGGCATGGATTCGGGACGCGGTTCCCATCTTCGCCAGTTTCGGAACGGTAGAAGCGCTGTACAACGTGCTGGCAGGCTATTTTGACGCGGTGGAGGTCGAGGAAAACTGGCAGTACGGCGCGCCGCCCTATCATTTCCGCATCACGGTCAGCGGCAAATGGACCGACCGAAACGAAGCATGGGCTATCTCAGCGGTGGACAAAGCCAAGAACGTACGCAGCATCCTTGACGACATCGCCGTGGGCAGCACGGGACGGCTGCTGATCGGCGCGGAAACGCAATACCGGCGCTTCTCCTACGGCATGACGGGCGAAGAACGCATGACCGGCACGCGCCCGACGGAAAGCACCCTCGGCAGGATACAGACGGCGGAAATCCGCGTGGCGGCGGAGGACGCGGACGGATACCGCTACCCCTACACGCCGGCCGGAACGACGCCGCAGGAAAACATCACTGCCGCAGGCGGCGAAGAACAGACCACGATAACGGGCGAAGCGGCGGGAAGCCTTTACGCCTACCCGCAGACGGGCGAAACCATCAAGGCGGGAACCATCCCCCAGGAAAACACGGTCGGCGCAGCGGAACATGTTCAGACCCGAACACGATCCGACGGCACAGCGACCGTTTTTTCATACCGCGCGGCGAGCGGCAACACGCCATGCGGAAGCAACGAACCATTTTAGGAGGTGATATTCGGTGCTGACAGATACGGCGCTCCAATCCATGCGCAATCATCTGAAAAACGCCATCGCCTACGCCATGTACAAGGTCGGCGAAAGCTATTACCGGGCGGAGATTCAGGACGCATCGCTGCTGGCAGACGGGCGCATTGCGATTACCTTCATCATCGACCATACCATTGCGGGAAACGTGACCGTAACGGAGGTTCAGCTTTACGACCACAACGGACAGCTGTGGGCGAGCAAGAGCGAGAGCATCACGCGGTCGGCGGTGCAGGAAGGCATTCTGTACCGATTCCGCTTTTCGGTGACGGAAGGATGAGGAGGTGAAGGAACATGGCATACAAACGGACGAAATGGCAGGACCACGTTGTCGAGCGGCCGAGGACCTACACCAAGGTCACGAACGGCGACGGGAGCGAAACCTACACGCCCGCACCGGGCGAAGTCTTGCAGCAGGGAACGCCGCAGAGCGCTCTCAACTTCAACAACCTTGAAGAAGGGCTGCTGCACCTTTCGGTCGCCTTTGACATGCTGCAAAGCATCACGCAGGCGCAGATTCGGGAAAAGGACGAGCGCATTGCGGCGCTGGAGGAAAAGGCCGCCGCGCTTGCGGCGGAGAGCAGCCTTGAAGGAGGCGGAGCATGAGTTACAGCGTACTGACCAGCACGCATGGGACGAGCGTGCAAAGCAGCGAAGGGCGGCGCGAAATCCTTGTAGACAGCGCCGCCGACCTGCCCAGCCTGCCCGACGACACCGCGCCGGGAAGCGTCGCATACACGGCTGATTTCAGCGGCATGTGGATGAAGGACAACGCCGGGAAATGGCAGGAGATCGGGGGCGGCGGCTGATGGACATGGTTGCCTTCGGCGCGGCACTCGCGCAGATCAGCAAGCGCATCGCGGCGGCGAACACGGCGGCGCAGGAGGCGGCGAAAGCCGCGCAGAACGCCAAGGACGCGGCAAGCCTTGCAAACGCCGCCGCCAAGCTCGCCAGCGCCGCCGCAGAATCGGCGAAGCTCTGGACGGAGCTGCTGAACGAGTACACCCTTGCGCAGAATTTCTTCATCGCCACAACGCAGGCGCGCGTGAGGAAGAACGAGGAAGACATTGCGGCGCTTAAAACCAAAACGTCGGCGCTGACCTGACGCGCCGGGAAAGGATGACCCATGGACGAAGAAATGAACATCCCGCTGACGGACGAAGAGATCGCCCGGCAGGAAGCGGAGCGCGCCGAGCGGGAGGAAAAGGAGCTTGCCCCATTCCGTGCGGCGGCAAAGCAGCGACACGAGAGCGCGGAGATCATCGCGGAGCATGACAGCCTGATGGCGGACATGCTCTACGAATTGACAATGAACGAATTTGGCGAGGAAGTGTAATTATGGCATATAGGCTTATGAAGCGCATCATCACACGCGGGGGTTACGACCGGGACGAAGTGATGAACAAACTCGACGCTTTTCTGGCTGCCGACCGCATCACGGCGGAGCAGTACAAGGAGCTTACGGCGATGATGGACAAGTGAGCAAAATGCTTGACCGCATCGCCTTTTTCTTTGCCGAAAGGCAGTACCGACACGACCTTATGCGATTGGAGGAAAACGCAATGACTTACAAGCTGATGAAGCGCATCATCACCAAAGGCGGCTATGACGAGGAAAAGACCAAGCAGAAGCTGGACGTCTTTCTGATGGCAGACCGCATCACGACCGAGGAATATCAGGAGCTGATGGAACTGATTGGCGGTGGCGCGAATGGTTAATTCTCCGCTGGAATTTCTGGCTTCCCAGTACGGGAACGTTGTCAAATACGACGAGAGCGGCAACCCCAGCATCTTCGTCAAGTTCCCTAAAATGAAATCCTCTGACCTTGATGCAAGCCTGCCGGAACATACGCACCCGGCGTTCATCATCAACGGCGTGGAGCAGGATTACATCCTCATCGGCAAATACAAGGCGGCATCGCTGACGGGCAGCGGCAGCGACAACGGAACGCTGTACAGCCTGCCGAACATGCCGCCCGCGCATACCCGTACTGCGGACGATTTTCTTGCGCAGCTTCGCGCTTTTGGAAACGGCGTGAGCGGCATGACGGTCGCTGACCGAGGCTTCCTGCTGCTGCTGGCACAGAAGAACGGCTGGAATCCGGGCGGCAACAGCGACTTCGGGCATTGCTACAAGGACGGGACGCGATATGAGATTGGCAAGGCAGTCAAGGTCGGAGACAAGCGCGGCTATCGCGGATGGCTTTACGAATGCCTGACCGCCCATACGACCGCTGTTGAGCTGTACCCCGACATTTCGCCGCTGTACTGGAAGAAGCTCAAGCAAATCGGCGGCACGGAAGCCTACCCGACGATGCACGACAGCGGGCAGAACAACATGATTCTGACCCTAAACGGCAGTGGTCCTATGGACTGGTATCTGGACGGAACGCCGGGAAGCGTATGCGACATCGTGGGCAACTGCTTTGAGCAGGACTACGGCTACCGCATTGTAGACGGCGAACTGCAAATCCTTGAAAACAACAACGCAGCAGACCCGGAAGCCGACCTTTCCGCTTCTTCCGCCGCATGGAAAGCCATTTTGCCGAACAGCGCGGACGACGGCTATACGCTGGTCGCACCCGGCACGGAAGGAACGCTGCACTGGACGTGGGCGAACAGCAAAATCACGCTGGACACGGCAAAGCCGACGCTCGACAACGAATACCGCGGCACGAGTTTCAAAGACCTTGCCGTGAACAGCACAAACCTGCCCTACATCCCGACCATTGTGCGCGAGGTGGGGCTTTTCCCGACGAGCGGCAGCACGACAAAGGGCTATTACTACATCCAGTTCGCGTCTGGCGAGCGCTTCCCCCGGCGCGGCGGCAACTACTACATCGGCGGCAACGTCGGTTTGGGCTACGAGAGTTGCTACAACCCGCGCTCTAGCGCGAACTGGGGCTATGGCGCGCGCCCTCGCTCCCTCTGAAAACCTGAATACTGACAACTGGAACCCTGAGGGGACGCGCGGCAGCGCGTCTCCTCGTTCTCTTTGGAGGAAAATATGGCTGTTGATTTTGCAAACATCGGTCCGACATGCCAGAAAATCGAAGACATGATCGCCTATGCGCGCCCAATCATCGGGCGCTGGCCTGTCTTTTACCGCTACACGCTCGGCGAGGACATCTACCGGCAAATGATTCTGCTGCTGCGGCTGGCAACCAAGGCACGGCTGAGGCACTACAACAAGACGACCTTGCAGGAGCTGGACACGGAGAAGGAGATTCTGAAAACGCTTATCCGGCTGGCAAACGGAACCGAATACAGCGACAAAAACGGCGGCAGGCGGAAGCTGCTTTCCGACCACAGCTACGGCGTATGGTCGGAGAAGATGATCGAGATCGGCAGACTGATCGGCGGCTGGATCGCCAGCGTAACCAAAGAGAAGGACAGCAAAAACGACTGATGCGCAGGCTGAAAGGTCTGCATTATCACAGGGAACGTTCCGAGATTTGGGCTTGACCTTTATTAGTCCGGTGGTTCAGCGCTTCCCCCGGCGCGGCGGCAACTACAACAACGGCGGCAACATCGGTTTGGGCTACGAGAATTGCAACAACCCGCGCTCTAACGCGAACAGGAACTATGGCGCGCGCCCTCGCTCCCGACGACAGAAAAAGCGCTGCACGGCTATGCACCGGCAGCCGACAAACAGGACGGGAGGGGTTCGTTCCCTTCCGGGCAGAAATGCCCGGTCAATGAAAAGCCGACGGCGGCATGGAGGGAAGCTCCCCTGCGGTCGGCATCGCTGCGAAGCGCCCGGAAGGGCGGACGGCAAGGATTGCGTGCAGCTTATCCGGCAGACGGGCATTGCCCGCCGGAGAGAAAAGACAATCTGAGCCGCGCGGAAACGCCACGCGCAGCACGAACGGAGGCGGTTTCTACACGAGAAAGCTGCAAAATCTGAAAGATCGCATCTGTTCTTTTGAGAACTTACTCGCCGCATACCGCGAAGCCGAGAAGGACAAACGGTATCGCAACGAGGTCATTGTATTCCGCTTCAACCTCGAAGAAAACCTGCTTTCCATCCAGAAGGAACTGCTCGACGGGATTTACAAAGTCGGAAACTACCGAGAATTTTACGTTCACTACCCGAAAGCGCGGCTGGTCATGGCACTGGGCTTTCGGGACAGAATCGTGCAATGGGCAATCTACCGGCAGATCAATCCGTTTTGTGACAAGCGGTTCATCCGGCACAGCTATGGATGCAGGACGGACAAAGGGACGCTGGCGGCGGCGCAATGCCTGCTGAGCTGGATTCAGCTCGTCAGCCGCAAGCCGGACGCGCGGGACTGGGTGATTCTCAAGGGTGACGTCAGCAAATACTTTTACCGCGTCGATCACGCGACGCTCCTTGAAATCTATGCTTCGATTACTGATGACCCTTGGTTCATGTGGCTTGTTGGAACCATTATCAACAATCCTGACTTACCCTTTGGGCTTCCAGAGGGCGCATCCATTTCGGATTGTCCGCGAGAAAAGCGCCTATTTGATGTCGGCATGCCGATAGGCAATTTGACTAGCCAGGAATCCGCAAATATCTACCTTGATTTGCTCGACCAGTACGTCAAGCACGTTCTGCGCCAGCATTTCTACCTGCGGTACATGGATGATTTTATCGTACTGTGCCGCAGAAGCGAGGTTCAGGCGATATACGCCGACATCGAAAGGTTTCTGCGCGAAGCGCTCAAGCTGACCATCAGCCCGAAGAGCAAGATCATGCCCGCCTTACAGCCGGTTGAATTTGTCGGGTATCTGGTATCGCCGCACGGAATGCGGCTGAGAAAGAAAACGTGCAGACACATCAAGCGGGCGCTTCGCAGCATTGAGCGTGCGTATGCGGAAGGGCGCATCGGTCTTGACCGGGCGCTGGCGACGATAGAAAGCTACTTCGGGATGACGGAACATTGCAGCGGATACAACCTGCGGAGATGGACCGCAGACCACATTGCTTTACAGAGAAAGGAGCCGGATATGAAACTGCCGGACGCCACAGCGCCGCCCGATGAAACGGGCAGGCGCTTTTATGACATTCTGCCGCAGGAGGACGGAACGGTTGACGTTTACCTGAACCCCGACGTCACGACGTACACGGACGGCGCGGCGCGCGAATACGACGTGGCGGTGCGCGTCATTCGGGGCGTGATTCCCTGGGACGGCATGGAAGAGGACATACGCGCCCGCTATGAGGCGTGGTGCGAAAGCGCGGAGGTGATTCACCTGTGATCAGCATTTGGCATCTGCTATGGATCGTTCCGCTGAGCGGAATGATCGGCATGATTTTACCGGCGCTCTGCTCGTTCAACGAGCGGGACGAACGAAAACGAAAATAAAACCGCCCCAAAGGAGGAAAAGACATGGACATGGAAGCCAGAAAGCTCGTGCCGCTTACGAACGAGCATTTTGCCGCCTTTCTTGAAAACATGCTGGGCGCGCCTTACTGGTACGGAACGTGCATGTACAAATGCACGGAGGCGCTGAGAGCGAGAAAGGCGCGGCAGTATCCCAGCCATTACAGCGAGAAGCGCACGGCGCAGTACAGGCGCGACATCGAGGAGAAAAAGGTCTGCGCGGACTGCATCGGCGCGGCGAAGGGGTACGCATGGACGGACGGCGGGCAGGGCGTAGTTGAAGCCATCGGCACAGACGCGGCGATTGCGAACCGATACGGCTCGAACAAATGCCCGGACAAGGGCGCGAACGGCATGTTCGCCTACGCCAAGAGCAAGGGCATGGCATGGGGAACCATCGACACCATCCCGGAGATCGTCGGTCTTGCGGTAACGACGGCGGGACACGTCGGCTATTACATCGGCGGCGGATACGTCATCGAATTTAAGGGCTTTGCCTACGGATGCGTCAAGACCGAACTGAAAAAGGGCAAATGGACGCACTGGTACATGCTGCCGTTCCTTGACTACGGCACGGCGGACGTTACGCCGGGCGAACAGCCGGACGCGGGAGAAAACCAGGATACGACCTACACGCTGGGCAGCCGCCTGCTCAAGAAGGGCAGCCAGGGCGAGGACGTGCGCGAATTGCAGCGCATTCTGCTCGAACTGGGCTATGCGCTGGGCAGCTACGGAGAAGGCGGCGACGGCGTGGACGGCAAGTTTGGCGCGGCGACGGAAAAGGCTGTGCGCGCTTTCCAGCGGAACCAGCAGATCGCCGTAGACGGCAAATACGGCAGCGTGACCCACGCGGCGCTGATGGGCGCGCTGGCAGACCGGGACGCGATGAACGCCGACGACGCGCAGGACGAAAACGAAACGCCGGAGGGCAAAACGCTGCGCATCACGGCGGACGGCGTGAACGTGCGCACGGGCCCGGACAAGGCGTTCAAGATCATCACCCGCGTCAACCGCGGCGAACGGTTTGAATACGTCGCCACGGCGGAGAAGCAGGGCTGGTATGCGGCGCTGATCGGCGGTAAGGTCGGCTGGGTATGCGGCGAATACGCCGAAGTTGAGGAGGCGTGACCATGCCAGAGAACATGACCATGGAAGGGCTGATGCTGACGGTCGGCATCATTCTGGCAGCGATGAACCTTTACAACGTCTTTGCGACGGCGCGAAAGAACGCGCGGGAGGAGAAGAAGCGGCAGGCTGAGCCGACCGTTACGCTGGAAGGCGAGATCACCGGCATCAACAAGAAACTGGGCACGGACAAGCTGCGGCTCGACGAACACGAAAAACGGCTTGCCGACCTGAGAAACGGACTGATGGCAAGCTGCGCAGGGGTGCAGGCACTGCTTGAACACGAACTGCACAACGGAAACGCCGACGAGATGCAGTTGGCCAGCAAAGAAATCAACACCTGGCTGCGCGAGCGCCCCTGAAAAGCGCAGACGCCTGCGCTTTTGAACACGATGCAGGCGGCGAGAACTGCCTGAGAACAACGACAAGGAGGACAAAATAATGATTTCCATTTCCGACGTGATTCTGATTTCCCTTTTCATTGAAGCCATTGTGGGCGCGCTCAAGCCCCTGTGGTCGAAGGACGACGAGAAGCTGTCCATTTCCGAGTATGTATCCATGGGCATGGGCATTCTGCTGGCGGTCAGCTGCAAGATCAACATGCTGGCGTATGTGGTGGAGCTGAGCTACCCGGTATGGGTAGAATACGTCTTCTATGTGCTGACGGGCATCGCCATCGGGCGCGGCACGAACTTCCTGTACGACCTGTGGAACAAGCTCAAGGAATGGCAGACGGGCAAGCTGGAAGAGTAAAGCGCGCAGGCTGAAACCAGACAGGCATAACGACACCCGGCAGGACGCGGTTTCTGCCGGGTGATTTCTTTTTCGGGCAATGAGTTTGACATATTCGGAAGGGGTGAAAACTCATGAATACAGTACAGCCCATACGGGACGAAGAAGCGCTGCGGCGCTGCTTTGAAATTGCGCGGGCGCATGACCGGGAGAAGCGGCAGGGCGAAACGAACTGGGAGCTGCTGCTTGCCGTAGGCTTTTCGACGAGCCTGCGAATCAGCGATATTTCGCGGATGCGGGTGCGCGACATTGCAGGCACGGAGCGGGTGCAGGTCAAGGCGAAGAAAACGGGAAAAGTCACGAACATTTACGTCAACAGAGAAGCACGGAAGAGGATTGAGCGGCTGCTCAAAGGGCGGGAGCCGAACGAGCTTGTCTTTGCATCGCGGCAGAAAGACCCGGAAACGGGAATGCCCCGCGCCATTACGCGGCAGAGAGCCTACCAGATCATCAACCACATTGCGCGCATGGCGGGAATACAGGACAGAATCGGATGCCACACGCTGCGCAAGACCTTCGGATACCGATACTACAAAGAAACGGGCGACGTGGTGAGCTTGCAGCGGATTTTATGCCATTCATCCAGCAGGGAAACGCTTCTGTACATCGGCGTGATTCAGGAGGAGATCGACAATTCGCTCAGGGGGTTCAAGACGGTATGGTGAAGAAATACAAAACGATTTACGCCGATCCACCATGGATGGAACGGGGCGGAGGGAAAATCAAGCGCGGCGCAGACAGACATTACCCGCTGATGCGGACGGAGGAAATCAAGGCGCTGCCGGTCAGCGAGCTTGCCGACACGGAGGGATGTCACCTGTACCTTTGGACGACGAACAATTTTCTGCCGGATGCGCTGGAGGTGGTCAGGAAGTGGGGCTTTCGATACGTCAGCATCATCACCTGGATGAAGGACAGGCAGGGACTGGGGCAATACTATCGCGGAATGACGGAGCATTGCATCTTTGCGCGGACGGAAAAGAGCCTGCCGTATAAACTGCTGGATGGCAAACGTCAGCAGGGCGTGACGGGTTTCTACGCGGCGAAGGGCGCGCACAGCGTCAAGCCGGAAGAGATGCGGCGGATGATTGAAAAGGTCAGCTATGCGCCGCGCATAGAGCTGTTCGCCAGAGAAAAGCACGAAGGATGGGATGTGTGGGGGAATGAGGTGGAGGGCGCCGACTTCACAGAAAATGTGTCTTTCAAATAGGAATACGATTGGGAGGAAAGCGGTATGGCTCTTGTAGAACATGATATTTGGGGAAGCAGACGTGACAAAGTTAAACTTGCCATAGACAGAATTAAAACCTTTGCGCCAGATGAAGGATACTTCGTTGCATTCAGCGGTGGGAAAGATTCGGTCGTCATTAAAGTGCTATGCGAGCTTGCAGGCGTACCTTATGAAGCACATTACAGCGTTACAACCGTTGATCCGCCGGAACTGGTTCGCTTTATTCGCAAAGCATATCCAGATGTGATATTTGACAGACCTGAAATGTCCATGCGTCAGCTCATTATTTATAAGCAGATTCCGCCGACCCGTTTGATGCGGTATTGCTGCGAATATTTGAAAGAAAGCCATGGCAAAGGACGGATCACCATGACGGGCGTTCGCTGGGCAGAGAGCCGGAACAGACGGAATAACCAGGGTACAGTCATCATGTTCGACGGAAAAACAGCGGCGATAGCGGCTGATGAAAATGGCGCGGTCTTTGAGAATACCCGGCACGGCGGCATTATTCTCAACGATGATAATGATGAAGCGCGGCGTACTGTGGAGCAATGCTATCGAACCGGGAAAGTGCTGGTCAATCCCATCATCGACTGGACAGACGATGATATATGGGAATTTATAAGGGCATACCATGTGCCGTATTGTTCGCTGTATGATGAAGGATGCAAGCGTTTAGGCTGTATTGGCTGTCCGCTTGGTGGATATGCTTCACAGAAAAAGGAATTTGAACGATGGCCCGCTTATCGCAGGCTGTATATCCATGCGTTTGACGACATGCTGACGGCAAGAAAGAGAAGTGGAAAAAACAATCATCACAGTTTGTGGAAGGACGGAGAAGGCGTATTCCGATGGTGGATAGGCGAAGGAAAGACGAATGACTCGAATCAAATGACATTTGACGAGCTTTTATAATCAATTTCAGCCGGGAGAAAATGCCCCGGCTTTTTTCTTATGCCCTGCAAAGTGCAGACGTCTGCGATTTTTGACGATTGCGTTGCTTTGCAATTACAATATTTTTCAACTTGATTGACGCGAAAAATGCGGATTGATATAATAAAAGCAGGTTCGCACCCATGCGCATAATAAATAAGTGATGCTGATAGGAGGAAGATTGCGAATGGACTTGAACGAATTGATCGCCGGTTTTTCTACAACTCCCTTTCTCTTTGTTGGTTCCGGCTTCTCAAGAAGATATTACAACCTGCCGGATTGGTCTACATTGTTACGCATCTTTGCCCAGAGACTAAGCGACGATGGGTTTATTTATAATAGCTACTTGAGCAGGGCGCGGACAGAACAGAAAAACCAGAGCTTTGAATTGCCTCGTACAGCAGAGCTCATCATGAAGGACTTTGACGAGCGATGGTTTGCAGATCCTTCATTCCGACGTTTGGATGCGGCGCATCTGAAGTATGTAGAACAGCAGCAATCTCCATTTAAGGTGGAAATTGCACAGTACATTGAAGAAAATTCAAGAGCTGTTCCTGAAATGCAGAATGAGTTGGAACTGCTTAAACGTGTATCATCCAAGAGCATAGCAGGCATAATTACGACAAATTATGATTGCCTGTTGGAATCCGAAACAGATGAATACAGAACGTATGTAGGGCAAGAGGAACTTGTATTCTCTCCTATACAAGGATGGGCGGAAATATACAAGATTCATGGCTCGATAACAAATCCAGAAAGTATCGTTATAACAGAAAGTGATTACATTTCTTTTGAAGAGAACTGCCCATATCTTGCATCAAAATTGATGACGATATTCATGGAATACCCAATCATTTTTATGGGCTATTCGCTGAGCGATCCTAATGTTCGGATGATTCTCGAATCACTTGTCAAGTGTTTGTCTCCTCAAAATCTGAATAAACTGCAAAATCGTTTCGTGTATGTGGAATGGGAGAAAGATCGGGATGACGTTCTGATCTCTGATGCAGCCATAGCTATTGGAGATAAAACGATACGAATGACAAGGATTGTTACCGATAATTTCTCTGCATTATTTCGTTCTTTAGAGGGAAAACGAGCCACTTTGCCTGTCAAAGTTTTTCGGTTATTCAAGCAGGAGTTTTATACCTATGCTTTAACAAACCAGCCAACAGCAACCTTGCGTGTGGCAGGCATAGACGATCAACGGGTTCAAAATGACGAATTGGTGCTTGCAATAGGAAAAGCATCGTCATTTGGTTTAAGAGGTCTTCGTGGACTTACGGCAGAAGAATGGTATCGTCACATTGTACTGCATGATATTGTGGAATTTACTGCGGACGATATTCTTGACATTGCATACCCGGCATTGAGCTTGTCGAGTAGCAGGCTGCCGCTGAATATGCTATTACATGAGGCGAAGAAATCACACGATAATATTGATAACGAAAAGATCGTTCACAATTTTAGGGATGCGTTAAATTCTACCATCATAAAAAGCAGAGAAAGAAAAAAGATACCGCATCGAAGTGTAAATGGGATTCTAAGCGATAATGAACATGATTTAAGGAAAGCCATGGACTGCATTGCACATTTGCAAGAAAATGAAATAGACATAGGGGAACTCGAAGCGTTCTTAGCGGAGCGATTTAAGACGAAAGATTATTATAAGAGTATATCCGGCAACGAGAAGTCAGCACTCAATCGCCTTGTCAGAATTTTTGATTGGATGAAATATGGTAAATAAAAAAAGCCCCCCCAGATCAGTGAATATCAGATATTCACAAAATCTGGGGGGGCTTTTCTCGGAATCCTTAGGCTGTAATAATCTTTTGACTATACAACCAGAGCCAGAATACAATAAGCCACAGAATCATGCGGACATGACGCATATGACCAAAGTACTCTAACCTCCTTGCTCTGGATGCGTCCCCATTATACTGCATAGCGGGCATGTTGTCAAGTGAGTTTAACATAATAGCACATGGTTAAACTCAGCCCAAAAGAGCAGACGAAAAACAGGAACAATAAATAGGAAACGATTCTCCACAGGCGAGTTTAACACAATCTCCTATTATGTCAAACTCAGAAAGGAAAAACAGGGCATTATCCACAGAGGATTGTTGATAAACTGTGGAAAGCGGAAAAGCAGAAAAAGACCGCGCGCCTTATGGCAGGCGCACGGCTCAAAATGGTTTTGCGGCGTTGTCAGCGCGCGTATTCGCACTGATGCAGCATGGGATAGGGCTTCGGATGGCGGCACGTTCCCTGCAAGAGAACAAAGCGTTTCAAGTAGGCTATATCGTCCGGCGAAAGGCTTTCCACGTCTTCCACGCCGTCGAATTTGACGAGAAACAGGTTGCCGCAGAGCTGCGCGTTGCCCATGTTGTCTATGGCGCTGATCTTCGGATGGTCGGCGAAGAGAGATTCATCATCGCAAATGACGGTGAAGCGTCTGCCGTGCGAAACGCCGATGCAGCGTTCCGTCATGTCGATGTTGCGGCAGCCGAGCGCCTGACGGAAAGCGTTCAGGCTATGCTCAAGCGTCTTTACGGATACGGTTTCATTCTGCACGTCGATGAACAGCCCGGTGATCTGCCGGGGCTGATGCAGGGACTGCGCGAAAAGGTCCAGAGAATCGAAATGCTGTGCCATGTGGGAAAACCTCCTTCAAAATATTTCATGCTCATTTGGATTGATATATCCTTGATTGATACATGTATACTGAATGAATAGCGCAAGCGACTGTTCCGCCGTCAGCGTAAGCAGGGCGTCATAGCCGCCGAACGCCTTGAACTGCGCATAGGTCATGACGTGTTCGCTCAGCTCTTCAAGGCGGCGCATCTGCCCGGTTTCTGCCCACGTCTGCCGAAATGCTTTTGCGGCGTTGCGCGCCTGCCGAATGATCTGCGCCTGCGCTTCGTCAGGCAGCGGGATATAGAGCTTATAAGCGCCGCATGGGGCAATATGGGCGACGGTTTGATAGTCGCCGCCGCACATGCGGTTTCGGTTATAAACGGTGATCCCATTTCCAAGGCATCCGAATCCAAGGTCATACGTTTTCATGGTGAAAATCCTTTCTGCCGCCGTATCAGGCGGCACGTCGTCGTTTTAATCGGCGGGCAGCATGGCGGCGAAATCATCCAGCGTCATGCCCTGGACCTTCTGCGGGGCGGGCAGGGCGTCTTTGCCGAAGGTGCGCGTAAACCATTCCTGCCAGGTGATCGTTTTGATATGCCATTTGGCGGCGCGCTCAAGCTGGTACTGTCCGGCGTCTTCGCCGACGACGAGCAGGGTGCAGCGGGTATTGATCTTCGGAAATGCCCGGCCGCCCAGGCGCTGGGTATGAAGCATCATAGCGCGGCGTTCCAGCTTTGGGCAGCTTCCCGTAAACGCTACGGTTTCGCCTGCGAAGGGCTGGGCAGGGTCTGAAAGGATTTCGGGGCGCTGCGCTGTCTGCGTGGCGGGCGGCTGTTTCGCCGCTGTGCGCGTCTTCTTTGCCTTTGCCGGGAACGGCTTGCGGGGCTGGGCGTCTGCCCTGCGCCGGTTTGCGGCGCGGTATGCGCTGAGCGTTTCCGCGCGCCGCCTTTGAGAAGCGGCGCGGGAAGCGTTGAACCAGGCGATCAGCGCGAAAGGAAGGGCGGGGAGAAGAAAGACAAGGGCGGCAAAGAGAACATAGGAATCATAGGATTTCATGGCGTGATCCTCCTGCTGAGCGGTGGTTGAAATGGTCAGACGGCAACGGCTTCGGCGAAGTCGTCCAGGGTGAAGCGGCGAACGGTGAAATGCGCGGCGAAATCATCCAGCGTTTCGCGGCTGTACTGACGCTGCATCTGTTCGGCAATCTGAGAAACGACGGCGCGGGCTTCGGTCTGCGCCTCTTCCTTCGTGTATCCGTCTTTGATCTTGCGGCGCAAAATGACTTTTTCGCATTCCTCAAAGAAGATTTGACGGGCGGCAGGGCTTGCGAAACGCACAAGCGCCTTGTGGACCTGCTTTGAATCGACCTTGCGGGCGTTCAGCAGGTCACGGCAGACGGCGCGCCATTGCGCCGCCCGGATGGTCAGGAACGGTTCGCGGCCCGTCTTCGCCGCGTCCTGGGCGGTGTATTCGTCCAGGTCGTATTCGGTGAAGCAGTCGCCGAACGGGTTTTCGTACTGGATGGTCAGCGTCTGACGGTGAGCGGTTGCGAAAAGAACACGAATAGCCATGGCAGCAATCTCCTTTCGATTCATCAGGCGGCGTTGAACTGTTCGGTCAGCGCGACGGCGGCGCGGTACGCCTTGAAGGTCAGTTTCTTGTTGTAGGTGCCGGAAGTCGGGGAATAATAGAATCCGGCGGCTTTCGCGGCTTCGATCATGCGGCTGTCTGCGTCGGCGGCGAAACGAATCTGCGTCCGCTGGGCTTCGCCGTTGAAGAAAATGGAATAGCCCGCTCCGTCAAGCCGCGTTCCGATGAACGACTTTTCGGGAACAGCGCCGCGCGCCTGCTTCGGATCGCGCGCCGGTTTTTCTTCGGCAGCGTCTGGTGCTTCGTTGTCGTTCAGGTCGATATGGCGTTCAGCAACGACGACGTTTCCGGTGCTGGTCACGGTTGCCCGATACCCGGCGGGAATACCCGCGGGCTGATCAGCGGCGTTCTGTTCGGCTTCTTCGGCCGGCGCGGATTCGCTGGAAACGGCGGCGATGATGGCGGCGTGGCGGGGATCGTCGGCGGAAACGGAAATAACCGCGTCCTTGTCGGCGTCGTCTGCGTCCAGCGTGACGAAAATGGTCACGCTCTTGTCTTCATGAACGACGTATTCAGCGGGGAACGTATGCCCGTTGACGGTCAGGGTTTCGGCGGTGAATGTAAAAATGTTCTTCATGGTGTTGACCTCCTGAAAATGATTTTGCGGCGTTGTTGGTTATCCGCGACGCCTTGCGGCGTTTCGGGCAGGGGACCGCCCTGCCCATCGTCAGGCGGAAATGGTTTTGCGGCGTTATTCGTCCTTCGGCTGATTCAGAATCAGGCGGATGGCTTTTTCGGCGCGGGCGGCGGCGGAAACGATGACCCGCTTGTCGTCTTTCAGCACGGACAGCCAGCTTTGAATATACGCGGCGGAATTGCGGAAGCTGGAAACGCTTTCCATGCCGATTTCGTGAAGGATCGTCGCCGCGCCAATTTCGGCGACAAGCTCTTCTTTGCTGTACTCCTGCCCGCCGAAATGACTTTCAACGTCGCCCAGTTTCAAACGGTTCAGGCGCGAAGGGTGGCCGGTGCTATGCGTCGCTTCGTGAAACAGGGTCGAATAGTATTCCGGCGTCTGCCGGAACTGTTCGCGCAGCGGCATGGAAATCTTGTCGGCGTAGGGCGCATAATACGCGCCGTCCTGCTTGATGGATTCAAAGCGAACATGTTCACGGGCGATATAGCTTTCAAAAATGGTTTCGGCCCGTTCGTTCTTGTCGGCGGACTTGACCGCTTCGGGCGTTGGGTACTTCGGTGTTATGCCGTCGCAATCCGAAATGTGAAACACGTTGAAATAGCGCAGGACGGGCAGACCTTCGGTGACGGTTTTGCCGTCTGCATCCTTGACGGGCTTGCCGTCTTCGTCGGTCTTCTCCTTCGGGATCACCTTCCAGAAGACGACCATCTTCGCCTTCGCGCCCTTCTTGACGCTGCCGCCTTCCTGCTTGCACTGGTTGAAGGTGACATATTCGCCCGGTTCGCCCAGCAAAAGCTGGTTGATCAGGGAATACGGCTTGCCGGTTGCGTGACTGATCGCGCCGGACGAAATGCCGGACCAGGGCTTTTCCCAGGGGATCACGCCTTGCTCAAGCATGGCGATAATTTTTTCGGTGATTTCGCTGTAAATGTCTTTCATGGTGTTGGTCTCCATTCGCAAATGCTTGCAGCACTTGAATTTTGCCTGCTTTTTGTGATAAAATGGGGGCAGGGGTTAAGCAGGAGTTTGCCCCTGCCCTGGACTGGGCTGCCGCCTATGCGCTTCGGACGCTGGGCGGCTTTTTGTTACCCGTTCTTGCGCTGCCTGATGGCTTCAACGGCGGCATCCAGGTCTTCCGCTTCGCGCAGAATCTCCAGGATTTCCAGCCGTTCAGCCTTGAGCAACGACGCCTTGAACTCTTGCAGCTCAACCGCGTTCATGCCTTCGCTGACCTCCTGCATGTTGTCCACCTCCTGCAATGGCTTTGCCGGTGGGCTGTCGCCCTGCCGACGCTGAAAGCATAGCACAAAAAACCGGCCCGAAACGGAACGCACCCCGTCGAAGGCCGGTTTTCGAGCATCATACCCCCTACGGGGGTAAATTTTGCAAAAAAAATTTTCGAGAGGCCCAACGCGCGCGTGGGCGTTATTTGTTCCCGAAGTCTGCCGCCGAAAAATGGGCGGTCCCATGGCGTGACAGCAGGGCGGCAAAATCCAGCGAAACGTCAGGCGGATCGAAGCGGCGGCGATATAGCGCCGCCATGCTGCCAACACGAAGCAGGGGAACGGCGCTGGACGTGGCGAAAGGCTGGGCAATGCCGACAAGCTGCGCTATGTGTGCGACGTGCCGCCATAGGTTTGCCGAAATGTTTTTCAAGGAGTTTGTCAGGGATTCACGCTTTACGCACAGCATTTCGCCGCAACGACGAAGACGCGAAACGGTTGAGCCGAAGGGCTGAACGCTATGCCGCGCGCGACGAAGTGACGGCAAAGGCGAAGACGAAGCGGCGGCGACGGCTGCCCAGATGCTGCCGATCAGCGCGGCAGACGGCGAAGAGATACCGCCAGCAGGACAGGCGGCAACGCTGGTCAAGTTGCGGCAGACGATGAACCCGGCAAGACGGCGGCGCGATACGATGCAGGACGGCGGCAAGCTGACCAGCTCAGGAGCTGGACACGATGGGCAAGGCATGGGGCGGCGATGAAGCCGCGCAGCCTGCCACGGCAGAGGCTTCATCATCACGCGGGCGCGCCTGACGCGCCCCATGATGCAATTCCCGTAGGGAATTGCTCTTATTCGCGCGCGTAGGTACTGTGACGGGGGGCGGGAAGAGGTGCGGTCGCGGCGAGCCCGCCTTTTCGTTAGTTTACATATTTCATATAGGAGTTCATTCACTTGGCGGGCCGGCTGGTACAGCAGCTTTTCGCGCGCGCGCGAATCATTGAAAGCATAAAAAAGAAGAATCCACAAGATGCAGATTCTTGAACAAAAGCGAAAATGAAATTGAAAGAGCAGAAGACTTCATACGCGGGAGAACGCTATATTACAATTTATTAGTCTTTGTTTAGGATAGTTTAACACTTTTGTAACACGGGGGGGGGTAAAGTGTTATACTTTTTATGTGCAATGTAATATTACAAAATTGCAGCACATGAGGAGTAATACCATGAAACACATTCTTTCTATCATTGCAATTCTGTTTCTCACGATGACCTGTACTGCTTGCTTTGCAGAAAGCGACGAAGAAGTTGCTTTGACAACTGAGAACGAAATTCTATTTTCAAATATACCGTGGGGATGCGATTATAAAACATTTGAAGATATTTTGATTAAGCAGGGAGCAAAGTTTACATCTGAGCATGAAGTGCTTGGCGATGGAAAGAAGTATTCATATTCGTTCGGTATAAGTGGTTTTAGTGGCGCGAATTACAGTGATGTAAAAACCGACTACTATACCTTGAAAAATACTGAGCAGAAGAAATCTCCGTGGGGTGATATGTACACACAGTATAATCCTGTAATCAATGTTGCAGGGTATCAGGTGTACATGATCACAGCTTGCTTTTTTGCTGATACAGATGAGCTATATACGATAAGAATAGAAATGTCGAAAACCACAAAGAACGGAGAAAGCGTTTCTGCGTCAAGTATGTTTGATGATATGAACAGAAAACTCACAAGCATATATGGAACACCTTATCAGGATAGCTTTGAATCAAGGGGAACGCTGGGCGGAAAAGATACCATCATTACTTATGCGTGGCTTGGCGGAGAGAAAACGGGGCTTGAATTGGCGTGGTCCAGTACAAAGGGCAGTCTGCGAGGAGCACTTGACAAAGATAGCATAACTTTAAGATATGGAAGAACAGATTCAGACGAAGCTATGCGCTTGCGTAGAGAAAAGCAGCAAGGCGCACAAGTTGATAAGGAACAGCAGGCGATAGATGCCGTAGCCGATGATATGTCAGGGCTGTAATGATGGCGGAGGCATACTATCATGAACGATACTACGATAGTGGTATACCTTATTTTGCTACCGCTTGCTTTAATTATCTTTGCTTTTGTCGATGCTAAAACACATTCAAGAAGTATGAATGATGATGATTGGAAGCAAGTTGAGCGAAGTCATAAAGAATGGGATTGCGTTACCTGGGCAGAGAAAACATCCACTGCACAAAAACATCTTGATAAAATGGAAGCTGACTATGAAATGGCGGTAGCTTCTGGAACGTCTGAAAAGGCGCTTGCAATTATGCGTGATAATCTGCGAGAATCAAGAGAAGATGTAGAGCAACGCAAAAAAGATAAATGGGAAGAAAAAGCGGATAAGGTACTTTCTGATTTTGCAGATGAATACGAACAAGTGATTTCGTGTGAAGAATGTACCTTTTCGGAATTGGAGCAGGTAATTAAATCAAGAAACAGGTGTGTGAATCTCTGGTATAAATACTGGGATACATTGAGAGATTGTGACGTTACAGTTTATCCGAAGCAATATATGCGGGACTATTTGGGAAACGACTATGATCCGTGTATGGAGAGCAGTGAAGCGCTAAAAAAGAAGCTGGACGAACATGTGAATATAATCCGTCCAGAGTATCAGCGAAAAAAGAAATTGCTGAATGCTATTCTCAAGGAGATTGAGAATGAGGACATGGTTATGCGAGCAGCCTTGCTGAAAAGAAGTTTCTCCAATGCAACAGAGAAGGAAGTTGCCTGCTGTTATCGGGCGCTGGTTGCTGGTGGTAAGGTGGTTGAAATAAAAATTGGCAATCGCTGGTTTGCAATGCTGTCAGACAAGGAAAAGAAAAAGCTCTGCGGGAAGAATCCCACAGAGCCGAAAGCGTGACAAAGCGCCGCGCTTTGTTATGCACAGGAGGCCAACACCACTTGTTCTCGCAATGCACATTGGTATCATATCACAAGGTCGCTGAAATGTAAAGCGGGTGGATTGCAAATATCATTGTGTTATTGCATTTTGGGTTCTTTTGCGGTATACTGGGCATCGAGGTGATTTGAATGCCGACCGCAAAAACGAAAGCTGTTCGAAAATACAATGCGAAGGCTTATGACCGAATCGGAATTGTCGTGCCGAAAGGTCAACGGGAAGTAATCGCAAAACATGCCAGGTTACATGGCATGACGACTAATAACTTCATAGTCACGCTTATTAAAGAACAGCTTGAAAAAGATAATGCAGAATAGCAATCACCCGCGTCATGACGTATGGCGCGGGTGATTTTTATATATACAGATATAGGAGGATGCACCATGAGAATTTACAAGCAGCTTACATTTACTGACCGACTGCGTATTGAAAAGATGCTGAAAGAAAAGAAGTCCAAGAGAGAAATTGCAGATGTGCTTCGCGTACATTTTACGACGATATACCGTGAAATCAAGCGCGGACAGTATGAACACCTGAACTCGGATTACACTACCGAGCTTCGATACAGCCCGGATATTGCACAGAAACGGTATGAAGAATCTTTGCGAGCTAAAGGTCCTGGATTGAAAATTGGAAAGGATCATGAGCTGGCGACATTCCTTGAAGAAATGATTGCTGACAAACACTATTCTCCTGATGCTGCGCTTGGAGAGATTAAGCGCAGAGGTTTGAAATTCTCGACGACTATTTGCAGAGTGACACTGTACAGCTATATTGACAAGGGCGTGTTTTTAAGGCTTACCAATAAGGACCTGCCTCGGCAAGGAGAGAAAAAAGAAAAGCACAGGGAAGTTCGTGCAGCACGTCCGCCGCGCGGTGAGAGCATAGAGAAAAGACCGAACGAAGTCAATGATCGCTCGGTCTTTGGACATTGGGAAGGTGATTCGGTCGTAGGTAGAAAGGGAAGCAAGAAGACGCTCTTTTGCCTTACAGAAAGAGTGACGAGGAAAGAACTTGTATTCCACTTGCCGGATAAAACTGCCTCAAGTGTCGTTCGGGCGCTGGATACACTGGAACACAAGTTCGGTGATCTGTTTCCAAGACTATTTAAGTCCATAACATTTGACAATGGTTGCGAGTTTTCGGACTGCGCCGGAATTGAACGATCCTCCCTGCGAGAAGGAGAGCAGAGGACGAAAGCCTACTACTGCCACCCTTATAGTTCCTATGAACGGGGAAGCAATGAAAATCAAAACGGAATGCTTCGCCGCCCCTTCCCGAAAGGAACCAGCTTTGACGAGGTTACATCTGAGCAAGTAGCCGCCGCAGAAGACTGGCTGAACAATTACCCGCGGGCTATGTTCGACTACAAATCTTCTAACGATTTGTTTCAGGAATGCTTATGCACGTTGAGCTGAATATTTTCTTTCGCTTTTTTTAGCTTTTGATATTGACATTCGCCTTCGCGAAGTTTATAATTTGGTGCAACAGGGTGAGAGCCTTGTTGCACGCATTATTATACGGAAAAGAGAAGGGAGGCGACGAGTTGAAGCGGGCATACAGATACCTGACCTTCGAGGATCGGAAGCAGATCGAAAGGCTATGGAGTGAGGGAGCAACGCCCAAGGAGATCGCCTGTACGCTGGGGGTTCACTTTACTACGGTATATGATGAACTCAAGCGGGGAGATACGGGACAAGTGTATGCTGATTTCCGCAACGTCTATGATGCCAGCCTTGCCCAGCAGACAGTGAAGGACAGCTTGAAGCGAAAAGGACGGCATCGGCAAGCAGTATAAACGGAGGTAGTTTGTTTGAGCGTACACTTTGATGAAAAGTGGCTGCGGGCGTATTGCCAGAGGACAGGACAACAGCTTCCAGAGGGGATGCAGGAAGCACAGGGCAAAGGGGAGAGCGCAGAACGCAAGAATGCGGTTCAGGCGACCGGCAGCAAGTACGGAAACTGCAAAACAGAGCTGGATGGAAGAAAGTTCGACAGCAGGCATGAAGCAGAAGTGTATCGTCAGCTGAGCCTTGCGGCAAGAGCCGGAGAATACTGCGCGGTACTATGTCAGGTTCCGTTTCATCTGCCAGGCGGCGTGAAGTACATTGCTGACTTTGTGACGCTGGAACTGGACGGCTATTTTACCGTATGGGATGCCAAAAGCTCGGCAACGGCGCGGGATAAAGTCTATCGTCTGAAAAAGCGGCAGATGCGAGAATGCCTGCACATTGAGATACGGGAGGTTTGAAGCGTGGGTGATCTGGACGAGCTGCTGACCCAGCGTTGGAGCGACAGCACCTGCATGGGTTACGCAATTATCGCTATGGAATCGCTGGGCTATCCGCCTGAGATGATTCGGGAAGCAGTACGCGAAATGGATGCGGCTATGGATGCTTTCGACCTTGAAGAAGCCATGCGGCGCTATAACAACAGCCCCTATTGAGAAATCGAAACTCATTACATATTGGAGGTTTGAACTATGAACTGCTTAGAGAAAAAGGCGAGCGAGAAGTTTGAACAGGAAGCGTTGAGCTTTTACATCGCGCTGGCAAACGCTTTTCGACCCGAAGAAACCCAGGAGGAAGTTCCGCGGATTCATCTTCAACCCGAAGACGACTTTGCAGAAACGGTCTGCGCGATGCTGACGGGAATGCAAGTCTTGTGTGAGAATGCGTCAAGCGAGCTTCATGCGGATGATCTGATTGGGTTTACCCATATTTTGAACCGTCTTGCCATTCAGCACTATTTTCTTCAGCATGACGATAAAGACGAGCAATAGAATGACCGGCACTTCTTCAAAGGAGGAACATTTCAGATGCTGATCGGCGAAATTCACTTCCTTCCGCCTGTTCCGGGGACATGCCCACTCTGCGGTGCGAAGCACGAGAAAGGGACGCCGCACGACGAAAGGAGCGCTTATTATCGTATGCGCTACCGCAGAAAGCATGGCTACTGGCCGGAAGAAGCGCCGGAAAGAGCAGCGTCCGAGGAGGACGAGACGCATTGAATGAGTGGATCAGCGTAGAAAGCAGGCTTCCGACGCAGGAGGATGCAGACGAGCAGAACTGTGTGCTGGTGTATCACCTACTTCAAGGGGTTATGGTGATGGGCTGGCATCGCGTAAACGAAAACAGCTACTGCACCCATTGGATGCGTCCGCCGATGCCGCCGAAGGAAGCGGCGCGGATGCTGGCGGAGCGGGACAGAGCGCTGAACCAGAGATACGGAACAGGACTTGGCATTTGAAATAAAAAAAGACAGCCCATCACTCGCAAAAGCATGGCTGTCTTCTCACAAACATCAACTCAACATTGCAGGCAATGCGGCTGACTTCATGTTTATTGTAGCATGGGCATTCCTCAAAAGCAAGCGTTGAGCTGAAATACACAGCAAAACGGAGGAAAAAACATGGATGAAATCACGACGCGGGAAGAAAATCTGCCCGCAACGCTGGACAGTTACGCACAGCAGGGACGGATGTTTCTGTTCAATGCGGCGCAGAACCTGATTCAATTTGGTCGAGTGCTGATTGAAGCGAAGCCGCTTGTCCCTCGCG
>OKSU01000100.1_pt1 | contig 33812 bp, 27 predicted proteins | sample 1606441 | NCBI WGS metagenome assembly OKSU01 (sample SAMEA3879600, study PRJEB24766) | human gut metagenome | biome: human-associated habitat; feature: feces | place: USA | collected 1985/1987 | reverse complement strand
CCCCCCAATGCGGAACGCATTGGGGGGATTCTCTTCACACATTCACATTCACAGCTCGAACAGATTGATCTGGCTGCTCTCGGGCATATCGCCGAGCGCGCCGAGGGCTTTCAGCTGCTCAAGGTGCGTCTGGCTGACCTTGGGGCAGTCGCGGCTCAGCTCCTCAACGGAGATGTACCGCTTCCCGCTCTCCTTGATGCGCGCGAGGTCGATCGCCGCCGACTCGCCAAGGCCGGAGATGGCCACGAACGGCGGACGCAGGCGCTTCTCGTCCGCAAGCATAAACTTCGTCGCGTCCGACTCATACAGGTCTATCGGCGCGAACTCGAAGCCGCGCATATTGAACTCGTACACGGCCTCCAGCGTGACCAGCAGATCCTCCTGGTTCGCGGTGAGGTCGGTGCGGCGGCGCATGTCGTTGATGCGGCGGCGGACGTCGTCGGTGCCGCCGGTCATCATCGCCGCGTCGAAGCCGCCCTTCTGACTGCGGCGGTAGAAATAGGCGGAGTAGAAGGCCAGCGGATGATGTACCTTGAACCATGCGATACGGAAAGCCATCATAACATAGGCCACGGCGTGGGCCTTGGGGAACAGATACTTGATTTTTTTGCAGGAACCGATGTACCATTCCGGCACGCCTGCGGCCTTCATTTCCTCCTCCGCGCCTTCGGGCAGACCTCTGCCTTTTCGCACGGCCTCCATGATCTTGAAGGAGCGCTTTTCCGGCATTCCGCAGGAGATCAGATAAAGCATGATGTCGTCACGGCAGCCGATGGCCTGATCAACGGTGGCGGTTTTGGAGGTAATCAGGTCTTTGGCGTTGCCCAGCCACACGTCGGTGCCGTGGGAGAAGCCGGACAGACGCAGAAGCGTATCAAACCGGGTGGGCATGGTATCCATCAGCATCCCGCGGGTAAAGCGGGTGTTGAACTCCGGAATGGCGACGGCGCCGGTGGGGCCGAGAATCTTGTCATCCTCGTAGCCCAGCACCTTGGAGGAGATGAAAATGGACATGGTGTCCTTGTCGTCCAGCGGGATGGTCTTGGCGTCGATACCGGTCATGTCCTCCATCATGCGGATCATGGTGGGGTCATCGTGGCCCAGCATGTCCAGCTTCAGAAGGTTTTCCTCCATGGAGTGGTATTCAAAATGGGTGGTGATCTGGTCGGCCTGAGGGTCGTCCGCCGGGTGCTGCACCGGGCAGAAGTCCCAAATCTCGTTTTCCTGTGGGATGACAACCAGACCGCCGGGGTGCTGGCCGGTGGTGCGCCGGACGCCGACACACCCTGCCGCCAGACGGGCTTCCTCTGCCCGGGAGGCAGTCTTGCCACGTTCGGACAGGTATTTCTTTACGTAGCCGAAGGCAGTTTTTTCCGCCACGGTGCCAATGGTTCCCGCCCGGAAAACGTGGGATTTTCCGAACATTTCGATACAGTAGGCATGGGCTTTTGACTGGTATTCGCCGGAAAAGTTCAGGTCGATATCGGGAACCTTGTCGCCGCCGAAGCCGAGGAAGGTCTCAAAGGGAATGTTGAAGCCGTCCTTTTCAAACTTCGTGCCGCACTTGGGACAGACGGCGTCCGGCAAATCCGCGCCGCAGCCGTAGCCCTTGGGAACGTCGAAGGTGGTGTACTTGCACTCCGGGTTGGGGCAGCGGTAGTGGGGTGGGAAGGAGTTGACCTCGGTGATGCCGGACATGTAGGCCACGATGGACGAGCCGACGGAGCCACGGGAGCCGACCAGATAGCCATGCTCCAGCGAATTCTGCACCAGTTTCTGGGCGGACATGTAGATTACGTCGTAGTGGCAGTTGATGATGTCGTGCAGCTCCGTCTCCACGCGCTTCACCATCAGCTCCGGGGGATTGTCCCCATAAAGGCGGTGGAATTTGGTGTAGACAAGATTTTTCAGGTCTTCCACGGAGTTTTCAATTTTGGGCGCGAACAGATTGTGGGGGACGGGACGCAGAGATTCGCACATGTCGGCGATCCGGTTGGGGTTGGTGATGACTACCTCGTAGGCTTTTTCCTCGCCGAGATAGGAGAATTCCCGCAGCATATCATCCGTAGTGCGGAAATACAGGGGCATATCCTTGTCCGCGTCGTCGAAGCCCTTGGTCGCCAGCAGAATGTGACGGAAAATCTCGTCCTCGGGGTTCAGGAAGTGAACGTCTCCGGTGGCGACCACCGGCTTGCCCAGTTCCTCGCCCAGCCGGACGATTTTCCGGTTGTATTCCCGGAGGTCTTCATCGGTTTTGGCTTCGTATTTTTCGTTTGCCAGCATGAAGCGGTTGTTCGCCAGAGGCTGGATCTCCAGAAAATCGTAAAAGGACGCAATGCGTTTCAGCTCGTCGTCACTTTTCCGGTCAAGAATGGCCTGAAACAGCTCGCCCGCTTCGCAGGCAGAACCGATGAGCAGCCCCTCCCGCAGCTTAAGAATGTCGGACTTGGGCATCCGGGGCACCCGGCGGAAGTATTGCAGATTGGAATCGGAAATCAGGTGGTACAGGTTGCGCAGACCGATCTGGTTCTTGGCAAAAATAATGATGTGCCTTGCCTGCCGATCAGTGATGCGGCCGCCGGAACGCAGATGGGTCATGGCAGGGTTGATGGCCTGCAAATTGTGAATGTCATGCTCCTCTTCCAGCTTGACCATGAGCTTCGCCATGATGAGGCCGCAGGTCATGGCGTCGTCCGCCGCCCGGTGATGGTTGAAGTCCGGCAGGCTCAGAGCGTTGGAGACGATGTTCAGCTTGAATTTGTTCAGCTGGGGCAGCAGATTCTGAGACAGAATCAGGGTATCCGCCGCGGTGTAATGGTAGTCATAGCCAAGGCGCTGGCACTCTGCGCGGATAAAGCCGGTGTCGAAGTCGGAATTGTGAGCGACCAGAACCCGGTCGCCGATGAAGTCCAGAAATTTGGGCAGCACCTCTTCGATTTTCGGTGCGCCGACGAGCATTTCGTCGGTGATGCCGGTCAGCTCCACGATTTTCCGTTCCAGCGGACGCTCCGGGTCAACGAAGGTCTGGAAACGGTCCACTTCCTCACCGTTTTTCAGCACAACAGCGCCGATCTCGATGATGCGGTCGCTGCGGGAGGACAGGCCGGTAGTTTCCAGATCGAAGGCGACGAATTCCTGATCGAAGGTGATATCCTGCTCGCCGTGGACTACAATGCGGTCGTCTACGTCGTTTACATAATACCCCTCACAGCCGTAGAGAATCTTGATATTCTGGTCGGTTCCGGCCACCTTGGCCTTGGAGGCGGCCTTCATGGCGTCGGGGAAGGACTGGGCGACGCCGTGGTCGGTGATGGCGATGGCCTTGTGACCCCATGCGGCCGCCTGCTTCACGGCGGCGGCGGTATCCGTCAGAGCGTCCATGTTGGACATGGTGGTGTGCAGATGCAGCTCCACCCGCTTTTCTCCCGGGGCAGTGTCCTGCCGCTTGGGCATGGAGCCGGGCTGCATGGCGTAGGGCTTGAGAACCATTTCGCCCTCGTATCGATCTTCACCCAGCTTGCCCTGCACCCGCAGGACGGAGCCGACCTGAACGTTTTCCAGAATGGGTTTGGCCTCTCCGGCCTCCATAAAGCGGCTGACGCGGACGGAGTTGGTGTTGTCCGTCATGTCGAATTTCACAACATAGGCGTTGCGCTTTTTCAGCTCCTTGTGGTCCACGGCGAAGACTTTGCCCTCCACGATGACGGTTCCCATGTCCAGACTCAGCTCCTTCATGGGAACGGGCGTGCCCTTGAAGGGCTTGCCATAGAAGGTTTCGCTGGGGGCGGCGGACTTGTCCTCCTTCTTCGGCTGAGCGGCGGAGACGGCGGGAAGCTTCTGAATCTCCGATTCCCGCATGGACTCTGTGGCGGCAAACAGCGCTTTTCCCTCCAGCGTGTTGCCAGCCTCCACGGTGATATGCACCGGGGCGGCGAACCGCTCCCGCAGTACCTTTTCCACAGACGGGATGTGCTCCAGAAGGGTTTCTTTTCCGTTGGCGGCGAGCTTTACCGTGAGATTCTGTTCGTTCCATTCCCACTTTGCCCCGGCGAGGGAACCCCGCGCCATGGAGTTGCGGCTGACAAACAGCCACATCAGCTCTTCCGGTTCGATTTTTTGCAGCTCCGATTCCGGGTGGGTCGCGGTCAGCTCCAGCTTTTGCAGGCCGTACAGGCCACAAATGTCCTTGCGAACCTGTTCCAGCAGCCGCTGGGGGATGTAACGCTCGGAATGCAGCGCCACGTGAACGCTTCGGGTCTCGGGGTCAATATCCGCAGCGGCGATAGCCGCCTGAGAAAGGGCTGCATGCAGCTCCTCAGGCGGCTCATAGTCCGGAAACATATTCAGAAAGAAAATTTGTTCTTCCATATCGTGTCTCTACAGTGCTTCAATTCGTTTCAGCAGGGCAGGGAGCAGCTCGTCATAGGGGAGCTTTTCCACCTGCACGCCCTTTTCAAAAATCATGCCCCAGCCGTCGCCGCCGGCAATGCCAATGTCCGCTTCGCGGGCTTCGCCGGGGCCGTTGACCACGCAGCCCATGACCGCCACGGTGATGGGCTTTTCACAGTTTTTCAGTGCTTCGTCCACCCGGTTCACCAGACCGATCAGGTCGATGCGGGTCCGTCCGCAGGTGGGGCAGGAGACGATGTTCACGCCGTCCTTCCGCAGTCCGGCGGCCTTGAGAATGTCCCGGGCGGCGTAAACCTCCTGCACCGGGTCGTCGGTCAGGCTGACCCGGACGGTGTCGCCGATGCCGTCCAGAAGCAGCGCGCCGATGCCCATGGCGGACTTGATCAGGCCCTGCCGGACGGGACCGGTTTCGGTCACGCCGATGTGGAGGGGATAGTCACATTTGGCGCGGAACAGCCGCGCGGCGGCCACCATGGTGGGGACGGTGGAGGATTTCATGGAAACGCAGGTGTCGTAAAAGCCCTGTTTTTCCAGCAGCTCCAGATGCTCAAAGGCGCTTTCCACCAGCGCTTCGGCGGTGGGGTGGCCGTATTTTTCCAGAAGACGCTTGTCAAGACTGCCGCCGTTGACGCCGATGCGGATGGGGATGTGCTTGTCCTTGCACACCTCCACCACGGCCTTGACCCGATCTTCGCCGCCGATGTTGCCGGGGTTGATGCGGATTTTGGACGCGCCGCCCTCTGCCGCGGCGATGGCAAGTCTGTAATCAAAATGGATATCCGCTACGAGGGGCAGGGGAGAGTCCTTGCAGATGTCCGCAAAGCTCCGGGCGGCTTCCATGTTGGGAACTGCCAGCCGGGCGATCTGGCACCCGGCGGAGGCAAGCTGACGGATCTGCTTCAGGCTGCCCTCCACATCCGTGGTTTTGGTATTGAGCATGGACTGGATGACCACCGGGGCGCCGCCGCCGATGGGAACGCCGCCCACCAGAATTTGTTTTGTCATCGTCTTCACCTCTTGAACAGGAAAATGACGTCCTTGAACATAATAATCGCCATCAGGGCAAGCAACAGGATCATGCCCGCGCCGTGGAGATAGCCTTCATATTTGGGGTTGATCTTCTTTTTCGTGATGGCCTCCACCGCAACCGTGATCAGCAGACACACAATACGCCCGCCGTCCAGCGCGGGGATGGGCAGCAGATTCATCACCGCCAGATTGATGGCGATGAAGCCGCCGAAATACAGCATATTCAGCAGCGCAGTGACCTTGCTGTCGGAGGCTGCCGCCACTTTGGACATTTCACTGACAATGCCCACGGGGCCGGACATATCCTTAATGCCCACCTTGCCGCCAAGCAGCATTTGCAGGCTCAGGCGAACCATGCGCACCGTATCCAGCGACTGGTTCCACGCCATTCCCAGCTTCTCCCAGAAGTTCGGGGTGCTGAGGGTGAAATTCATGCCGTAGCGCAGGCCGGTCGAGCCGTTTTCCAGAGTCACTTCGTGCTTTTCCAGCAGGAAATCTTTCAGAACGACCTTTTCGCCGTTCCGGCGCACCGTGATGTCGTGAACGTCGCCGGGGTTCAGTGACAGGATCATGGAAAAATCGGAATAGGAGTAGAGCTTTTCACCGTCCACCTCCACGATGCAGTCACCGGCTTGCAGGCCGTTTTCGCCGTTCACCGTGGCGTAGTCTTCAAAGCTGGCGATCACGGGAACGACGGTCTGCTTTACGGGGAGGCAGACAATGACCATCAGTACCACGCCGATGAGAAAGTTCATCGCCGCACCGGCGGCCAGAATAATCAGCCGCTTCCACCATGCCGCCTTGTCGAAGGAACGGGGATTGTCGCTTCCGCCGTCCTCGCCCTCCATGGCGCAGTAGCCGCCGATGGGGATGCAGCGGATGGCGTACAGAGTCTCGCCCACCTGCTTTTTCCAGATGGCAGGCCCCATGAACATGGAAAATTCGTTGACCTGAACGCCGGAGAGCTTGGCGGCGGTAAAATGCCCCAGCTCATGGACGAAAATCAGGACGCTGAACAGGAAAATCGCAAAAATAACGCTCATAGAAAAAATGCCTCGCAATTATCAAGAGTTCGCCCGAACCGCCTCACGAGCCAGACGGTCGGCTTCCAGAATCTGCTCCAAAGTGGGGTCGGCGATGAACGGCACCTGCGGCACGGCGGCATTTACCAGCCGGTAGATGTCGTAAAAGCCGATTTCGTCATTCAGGAACATGGCGACCGCTTCCTCATTTGCGCCGTTCATGGCAGGGCAGGCCGTGCCGCCCGCTTTTGCGCAGTCCCGCGCCAGCGCCAGACAGGGGAAATTCTCCGTATCCGGCGGGGAAAACGTCAGCGGGCCGCAGGACAGTAAGTCCAGCCGCTCCACCGGGGAGGGGATACGCTCCGGGTAGGTCAGTGCCAGCTGAATGGGCAGACGCATATCCGGTGTGCCCATCTGCGCCATCACCGCGCCGTCGGTGAATTCCACCATGCTGTGGACGATGCTCTGCCGGTGGATGACCACATCCACCTGTTCCAGGGGCAGCCGGTACAGCCGCATGGCTTCGATGACTTCCAGCCCCTTGTTCATCAGGGTGGCGCAGTCAACGGTGATCTTCGCGCCCATCTTCCAGTTGGGGTGTTTCAGGGCGTCGGCCTTGGTCACCGTTTCCAGCCGGTCACGGGTCATGCCGAAAAATGGGCCGCCGGAGCAGGTGAGGATCAGCCGCCGGATCTCTTTTCTGCTGCCGCAGCCCATAAGGCATTGAAAGATTGCGGAATGCTCGGAATCCACGGGGACGATCTCCGCGCCGTACTTCTCCGCCTCGGCCATCACCAGTCCCCCGGCGCAGACAAGAGTTTCCTTGTTGGCAAGGCCAATGCGCTTTTTCGCCCGGATGGCGGCGAGGGTGGGCTTCAAACCGACCATGCCAACCACGGCGGTGATGACGCAGTCGGCATCCGCCATGGATGCCGCTTCCATCAGACCCGCTTCACCGAAGTTTACCCGGATAGGCAGACCTTTTATTCGTTCCGCCAGTGCCTGAGCGGCTTCCTGAGTTGCCATAACGGCGAGCTTCGGTGAAAACTCCCGGCACTGCTGCGCCATCCGCTCCACGTTGGTTCCGGCGGTGAGCGCCGCTACCCGGATGCCGGGCAGACGGCGGATAATGTCCAGGCTCTGCCGGCCGATGGAGCCGGTGGAGCCGAGAATACTGACACACTGCACCATAGGCCGCTCCTTACACCGCCATGGGAAGCAGCACCAACAGCACTTCCATGGCAGGGGCGACCAGGGTCAGGGAATCGAACCGATCCAGCACGCCGCCGTGGCCGGGAATCAGGTTGCCGTAATCCTTGATACCGGTCTGCCGCTTGACGATGGAGAAGCACAGATCGCCGAAAATGCCCAGCAGGGAACCGGCGAAGCCGTACAGCAGCGCAAGACCGTAGTTGACCCGGAGATTGCCGGGGAGCAGGTCGATGATCAGGGCGTAAACAAGCATACTGACCACGGCGAAGGCAATGCCGCCCAGCGCCCCCTCGATGGTTTTGTTGGGGCTGACCACAGGCGCCAGCTTGTGCCGCCCGAATTTCAGGCCGATAAAGTAAGCGCCTGCGTCGGACATGAACGCCACCACGAAGGGAATCAGGATGACATACCGTCCGAGATCCATATTCAGAATGCGGATGAGGGAGCTGAGCATGTAGGGGATGAGAAGACCCGCCACAAAGCACATGGACAGATCCTCAAAGTGAACCTTTATGTGGTCAAGCATCATCTCCGAGAACATCAGGATAAAGAACACAATCATGAGGATGACAAGGTAGGAATGAATCGCGCCGAAATAGCTCCACATGCACACGGCGGCCGCCATGATGCAGGAGTAGATCACCAGCCGCGGCCGCTTTACAAGCCCTGTGCGGTACAGAAGCTCGTAGGCCGCGATGGCCATGAGCGCACTCATGACCAGTGACGCGGCAATCACCGGTGCGGCCAGTGTCAGAAGAAAGAGGATCGGCACCAGAATCGCTGCGGAAATAATGCGTTTTTTCATTTCTCTATGTCCCTCCGAACCGGCGGCTGCGCCGGTGAAATTCTTCAATGGCGCTGTCCAGATGTTCCGGTGTGAAATCAGGCCAAAGTACGTTCATAATTACATATTCCGAGTACGCGGACTGCCACAGCAGGAAGTTGCTGACCCGCATCTCTCCGGATGGCCGGATGATCAGCTCCGGGTCGGGCACGCCCGCCGAGTACAGATACCGGGAGAAAACGTCCTCGGTCAATTTTTCCGGGTCGGCCTTTCCGGCGGCGACATCCGCCGTGTAAGCCTTCACAGCATGGATAATTTCATCCCGCCCGCCATAGTTCAGGCAGAAATTCACCTGCACGTCGTAGTCCTCCGAGCGGCTTTCCGCGTCGTGGCAGAGCGCTTGCAGCTCCGGGCTGAGACGGGTCAGGTCGCCAAAAAAGCGGAATTTTACCCGGTTCTTTTCCATGTCCCGCAGCGCCTCTTCCAGATACCGGCGCAGCAGCTTCATGATTCCCGCCACTTCTTCCGCCGAGCGTTTCCAGTTCTCCGTGGAAAAGGCGTACACCGTCAGGTATTCCACGCCCAGCGTGCGGCAGTAGTTGGCGATCCGCCGGAAGGCTTCCGCGCCTGCGGCGTGACCGGCGGTGCGGGGCAGACCCCGCTGCTTTGCCCAGCGGCCGTTGCCGTCCATGATGATGGCAATATGCCGGGGCGGGGGAGAGTTTTGCGAAAGTGCCATAAAGCACCTCTTTCTAAATGGTTAGTGAACAGATCTGCGAAGATAAAAAAGCAATTTCTGCTGGCGGCTGCTTCCAGCCGCCAGCAGGGGTGCTTTGTTTTGGCTGACGGCGTTAAATCGCCATCAGTTCCTTTTCCTTGGCGGCCAGAGCGGCGTCGGCGCGCTTGATGTTCTTGTCCAGCAGATCCTGCAAATCCTTCTCGGCCTTCTTCTGGTCGTCCTCGGTGATCTCGCTGTTCTTCTTCAGCTTCTTGACATAGTCCATGCCGTCCCGACGGATGTTGCGCATGGCGACCTTGGCTTCCTCGGAATACTTCTTGACCTGCTTGGCCAGATCCTTACGGCGCTCCTCGGTGAGCTGGGGGAACACCAGACGGATGACGCGGCCATCGTTCTGGGGGTTGATGCCCAGATCGGAGGTCTGGATGGCCTTCTGAATGTCCTTGAGCAGCTTGGTGTCCCAGGGCTGAATGATCAGGGTGCGGGCGTCGGGGGTGGAAATGGTGGCGACGCCGTTCAGGGGCGTTTCACTGCCATAGTATTCCACGGTGATCCGATCGAGAACCTTTGCGTTGGCGCGGCCGGCGCGGACGGAGGCGAATTCCTCGTCCAGATGCTCCAGAGCCTTGTCCATTCTCCGGGAATATTCTTTGAAATCGACGGTCATTGTGTGTTCCTCCTTAGAAATGATTTTTTACGGTTGTGCCGACCTCTTCACCGCGAACCACGCGGACGATGCTGTTTTCTTCATTCAGGCCAAAGCAGACCATGGTCATGTCGTTGTCCATAGCCAGCGCCATAGCGGTGATGTCCGTGGCCTTCAGGTTCTTCGCCAGCACCTCGCCATAGGTCAGGCGGGAGTAGCGGACGGCTGTGGGGTCTTTGGCGGGGTCGGCGGAATAAATGGCGTCCACGTTCTTCGCCATCAGCACGGCGTCGGCCTCAATCTCCACGCCCCGGAGCACCGCGCCGGTGTCGGTGGAGAAGTAGGGGTTGCCGGTACCGGCGGCAAAGAGGACGACCTTCCCCTCATTTAAGTACCGCTCGGCAAGGTCGCGGGTAAAATACTCGGCGAACTTGTTCATCTCCACGGCGCTGAGGACCCGGGCGTCCATGCCGTGGCGGTTCAGGGCATCGGCCACGGCGATGGCGTTCATTACCGTGCCCAGCATTCCCATGGAGTCGGCGTGGGAACGCTGCATCTTATCCGCGCCGTCCTTGACGCCCCGCCAGAAGTTTCCGGCGCCGATGACCAGACCAATCTGGACGCCCATGTCCACGCAGGTTTTGATGGATTTGCAAAGCTCGTTCACAATGGTAAAATCAAGCCCCCGATGTGCGTCCCCGGCGAGAGCCTCGCCGCTGACTTTCAGCAGGATGCGCTTATATTTAAGCTCAGGCAAAATGAAATCACTCCTTATCTTCATATCCTTTCCTATTCTAGCGTATCCAGCCCGAATTGACAACTACTAATTTAAGATTTCTTAAAATGTTTTCCGATTTTTCACAATGCGGGGCCTTCTGTGTAATTTCCACACAGCGCGCCCCTTGGAAAAGATGGATTCTGGCGGGATTTTTGGTTGCAAAACTGGAAACAGTAGGGTATAATGTCTGGTAATTGGAAAAACCCAAGGAAATGAGAGGGATTATCATGGCTGAAATGACTGAAAGCAAAAACTTTATCCACGCATTCATCGACGAGGACATCGCCCCCGGCGGGCAGTTTGCGGGTCAGACCGTCCATACCCGGTTTCCGCCGGAACCCAACGGCTATCTGCATATCGGCCACTGCAAGGCGCTGATCATCGACTTCGGCACCGCCGAGAAGTATAACGGCCTGTGCAACCTCCGCATGGACGACACCAACCCTACCAAGGAGGATGTGGAGTTCGTGGAAGCCATCAAGGAGGACATCCACTGGCTGGGCTTCGACTGGGGCGACCGCTTTTACTACGGCTCCGACTATTTTGAGAAGGACTACGAATATGCGGTGGAGCTGATCAAGAAGGGGCTGGCCTACGTCTGCGAGCTGACGCCGGAGCAGTTCAAGGAGTACCGGGGCGACCTGAATACCCCTGCCGTTTCCCCTTACCGCGACCGCCCCATTGAGGAAAGTCTGGACCTGTTCGCCAGAATGCGCGCCGGAGAATTTGAGGACAACCGTTATACCCTCCGCGCCAAGATCGATCTGGCTTCCGGCAACTTCAATATGCGCGACCCGGTTATCTACCGTATCCGCCATATGCACCACCACCGTCAGGGGGACAAGTGGTGCATCTATCCCATGTACGACTTTGCACACCCCATTCAGGACGCGCTGGAGGGCATTACCCATTCTCTGTGCTCTCTGGAATTTGAGAACCACCGTCCTCTTTATAACTGGGTGGTGGAGCATGTCTCCGTGCCTCATCATCCCCGGCAGATCGAGTTCGCGAGACTGGGCATCGACCACACCGTGCTCAGCAAGCGGAAGCTGAGAGCGCTGGTGGAGAACGGCTATGTTTCCGGCTGGGATGACCCCCGGATGCCCACCCTCTGCGGCCTGCGCCGCCGGGGCTATACCCCCAAGTCCATCCGCAACTTCTGCGAGCGGGTGGGCGTGGCCAAGTCTCCCAACACCATTCCCTACGCATTCCTGGAGTTCTGCCTGCGGGAAGACCTGAACGAGACTGCCCAGCGGGTCATGGCGGTGCTGAAGCCTGTGAAGCTCACCATCACCAACTACCCCGAGGGCAAATCCGAGATGGTCACCGTGGAAAATAATCCCAACCGTCCCGAGGACGGCACACGGGAGGTCAGCTTCTCCCGGCACCTGTGGATCGAGCAGGACGATTTCCTGGCCGAGCCGATTCCCAAGTACAAGCGCCTGTACCCCAACGGGCCGGAGTGCCGCCTGAAGGGCGCGTACCTCATCACCTGCACCGGCTGCGTCAAGGATGAAAACGGTAACGTGGTGGAGATTCTGGCCACCTACGATCCCGAAAGCCGGGGCGGCGACCCCGCCGACGGCCGGAAGGTCAAGGGCGCGACCATTCACTGGGTGGATGCGGAGAACTGCTGCGACGCGGAGGTCAGACAGTACGACAATCTGTTCAATGACCCCGATCCCGACGCGGCGGGCAAGGATTTTCTGGCCTGCCTGAACGAGAAGTCTCTGGAAGTCCTCACCGGCTGCAAGGTGGAGGCCAGCCTCCGGGACGCCAAGGCGCCCGCGTCCTATCAGTTCATGCGTCTGGGCTACTTCTGCCCGGACAGCAAGGACTGCGCCCCCGGCCATCTGGTGTTCAACCGTTCAGTCAGCCTGAAGGATTCCTTCAAGCCCGGAAAGTAATTCCTCATAGTATTGAAAATCCCGCTGCAACAGGCGGGGCGTATCAGACAGTTAACAGGCACAGTAGGTTAATCTACTGTGCCTGTTCCTGTATAATTTAATGTAATGTAAGCACCCCTTGCCTCTCCCTTTGGGAGAGGTGGCCGAGCGAAGCGAGGACGGAAAGGGGAAACAGGGGGGCAAGGCTCTCTCAGTCACCTTCGGTGACAACTCTCCCAGAGGGAGAGTCAAGGGGCAGTACCCTGTCATAAAAGTTTCTGCGATTTTTTGCAAAGTATGCTTGACAAATTATGCAAAGCGTGCTATACTTTGCTTGCAAAGTTAACTTAGCATTTTTCCTTGCGGACGCGCGGGGAAATCGAAGGAGTGTTTATGAAAACGTATATCCGCGAACTGCGAAAGAAGAACAAGCTGTCTCAGGAGGAACTGGCGGACGCCGTGGGGACTACCCGGCAGACCATTACCTCGATTGAGGTAGGGAAGTATACCGCCTCTCTGCCCCTGGCGTACAAAATTGCCCGCTATTTCGGGCTGACCATCGAAGAAGTGTTTGACTTCTCGGATTTGGAGGGATAAATTATGGAAAGCTATCGTGAAAAACTCAAATTGCAGAATGTGGTTTTTGCCATCGGGTGCGTCGCGCTTGCCCTGTTCTCCGTACTGGGCTTTTTGGGCGAAGCCGGAGTCGTGAAGCTGGCGCCGTCCGTCGGAGATGGTCACTGGCAGTCCCTGTGGCGCGGCTTCATTTCCGGCGCCAGCATCGGCATTCTGGCGATGTTGCTGTTCGGCCTGATCCGGAACCTCCGCGCTCTGAAGGATGAGAAAAAGCTGAAACAGCAATATGTTAAGGAAGGCGACGAGCGCCAGAAGCAGATTTATACCAACGCCCTGTGCGCTGCCATGCGGGCAACCCTGATTCTGGGACTGGCGGCGGTTATCGTGGCGGGGTATTTCAGCATGACCGTCAGCCTTACGCTGCTGGTAACAGTCTTATTGGTCAGTCTGATGACCCTGGCGTTCAAGCTGTATTTCGGCAAAAAATATTGAGACAGTGGGAAAATCCCGCTTTAACGTGCTTTGGTTCTTCCGACAGGGGGAGTCAAAGCACGTTTTTGAATCGCGTAGTTCCGGCCTGAGTGCCGGAATGCCCACCTGCAAAAGTTAGCAAATGCTAACCAATAAAGGAGAAATAAGGGAAATTGCTGAAAAAAGATGGGAAAATGCTGGACATTTGCATGGAACGTATGGTATAATCCAATGGTGGTCGTTTGCGTATAAACGGACAACAAAACGATAAGAAGGTGGTATTTGGTGGACTATACCAAGTATGTGTTGAAAAACAGGGATGAGCTGGAAGGCTTGCTTGCCGGGAAGGATAACTTCTTTGTTGTCGCCTGCAACAAGTGCTTCAAGGAGTTCAACACGACCGAAGAGCCGGAGTGCGACAGCTTTGCGGCCATTGCCGAGGAGCAGGGCAAGCACATCACCGGTACGGTAAAAGTGGACTTCTTGTGCAATAAGGTTCAGACCGAGAAGAAGCTGGCAGGTATCGTACCCGAAGGCACTGAGAACGTGGTCGTCATTTCCTGTGGTCTGGGCGTGCAGACCGTGGCGGATCTGGAGTCCGTTCCCGTGTTTACGGCAACCAATTCCCTCAATTACACCGGCCATCATGGCATGGCCCTGACGAAGAAGACCTGCGGCGCCTGCGCCCAGTGCTATCTGAACGTCACCGGCGGCATCTGCCCCATCGTGGACTGCTCCAAGAGTCTGGTCAACGGCCAGTGCGGCGGCGCGAAGAACGGCAAATGCGAGATCGACCCCAAGAAGGACTGCGCATGGGAAAAGATTTACCAGCGTCTGGAAAAGCAGGGGCGTACCAAGGAATTTCTGGATCAGCCCATTCAGCTGCGGGACTACTCCGTGGCCAACGTGGACGAGATCAAGGCTTATGTAGCCGAGGCGCGTGCCAAGCGGTACGAGGGCTTCTACGGCGGCGTCCATCCCACGGAGAATAAGGAGTTCACGGAGCACCTTGCGCTTCAGAAGTTCCCCGAACCCGATACCGTTATTATTCCTCTGGCCATGCACATCGGCGCACCGGCGAACCCCGTGGTTCAGCCCGGCGACACCGTGAAGGTGGGTCAGCTCATCGGTGAGCAGGCGGGCTTCATCAGCGCCCCCGTGCATTCCAGCGTCAGCGGCACGGTCATCGCGGTGGAACCCCATACCCATCCCAACAAAGGCCCCGGCATCATGAGTGTCGTCATCAAGAACGACGGCAAGAATACGCTGCACGAGTCCGTAGTCCCCAACAAGCCCCTCGAGGAACTGACCCCAGACGAGATCGTCGAGATTGTCAAGGAGAAGGGCATCGTGGGCATGGGCGGCGCGACGTTCCCCACCTACGTAAAGCTGAAGCCCGGCAAGCCCATCGACGCCGTGCTGATCAACGGCTCCGAGTGCGAGCCTTACCTGACCGCCGACCATCGGGTCATGCTGGAATTCGCCGACGACATCGTGTTCGGTCTGCGTGCCATGATGAAGGCCGTCAGCGCGCCGGAAGGCGTCATCCTCATTGAGGACAACAAGCCCGACGCCATCGCCCTGATGGAAGAAAAGGTCGCGCCTTACGACAACATCCGCGTCTGCGCCGCTAAAACCCAGTACCCCGAGGGCGCTGAGAAAATGCTCATCAAGAAGGTCATGGGCCGTCAGGTTCCCAGCGGCAAGCTGCCCGCCGACGTTGGCTGCGTGGTAAGCAACACCTCCACCGCCAAGGCCATTTCCGACGCCATCCAGAAGGGTCTGCCTCTGGTGGAGCGTGTGGTCTCCGTCACCGGCGAGTTCATCCGCAATCCCGGCAACTACATCGTCAAGCTCGGCACCAACGTGCAGGAGATCATCGATCACTGCGGCGGCATCACCGGCGACGACGTGGTGCTGAAGATGGGCGGCCCCATGATGGGCGCTCCCATCAAGGACACCAATGTGCCCATCATCAAAGGCTCCAACGGCATTATCGCCATTGCCGCCGATCACACCGAGGAGAAAGAATGCATCAAGTGCGGCCGCTGCATGGACGTATGTCCCATGGAGCTGGCGCCTCTGGATATCTACAAGTACGCCCAGCTGGGTGACGCGGAAACCCTGCTGAAGCTGAACGTGATGGACTGCTTCTCCTGCAAGTGCTGTGAGTACATCTGCTCTTCCAAGATTCCTCTGGTTTCCAAGATCAACGCTGCCAAGGGCCTGGTCATGCCCTTGCTGAAGAAGTAAGGGGGACGAACACTTATGTTAATGACAAAACTGAAATCCGAAGAGGTCATCGGCTCCCTGACTTCCGGCAAGGTCTTCATCATCAACTGCCACGGCTGCAAGGAAGTCGGCTTCCCCGAGGAGGAAGCCAAGGCTCTGCAGAAGAAGCTCCAGGAGGAGGGCAAGGTCGTGGGCATTCTCACCACCGACTACGTCTGCAACCCCGACGAGTTGGCGCTGCGGCTGTGCGCCCCCATGGCGAAGATCGCCGAGGCGGATGCCGTGCTGGTGTTCTCCTGCGGTGTCGGCGTGCAGACCATCTCCCAGATGCTGGAGGACAAGCCGGTCTACGCCTGCTGCGACACCATCGAGCTGCCCGGCTTCCAGGGCGTGACCCCACTGGAATACGACTGCGGCCAGTGCGGCGAGTGCTTCCTGAACCTGACGGGCGGCATCTGCCCCATCACCGCCTGCTCCAAGAGTCTGGTGAACGGCCCCTGCGGCGGCACCAAGAACGGCAAGTGTGAGGTCAACCCCGCCATGGACTGCGGCTGGGAGCGCATCATTCAGCGCCTGAAGGCTCAGGGCCGTCTGGATGTTCTGCGCTGCCCCACCCAAATGCACGATTTCAATACCGACGAGGCTACCAAGTCCGCCAAAGAATCTGAATAATCAGGAGTGAATAGAATTATGAGAATTACTGAACTGTTTGACAACGGTGAGTTTGTGGTTTCTGCCGAGGTCGGCCCTCCCAAAGGAATTCATATTGACGGCATGGTAGAGGAAGCGAAGAAGTACCTCACCGGCGTCCATTTTGTCAACGTTACTGACAACCAGTCCTCCGTCATGCGGCTGGGTTCCCTTGCCACCTGCAAGGTGCTGAAGGATGCCGGACTGAACCCCATCTTCCAGCTGACCTGCCGTGATCGGAACCGTATTGCTCTGGAATCCGACCTGCTCAGCGCCGCCATGCTGGGGATCGACAACATCCTCTGCCTCACCGGCGACCACACCAAGCTGGGCGACCATCCCCAGGCCAAGCCCGTGTTCGATCTGGATTCCGTCTCCCTGCTGTACGCTGCCAGCACGCTGGAGACCGGCGTAGATCTGGGCGGCAATGCACTGGTGGGCGAGCCTCCCAAGTTCGCCAAGGGCGCTGTCGTGTCTCCCTGCTCCGACTCCGTGGACGCGCAGCTGGTGAAGATGGAGCGCAAGGTCAAGGCCGGCGCCGAGTTTTTCCAGACCCAAGCCGTGTTTGAGCCTGAGAAGTTCATCAAGTTCATGGAAGCTGCCAAACAGTTTGGCAAGCCCGTTCAGGTGGGCATCATCATTCCCAAGTCCGCCGGTATGTGCAAGTTCATGAACAACAACGTGGCCGGTGTCCACATTCCCGACGAGCTGATCGCCGAGCTGCAGGCCGACAAGGAGAAGACCAAGGCCGGTATCACCGGCGTGGAGATCGCTGCCCGCATCATCCGGGAGTGCAAGCCCTACTGTCAGGGTGTCCATATCATGTCTCTGGGCTGGGAGTCCAAGGTTCCCGCTCTGCTGGAGCAGGCCGGTCTGTAATAGGGGACTGCCCACAAAATTGGTTAAGCAAGGAGCTTGCCGCCTGTGCTGCACAGGCGGCAGGTTTTTTCTGTCAATTCGCTTTTAGGGCCTATCTGAAAACTCAAACCTCATATATAAATTGCACAAAATCGAAAAATGCAGTAGAATAAAAGAAAAACGCATAGGGGTGATCTTATGGCAGCAAAGCGATACGAGCTGACCGATACCCAGTGGGACAGGATCAAGGATCTGATTCCACGAGCTAAGACTGGCAGGCCGCCAAAGGATGACAGGATGATGCTCAATGCCATGCTCTGGCTGGCCAGAAGCGGCGCGGCCTGGGCGGATATCCCCGCACGGTTTGGGCCACATCAGACCGTTTACAGCCGATTCTGCAAGTGGCGTGACGACGGAACCCTTTTGCGCATTTTTCAGGAATTGAATGCGGATGCAGACTATGAGAACCTGTGTATCGACAGCACGAGCATCAAAGCACATCCGCAGAGTGCGGGTGCAAAAAAGGGGCTGTAAATTCGGAAAACAACCAGTTTATCGGTGTAAGTCATGGTGGAAAGACTACAAAAATCCATGCTGTTGTGGATGCATTGGGAAATCCCGTCCACTTTCTGCTTACCAGCGGAAACATCTTTGATGCCAGTGTCGCCGTCGATCTGCTTTCGGAAGTGAAAATTTCCGGAAGCAACATTCTGGGTGATAAAGCATACGGAACAAATTCCATTCGCACTTACATCACAGAGCAGAGAGCATCGTATACGATCCCACCCAAAAGTAATGTGATCGAGCCTTGGTTCTGCGATTTCCACACCTATAAGGAACGCCACCTGATTGGGTATTTCTTCAATAAACTTAAAGTTTTCCGCAGGGTCGCTACACGCTATGATAAGCTTGCTGTGTCCTTTCTTGCTTTTGTCATCTTGCTTCCATTTGGATTTTGTTTAAATAGTACAAGAATACTTTGTTTTCAGATAGGCTCTAAAATCTAGTAAACCACTTTAACTGTCTTACCAGATATGCTATACTGTATCTGGGTGATGAATAATGGCATCGAGCTATAAATTCAGCAATGAGGAAATGGCCGCAATAAAGGCAGTACGCAGAGAGACAAAGGACAAACGTGCGGATGCAAGATTGAAAGCACTTGAACTGCGAGCAGAGGGTATGGAACTCAGTGAGGTTTCGCAGGCAACGGGCTTCCATGCAGCCTATGTGAGCCAACTGGTGGCGAAATATCGGGATCATGGACTGGAAGCAATCTCCGGGAATCATTATGGTGGTAATCACCGTAATATGAGCTTTGAGGAAGAAGCTGCGATACTTGCCCCTTTTAAGGCCAGGGCCGAGAAAGGTGAGCTTGCGGAAATCAGCGAAATTGAGACGGCATACCAACAGGCGGTAGGCCACTCTATTGGCACCAGTCAGATTTACTACGTTCTGCACCGACATGGCTGGAGAAAGGTCATGCCCCGCAGTAGGCACCCTAAAAAGGCAAGCGAGGAGGTCATTGAGACCTCAAAAAAATTAAAACCACCATCGGTGAACTGAAAAATCTCCACAGGGGCTGTGGAATTGTCAAAGCGCAAGCTATCGATGAAGGAAAAACGGTTTGCTATCAGTCTGCGCCCCACTATGCCCCTTGAAGTAGTTCTCAATGCTTAAAAAATAACTACCAGGAGTACAGCATGCGGGTGAACGTTCATGCAATCGTCGTGTTGGTTCATTGACATTCCTTTTTTTCTATGGTAAACTGATCACAGAATATGCGATTCTTGGAAAGGAGCAGATTTTATGGAACCTATGAAAAGACGGTTGCTTTCCGGTATCCTGGCAGGGCTTACTTTGCTCAGCTGCGGACCGGTTCCCGCCCTTGCGGTGTCGGGGGGAGACCTATGTCCCAACCATCCCGTCCACACGGAGGAATGCGGCTATGTAGCCAATGAGCACCCCTGTACCTTCCTGTGCGAGGAATGCGTTGTCCAGGCAGAAAACGAGGTGGAGCCGGAAACGGAACCCGTAACCGAACCGGAAACGGAGCCGGTGACAGAACCCGTAGCGGAACCGGAAACGGAGCCGGAAACCGAGCCAGTGACAGAACCCAGTGAGGAACCGGAAGACCCTGCGCTGGCAGATGTTGCGGCTCTTCTTGCGGCCCTCCCCACCCGGGAAGCCCTGGAACAGATGTCCCAGGAGGAACAGGTCGCCGCATACGAACAGATCCAGCTGGCTTACGATGCCTTTGACTGCCTGACCCAGGAACAACAGCAGCAGTTCCCGGCAGCGGAAGAACAATTTGAGAAGCTTTTCACCTTCTTTAACGAGCGGACAGAGGCGGCTGTTTCTTCTAATCAATGCGGAGATAACCTGACCTGGACGTTAGACGAATACAGCAATACATTAAGATTTACCGGTTCCGGTGCAATGTGGGACTATAACGATGGCCACTTAGGAGATGCCCCTTGGCGTGAATATAAATACAGCCGGAATATAATGTACATCGAAATCCCGGAGGGAGTCACCCATATCGGTACTTGTGCATTTTGGAAATGTGATAAGCTTATCGACGTATCCTTGCCCAGTTCACTGGAATCCATAGGTAATTGGGCTTTTGAAGAATGCACGAATCTAAAAACAGCCAACATTCCGGAAAACGTCAAGCACATTGGGGAGAGCGCATTCGAAAGATGCAGTTCCCTAAATACCCAGGTCGTTTTAAATCAGCTGGAAACCCTTGGTGCTAGTGCGTTTGTCGGATGTTCTAAAATCACGAAGCTTTCTATTGATGGCCCAATTACCGAGATCCCCGACTGGGCGTTTAATAGCTGCTCTGCGTTGTCGGAGATCACGCTCCCTGACTCTATCCAGTCGATTGGAGACGCTGCATTCTGTGTGTGCAGCTTTACGGCCTTTCAAATTCCAGCTGACCTGAAATCCATCGGAGATGCCGCATTCAGCAGCTGCCAAAACCTGACCGAGTTTACATTCCCCCAGGGAATAACTTCGATTGAGTGGAACTGTTTAAAGGAGTGCACCAGTCTGACCAAGGTCACGATTCCCCGCACCGTCAACAATGTGGGAACCCGTGCCTTTTCGGGCTGCACCGCATTAAAGGAGGTTATCTTCCAGGGAAGCCAAGCAGAGTGGGATCGTATTACTTTCGGTTCTGAAAATGATGCGCTTTTTAATGCCGAGCTTTCCTGTACCATTGACCAGCAGAATGCCGGAACCTATGGTGAGCGTATTCGCTGGGAAGTGACTCCGGATGGAACGCTTCTCCTTTCCGGTCTGGGTGCAATGGAGGAAAACTCCGAGGCTTCTTTCCCCTGGGATGACTTCCAGGACAGCATTCAAACGGTTCGGGTCAAACCGGGAATCACCTCTATTGCAGCAGAGGCATTCAGTAAGCTACAAAGTGCAGAGGTGTATCTGCCCATTAGTGTGACCCACATTGGCAAAAACGCCATTCCCACAACGCTCTTACCCCACTACTCCGGGAAAATGGAGCAGTGGCTGGCGGTTACGTTTGACCGTGAACCCGGGCAGCTGCGTAACGTCGGTGCCCTTTGCACGGACGGTACCATTTTGGATTTTGGCGTCTGCGGAGAGGGAGAAAATGCGCAGAATGTACAGTACGCTCTGGCTGAGAAAGGCTCTCTGCGCATTTACGGCCAGGGCAAGATAGCCTTTACCGGATCGGCTCCTTGGGCAGGCAACATGGAAAGAATCACTTCTGTTTGCATAGAACCGGGTATCACCGGAATTGACGCAAACAGCTTCCGGAATGCCGCAAACCTATGCACCGCAGAGCTCCCCAGCGGGATAACCACCATCGGTGCCGGTGCTTTTTCCGGCTGTACCACACTGAAAACCCTGCGGTTTTCCGGTACGGAAGCAGAGTGGCGCACAATCACCATAGGAAGCGATAATGCCCCTTTGACGACTGCCACAATCATTTGTCAGGACAGCCACAAGTGCAAGCTGGTGAGGGTGGAGGCCAAGGAAGCGACATGCCAAAATGCAGGTGTTCTGGAACATTGGAAATGCGAGGAATGCGGAAAGCTGTATCAGGACGGTTCCGCAACTTCCGAAATCTCTTTGCAGGATACCATCATCCCGCCTACAGACCACCAGCCAGATGCCAGCAACAGGTGTACAGTCTGCGGCGAAATCGGCGGTTCCTGGGGAACAGATATTCGCTGGTCTTTTAAGGGTGATACCCTGCGGTTTTATGGGTGCGGAGGCACGGGAAGCCTGGGAAAGGACGATTACAACCCGCCTTGGTCTTCCTATCTGAAGCAGATCAAAAAAGTTGTCATTGAAGACGGCATTCAAACGATTTATCGAGGTACTTTCAGCCGGATTTCCGACGCCCAAATCCAGGTGCCTACAAGTGTAACCCGGATTTACGACAATCCCGGTGGCAGCAACCAGTTTACCTATCCCGGAACCATGGAACAGTGGCGAAACATTACATTCAACTATGCCAAGGATTCCTGTTGGGGCATCGGTGCGCAATGTTCAGACGGAACCATTGTGTCCATGGGATATTGTGGCCCATATGGGGGTACAAACATAGCTACTTACTACATAACCGAGGATATGTGCCTCCACATTGAAGGTGCAGGCTCTGTCCAGTGGATGCAGTACCACGAAAAATTCCCGCACTGGGATAGCTATAGGGGCAAAATCACCTCCGTGGTGATTGGCGACCAAATTACAACCATTCCAGATAATGCCTTTAACTCCCATACCAAGCTAAATTCTATTGCCATTCCGGAAGGGGTACGGACCGTTGGCGGGTTCCAGGGTACTCCGGCTTTGAAGGAAATCAAGCTCCCGTCTACACTGGTCAGAGTTCCCAGCTTCACAAATTCTGGATTACAGGCAATCATTATCCCGGAGGGAATCAAATGGATCGAAGAAAAGACCTTTTATGGCTGCTCTGATCTGACATCCGTGCAGCTCCCCAGCACAGTGGAAACGATATATACCAGGGCCTTTTCGTACTGTGGTCGCCTGACCCAAATCAACTTCCCCCAGAGCCTGAAAACAATTGACAACAGCGCATTTGCCTACAGCGGCATTCGGACGGCGAATCTGCCGGAGGGTGTGCAGTCCATCGGCCAGAGCGCATTTGCCAACTGCGGAAATCTGGCCAATGTAACGATCCCCTCGGGCGTAACGACGATTCAATACAGTACCTTTGAGAATTCCGCTTTGAAAACCGTCCACATTCCAAAGACAGTTACCCATATATACAGTTCTGCCTTCTACGGAACAAGACTAACAGATGTCTATTTTGGCGGTTCTAAGGCAGAATGGAACAAAATCATCATAGATTCAGGAAATGAGCCTTTGAAAAACGCAACCATCCATTTTGAAGGACACACCTGTAATCTAACATACCATGCAAAAGTCGAGCCTACCTGTGTACAGGCTGGTACAAAGGAATACTGGTACTGCTCTGAATGTAAAACATACTATTCCGATGAAAACGGCGAGAACGTAGTAAGCGAGAGCCAGTTGGCCATCCCCGCCAGCGGTCATACCGAGGTCACCGATGCAGCGGTAGCGGCTACATGCACCACAGACGGCAAGACTGCAGGCAAGCATTGCTCTGTCTGTAACACGGTTCTCGTAAAGCAAGAAACGATCAAGGCCAACGGACATACCGAAGTCGTTGACAAGGCGGTAGCACCTACCTGTACCGAAACCGGCCTGACCGAGGGCAAGCACTGCTCTGTCTGTAACGAAGTTCTGGTAAAGCAGGACACCGTAAAAGCCACGGGCCACTCCCTGGAGCTCCATCCGGCCAAGGCTCCTACGGCCACGGAAAGCGGCAACAAGGCCTATTACGCCTGTAAGACCTGTAAGGCCATCTTCCTGGATGAACAGGGTAAGAATCCCGCCACCCTGGAGCAGGTGACTTTGGAGGCCGTTCCCAACCGACTGTCCCTGAAAGATACGGCACTGGCAGACCGAAAGGAAATCTGGATCGGCGGCATCCCCTACCCCGTGGAAACGGACAGCAGCGACGACCCCTATGTGACCCTGCCTGAGGCGAAGGAGGAGCTGATTTTCACCTACGACTACAACGCGTCCTCCGGTGACCGGCACAGCCAGTATCCCGTGGGCATGCAGGCATACCGGTTGCACACCACCGCCCAGGGCTACCAGGTTGAAGCTCTGCCGGAACTGGATAACCTTCTGGTCTATGCAGGAAGCTCCATCCGCATCGTCGGCAAGCGGGGCATCCGGATGATCACGGGTGTCAATCAGCAGAAGCGGGCCCAGCTCACCGGCAGCGGTCTGGCGGGCTACACCCTGCTGGAATACGGCACGCTACTGGCACTGGACGAGGAGCTGAACGGTGCGCCCCTTGTACTGGGCGGTGCCAACGTCCGCTCCAACTATGCCTACCGCAAAGGCACCGCCGACCCGGTGTTCCGCTATACCGGCGATAGCATCCAGTATACCAACGTGCTGGTGGGCTTCCAGGACGAGCACCTGAACAAGGACATTGCCATGCGGCCCTATATGAAGCTGCAAGATGCCCAGGGTAAGACCGTAGTGGTCTACGGCGGCACCGTCTACCGCAGCATCGGCTTTGTGGCCTATCAGAACCGCAATGCCTTCAAGCCCGGCACCGCCTCCTACAGCTACGTCTGGGGCATCATCCATAAAGCCTACGGCAAGCAGTTTGATGCCGAATTCAAAGGATAAGGAGCACCCCAATCCATGAAAAAATATGCTTTGATCCTCCTGTGCCTTGCACTGGTCGTTGCCGCAGGCTGCGGCAAACAAACAGCTCCGGAGCCCCTGCCGGAAACCACCGAGACCCCCACCACTCTGCCCACCGAAACCACCGAACCGCCCACCGAGCCCCTGCCCAAAACCGAGCCCGTAGCCGTTCTGGCGGACAAGACCCCGGCGGTGCTAACCCGGCTTTCCCGGGGAAGCCAGGTAGACGTGGTGAAAGACTATGACGAAACCTACGTCATCGTCTACACCCAGGCAGGCTACGGCCTTATGGAAAAATGCCTGCTGACCTCCGACACCCCCTACGAACCCTGGACCGGCTACGCCCTGTGGAACAAGGGCTTCTATGACAACTACCTCCTGACCGGCGACCCGGTGCGGCTGCTGCAAACCAACACCAAAATAGAGGTGCTGGATGAATATGACAACTGCTGCGTAGTGACCGTGGAGGACACCCTGGGCTATATGAAGCGGGAAGACATCAGCAAATACCGATCTGTGCCCAGCGACGGCGGCGGCAGTTCCGACGGCGGAGGCGGCGGCGGTGGCAGCAGCTCCGGCGGCCAGGACGGCGGCGATATCAGCCTCTGCGCCCCGGCGTTCGCCGTAAATCTCTCTGCCATTGCTCAGGAGGGCACCGTGACCGGCAAGGCCACCGTAAAGGTTGACCAGGCTCAGGTCATTCTGGCCTTCTTCGACCGGGGCGAACAGGCCCCCGTCATCGTAGAGGCGGGCTTTGGGGAAGACTGGCCGGGCTACGCCCCAGTCCTGCTGGGGGAGCTCTGCGGCTACATTCCCCAGAATCTGCTGGAAACCCCGGACAGCCAGGCTTTCCAGGAATGGAGTGGCTACGCCCGGTACAATGCAGCCCTCTATGACAACTTCTACCTCCGGGGCAAGGCCACCTGCCTGCGAACCAACACGGCCATCCAGGTTCTCAATGACCTGCAAACCTGCTTCCTGGTGCGCTGTGATGACACCCTGGGCTTCATGGCCAAGGATTCCGTCAGCCAGTACCCCATCTCCGTTGACGGCGGCAGCTCCGAAAGCTCCGGCGACTCCGGCAAAGGTGGCGGTGGCGACGAATGGACCCCTCCTGTCCTGTAACACCTCCACAGCCCCAACCGTTGACCCCCCAAATATAACAAAGGGGCTGCTGCAAAATTCGTAGACGCACAACCATAAGTACCTTGCCAAAACAAACTGCGGGGCTCCGGTTTACGGAGCCCCGTTGGTTATATCTAATGTCTACTGAATAACCATCAGTTTTTCACGCGATTGCAGAAAGCCGACTAGCCAATCCCAAAATTGCAAAAAGGCGCACTGGTAACTATTCAGTAGCCCCCAAAAAGCTACAGAAATATCCACATGTCAGAATGACGAAAGAATTCAGCACAACAAAATAAATTCTTCCCAATTTGGTAGCTTTGCAGCAAAATCAGAGCAGATAAATTGTGCAAGGAGGGCCTGATATGGAAGAACAATACAAGGTGTTAATTCATACAAAAACCTAATTAAACGCTTTAATAGTCCAATCGCGTCCGGTAATGCTGAAAATGGTATTAGGGGTAAGCGAGCAAATGGTATCGCAGAGACGATCAACGACTTTCTCCAAGGTTGCAAAAACCTCGTTTCGAAAGCCGCGCTTTCGTATCTCCTTCCAGATCTGCTCTATCGGATTCATCTCTGGTGTGTATGGAGGGATATGGAAAAGTACAATATTCTCAGGCACTTCCAGTGTTCCCGATTTGTGCCATGCAGCTCCATCGCAGCACATCAGAATGGTATCCTGCGGAAATTGTTTGGATAATTCCCGCAGAAACAGATTCATACACGCAGTATTGCAATAGGGCATGACAAGAAAACAGGATCTTGCATCCGCACGTTTGTCCTTTGTCTCTCTGCGTGCTGCCTTTATTGGGGCTATTTCCTCATTGCTGAATTTATAGTTCGATGCCATTATTCATCACCCAGATACAGTATAGCATGTCTGGTAAGGCAGTTAAAGTGTTTTACTAGATTTTAGTATTACATAAAGGCAAGGGCTTTTTTCAGCGTCGGGTGCTGCTGACGTGATTTTGTACTCCCAAATGCCGCTGCTGCCATGCGAAAACGCTTTCCTATATTTTCGTTGACCAATTTTTGTGAGGTCTATATAATGAAAGCGGCAAAGGGAGAAATCCATTTGTAAGATAATTATGAAGGAGCAGAGAATTATGAAGAAGATCATTGCGCTGCTGATGGCAGTATTGATGACCGCTGGTATGCTGGCGGCTTGTTCCAGCACTCCGGCTGAGGGCGCTTCTCCCACTGTGGAGAATACAAAGGCGCAGGCCGAAACCGCCGTGGTGAGCGGCGAAAAGGAAAAGGTCGCCCTGAAGGTCTGGGCGGATCAGGGCGAGCTGGAGCTGACCGAAAAGCTGTGCAGCGAGTTTGCCGCCGAGCATCCCGAGAAGGAATACACCTTTGAATACGGCGCCGTGGGCGCTGTGGACGGCAAGGCCCGTTATCTGGAAGATCCCGCCGCTGCCGCTGACGTGTTCCTGTTTGCGGACGACCAGCTGGTGGATCTGGTCAAGGCCGACGCCCTGTACGAAGTGACCCGGAATACCGACGCCATCATTGCCGCCAACACCCCCGGTTCCATCAACGCGGCGACCTATGACGGGACCCTGTACGGCTATCCCATGACCTCCGACAACGGCTACTTCCTGTACTACGACAAGTCCGTGTTCACCGAGGACGACCTGAAGACGCTGGACGGCATTCTGGCAGCTGCCAACGCTGCCGGCAAGAAGGTACATATGGACGTCTCCAACGGCTGGTATCTGGCTTCCTTCTTCCTTGGCAACGGCTGCACGCTGACCATCGAGGACGGCAAGCAGGTCATCGACTTCAACAACGCCAACGGCCTTGCCGCCGCGGAAGCGATCCGGGCGTTCTGCAATGACCCCGCATTCGTGACCGGTGATGACTCCGTTCTGGCGGGCGGCATCGGCGACGCCATCGCCTGCGGCGTGTCCGGCACATGGGTCGCCTCCGCAATTCAGGAAAAGCTGGGCGACAACTACGGCTGCTGCAAGCTGCCTACCTTCACCTGTGACGGCAAGCAGGTTCAGATGGGCTCCTTCCTTGGCTGCAAGATCTACGGCGTCAACTCCCAGACCGCCTATCCCGTGGACTCCATGGAGCTGGCGGAGTATCTGACCAACGAGAAAGCCCAGATCGAGCGCTACAACGTGCTGAACTACGGCCCCTCCAACGTCAATGCGCTGGCTGACGATACCATCGCCTCCAATCTGGCGCTTCAGGCTCTGAACGCACAGAGCGAGTTCGCCGTTTCCCAGATGGTTCTGGGCGGCTTCTGGACGCCCGCCGAAGCCTTCGGCGCGGAGCTGGAAGCCCATTCCACCGGCGATCTGCAGACCATGCTGGATCAGCTCGTGGAGCAGGCGCTGGCAGGATAAGTTCATTTGATTCCGAAAAGGGGCTGTAAAAAAGCCCCTTTTCGCCATCCCATGCTCACGGAGGGATATCCATGCAAGAAAACACAAAACGGAATATACTTCTTTGCGCCGCCGCGAAGGGCAGCTTCTGGACTCGGCTGTCGTTTTTTATCATGGGAACCGGCTGCATCCGCTATAAGCAGTACGTTCGCGGGCTGATCTATCTTTTGACCCAGATCGGTTTTTTCTGCTTCCTTAAAAATTTTGCGCTGCAGTATCTGAGTAAATTCTTCACGCTGGGCACGGAGACCCAGCGGAAGGTCTGGAACGAGGACTTACAGATCTACCAGAGATTTCCCGGCGACAACTCCATGCTGATTCTTCTCTACAGCGTGCTGTCGCTGGCGGTGATTGCGGTGTTCCTGTACATCTGGTACGCGAACATCCGGGATTCGTGGCATGCGCAGGAGAATCTGCGGGAGGGGCGGAAAATCGCGAGCTTCCGGGACGATCTTCACAGCCTGACGAATGAGCGCTTTCATATAACCTTGCTCTCCATGCCCATGCTGACGCTGGTGCTGTTTACGCTGCTGCCCATCATTTTCATGATCCTCATTGCGTTTACCAACTTCGACGCGGATCACCAGCCCCCCGGAAATCTGTTTACATGGGTTGGTATGACCAACGTGACGGATATTTTTCTGGGCAATGAGATCAAGACCAACACCTTCTTCGGTCTGCTTGGCTGGACAATCGTCTGGGCGATTCTTGCCACGTTTACGAATTACATCCTCGGTATGCTGCTGGCCGTCGCCATCAACAGCAAGCTGGTGAAGCTCAAACAGGTGTGGCGCACCTGCTTCGTCATTGCCATCGCCATCCCCCAGTTCGTGAGCCTGCTGCTGATCTCCCGGGCGCTGGAGCCTGCGGGAGCGGTGAATGTGCTGCTGCAGGAGCTGGGACTGATCAGCGCGCCGCTGCCCTTCCTGCTGGATCCGACGCTGGCGCGAATTGTAGTCGTTGTGGTGAATATGTGGATCGGCATTCCCTACACCATGATGACCTTTTCCGGGGTACTGATGAACATCCCTGCCGAGCTGTACGAAAGCGCGGAAATGGACGGCGCGGGGCCGGTCAGAAGGTTCATTTCCATCACGCTGCCCTATATGTTCTTCGTGACGGCCCCCGCGACGATCACTACCTTCGTGACGAATTTCAACAACTTCAACGTCATATACCTGCTCACTGCCGGAGGCCCCTTCTCGCTGGACTACTATCAGGCCGGTAAGACCGACCTGCTGGTCACATGGCTGTACAAGCTGACGGTGAACCGGAATGACTACTCTCTGGCATCGACCATCGGCATTTTTATCTTTATGCTGGTGGGCAGCTGCTCCCTGCTGGTGTATAACCGGACAGGCGCCGTGAAGAAGGAGGATCAGTTTCAATGAAAAATATGCGCAGGCGCAAGATTGTTTCCTCGGTGGCGCTGAATGTGGTGATCGCGGTTCTGGCAATGCTCTGGCTGGTGCCGGTCTTCTGGCTGGTCGTGTCTTCCTTCCGAGCGGAGCAGGGGGCGTATACCTCCTACCTCTGGCCGAAAAGCTTCACCTTCGGTAATTACGTCCGACTGTTTACAGACAGGAAGCTGTTTGATTTTCCCCGATGGTTCGGCAACACGATGCTGGTCGCCGGGTGCAGCTGTGCCATCACCACGATTCTGGTGCTGATGGTCGCCTATGTGTACTCCCGGCTTCGTTTCCCCAGCCGGAAATTCCTGATGAATGCGTCGCTGGTGCTGGGAATGTTCCCCGGCTTTATGAGCATCATCGCCATTTATCATTTCATGAAGGCGGTAAGTCTGGATCAGACGCTTCTGGCGCTGATTCTGGTGTATTCCGGCGGCGCGGCGCTGAACTACTACATCGCCAAGGGGTATTTTGACACCATTCCCAGATCTCTGGACGAGGCTGCCATCCTGGACGGCGCGACCAACAGTACGATCTTCTGGAAGATCATACTGCCCAACGCCAAGCCGGTGATCGCGACCACGGCCATCAATGCCTTCATTAACCCCATCGTGGACTATATCTTCGTGTCGGTCATCATGAAGGACAATTACAACAACTTTACGGTCGCAAAGGGCCTGTACACCATGGTGGATAAGACGAATATCTACGAATACTACACCGTCTTCTGCGCCGGTGCGGTGATCGTGGCGATCCCTGTGGTGTTGCTCTTTATTCGAATGCAGAAATACTACGTTGCCGGCGTCGTCGGCGGCTCGGTGAAAGGATAATGTATGAATCCCGCAACAATTTACCATAGACCATTGAGCGAATTCGCGTTTGCCATGGACGCTACCCACTATGTTTTCCGCCTGCGAACCGGAAAAGGCGAGGCGCGGAGCTGTCGCTTCTTTTACGCCGACCGCGCCGCCATGGCGCCGGAGCTGGATTTTGCCTGCCTGCCCATGAAAAAAATCCGGGAAGACCGGTATTTTGACTGGTACGAGGTTCGGCTGGAAACAAAGCTTGAGCGTATCGCCTACTGGTTTGAACTGTCGGACGGGGCGGAGACGCTCTGCTATTTTGGCGATTGCTACGAAATGGCCGGAACGCCCACCCGGGCGGATTATTTCCAGCTTCCCTTCAACCATCGCGCTGACCGGCTTTCCGTCCCGGAATGGACGAAGGACGCCGTTGTCTACAACATTTTCCCGGACAGCTTCGCCGACGGATTCCGGACGCTTTCCGGCGGCTCCGATGGGAAAACCGGTTTGGGCGGCACCATCCGGGGCGTTACGGAGAATCTGGATTATATCGCGTCCATGGGGTTCAACTGCATTTATCTGAACCCGATTTTTGCGGCAGAATCTTACCACCGGTATGACACCCTCGATTACTACCAGGTAGACCCACATATGGGAAGCAAAGAGGATGTCCGCGCGCTGGTGGAGAAAGCCCATTCCCTTGGTATCCGGGTTCTGCTGGACGGCGTATTCAACCATATCAGCAGCCGCCATTTCCTGTTTCAGGATGTTCTGCGGAACGGTATGGAGTCAAAATACTATTCCTGTTTCTACCAGCTACCGGCGAAGCCAAAGCTTCCCGCCCCCGGTGAGCTTCCGGAATACACCTGTTTTTCCTACGTTGCCAGTATGCCGAAAACAAACACCGCCGACCCGTATTTAAGGCAGTATTTCTGCGACGTCGGCGTCTACTGGATACGGGAGTTTGACATCGACGGCTGGCGGCTGGACGTGGCGAACGAGCTGGATGACGGCTTCCTCCGCGCGTTCCGTACCGCGGTAAAGGCGGCAAAGCCGGATGCCGTCATCGTCGGGGAGGTCTGGGAAAACGCCGCCCATTATCTGAACGGGGATATGATGGATTCCGCGATGAATTACGATTTCCGCCGGTATTGCCGCAGATTTTTCGCGGAGGAAACGGTGGATGCGGAAACCTTCGATACCAATGTTTCCACCCTTTTGCTGCGCTATCGGGAAAACGCCCTGTTTGCCCAGCTGAATCTGCTGGACAGCCACGACGTCAGCCGGTATCTGTCTCTGTGCGGGGAAAATGTCGACAAAATGGAGCTGTCGGTGCTGCTGCAAATGACCTTCCCCGGTATGCCCTGCGTGTTTTACGGGGACGAAAAGGGGCTTTGCGGCGTCAGCGAAAGAGAATACCGTCAGGCGATGGCGTGGGGGAAACACCACCCGCTGGAGGATGTCTACCGCCGCCTGATCTCCCTGCGCAAGGCGCATCCCGCCCTGCGGTACGGCGATTTCGTGACGAATTTCGCGGCAGGGAAGACCTACAGCTACAGCCGGAATTGGGAGAACACAAGGATCACAGTCACCATGAATCTGGGCGGCGCACCCATTCCCGCACCGCAGACAGGCAGATTGCTCTTGAAAAAAGGCGGCAATCATGACATAATCGGTGCATGGGAGTATGAAGTACGGGAGGAACAGATTCATGGCGGTGACGATTTATGACGTGGCAAAGGAGGCGGGGGTATCCATTGCCACGGTTTCCAAGGCGCTGAACGACAGCTACACCATCCCCGACCAGACCAAGGCGGCGATACGGGAAATCGCAGACCGTCTCGGCTACCGCCCCAACGCGCGGGCCAAGAATTTTGCCCGGCAGGCAAGCGGCACGGTGCTGTTCATCACGGATTTCTACCAGAACATTGCCTTTGAAAATCCCCATATGTTCGAGATCATCTCCGGCATTGCCACGTATCTGGACGGCAAGGACTATTCCCTGACCCTGAAGCCGCTGACGAAACAGGCGGCGCCCCTTTACATCCGGGACATCATCCAGCAGCGGCAGGCGGACGCGCTCATTATTCATGCTTTCGTTTTAAGCCCAGAGCTGGCCGCGATCCTTTCCCGGGTGGATTTCCCCTATCTGGTCATCGGAAAGCCGGGATTCCGGTGCAATATCTGCTGGATCGACGTCAATCACGAGCAGGCGGGGCAGATTGCCGCGAATTATCTGCTGGACAAGGGCTACCGGAGAATGGCCTTTATCACGGGGCAGGAAAACGACGCCCTGTCCCAGAGCCGCCTGCGAGGAATCAATCAGGTCATGTCTGAGGAAGAGCTGAGCGTTGAGGTTGTCTGCAATGAATCGCCCTACGCGCTGGACGACGAGGCGCTGTACGGTCTGCTGATGCGCCGCCCCCGACCGGAGGTGCTGCTTTGCAGTAATAACCATCTTGCTCTGCACTGCCTGCAATACATCCGCCGGATAGGTCTGAAGGTACCGCAGGACATCGCGCTGCTCACCTTTGACAACTACCCCTTTTCCATGCTGACAGACCCGGCCATCACGGCCGTGGAGGTGGACATGCACGACATGGGCGTCAACGCCGCCCGGTTTGTTTTACAGCGGATACGCAAACCCAACTTACAAACCCAATCCTACTGTACATCCCCGTGCATTCTGGAACGGGAATCCACATAATGGCAAAAAGCCTCTGCTTTCACCAAACGAAAGCAGAGGCTTTTCCATAGACAAAACGAGGGAGACGGTGCCTCCCTCGTTGGTTGTATCAGTACATCTTTGCCCCGGCGGGGATGTGGTTGTCCAGCATCAGCAGATGCAGCTTTTCCTCGCCCTCCTCGTGGTGGACGGCGGAGATCAGCATCCCGCAGGACTCAATGCCCATCATGGGACGGGGCGGCAGATTGGTGATGGCAAGCAGCGTCTTGCCTACCAGCTCTTCCGGCTCGTAATAGGCGTGAATGCCGCTCAGAATGACCCAATCCACACCGGTTCCGTCGTCCAGAGTGAACTTCAGCAGCTTCTTGGACTTCTTGACAGCTTCGCATTCCTTGACCTTTACGGCACGGAAATCGGACTTGGAGAAGGCCTCATACCAATTCTTAATAAGCCTATTTAACTATTCGCAACGATGTGATATACTATATCTGGGTGATGAATATGGCTTCCAGATATAAATTCAGTGAAAAAGAAATCGAAGGAATTGAGCAGGCTCGCAAAGAAAACAAAGATAAGCGAGCAGAATGACGGTTGAAAGCACTTGAGGTGCGGGCAAAAGGAGCAAGCTCCGGGGAAGTTTCTGCAGCAACCGGATTTCATGCTGCCTATGTTACACAGCTTGTCGCAAAATATAGAGATCATGGACTGGATGCAATTTCCGGCAATCACTACGGTGGAAACCACCGCAATATGAGCGTAGAGGAAGAAGCAGCCATTCTTGCGCCTTTTAAGGAACGAGCAGAAAAAGGTGAATTGGTCGAGGTCAGTGAGATCGCAAAGGCATACCAGGCAGCAGTAGACCATCTGGTCAGCAATGGTCAAATCTACTTTGTTCTGCATCGGCATGGATGGCGAAAGGTAATGCCCCGAAGCAAGCACCCCAGAAAGGCCAGCGATGAAGAAATCGCGGCCTCAAAAAAATTAACACCACAGTAAAGGAACTTCAATTTATCCACAACTCCAGGAAAATCCGCCTTATGTTCCAGGATGAAGCCGGATTTGGCAGGATCAACAAGCCAAAATACTGCTGGTGCAGGAAAGGGATCCGTCCCAGTGTGCCCTGCCACCATATTCGTGAGTATCGTTACGCCTACGGAGCAGAGGAACCGCTGACGGGTAATGGGTACTTTCTTGTCGTGCCTTATTGCAATACTGCCTGTATGAGTATCTTTTTGAAGCAGCTGTCTGATACTATTTCCTGATTAAAATCTTTGATTTTAATCAGGAAGGCATCGCCT